>Peterbilt_p2__coassemble_406_pt1 | contig 33724 bp, 40 predicted proteins | sample Peterbilt_p2__metabat2_high_PE_039 | metagenome-assembled genome bin Peterbilt_p2 | reverse complement strand
TTTGTTTTTGCAAGTAAAATTATAAAAAAATTAAATTATTATTTCGTTTTTGGAAAAGATATGTTAGAATAGCATATATAAAAAAGTATGGAGGTATCCGTGCATGAATGGATTTGTTGATACAGGGTTAGGAAAAATTACAATTGATACAGATGTCATTGCTACTTACGCAGGAAGTGTAGCAGTAGAGTGTTTTGGAATTGTAGGTATGGCAGCCGTGAGTATGAAAGACGGGCTGGTAAAATTGTTAAAGAGAGACAGCCTGAAACATGGAATCAATGTTCTTATCATAGACAATAAGGTGACTTTGGAATTTCATGTGATTGTAGCATATGGCGTGAGCATTTCTGCAGTTTCTGATAATTTGATCAGCAATGTAAAATACAAAGTGGAAGAGTTCACAGGACTTTCTATTGAAAAAATCAATATCCTTGTAGAAGGTGTAAGAGTTATCGACTAAACCATAAGATAAAATAATGAATTGGATTTAAGGAGGAAACACGTTTTGAATACCAATACCGTTGATGCGAAAATGCTTAGCCGGATGTTCCTTTCCGGGGCTAAGAATCTGGAGGCAAAGAAAGAGTGGATTAATGAATTGAATGTATTCCCTGTTCCGGATGGAGATACAGGAACCAATATGACACTGACAATTATGTCAGCAGCGTCTGAGGTCAGTGCATTAGAGAATCCTACTATGAAGACTCTGGCAAAAGCAATTTCTTCCGGTTCTTTAAGAGGTGCAAGAGGTAACTCCGGTGTTATTCTCTCACAGCTTTTAAGAGGATTCACAAAAGTAATTGAGAAATCAGAAACTGCGGATGCAGTAACATTTGCCAAAGCTTTTGAAAAAGGTGTAGAAACTGCTTATAAAGCAGTTATGAAACCAAAAGAAGGTACCATTCTTACAGTTGCAAAAGGAGCTGCGGTGAAGGCACTGGAGATTGCTGATGATGCAGAGAATCTGGAGAGCTTTTTTGCAGATGTGATTGCAGAGGCAGAAGCAGTGCTTGCAAAGACTCCGGAAATGCTTCCGGTGCTGAAAGAGGCAGGTGTAGTAGACTCTGGCGGACAAGGTCTTCTGGAAGTTTTAAAAGGTGCTTTTGATGGTTTCCTGGGCAAGGAAATTGACCTGACTTTTGAAAAACCAACATCAGGAATTGCAGTAAAACCAGTTTCTGCTGAAGAGAGCAATATTAAATTTGGATATTGTACAGAGTTCATTATTATGCTGGAAAAAGAGTTCCCGGAAAAAGAAGAAAAAGCTTTCAAGGAATATCTGATGTCCATCGGTGATTCTCTGGTAGTAGTGGCAGATGATGAAATCGTCAAAGTCCATGTACATACCAATGATCCGGGACAGGCAATCCAGAGGGCATTGACGTATGGACAGTTATCCAATATGAAGATTGATAATATGCGTCTGGAGCATCATGAAAAAGTAATCAAAGAAGCGGAGAAAATGGCAGCTCAGCAGGCTGTTTTGGAACCTGCAAAAGAAGTAGGATTTATTTCTGTATCTGTAGGCCAGGGAATGGGTGATATTTTCCGTGAACTTGGTGCAGATTATCTGATTGAAGGCGGACAGACCATGAATCCAAGTACAGAAGATGTGCTTCAGGCAATTTCTCATGTAAATGCGAAAAATATTTTCATTTTCCCAAATAACAAAAATATTATTCTGGCTGCAAACCAGGCCAGGGATTTGACAGAAGACAAAAATATCATTGTCATCCCTACCAAGACGATTCCACAGGGAATTACAGCATTGATTTCCTATGTTCCGGATAAGACGGTAGAGCAGAATGCAGAAGAAATGATGGAAGCCATGGGAAATGTAAAGACTGGCCAGATCACTTATGCAGTAAGAGATACCAGAATTGATGATAAGGAAATCCGTCAGGGAGATATTATGGGAATTGGTGACCATGGTATTCTTGCAGTAGGAAAAGAAATCGAAGATACTGCTGTGGCAACCGTACAGGAAATGACAGATGAAGATTCTGAGATTATCAGTATTTATTATGGTGCTGATGTATCAGCAGAAGATGCAGAACAGCTTGCAGAACGTCTGGAGGATATGTATCCGGATTATGATGTAGAATTAAACGAAGGCGGACAGCCAATTTATTATTATGTTGTTTCTGTAGAATAAAAAAAGAGGACTGTGGCACAAAGGGGTGAAGAAATCCCAGGTGCTGCAGTCCTGTTGTTTTGGGAGGAAAAGGTTGAAAGAGCAGGAAAACATACGGAGTATTAAGGGAATCGGGGAGAAAACAGAGAAATTACTGGAAAAAGTTGGCATCACAACCGTAGGAGACTTTCTGGGCTATTATCCCAGAGACTATGATGAGTATAAAGAGCCTGTAACCGTACGGGAGGTGAAGGTGGGAGAAAAATGTGCAGTATCCGGCAGGATTACAGGGAAACCTGGACTGCAAAGCACAGGGAGAAAGTCTGTTGTTACTGTAAATATCCGGGAAGAAAATCATCTGCTGCAGCTTACCTGGTATAATATGCCGTTTCTTAGAAATACATTGCAGCCAGGAGGCCTATATGTGTTTCGTGGGACTGTGGCTGAGAAAAGAGGAAGGCTTGTTATGGAGCAGCCGGAAATTTTCGGGAGAGAAGATTATCAAAAAATGCTGCACACCTTATATCCCATTTACAGCCTGACCAAAGGGCTTACCAACAAGTTTATGGTAAAAACCTTGCATCAGATACTGGAAGACAGGGAAATGGTGCAGGAATACCTCCCAGAAAAATTCCGGAATCATTACCAGCTGGCAGAATATAATTATGCGGTATCCCATATTCATTTTCCAACAGACAGGGAAGATTTGCTGCTTGGGCATAAAAGACTTGTGTTTGATGAGTTTTTATTTTTTATTTTGTCTGTCAGGATGATGAAGGAGCAAAATGCGGAGGCAGTCAATGAATTTCCCATGAAACCAGTGTGGGAGACTGAGAATCTTATGGAGTCTTTGCCTTATCAGCTTACCAATGCCCAGAAACGGGTCTGGAATGAAATAGAGACCGGAATGACAGGGAAAACTTTGATGTCCAGGCTTGTTCAAGGGGATGTCGGAAGCGGAAAAACCATCATTGCATTTTTGGCAATGATTCTTGCGGCAGCAAATGGTTATCAGGCGGCTCTTATGGCACCCACAGAGGTTCTGGCAAAGCAGCATTATGAAGGTTTGTGTAGCCTGTTGGAAGAACACGGGCTTGGGTATCAAGTTTTGCTTTTAACTGGTTCTAATACAGCAAAAGAAAAACGAGAACGGTATGAGAAGATGGCATCCGGGGAGGCTAGCCTGATCATCGGCACGCATGCTTTGATCCAGGAAAAAGCCCAGTACAAAAATCTTGCACTGGTTATTACAGATGAGCAACATCGATTTGGTGTGAAACAGAGAGAAATTTTTTCGGGAAAAGGAGGCAAGCCTCATGTCCTGGTAATGAGTGCGACGCCGATTCCAAGAACGCTGGCAATTATTTTATATGGAGATCTTGACATTTCCATTATGGATGAACTGCCGGCAAAAAGACTGCCTATTAAAAACTGCGTGGTAAATACTTCCTACCGCCCGGCTGCATATCGTTTTATCAGGAAGCAGGCAGAGGAAGGGCGTCAAATCTATGTCATTTGTCCTATGGTAGAAGAAAGTGAAGGTTTGGAGGCAGAAAATGTAACAGATTATAGCAAAAAACTAAGAGAACTATTGCCGGATACCATAAAAGTTGAATGTCTTCATGGCCGTATGAAAGGAAATCAGAAAAATCAAATCATGGAAGCTTTTTCAAAGAATGAGATTCAGGTTCTGGTTTCTACCACGGTTATTGAAGTAGGAGTCAATGTGCCAAATGCCACTGTGATGATGGTAGAGAATGCAGAACGTTTTGGTTTGGCACAGCTTCATCAGCTTAGAGGACGTGTAGGACGTGGAGAATACCAGTCTTATTGTATTTTCATTCAGGGAGGCGAGGAAGAAGAGATCAAAAAGAGACTGGAAATCCTGGAAAAATCAAACGATGGATTCCAGATTGCAGGGGAAGATCTTAGACTTCGAGGACCAGGAGACTTTTTTGGTGTACGCCAAAGCGGAACCATGGAATTTAGGATTGCAGATATTTTTCAGGATTCGGAAATCTTAAAACAGGCAGGGGAAGCAGCAGGTGCAATTCTTATGTCAGACCCGGAATTGTCCCTGGAAGAACACCGGTTATTGAAGGAGAGGCTGCTTGCCTATGGAAAAGAACGCATTGAAATGCCGGGAATTTAGAATAGATAGGTGAAAGATTGGAGATATCTTTTGAAAAAAGAATAGATATTTAGTCTTTTTTGTGCTTTTCTTAAAAGGAAAAGCAGACAGTTCGATATTTTTAAGAGTTATTTGTGATTTTTATGAGGATTTTCATGCATTTTTACCTGCGATGAATCAAAACATAGAAATGAGAAAGAAACAGAAAACTTGAAAAACTCCAGGAAAAGGTATATGATGTGTGAGACATATAAAAAAAGGAGGAGAATGTAATGTCAGTTAGAAAGACAACCACAAAGGCTGCAAAAGCAACAACAGCAGCAGATGTAAAGACTACTCCGGCGAAGACAGAAGAGATTAAGACAGAAACCGTTTCCACAAAAAAAGCACCTGTAAAAAGAGCTGCTGCTAAGAGAACTGCTGCAACAACAAAGAAAACAGCAGTAAAAGAGGCCGTATATATCCAGTTTGCTGGGGCAGAATATAACTTAGACGAGATTCGAGCAAACGTAAAAAAAGCCTGGGTCGAAGAGACAGGAAACAAAGAAAGTGACATCAAAGAAGTGCAGATTTATGTAAAACCTGAAGAACATGCAGCATATTATGTTGTAAATCAGGAAGTTGTAGAAGGTGGAAGAAAAATCAACCTATAAAAATGTAATACAGAAGAAAGTAAGATATGCAGGTTATTGTATATCTTCTTTTTTTGCTTTATAGGAAAGTTCTATAGACAAATAGCTCATTGTGTGTTAAGCTAATTAAAATTGAATAAAGGAAAACAGAAAAGGTACATAGAGATTGTATCGATATGTTTAATAGGGAATGTAGTGAGAGTCTACAACAGCCCAACTTTACTGTGACCGTCGTATTTCGTTTTATATGTTATATACATAGCCACTGGAGAAATCTGGGAAGGCAAAATAGAAATTTTTCTATCGTTAGTATTTTATAGAAACTTCGGAAGTCAGGAGACCTGCCTTGCTCTGTATGCACGATTTTCGGTGGGGAAAGTTTCGCAAAGTAGACATAGTATGATATTGTTTTTTTATATTGAAGTCGATAATATTGTTGAGATGATGTATGATCCTGCACGAAAATGTGCAGGATTTTTTTCGTTCAATTATATTTTAATTATTTCATGGAAAGGAGGAAACGGATGAAAAGGATAGCAGTGCTTGTATGCGGAAAGGCAGTAGGAAACGGATGTACAGGTTCTAGTTGTATGAAGGCAATGAATTACAGAAAAGGCACATTTTCCAGATACGAATCAGAAGAAGTTGAGTTGCAGGCATTTTTTCAGTGTAGTGGATGTGGGAATGATTTAGAAAACAATGATGGATTACAAAGAAAAGCAGATCGTATTTTGGAGATTGCACCGGACGCAGTACATGTAGGTGTATGCACCATTGAAAAAGATACAAAAAAGCGATGTACGGTTATAAGAGATATGATGAAGCTTTTCAGAGAACATGGAATCGATGTACTAAATGGAACACACGACAGTGACTTGTTACAAGAAGTGATAGAATAAAAAGGAGAATTTACATGAAGTTGAGAAAACGTATATTGTCTGTAGTGTTGGGAGCAACTTTGATTCTTTCTTTAGGTGCTTGTGGAAATAAAGAAAAAGAAGTAGAAACACCCAAAAAAGAAGTTGTAGAGCAGCAAGTGGATGGAAAGGACGAAAAATCAAAATCTACGCATTCGGCGGATGATATGATCGTCTTAGCAGGAGCTAGAAATTTGGTTCCTGGATTGGAAGATGTTTACTATTCAAGTAACAAACTTGGCACATGGGAACCGTTGATATCTAATGATGAACATGGAAATCCAGTAGGAATTCTAGCAGAAAGCTGGGAACGTAATGAAGATGCTACTGCCTGGACGTTTCATCTTCGTAAGGGAGTAACATTTCAAAATGGAGAAGCGTTTAATGCGGATGTTGTAGTCGAAAATTTTAATCGTTACAAACTGATGGAAAGTGGGTATTCTGGGTTTACAACATTTAAGGTAAATGAATTGTATCCTGGCCTGATTGGATGCGAGAAAGTGGATGACAGCACGGTAAAAGTTAGTTTTTCAGAGCCGATTCCACGTCTGCTGTTTAACATGAAAGATACCGCAAGCTGTATGTTTTATCCAGGGTCATGGGATGCGACAACTGGATACTTTACAGAACAACCAGTTGGAACAGGACCGTATAAAATCAAAGAAGTAAAGGAAGACGAGTATGTAGTTCTGGAAGCCTTTGATGAATATTGGGGAGAAAAAGCAAAAACAAAAAATATTAAAATTCGTACCATAACAGATCCACAAGCTCGTTATGCAGCACTGGATAGTGGAGAGATTGTTGGTGTGCTGGACTTGGGTGCAATGCCAGCGGCCTTAGGAGAAGAACTTTTAAAAGATGACCGTTTTGCAATGGCATCTCATACTTCCACCATTACCCATATGATGTTATTAAAAGGAGAGGGCACACAATTTTCAGATGTTCGTTTACGTCAGGCTGTTAGCCTTGCGATTGACCGTCAGTTAATTGTAGATCAGCTTTGGAACGGATATGGAAAACCGACACAAAACTTAATTAACCGCATGTGTCCGGATTGGGTAGAACTTCCAGTTGAGTATGATATGGAAAAAGCGAAGACATTAGCCAAAGAAGTTCTGGGAGATTCCCGTATTCCATTAGAAATGTACACACGTTCTTTGTATTTGGATCGTGGTCCCTATAAAGAAATGATGGAATACATTCAATCTCAGTTATCACAGATTGGTATTGATGCAACGGTAAATGTAATTGATTCACCTACGTATTCTGAGATGTCAAAAGCTGGAGAACTGGGAGCAAACTTTATGACACACGGCATGTCAAACTTAAATGCATATCATTTTCTGGATATTTATATGAGCAGTACAGGTTCTTATAATCAGTCACAGCATTTGGCATATAGCAATCCAAAAGTAGATGAGCTGTTAAGTGAAATGAAAACAACTTTAGATGATAAGCGTTTTCATGAATTGGCAGTAGAACTGCAGGAAATTGCAAATACAGAATTGCCGATTTTGCCGCTGTTTTATGATACAAGTAACCTGATTTACAATCAGGAAGAAATCACAGGCTATGAAGATTTTACAGATCATTTGGATTTAAGCCATCTTGCCTGGGTAAATATTCAATAGGAATTAAAAACCGTGCCGGGATATTACCGGTGCGGTTTTTGTGAAGGGAGATTTATTTGAACCGCACAATATACTATATTAAGAAAAAGATTATTTGGACGATTCCTATTTTGATAGGAATTACATTTTTGGCATTTTCACTTGGATTGATGGGCAGAGGGGATCCTGCAACAACGAGAGTTAGTGCAGATCCAAATTATATTCCGACAGAAGAGGAAATAGAAGAAATCAGAGAAGAAATGGGATTAAATGATCCGATTCTTATTCAATATCTACATTGGATAAAAGATGTATTGCATGGTGATTTTGGCACGTCTTATATCGATGATAAACTAGTTTTTAATGAGATGATGAGGTTAATGCCGAATACCATTCTTTTAAGTGTGATGTCTTTGATTGTGATTGTTATTCTAGGGCTAATAGGTGGTGTTCTACTTGCTTGGTTTCAAGATCATTTTGTTGATTTTGCAGGAAGAATTGCCCTGGTTTTTTTAATGTCTATTCCAGGGTTTTGCCTTGCCTATTTTATGATTTGGCTGTTTGCTCAGAAACTTCACATTTTACCAACCAGTGGGGCGGAAACAATGTCAGGGTTTATCATGCCTTGCCTTGCTGTCTCGATTGGATCTTCCTGTGTTGCAGCTCGTATGCTTCGAGCATCTATATTAGGGGAACTATCTCAAAATTATATTTTAACTACGCAGGCAAAGGGGTTTCGGAGAAGCCAGTGTATTTTCAGACATGCTCTGCGCAACTCATTGATACCCTTTATTACATATATTGCGAATGTTTTTGGAGGACTTCTTGGTGGGTCGATGATTACAGAAAGTGTATTTTCTGTTCCTGGTATTGGAAGTTATGCACTAAATGCAATTAATAATCGAGATTATGTTGCTATACAAGGATATGTGTTGTTTACAGGCGTTGTTTTTGTTTTGACTAGCCTGTTTTCAGATTTGATTTGTGCCTGGCTAAATCCACAAATACATTGGGGAGAAGAGACATGAAAAGAAAAAATATAATTTTTTATAGTTCTATTTTCGTTTTAATAGTATTTTTATTTATCGGAATTTTTGCAGATTTTTTGGCTCCATATGACCCCAACCAAGTGGATATGTTGAACAGTCTTGCAGAACCTTCGCAAGAACATTGGCTGGGCACAGATCATCTGGGGAGAGATTTGCTTAGCAGATTGATTTATGGAAGTCGTTCCTCCGTATTTATTGCTTTTTTTGCTACAGGATGTACGTTACTGGTGGGTTTGGTGATTGGAGTAATCTCTGGCTATATTGGAGGATGGATGGATCAGATGATACAATCTGTTGTAAATATTTTTCAGGGTATTCCGAGTACCGCTTTTGTTGTTGCTGTGCTTGGTTTTTTTGGGCCTGGCATCAAAAGTCTATTGGTTGCCATAGTAGTGAGTTCATGGGCGGATTTCTCCAGAATTGTGCGAAATCAGGTATTAGAAATCAGAGAAAAACATTATATTGAAGGCGCTCGAGCATTAGGTGCTGGAACCTTTTATATTATGTATCATCATGTTTTTCCAAATATTTTACCACCCTTACTGGTCTTAGTTGCTACAAGGATTGGCTCTACGGTTTTGACAGTGGCTTCCATGAGTTTTCTGGGACTTGGATTAAGAGCACCGGCTTCTGATTGGGGAATTATGATTAACGATGCGAAATTGTATTATCTTAAGAATTTTATGGTGTTATTAGTACCAGCCGCATGCCTGACTGTTTTTTGCCTTAGTATTAATTTGATTGCAGATTGTTTAAGAGATGTAATAGACCAGGATGATGGTACATCACGTATGTTATAAGGGGAGATGAACTATGGATATATTAATAGAAAATTTATCTGTTCGGTTTTCAACAGACTCAGGTGAAGTTCCGGCAGTGAATCATGTATCGCTGTCTTTTCCAGACAATACAGTTACAGGGATCATAGGAGAAACGGGGAGTGGAAAATCTGTTCTTGGACTTTCAATTTTGGGACTGTTGCAATCAAATGCTACTGTATCCGGTAGTATAAGATATAAGAACAGAGAACTGGTTTCCTTGAATGAAAAAGAATGGTGTAAAATAAGAGGAAATGAAATTGCGTTTGTTGCTCAGAATCCTGCAACATCTTTAAATCCCAGTATTCGTGTCGGAAAGCAAATAGAAGAGGTCTTTCGGAAGGCAAAAAAAACGAAAGAGAAAAGTTGTGAAGAGATGTTACAACTTTTAGAACAGATGGCTTTTCAGAATCCAAGAGAAATAGCACGATTATATCCATTTGAACTGTCTGGTGGTATGCGGCAAAGAATACTGGCTGCAATTGCTGTAGCTGCTCATCCGCAATGGATGATTGCAGATGAACCGACAAAAGGACTGGATGCGGTTATTCGAAATCAAGTATATCATACATTTCAAATGATACAGGAGCGATATCAGATGGGGATGATTGTGATTACTCATGATTTGCTATTAGCAAGAAAATTTTGTCATCAAATCGTGGTAATGTATTGCGGGCGTGTTTTAGAAGTGAATCAGGCAAACGAGCTTTTTGAACATCCTATGCACCCATATACACAGGGATTAATTTCCTCTCTTCCGCATTTAGGTATGAAGGCAATGAAAGGATTTTCGCCATCTTTTACGGAACAGCCGTCAGGATGTGTGTTTCATCCCCGATGCCCATACGCTACAGAACGATGCCGTATGGAAGAACCAAAAGCTGTGCCGTATAAGGAAGGGAGCGTGAGTTGCTATCGCTATTATTGAAATAGAAAATCTATCAAAAAAATTTTATCGCCAAGGACATAGAACCTCTTTTCAAGCGGTGGACAATGTGTCTCTTACGATACGACATGGTAGTACATTTGGGCTGATTGGAGAGTCGGGGTGTGGAAAATCTACATTAGGACGTTTAGTTACTCGCTTGATTCCGGCTACTTCGGGAAAGGTGAGTTATGATGGAACCAATATTTTAGAGCTTTCACATCGTGATATGCTTCCTTATCGAAGAAAAATCCAAATTTTATTTCAACATCCCGATACTTCTTTGAATCCATGTATGACAGTATTGGAAAATTTAAGAGAGCCTTTAAAAATCCACAAATTGATGGATCCCAAAGATAGGGATGATAAAATCAGAGAACATATTGTGCCTTATGGAATACAACCGGAGTTGTTAAATCGAAGAACTTCCCAGGTTAGTGGAGGACAGATTCAGAGAATTGTTTTAGCACGTATTATGTTGCTGCAACCGGAATTTCTTGTATTAGATGAACCAACTTCGATGTTAGATGTATCAGTACAGGCACAAATCATGGAATTATTAAGAACTATTCAGGAAAAGACAGGAGTTTCTTATCTTTTGATTTCTCACGATCTGGACTTGGTTCGTCATGCCAGTAGTCAAATTGCTATTATGCACCAAGGGAAAATTCTAGAACAAGGGGATACAGAACAAGTGTTAGAAAATCCTATGGAGCTTTATACAAAAAAATTAATGAAACAATTTAATGAAATGAGAGATTGAAAACAAAAAGGGATTTCTTCTATTATTTTTGTGAATAATAAAAGAAATCCCTTGTCTTTTTAAATACTCATTGATTATTTAGTTTATTTAGAACTGCTGGGAAGAACCGGAACCAGACATCTGTCTTTCCTGTGCTTCAATCATTTTTTTCACCATATAACCACCTACAGAACCATTCTGTTTGGAAGTTAAGTTTCCGTTATACCCGTCAGAAAGAGGTACACCCAACTCGTTGGCAACTTCATATTTGAAGCGGTTTAATGCACCTTTTGCTTCTGGTACTGCTGCTTTGTTAGAAGAATTAGTATTAGACATTTTTTGTTCCTCCTTTGGAATGTGTTTTTTGTTACAATCCTAGTATGTGACAAAGAAAAAAATTTAGCCTAGAAGTTCTTTCATATTTTGACAAATTCTGAGAAATGTATTACAATTAATTCTCGGATTTATGTTGCAGAGTGGTTTTTGTAAAAAGTGTATAAAATGCCAAAAAATAATTGCAAAAAGTTGGTGTTTTTGCTATAATTACTCTGGACTACAAGATGAGCTTCAAGAAGCTCTTCTGAAGTTATTAAAAAAATAAGGATGATGTAAATGAACGTTGGGATTATAGCACATAACAGTAAGAAAGCATTGATTGAAGATTTTTGCATTGCTTATAAAAATATGTTGGCAAAACATGAAATCTATGCAACAGGTACAACAGGAAGAAGAATAGAAGAAGCTGCAAATCTTCGTGTCCATAAGTTTCTGCCGGGCAGTATGGGAGGAGACAAACAGTTTACAGAGATGATTGAGCGGGGCGATATTGATATGGTAATCTTTTTTTACAATCCGGCTATGATTAATCCAAAAGAACCGGATGTATATCAGATTTCCAGATGTTGTGACCAGTACAATATTCCGATCGCTACAAATATTGCTACAGCAGAGTCCTTGATACTTGGTTTGGATCAGGGTGACTTAGATTACCGTATAAGACGCTAGAGGAAACGAAAATATGAGAGTGATTGCAGGAAGTGCGAAAAGCATGCCTTTGAAAACCATTCAGGGAATGGATACAAGGCCAACCACGGACAGAATCAAGGAAACACTGTTTAATATGATTCAGCCCTATTTATGTGGGTGCAGGTTTTTAGATCTGTTTGCTGGAAGTGGTGGAATTGGAATTGAAGCGTTGAGCAGAGGGGTAGATTTTTGTGCCTTTATAGAGAAGAACAAAAGAGCGTCAGCGGTGATAGAGGAAAACCTGCGTTTTACCAGATTAAAGGACAAGGCGCAGGTGTATTGTTGTGATGTGTTCCGTGGATTGGTTTCTATGGAACAGGAAGAACCGTTTGATTGTATTTTTATGGATCCACCTTATGATAAAGAATTAGAAAAACAGGTATTACAGGTGCTGAAGGATGCTCCTTATGTAACAGGAGAAACGATGATTGTCGTGGAAGCTTCTCTAAAAACTTCTTTTGACTACTTGGAAGAATATGGATTTTCTGTTATAAAAGAAAAGAGATATAAAACAAATCAGCATATATTTTTGAAAAAGAACTAGAGCAGAAAGGCAGAGTTATGGTTAGAGCAATATATCCGGGAAGTTTTGACCCGGCCACATACGGACATTTAGATATTATTAAAAGAGCATCAGCTCTTTTTGACGAGGTTATTGTAGGGGTTTTGAATAATTCTGTAAAAAGTCCGTTGTTTTCTGTAGAAGAACGTGTTAATATATTAGAGAATATAACAAGCGATATCCCGAATGTGAAGATAGAATCTTTTGGGGGATTATCGGTGAATTTTGCACGGAACTGTGAAGCAAAGGTTATCATCCGGGGCCTGAGGGCGATTACGGATTTCGAGTACGAATTGCAGCTTGCCCAGACAAACCGGATTTTATCTACAGATGTGGATACCATGTTTCTGACTACCAGTCTTCAGTATGCTTATTTAAGTTCCACCACTGTAAAGGAAGCGGCTTCTTTTGGAGCTGATATTTCCAAATTTGCACCGGAATATGTAGTGCGCAGGGTAGAAGCAAAATTCAAGGAAATAAATCAGACGAAATAGAATGAACAGCAGGCAGATTTGGCATCAGTGCATAGAAGAATATACAATAAGGAGAAAATGAACATGAGCAGCAGAATCGAACAGATTATTGAAGAAATTGAAGAATATGTGGAGAGCTGTAAATATCAGCCATTGTCTACCACAAAAATTATTGTGAATAAAGAAGAAATCGAGGAGCTTTTAAGAGAACTGCGTTTAAAAACTCCTGATGAAATTAAGAGATATCAGAAAATCATCAGTAACAAAGATGCAATCCTTCAGGATGCCCAGGCAAAAGCTGACAAGATTATCGAGGATACAAAGCTCCAGGTACAGGAAATGGTAAAAGAATCTGAGGTTATGCAGCAGGCATATGCTCAGGCTAATGAAACCATCAATGCGGTAAATAAGCAGGCACAGGACATCATTGATGCAGCTGCAAATGAGGCAAATGCCCTTCGTTACAGTGCTGTTTCCTACACAGATGAGATGATGGCAAATATGGGACAGATTGCTAACACAATGCTGGAAGATGCTGCTGGCAAATATCAGGAATTTTTTCAGGCACTTCGGTCTTCTTTGGAAGTTATCAATCAGAACCGTTCACAGCTTACCCAGCAGCTGAATCAGGGTGTTTCTGCTTCTTCACAGAACGAAGCATCTGCTCCATCTTCCGCACAGGATTATCACAAAGATCAGGATGTAGAAGATGACTATGAAGATGATTACGATTACGACGATGATTTAGACGATGATTTTGATGATTTTGATTAAGAAATGAGCCAGGAGGAAGGTGCATACAGAACAGCATAGTTTTCCTAGAAGGTATGGTTTCAGGGAAAGGTCTGTATGTGCAAGCATAGATTTCGTCTGTGCAGCGACACATAGTCCTCCGAAAGCAGTAAAACCAAGGGCAAGAGGGTATAGGATGGAAAAAGGCCACGGAGATGCAGATAATGCAGAAAGTCCGGTACTTACCTCAATGAGGCAGGGAAGCAGGTACTGAATGCGTGAGGACGCAGGGAGTATCTGACTGAAAATACCTTGCAGGATAGAAAATAAAATGATATAGCCCCCTAGTCTGGTTATAGTTTCAAAGGCGTTCATAATAGAGATATCCAGGATTTCACCGAAGTTGTGAGGCATGGATATCTCTTTTTTGTGTGGAATATTATCTGCAAGATTTGTATGGGAATGAAAAAAATGGCGGGTACACAGAGTGCATAAAAAACTGGATGTATAAATAATACCGTAGGTAGGAAAGACAAGTTCAGGTTTTTGAAATATTCCAACACAAAGAAAAGCAGAAAGGAAAGCTGGTCCCGGATGATTGGCAAAGGTGAGCAGGTAGGAGGCTTCTTTTTTGGAGATTCTCTGTTCCCGGTATAAGTCAGCCGTGATTTTAGCTCCCATGGGATAGCCGCAGAATATCCCAAGGAAAAGAGCATAGGCTCCCTGTGGTGAGAGTGAGAAAATTTTTTGCCACAGTGCTTCTGATACATGGATAAAACGGTCCATATATCTTGTTTTGAGAAGCAGGCTGGAGAGGATAAGGAAGGGAAGAAGAGAAGGAAGAAGCGTATAAAACCAGAGCATAAGTCCGGTTTTAGCATATGTAAAGGCAGTTTGCGGGCATAGTAAAAGAAAGCCCAAAACCATCAAAAAAAAGATAAGGAAAGTGATTCGTTTCATAGAGGGTGCTCCCTGTTTCAGGACACTTAGTTTAATATATGAATCCTTTTCGGTTTCATGCTTGATATTTTTGGCAGAATGTGTAAAAATAAACCTTAGAAATCAGCAGGAGGTAACAAGATGAGTGTATTAGAAAATTTACAGCCAAAAAGAGTTTTTTATTACTTTGAAGAGATTACAAAAATTCCACATGGTTCAGGAAATACAAAGGAAATCAGTGATTATCTGGTGAATTTTGCAAAGGAGCATCAGCTTCGCTGGATTCAGGATGAAAGCAATAATGTGATTATTTTTAAGCCTGCTTCCAAAGGTTATGAAAATGCTCCGGTCGTCATGCTTCAGGGGCATATGGACATGGTATGCGAAAAGGTACCGGGCAGCAATCATGATTTTACAAAGGATCCGTTAAAGCTCCAGATCAAAGGTGATTATATTACCGCAGAAGGAACAACACTTGGAGGAGATGACGGGATTGCAGTTGCTTATGGTCTGGCACTGTTAGAAGATGACACTTTGGAACATCCAGCATTGGAGCTTGTGATTACGGTAGATGAAGAAATCGGTCTTCTTGGAGCGGTAGCTCTTGATGCCGCTCCACTGCAGGCTCGTTATTTGTTGAATCTGGATTCTGAGGAAGAGGGTTATCTTTGGTCAGGATGTGCAGGTGGAATGACAGCTATTTCTGAAATTCCGGTGCGTTATCAGGAATATACAAATAAAAAATGGAAGGTAGAAGTTTCTGGACTGGCAGGTGGACATTCCGGTGCAGAGATTGATAAAAACCGTGCCAATGCGACTATGGTTTTAGCACGATTTTTAAAAGAGGCAGAAGAACAGGGAGAGTATGCTATCTGTGAATTATCCGGAGGATTAAAGGATAATGCAATTCCAAGGACAGCCACAGCACTTATACTGGCAGATGAAGAAACTGGAAAGGCTATGACTGCCTACGCTGAAGTTTTCACAAAAGCTTTGAGAACAGAATATACAGGCAGTGATGAAGGAATCTGTGTTACTGTGGAAGCACAGGGAGAAGGTACAGAACCGGTGCTGCATCCGGTAAGCCAGGAAAAAGTCTTGTTTTTCCTGTTACAGTACCCAAATGGCATTCAGAAGATGTGCGGTTTTATGGATGGATTAGTAGAGACATCCTGTAACCTTGGAATCACCACATTGACTCCTCAGGCACTTGTAGGTTCTGCAAGTGTAAGAAGTTCTGTTGGAACAGCCAAAAAGGCACTGTCTGACAAAATTGGTTATCTTACCGAATTCCTGGGTGGTGAGTACCATATAGAAGGTGATTATCCTTCCTGGGAATACAAACAGGATTCTGCACTGCGGCCAATCATGATCGAAGTCTTCCGTGAAATGTATCATAAGGAGCCGGAAGTTAAGGTGATTCATGCGGGTCTGGAATGCGGATTGTTTTACGAAAAACTTCCAGGACTGGATTGTGTTTCTCTTGGTCCGGATATGCAGAATATCCATACTACAGAAGAAAAACTTTCGATCTCTTCTGTTGAGAGAGTTTGGAAATATTTATTAGAAGTATTGAAAAGAATAAAATAGCAAATCGTGATCTGGCTTTGAGTCATGAAATCCTCCACAGGCACATAGAATGATATGTAGATGTTCTTATGGGCAGGCGGAGGATTTTTTGTGAGGAAATGGGTATTTTTGCTAGGGATACTTCTGTTTCTTGATGCCGGAGTGATTGGAAACCTAAAAGAGCGTACATGTCTGGATGAATTGCGGAATGCCAAAATGCCGGTAGAGCTGTTTGAAACATCGGGGATAAAACGGGAAGAAATGAAACGGTATCTGGTTTTCTGGAAGGACTTGAAATACTTTCCGGTTGCATTCCGAAAGGATGTGAAATCGAAACAGTTTTATTTTCAGGATTCCTGGAGGGAAGAGCGGACATTTGGAGGTGACCGGGTTCATGAAGGATGCGATATTTTTGGAGAGGAGAACTGGCGGGAGTATTATCCGGTCATTAGTGTTACAGATGGAATTGTAGAAAAAATCGGGTGGCTGCCTTTGGGAGGATGGAGAATCGGAATCCGAAGCCCAGGAGGAGGATTCTTTTATTATGCCCATCTGTCTTCGTATGTGAAGGAATTTCAGGAGGGAGATAGAATCAAAGCAGGGGAAATTTTAGGGTTTCTGGGTGATACCGGGTACGGAAAAGAGGGAACTTCTGGAAAATTTCCTGCACATCTTCATTTTGGAATCTATGTGCAGACAGAAGAAGAGGAGGAATATCCTTTGAATCCATACCCTGTTTTGTGTTTCCTGAGAAAGAGGCAGAAAATTTTTTCCTATTAAAAAGAAAAAAAATATGCTATACTGTATGGACATAGTTAAGGAGTAATGCTTATGGAAATACGATTATGGCGTGAATTGCTGGTTCCCTATGAACTGGCAGTAAAGGAACTGGTCATGAAGTTTAACCAGTTAAAAAAAGAACACAAAGAAAGGGATTTGTATTGTCCCATTGAACAGGTATCCGGTCGGGTCAAATCCATTAATAGTATTCTGGAGAAAATGCAGAGAAAGAATGTGTCCTGGGATGAGCTGGAGGAAAAAATAGAGGATATCGCAGGAATCAGAGTGATTTGCCAGTTTTATGAGGATATTGAGATTGTAGCCGATATTATCAGAAAAAGAAGTGATATGAGGGTTCTGGAAATCAAGGATTATATTACCCACACAAAAGCCAGTGGATACCGCAGTTATCACATGATTATTGCTTACAATACAGAGACTATGGAAGGGCGGAAAGAAATAAGGGTTGAAATACAGATTCGTACTCTTGCCATGAATTTTTGGGCGACGATTGAGCATTCCCTGCAGTATAAGTATAAGGGAAATATGCCGGAGCATCTCACGGAGAGACTGAGCAAGGCAGCAGATTCTATTTTGCAGCTGGATGCAGAGATGTCTTCTGTGCGGAATGAAGTCATGGATGCACAGAATTCTATGATTCACGAGTCCAATGTGGTGGCAGATATTTTGAATAATATTGAAAATCTGTACCATTATTCCAACAAACGGGAAGTAGCCAAGATTCAGGACGAATTTTACAGGATTTATCAGGCCAAGAATTTAGAGAATCTGGAGCGTTTCCACAGAGAACTGGATATTATTGCAGAGGGATACCGTGTACAGGCTTTGAATTTTGATATAGACGGGGAATAAGAATTGCTGGATGGAGACAGAAGAAATGGGAAAAATCAGATTGGATAAATACCTGGCCGATATGGGGCTGGGAACCAGAACGGAAGTGAAAAAGAAAATCAGAAAAGGGCAGATCACGGTCAATGGTGTGGTGATCCGGGAGCCGGAATACAAGACAGATACAGATGCAGACGAAGTGCTGGCAGACCAACAGCCCTTATCCTATGAGTGCTTTGAGTATTATATGCTGAATAAGCCTCAGGGGGTAGTGTCTGCCACAGAAGATAAACGGGAAAAGACCGTTCTGGATTTGATTGTATCGAAGAAAAGAAAGGATTTATTTCCAGTAGGGCGTCTGGACAAAGACACAGAGGGACTTCTTCTGATCACCAATGACGGAGAGCTTGCACACCAGCTTCTATCTCCTAAGAAACATGTAGATAAGCAATATTTTGTAAAGCTTTTAAAACCTCTGGAACAGGAGGATGTACAAAAGCTGGAACATGGAGTGGATATCGGGGAAAAGGAGCTTACCATGCCGGCAGAGGTTGTTTTTACAGGGCAAGAGGATACAGAGGTTCTGATGACCATACGGGAAGGTAAGTTTCATCAGGTAAAACGGATGTTTCAGGCTGTGGGAAACCAGGTGGTTTTTCTGAAAAGAATTTCCATGGGAAGCTTGAAGCTGGATGAGAGGCTGAAACCGGGAGATTATCGTTTGCTGACACAAGAAGAAATTGCGAGGTTGAAGAAACATGCTGGAACAGATAAAAGCAGTGATTTTTGATTTGGATGGAACACTGGTGGATTCCATGTGGATGTGGAAGGCCATCGATATAGAGTATCTTACTAGAAAAGGAGTAGAAGTGCCGGAAGATCTTGGTGCATTTCAGGATGAGTTGGAAGGAATGGGATTTTCAGAGACAGCCGTATTTTTTAAGGAACGTTTTGGAATTCCAGATTCTCTTGAGGAAATTAAACAGACTTGGATTTTGATGGCACAGGATAAGTATTGCAAGGAAGTACCTTTAAAGCCAGGTGCAGATGTTTTTTTGCGTTTTTTGAAAGAAAAAGGCATCAAGGCAGGAATCAGCTCCAGCAATAGCAGGGATTTGATTCAAATGGTATTAAAGGCACACAACATTGAGGAATATTTTGACTGTATCACAACCTGCTGTGAGGTCCCAAAGAGCAAACCGGCACCGGATGTATATTTGAAAACCGCACAGGGGCTGCAGGTATTGCCAGAACACTGCCTTGTTTTTGAGGACGTTCCCATGGGCATTCTGGCAGGAAAGCGTGCCGGCATGAAGGTATGTGCCATAGAAGATGCATTTAGCAAGAAGCAGGAAGCACAGAAAAGAGAACTGGCAGACTGGTACATCGAAGATTACAGAGAGATTCTGGAAGAAGAATTAAGAAAAGAGGACAAGGTATGAATACAAGGTTTTTGCCTGTGACAAGAGAAGAGATGGAAGAACGTGGAATCTGGCAGCCAGATTTTGTGTATATTACAGGTGATGCCTATGTGGATCATCCTTCGTTTGGAGCAGCAATTATCACCAGACTGCTGGAAAGCCAGGGGTATTCCATGGGAATGATTTCCCAGCCTGACTGGAAGAAAAAAGAAAGCATTGCCGTGTTTGGAGAACCAAGGCTTGCTTTTCTTGTTTCCTCCGGAAATATGGATTCCATGGTGAACCACTATACGGTTGCAAAAAAACATAGAAGACAGGATGCTTATTCACCGGGAGGACAGATGGGATTGCGGCCTGACCGGGCTGTGACAGTGTACAGCAATCTGATTCGCCAGACATACAAGCACACCCCTATTATTCTTGGCGGTGTGGAGGCGTCTCTTCGAAGGCTTGCACATTATGATTACTGGTCAGATAGTCTGAAACGATCCATATTGATGGATTCCGGAGCAGATATCATTTCTTATGGAATGGGAGAACACAGTATTCTGGCTTTGGCAGAGGCTCTGGATAAAGGGATTCCGGTGCAAAAGATTACTTTTGTTCCAGGAACAGTCTATAAAGCAAAAGAGGCACCCCAGGGCGTGCAGCTTCCTTCTTATGAAGCCCTGTTACAGAAGAAGGAAACCTATGCAGAGAGTTTTAAGAAGCAGTATGAAAATATGGATGCATTCAGCGGTAAGGTTCTCATTGAATCATACGGCACGAAGGGCTATGTTGTGCAGAATCCTCCTTCCAGGCCATTAACACAGGAAGAAATGGATCAGGTTTATGAATTGCCATATACCAGAACGTATCATCCCATGTATGAGGAAAAAGGAAAGATTCCTGCCATTGAAGAGATTAAGTTTAGTATTACCAGTAACCGTGGCTGTTTTGGAAGCTGTAATTTCTGTGCACTGGCATTTCATCAGGGCAGGATTGTACAGACAAGAAGCCATGAATCTATGATAGAAGAAGCAAAGGGGTATTTAAAGGAACCTGATTTTAAGGGATATATTCACGATGTGGGCGGACCGACAGCAGATTTTAGGCATCCATCCTGTGAGAAACAGATGACAAAAGGGGTGTGTACCAACCGTCAGTGTTTGTTTCCGAAACCCTGCAAGAATTTAAAGGCAGATCATAAGGATTATTTAGAAATATTAAGAACCCTGCGGAATCTGCCAGGAATCAAAAAAGTGTTTATCCGTTCAGGTATCCGTTTTGATTATGTGAATGCAGATGCATCCCCTGTTTTTCTGGAAGAAGTGGCGAAATATCACGTCAGCGGCCAACTTCGTGTTGCGCCGGAACATGTGTCAGATAAAGTGCTGTATTATATGGGAAAACCGGAGCATCGTGTTTATGAGGACTTTTTGAAGCGTTTTGCAAAAGCCAATGAAAAGGCAGGAAAGAAACAATTTGTAGTTCCGTATCTGATGTCTTCACATCCCGGCTGTTCTATCAAGGAAGCTGTAGAATTAGCAGAATATATTCGTGATATGGGATTTATGCCGGAACAGGTTCAGGATTTCTATCCGACTCCCTCTACCATGTCTACCTGCATGTATTACACGGGAATTGATCCGCGGACTGGAAAACAGGTGTATGTACCGAAGACATACCGGGAAAAAGCGATGCAAAGAGCATTGATCCAGTATAAAAATCCAGAGAATTATATGCTGGTGAAAGAGGCTCTTATGGAAGCCGGGCGTACGGATTTAATAGGATATGACAAGAAATGCCTGATCCGGCCGCAAAAAGGGACAAAATATGAAAAAAACAGAACAACTACAAGGCGGGAAGAAACACCAAAGAAGAAAAAAGCTATCCGCAATGTTCACAAAAAGAAAAGAGGCAAAGCGTGATGGAGAGAAAAAAGATTGCGCTGATTACAGGTGCTACTTCTGGAATGGGCCGGCAGTTTGTCTTGCAGATTCAGGAGGTGTATCCGTGGCTGGATGAAATCTGGGTGATAGCCAGAAACCGGGAGAGACTGGCAGTGCTGCAAGAGGAAGTTCATAGTATCAGAAGTTTTCCTATGGACATCACCAGCCAGGCAGAGCTTAGAATTTTACAGCAGGTGTTGGAAGAAGAGAAGCCTAAACTGCAATTTCTGGTAAATAGTGCCGGAGCCGGGATTCAGAAAGAGGTTGAGGATACCGAGGTGGCAGATTTATGGAATATGACACAGTTAAATGTTTCAGCACTGACGGCTGTGACAGGAATCTGTCTTCCGTACTGTGCAAAGGATTGCCAGGTAATCTGCCTGGCAAGCGGGGCAGCCTTTGTCCCACAGCCGGGATTTGCTGTTTACGCAGCAACAAAAGCATATGTGCTCAGCTTTTCCAGAGCGTTGAGACGAGAGTGGAAAGGGCGGCTGACTGTTACAGCAGTGTGCCCAGGCCCTGTCGATACTCCTTTTTTGGACAAAATGGGAGGAAAAGAGCATATGCCAGCCTATAAGAAATGGTTCCTGGCAAAACCAGAAGCTGTGGTAAAAAAAGCATTGAAGGACAGTGCGAGAGGAAAAGAGCTTTCTATCTATGGAATTTCGGTTAAGGCTTTACACATATTATGTAAAATCCTTCCGCACCGCCTGATTTTAAGATTTCTGTGACAGAAGAAAAGGAGACATTAAAAGAATGAGCAGTTCAAAGAAGAAAATTAAAAAGGGAGATTATGGATACATCAAGGCGCAGCAAAAAAGGCAGGTATTATATACCGTTCTTGCATTTCTTGCTCCGCTTTCCGTATTTTTTACTGGCTTATATATTAACCGGACCAGGAATTCTGTGTTTACCGTTATAGCCGTTGTTGCCTGTCTTCCTGCATGTAAATTTGCTGTTACCATGATTATGCTGTTTTTGCAGAAACCTATGAATCCATCGGATTATCAGACCATTGAAAAACATAAAAAAGGACTGGTATGTGCTTATGAACTGGTGATTTCTGCTTATGAAAAACAGTCCTATATAGATTCTCTGACTGTGTGTGGGAATACGGTAGTCGGCTATACCAGCCGGAAGAAAACGGATATTCCTTTTATTGAGAAGCATATTCAGACGATTTTGCGTCAGAATGGATATTATGTCACAGTGAAAATTTTCAACAGGCTGTCGGATTATGCAGGGCGTCTGGATACTATGTGGGAACATAGAGAGGCACTGGAAAAGGATATTAAATTCCGGCCTGACCCACAGGAGCCGAATTTAACGAGAAACGAAGCAATTATGCGAGTGATTTATGCTATTTCCCTCTAGGAGACAAGATATGAAACAATTAGTAATGAAAGACATAGACAGCGGGCAGCGCCTAGATAAGTTTTTGGGGAAGTATCTGAAAGAAGCTCCCAAAAGCTTTATCTATAAAATGCTCCGCAAGAAAAATATTGTATTAAACGGAAAAAAAGCAGACGGAAGTGAAAAACTGAAAGTAGGAGACGAGATTAAATTGTTTCTTTCTGAGGATACACTGAAAAAATTTTGCGGTGAGACAAAAGAAGGAGTGTGTGGCAGTCTTGATGTGGTCTATGAAGATGAGCAGGTTCTGTTTATTAATAAACCGGCAGGAATGCTCTCCCAGAAGGCATCCAGGGAAGATGTCTCTTTGGTAGAATATCTGACCGGCTACTTATTAGATCAGAGAAGCCTCACAAAAGAAGATTTGCAGACCTTTCATCCAGGTGTGTGCAACAGGCTTGACAGGAATACCAGTGGACTGGTGGCGGCAGGAAAAACCATACAGGGACTTCAGGTTTTGTCAAAGGCATTTCAGGAGCGGTCCCTTCACAAATATTACCTGGCACTTGTTGCTGGAAAGCTTGAAAAACCGGCTCATATCAAAGGGTTTTTATGGAAAGATGAAAAGCGGAACAAAGTCATGGTCTTAAAAGAGCAGAAACCAGGTAGTTTGCCGATTGAGACAAAATATGAGCCATTGGAGACCGGAAAGGGAATCACACTTTTAAAGGTACAGCTTCTTACTGGGCGTTCTCATCAGATCAGGAGTCATCTGGCAAGTACCGGGCATCCGGTAGTGGGTGACTGGAAATATGGGGAAGAAAGGCTGAACCGGAAGTATAAGGAAACTTATGGGCTGACAAACCAGCTTCTTCATGCCTGGCAGCTTGAATTTCCAAAAACCATGAAAGAGTTACCAAACCTTGCCGGAAGAACCATTACAGCAAAGATTCCCCAGGAGTTTCAGAAGGTGTTAAGGGGAGAAGGATTATGGAAAAGAATCCTGGAAGAAAATAAGGAAGAGGTAGGAACATGAAAGAACCAGCAGGATCCTCTATATGGAAGGAATTTATGGAATATTTAAAGATGATTATTTTTGTGGTGATCGTGGTTTTGATTGTGAATAATTTTTTGCTCATCAATGCGAAAATACCTTCAGAATCAATGGAGCAGACCATTATGACCGGAGACCGCGTGTTTGGAAACAGGCTGGCCTATCTGTTTGATAAGCCTGAACGGTTTGATATCGTCATTTTTAAATATCCAGACCATGAGAAGGAATTATTTATCAAACGGATTATTGGAATGCCGGGAGAAACAGTGGAAATCAGAGATGGAAAAGTCTATATTGACGGGGCAAAAGAACCTCTGGATGACAGCTTTACACCTGAGGAGCCTCTTGGAGACTACGGCCCTTATGTTGTTCCGGAAGATAGCTATTTTATGCTGGGTGATAACAGGAATTATTCTAAGGATTCCAGATTTTGGAACAACCCCTATGTGGCAGAAGACAAAATTCTTGGAAAAGCAGTGCTCCGCTATTTCCCAGGAATTAAACTTTTGAAATAGGAGTGGCAGTGAGGCATGGCAACATGGAATTCAAGAGGGCTTAGAGGATCTGCCCTGGAAGAATATATCAACAGAACCTGTGAACAATACCGAGAAAAGGGGTTGGCATTGATACAAAAAGTGCCCACTCCCATTACTCCGGTACGGATTGACCAGGAAAGCAGACATATTACCCTGGCTTATTTTGAGAAAAAAAGTACCGTGGATTATATTGGTGCAGTGCAGGGGATTCCGGTATGTTTTGATGCAAAGGAATGTGCCTGCGACAGTTTCCCCCTTCAGAATATACATGAGCACCAGGTGGCGTTTATGAGAGATTTTGAAAAGCAGCAGGGGATAGCTTTTTTGATTCTCTATTTTTCTCACAGAGATGAGATTTACTATATGCCGTTTAGGCAGGTGGAGCAGTTCTGGGAAAGAGGGAAAAATGGAGGAATCAAACATTTTAAATACAGTGAGCTTTTCCCTCAGTGGTTTTTGAAACGTTCCGGAAATATCCTGGTTCCGTTTCTGGAGGGAATCCAGATGGATTTGGATGAGAGAGCAGAATAGGAATGGGAAAATTTCTTGACAAATGAGAAATTGCAGAACATACTAAAGATAGCATCAAAGTAAGGATAGGGAAAGGAACAGTAAGTAAAGGAGAACAGCAGAATGGATAAAAAAGAATTTGCATTAAAGCAGCACGAAGCGTGGAAGGGAAAAATCGAGGTCATCAGCAGAGCCAGCATAGAAACTCCAGAGGAATTGTCTGTGGCCTATACACCAGGTGTAGCAGAACCATGCCTGAAGATTTCTGAGGATGTGGATCTGTCTTATAAATATACAAGAAGAGGCAATATGGTAGCGGTTGTGACAGACGGTACTGCGGTACTGGGTCTGGGCGATATCGGTCCAGAAGCAGGAATGCCGGTCATGGAAGGAAAATGCGCTTTATTTAAAGCCTTTGGTGATGTGGATGCATTTCCTCTTTGCGTGCGCTCCAAGGATGTAGATGAGATTGTGAAAACCGTAAGTCTTCTGGCAGGAAGTTTCGGTGGCGTGAACCTGGAAGATATTTCTGCTCCGAGATGTTTTGAGATTGAAAGAAAGTTAAAAGAATGCTGTGACATTCCGATTTTTCATGATGACCAGCATGGTACCGCAGTCGTAACGGCAGCAGCACTAATCAACGCATTAAAAGTAGTTGGAAAGAATCTGGAGGAAGTAAAAGTGGTAACTTCCGGTGCAGGTGCAGCAGGAATCGCTATTATTAAGCTGCTGGTAAGCCTGGGACTGAAAAATGTGGTTATGTGTGACCGTCAGGGTGCAATTTATGAAGGCCGTGAAAACTTAAATGCAGAGAAAATGGAAATGGCAAGAATTTCAAATCAGAATAAGGAAAGAGGAACCCTTCAGGAAGTTTTAAAAGGTGCAGATGTGTTTATCGGTGTGTCTGCTCCAGGCACTGTGACAGAAGAAATGGTTCAAAATATGGCTGAGAAGCCGATTCTTTTCCCAATGGCAAACCCGGTACCAGAGATTATGCCGGAACTGGCAAAAAAAGCAGGTGCAGCCGTGGTAGGCACAGGAAGAAGTGATTTCCCGAACCAGATTAATAATGTTCTTGCATTCCCGGGTATTTTTAGAGGTGCTTTAGATGTAAGAGCCAGTGATATCAATGATGAGATGAAAGTTGCAGCAGCATATGCTATTGCAGGATTGATTCAGGAGGAAGAATTAAATCCAGAGTATATCATTCCAAATCCATTTGACAAGCGTGTGGCAAAAGCAGTTGCAGAGGCAGTTGCAAAGGCCGCAAAAGAAACTGGGGTAGCCAGGATTTAAGAAGTAAAAAAGTAAGGCAGAGCAGACAGAGGATTGTAGGCTCTGTCTTTTCTGAAATGTAGACAGGAGAGATTATGGCAAAAAAAGTATATGCAGTAAAAAAAGGTTTGAAGACAGGTATTTTTAGTACATGGGAGGAATGTAAAAAACAGGTTCACGGTTTTCCGGGAGCCCAGTATAAAAGTTTTCCTACCATGCAGGAGGCAGAGGCTTATTTGGGAAGCAGCGAAAATCTGATTTCACAGCCAGAACAGGATGAAGATGCTTGTATCGCCTATGTGGATGGGAGTTTTGATGCTGCTAAGAATGCGTATTCCTATGGTTGTATTCTGCTGTATCAGGGCAGCAGAAGAGAAATGAGCAAGGCATTTTTGGGTACGGAAGATGTGAGTATGCGGAATGTGGCAGGCGAACTGGAGGGGGCAATGGCTGCAATGCAATACTGTGAGCAGAATAACATCAGAAATCTTCATTTATATTACGATTACCAGGGGATTGAGTCCTGGGCAACCGGAGAGTGGAAACGGAATAAGCCGGGAACAATCCGTTACAAAGAATTCTATGACAAACTGGAAAACGTGCGGGTGTGTTTTCATAAGGTCAAAGGACATAGTGGAGTAGAACTGAACGAAGCTGTGGATCAATTGGCGAAGGCAGCTCTTGGTATCCGGTAAGAGTTGAGGACATAATAGACAACAAAGACAATAAATTGTTTGAAAATTTAAACAAAGACAAATCAGTTTTTATGTGATATACTAAATATAGTATATCATGGAAAAACTTTCATGGGATATGGGTGAATGCAAAAAAAGAATTGGGGAGATGAAACAATGGTAAGCAAAAAAGTAACAATACTGAATCCGTCAGGATTGCATTTGAAAAATGCCACGATTCTGTCGAACAGTGTATTGAAGTATCGTTCTCTCATACAGTTTACGTATGAGGAAAATGATGTGCAGGGTATCGCAAATGTGAAGAGTATTTTAAGTATTCTTGCTGCAGGAATCTGCCAGGGACAGACCATAGAGGTGACTTGTTCCGGGGAAGATGAAGTAGAAGCACTTCAGGCAGTGGTTGATGCCATAAACAGTGGATTAGGTGAAAAAATTTAGGGTGTGTAAAGCAAAATGAAAAACTGTCGGGCTATGGGGGTCTGGCAGTTTTTTAAAGCATTTCTTGAGTTTTTGCTAGGAATCCCGTATAATAAATCTTATGATTCAAATTGACAAAAAGGAGACAGACCAATGAAATTAAAAACATGGGCAGGAATTTTTGCAGCAGGAATTCTTTCGGTTTCTCTTTTAGCCGGATGCAATTCCCAAAAAGAAGAGGCACCAAAAGAGGAGCAGACTTCCAAATCTGAGGCTGTAGATTTAGAAAACCAGGAAACCATACAGGCAGAAATCAAAGTGAAGGATTACGGAACCATTATGGTAGATTTATATCCGGAAATTGCTCCTATCACGGTTGAAAACTTTGTAAAGCTGGCAGAAGACGGATTCTATGACGGTCTTACCTTTCACCGCATTATAAAAGGATTTATGATTCAGGGCGGTGATCCAAAAGGAGATGGAACTGGAGGAGCGGAAGAGACGATTAAGGGAGAGTTTTCCAAAAATGGCGTGGAGAATCCTCTTTCTCATAAACGTGGTGTTATTTCTATGGCACGCTCTCAGATGCCGGACAGTGCTAGTTCCCAGTTTTTTATTGTACATGAAGACAGTACCTATCTGGACGGAGAGTATGCAGCATTTGGTTATGTGACGGAAGGTATGGATGTGGTAGATAAAATCTGCGAAGAAGTCACCGGGCAGGATCAAAATGGAATGTTGCCGAATGAGAACCAGCCGGTGATTGAGAGCATTACAGTGAAAGAATAGTGTTTAAAATAGGAGGAAATGGTAATGGTACATCATATTGTTATGTGGAAATTTAAACCTGAGGTAGAGGAAAACAGAAAGCCGGAATTAAAGAAAGCAATGGCAGAGAATTTAAAAGGACTGGTAGGAAAAGTGCCGGGACTTTTGACTGCCGAATTTGTGGAACTGCCGCTTGCATCCAGTACTCATGATATTGCACTGGTTACAACCTTGGAAAAGGCAGAGGATGTTGCAGTTTACGGAGCTCATCCGGAGCATGTAAAGGTTGCAGATACCTTTGTACGTCCTTTTGTAACAGAAAGGGCCTGCTTGGACTATGAAGATTAATTCTTTTTGCATGTCCTGCTTGGTTCAGGCACAGGCAAGAAACATACAGAAATTTGAAGATGAAGAGAAAAAATCCCGTTATATGCGTGAGATCTTTAAGCTTTTACTGGACAGTGACCCAGAGCTGTCAGCACCTGCACTGCTGGAGCCTGTCACCAAATTATATGAATCCTATTGGGGTTCACAAGAAGGATTCCAGGCAGAGAAAAAATCCTTTAATGATTTCCTGCTTTCTATGGAAGAGGAACTGGAAAAGAAAATACGGAGCACCAAAGACCCTCTGGCTACAGCCCTTTGTTATGCCCGTTTGGGAAATTATATTGATTTATCCGCACTGTCCGATGTTTCTACAGAAAAGTTATTGGAGCTGTTTGCAAAAGCAGAAGAAGAATCTCTGGATGCAGAAGAATATCAGCATTTCCTTCAGGATTTAAAGCATGGGGAATATCTGGTTTACCTTACAGATAATTGTGGGGAAGTGGTGCTGGATAAGCTGGTGATCAAGCTTTTGAAAGAGCAATATCCGAAGCTTCGGATTGAAGTCCTGGTGAGGGGAATCCCGGTGACCAATGATGTAGATATAGAAGATGCAGAATATGTGGGATTGACAAAACTTGTTCCCGTATTTGGAAATGGAAGCGGAATTGCAGGGACAGAGCTTTCTAAAATCAGCCAGGAAGCCAGGGAAAAGCTAGAACGGGCAGATGTGATCATTGCGAAAGGGCAGGGGAATTTTGAAACCATACATACCTGTGGTTTGAATATTTATTATCTGTTTTTATGTAAATGCGACTGGTTTATGCAGCGTTTTCATGCAAAACATTTACAGGGAATGTTTGTAAACGAAACAAGAATTTGAAAGAGAACAGGAGTGTTTGAATGAACATGGTAAGACTTGGAAAAACAGAGATTCAAGTAAGTAAGAATGGATTTGGAGCACTTCCCATCCAGAGAATTACCAAAAAGGAAGCCGTATATTTACTGCAGAAAGCATTTTATCATGGCATCAATTATTTTGATACAGCGAGAGCCTACTCTGACAGTGAGGAAAAGCTTGGAGCAGCGTTTTCTTATGTGAGAGAAAAACTGATCATCAGTACCAAAACAGCAGCTCAGGATGTAAAAGGATTCTGGGCGGATTTGGATGAAAGCCTGCGGAAACTGGGAACAGATTATATTGATATTTATCAGTTCCACAATCCTGCTTTTTGTCCGAAACCAGGTGACGAAAGTGGTCTTTATGATGCAGCACTGGAAGCAAAAGCACAGGGGAAAATCCGCCATATTGGAATCACCAACCACAGACTGGCTGTGGCAAAGGAAGCCATTGCTTCTGGATTATACGAAACCTTACAGTTTCCATTTTCTTATCTGGCATCCCCGGAAGAATTTAAGCTGGTGGAAGCATGCAAGGAAGCTGATATGGGATTTATCGCTATGAAAGCATTGTCAGGAGGATTGATCCATAATTCTGCCTGTGCATATGCGTTCATGAACCAGCCGCAGTTTGCACATGTAGCACCCATCTGGGGCATGCAGAAGGAATCTGAGCTGGATGAGTTTCTGGCTCATGCTGTCTGTCCGCCAGTATTAGATGAGAATCTCCAGGCTGAGATTCAGAAAGATATTGAACAGCTTTCCGGTGAGTTCTGCCGTGGCTGTGGCTATTGTATGCCGTGTCCAGCAGGGATTGAGATTAACAACTGTGCCAGAATGAGCCTGATGCTCAGAAGAGCACCAGAAGCAAACTGGCTGTCAGAAGAATGGCAGGAAAAAATGGCGAAGATTGAAGACTGTCTGCACTGTGGCCAGTGTATGAAAAAATGCCCTTACGGACTGAATACGCCGGAGCTTTTGGCAAAGAATTATGAGGATTATAAGACGTTTTTGTAAGTTGATAGTAACACAAAGGGAGATGGCACAGTGGTGTCGCTCCCTTTGTGTGTTATTTTACAGATAAGCCCTTGTTGCGAAATAGAGGTGGAACTTATGAAGAACTATAATAGTAAAAATGACTTAAACATAGATATTGAGGCTGTTATCACAAGCTATAATCAAGGTACCATGATTCTGGAAGCAGTTCAGTCAATATGTAACCAGACATTATTGCCTCAAAGAATTATCATTGTAGATGACGGCTCAACAGATAAAGATTCTCTTGCTGTCTTGGAGGATATTCAAAATAATCCATGCATGCCAATTCCAATTACGATATATTTTCAGGAAAATAGGGGAGTATCCGCAGCCAGAAATGCCGGAATCAGTAAAGCACAGTCTTCAATGGTTCTGGTTCTTGACGGTGATGATAAACTTGAAGCTGGATATATCGAACATGTCAGCAAATTACTTTGTGATGATCCTACCATGGTTATCGCTTCATCCTGGATGCATACGTTTGGGGTTTTGGATGCAATTGTTTGTCCCATTGGTGGCAATATAGTTCCTTTTTTATCTCATAATTGCTGTCCTGCAACCCATATTCTTCGTAAAGAAATCTATGAGCAATGTAATGGCTATGATGAATCCATGCGTTCAGGTTTTGAAGACTGGGATTTCTTTTTAAGTATGCTGGAAACAACACCAGAAGCTCATATTGGAATTGTCAAAAAACCATTGATTCATTACCGGACTGCACCTGCTTCTGCAAATATAAAAAGCATGGATAAGCGGCTTGAACTTATGCGTTATATCATAGAAAAACATCATCACAGTTACAGTAACCATATGACAAATGTATTGCTGGATATGGAGTCTATTTCAAGTTCGAGACTATTTGGATGGGAAAATGAAATGATTCATTCAATAAAAAACAATCAAGAACTAAGTGAGTCTTCCAATGCGTTTATGAAAACTCCAACCTATGGGGATGGTGGCATGGCCTCAGCCGTTCGAATTGTGTCAAGTGGTAAGTGAGAAATAGGCGGGAATCATAAAATGCTGTATATCAGTCTACAAAATAATAATCGAAATAGGCCATATGCTATGAATGTGTGTAGTGAACCTAAAAAGGAACTGTTGGCATTGGATAATGTATGGTTGGAATTGCCTTGGTGGTATTAATAAATACTTGAACTGTAAGCCGTCTGACTTAACAGATTCTCCCAAAAAAGAAAAAACTTTCCAAACACAACTCTTGGTTGACTAATAATCCCCGTTTAGTTGTCTGTTTTGTATTCTAAACAACCTATAATCTATTCAAATTCATACCTACAACCAATATAATGAAATCATCAAACAGAAAGGAAATTATTATGGATATGACAATTGGAAAAAGAATCACCGCTTTGCGACATGAAAAGGAACTAAAACAGGACCAATTAGCTGAAATGCTAAATGTAAGCCCTCAGGCGGTTAGCAAATGGGAGAATAATCAAACCTGTCCAGACATAAGCTTGTTGCCAAGATTGGCTGAAATTCTTGGTGTAACCGTGGATGAACTGCTAACAGGAAAAAAAGAAATGCAACCTGCTGTTATTCTTGTACCAGAAGAACAGCGTAAGGATATTAAAGATATGATGTTACGTATTATTGTAGATTCTGCTGACGGTGACAAGGTTCGTGTTAATCTTCCTATGGCTTTGGTGCAGATGGCTTTAGAGATGGGAATGGAAATGCCACAGATTTCTGGAAACGAAGTAATGAAAAATATTGATCTCCGACAAATATTAGAACTTGTGAGACAAGGTGCTGTTGGTAATTTGATTGAAGTAGAATCTGCTGACGGCGATATCGTCCGTATATTCGTGGAGTAAAACATGAAGATAGTTGTAAATAGCAAAGATGGAACAAATATTATATTGCCCTTCCCCACTGGTCTGATGTTAAACTCCGCTATGGCTGGTATTGGTATAAAATACTTGAAACAGTATGGCATCAACATTTCAAAAAAACAATCATCCGCATTTATTAAAGAACTAAATCGCTTTCGTCGAAAGCACCGTGATTGGGTTCTTGTCGAGGTAGAAAGTGCAGATGGAGATTATGTTAAGATAAAATTATAAAAAAAGGGTGCTTTCAAAAAAGAAGTTAAGGGGTTTTTGTGCCCTAAAATGCATACAGAAAAGAAAAAATACGAATCTCCCGAAAAAGTTCAAGTATTAAAAATACTGATTTCTACGGGAGATTCGTATTTTAAGATTTAGAGCCTAAAAATCGGTATTAACCGATAGCCCCTTTTTATTGACAGGATTTTTAGGTTTTGTTATGCTAATACTTAGTAATACTAAATATTATTACTTTTCAAAAGAGGATAAGGAATGGAACAAAAATTTGCACAACAATTAAAAAAAGGTGTGCTGGATCTGGTAGTTCTGAGTCTGATTTCAAAGAAACAGAGATACGGATATGAAATTCTACAGGAATTAGAACAGCAGGGGGAGAGATTTTTCCAGCTAAAAGAAGGGACACTTTACCCGGTGTTATACCGTCTGGAAGATAACGGGCTGATTCAGGCTTCCTGGCAGATGAGTGGAGGCCGTACAGCACCCAAAAAGTATTACCAGATTACAGAAGAAGGAAGGAAAGCATACGAAGCATATGTTGATATCTGGAAGGAATTTCAGATGTGTGTAAATCATTTGTGTGGGAGGGATGATGCATGACAGAAGAACAGAAAAAAGTAAAAAGATATGTAAATGCCATTGAGCGGCACTTGAAGTTTCCTATGAAAGTGAAAGCCAGAATCAACAGTGACATAGGGACTGAAATTCATATGCGTCTGGAAACTGGGAAAACCATAGATGAAGTAATGGCAGAGATGGGAAAACCAAAAGAAGTGGCAGAACGGTTTAATATGGAACTACAGGAGCAGACCTTGCGAAAACACCCCTTGAGATTTCTATTTCTGGCTTTGTGTATTCTTTTTGTGATAGGGACTGTGGGAGGATATTTTGAGGGAAATATGTCTTTCATGCAGAATCATAAAGAGGTTTCTGTTATTGGCGGTGTAGACGGTCCTACTTCTGTATTTGTAGCAGGTGTTTTTCCAGGTCACTTTGTAGGATATTGGATTTCTGTTGCAGGACTGTTTTTAGGATGTGCAGGGGCATATCTGTTGCTTCTTTACGGAAAACAGGCAGCTCCCAGAGGCTGTAAAAGTGCTATGATTTTGTCTGGAATTGGTTTCTTGATGAACTTCATGATACCTGGGATGCTCCAGTGGGAATTTTCTATAGGTGTTTCTGTGATTGAAATAGCACCTGGTTTTGTTTTGAATTTGATTGTATTTATCATTTCTTTTTGGAGATTACGTGGAACAAATAAAAAAGAATAGCATGCATAAAAATTAATGCGATAGAGACATGAATATGGTATAATGATTGCGCAAAGTGCAATCCAAGCCAATGAAGCATTGGCTTGCTGTCACTGGCGTGACAGATTATACCAGGCAAGCCACGGCTTGAAAAGTAAATGCCCTTGACAGGGTGCTTCCTTTTCTTCGCACGTGGTATAATGATTAACGTCTATAAAAATAAAGGAGCATTCCTGTAATTCATTAAAAGCGCCAATTGAATAAAAAAGAACCTCAA
>Peterbilt_p2__coassemble_393_pt1 | contig 34221 bp, 29 predicted proteins | sample Peterbilt_p2__metabat2_high_PE_039 | metagenome-assembled genome bin Peterbilt_p2 | reverse complement strand
TTGCGACAGCCAGTCTAGATTATCACATCTGAGCAGGTCTGTCAAGCACTTTTTTCTTCTTTTTTTGAAGTTTTATGTACGTCTGTTCGACAGCTTATTTAATTTATCATATCTTTTATGATTTGTCAACAACTTTTTTCTTTTTCTTTTCACTAATTTTACTTAGCAAATCGAATTTGCTGACTGAGCTATAATATATCACTTTATCTGTCTCGTGTCAACAAAAAAACAGGAGATTTTTCCATTTCTCCTGTTTTTTTCCTAATGCAATATTTCTGACATAAAATCTAGCAAAATATTATTTTCATATAGAAAACAAGTAATCTCATTTTCTTTGATTAACGCTGTAGCTTCTTGTGCCCACGCCGCATCCCAAAATAAAGTAATGATCAAAAAACAAATCCAGATAAGAAAAACACCCTGAACAACCCCCAGAATTGCTCCTCCTACCCTGTTAAGTAAGCTTAACACGGGAAGGGAAAATATTCCATCCAGCATCCCCACCAGCAAATTCATAAATATACTCACTAACAGGAAAGTAAAAATCAGGCTGATACTTCCTATTGCCATTTTAGCAATACTATGAGACAAATATTCACTAAACGTCTCTGCCAGCAAGCTTTGATAACTCTCAGCATTATTGTTTTCTGTCAAAATCTTTTTCATACTCTCCGGCAGTGGCAGTTCAGAAATAAACTGCTCTTGTTCCTCTTTATTTTCCAGAACAACAGTAATGCTCCCTTCACATTTTTCCTGTACTGTATCATATATAGGAGTATTTTCTGTCAAAAAACGGCTCATATATGGATTCAGCAAAGCACCAAAAAACAGTGTAAGGATTACGGAAATCAGAGAAAAAGCCGATCTCACCATCCCACGTTTTATCCCCTGAAAGATACACAGCACAATAACAGCCAGTATAACAACACTAAGCCAGTTCATAGAATCACCTTTCTTTCCCAGCCATTATTTTAGCTTTATTGTATTAATTCCGCTCTCTGAAACAACCATATACCGTTTCGAAGCTACCTGGAAAATATTCTTAACAGCTCCCTCTTCCATGGTTCCGTCAAATTTTAAAATTCCTTTTAAATTATACATCATGACATCGTCTGAATTACACATAATAATCATGTCACCGCTTATGCTGATATCCTGATATCCCTTGTCAAATGCTTTGGAAAATTTCTTTCTTCCTGATGGGTCAAAAAGCTGAAGAACATATGGTTTATCTTCTTCTGTTCCCTTTAGTATCAATCCAAAGTATTTATCATCGTAAAAAGTACTGATAATTTCTTCCTGCAAGCTCTCTTCTTCCTTCTTTTCTACAGTTCCATTACTATCAAAAATAGTATAGCCATCATCCCGGAATGCAACTGCGGTCTGTTCATTTACATAAATCACCTGTGGAATCATAGTATTTTCATAGGTGTAGTCAGCAATAATATTATCAACTTTATTCTGCCCTTCTACCCCAAAACTGTAAAATACAATTCTGCTGGATATCTGTCCCTCTTCAATATAGAGGTAACTGACCATGATGATATCACCGTCAGGGGACACTGTGATATCCAAAGGATATCCCGGATTTTCCATTCGCGTCTGATTTTCTGCAATAACACTTCCATCGGCAGCATAGTAATTAATCCAGGTTTTTTCTCCATCTTCCAGAATTGCGGCTACGGAGCCTTTTTCTGTGACTTCCGCCTGAAGAATCGGAAACTTTGTTTCAATAGGCCCAACCGGTTTGTCCTTTTTCAAAACATACATAGATGTTCCCTTCCTGTCATAGATCACTGCGTACTCTCCTCTTACATCAGAGGCCGGATTGCTCATTTCATAAGTCTGATTCCAGACAACTTTCTGTGACTGGGAAAGCAGATATGCACCATCATCTCCATATTTTAAAAGGCAGTCTCCTAATTGTGTGTAACCGGCGGATTGCGTATCTTCGTTTTCCGCAGATGACAAAACCTGATAATCCCGGTACACATGAAACCTGATTCCGGCAAGAACACCAATAGCCAGCAATAAGGCAGCAATAGAAATCCAAACCGAGCGTTTTATTTTAGTCAGCAATTTTATCTTGTCCTGATATAATTCTATAATTTTGCTCTCATGCCCTTTCTTCTGACTTTGAAATCCTTTGTTTTGAGCATCAGAATCTTCTTCTTTGATTTTTCCTTTTATGTATTCTTTCAAATCCATAGATTTCTTCCTTCATGTATTTTTAGGTAAGTATAACACAAAAATTTATGGTAGTAAAATTATTTGTCCCGGATATATGGTATCTGTTTCTGACATGTTGTTCAATTCACATATTTCTTTGATTTTTTTGATTGTGCCATAATTTTTAACACTGATTCTGGTCATCGTATCCCCTGGCTGTATTGTGTAGGACTGATGAGCCGGTGTATCTGCTGCTGCTTTTTCTGGTTCGGTCTGATTTTGAACTTCCTGCTGATTCCTATCTTGGTCTTCTGCTTTTTCTGCTATCTGCTCTTCCTGTTTTTCTTCTTTTTGATCCTTCTTTGCAGATGGAGCATTAACTGGCGTCACAGCTTCTTTATTCTCTTCCTGTCTGGTATTTTCCAAGTCTGCGAGAACTGCTTCTGTTCCTTTTAGTTTTTTATAATCATTTAAGTACAATACCCCAACCGCAAGAACCGCAGCCGCCGCACATACACTGGCTGTTTTAAACAGCGGAAACCCTGCTTTTTTTTGTTCCTGTCCTGTTTTTTTCTCTATTTTTTTTCGAAAAGTGTGCACGGCTGCATCATCAACCTCTTCGCTCTTTTTCTCTGATTTTTCATTTTGGGAAACCAAATAGTTCCGCATAGCCTCATTTTTTTCATAATATACGTAAAACCCGGTTTGCCGTATCATTTTCCCATCCTCATAGCGGTAAAAAGCCTCTTCCTTTTCTAAAGGCTCCATAACGAACAATATTTTGTCATTTCCTCCAAAGTGGTTCAAATGTGTTTGGCAGATTATCTGGTTTATTTCCATAGAGCATCCCGGAATTGAAAGAAACCATCCCACTATTTCTTGCTCCTGAAAATATTCTTTATTTTTCTCATACACATGATTCCAGATTTCCTGGGTAAAAACCAAATGTTCTTCATTTATCTCCATATCCGTTAATACAATTGCACTTTTTATAAACAAATACGAAGTTCCATCTCTCCAATTGGACTGTCCAAGCAAGATTGCCGAGATTCCTCTTCCCGAATTTTCGGAAGCTATTCTACAAAGATAAGTGTACGCATAATCTTCTATATAGATTTTTTGTGTTCCTCCAACTTCTCCTATCTGACGTATATTGTTGGGAATCCGAAAAAATTCTTCATTTCCCTCCGGCTTTTGTTTTTCTTTCTCATATACGATTTCTATCATATAATACGCCACCTCTTTTTTTAGAAAAGGATACCATAGAATGTCTGCGAATTTTATCAGATTCCGTACGGGATTCTGTTTTTTTAATGACAAAAAATCTCATTTTTTCTTAGGATAACCAGAACAGGAAACGGACAGAATAAAAACATCAACATAAGGAAAGGACAGAATCTGTATGAAAACTCATTCTACTTACTATATAGAAAACAAAATTTCCGGTGCAGATATCCAGTTGGGAACCTTACTTTTGAATTTTTTATCTTCCGGAGATAAAAATTTCCGTGATCTGGTCATTCTGTGCATCGGCAGTGACCGCATCACCGGGGACAGCCTGGGGCCTTTAGTAGGGCACAGTCTTTCTAAGCTCACCTTAAAGCACATTCACGTTTACGGAACCTTATCACACCCTGTACACGCACTCAATTTAAATGAGACTGTAAACATGCTGTATGAACAGCACCCTCACAGTCTCATAATAGCTGTTGATGCATCCCTTGGTGCGAAAGACCACATAGGATGTCTTACGGTTTCACAAGGCCCTTTAGAGCCTGGCCTTGGCGTACGAAAAAAACTTCCGGCAGTAGGAGATATTGCCATTACCGGAATCGTAAATCTATCCGGTGCTTTTGACCATTTTCTTCTGCAATCCACACGGCTGTCTACCGTCGTACACATGGCTGACTCTATTGTTTCAGGAATACGCATGGCACACAATCAATATTTTGCTCCGCGTTTTTTTCCTGTATTCCCTTTTTTCCAGCCGGAACCGGAACGCACTCTCAGTTTTGCAAAGTTTACTTCCTTGTCCCCTGCTTCCGCTTCCTCACCAAAAGGCAGAATGTAGTCTTTATACTGGTAATCTTCGCCAAATACCCGGCGGACAATCCTTCTGATAAAGAGATATGCCCCTCTTGGGAACCACGCTTTTGAATAATATCTGCCGATTTCACAAGTACCGCAGTATTTGTCCGTCAGTGTTATAATCCAGGTTTCCCAATGAGTGGGGGGAATAGGTGTTACAGGAAACATATGCTTCACTATCATCTCTTCTTCCAGTTTATTTAATTTAAAGTACCGTTTTGCATTTCTAAGTGCGGCATGGGGATGGGTCATAGCATGAACTGGATCCCCTGTTTTTTTCCAATGTCCTCTCCAGTCATATAAAAACAGATCATGGAGCATCCCCGCCCTTGCTGCACTTTTGGCATCCAAGTGAAAAAATTTACATATCCTGTAGTTAAAATATGCCACGTTTAAACAGTGCTGATAACAATTCGTCTCACAATGGTGGGGAAAATTTTTCATTTTCAATACATATGGATGATGGACTAAATCTTTAATATAGCTATAAAACTCCTCATTTCCCGGATCTTTTACCGTTTTCACACGATTTGTCCTTCTTCTTTTTATATATCTGCCTAACTTTGCCATAACTTATCTTTCCCTTTTTTCTTTTGATTCTAAACGAAAGAAAGATTTTTGTAAATAAAAAGATGCTGCACCAGCGGTACAACATCTTTTTGTTTTTAAACAAATTCTTTTACTTTTGCATAAATACCTGCAGCATCAATGCCGTATTTCTCCAGCAATTTCACTGCAGGACCTGATTCTCCGAACACATCGTTGATACCGATACGCAGCATCTTAGTAGGAGCTTTTTCAGCCAATACTTCTGCCACCGCACCGCCAAGACCACCGATAACAGAATGTTCTTCTACGGTTACTACTTTGCCTGTTTCTTTTGCAGCTTTTACTACCAGTTCTTCATCCAGAGGTTTGATTGTATGAATATTAATTACTTTTGCATCAATTCCGTCTGCTGCCAGCTTTTCTGCTGCCTGCAGAGCTTCATTTACACAGAGACCTGTGGCAAAAATTGTAACATCCTTACCTTCTCTTAAAACAATACCTTTTCCGATTTCAAATTTATAATCTGGTTTGTCATTAATTACAGGAACTGCCAGTCTTCCAAAACGAAGATATACCGGTCCGTCATGTAAGTATGCAGCTTCTACTGCTGCTTTTGCCTCTACATCATCAGATGGATTTAAAATCACCATACCTGGAATTGTTCTCATCAGTGCCATATCTTCATTACACTGGTGAGTTGCACCGTCTTCTCCTACAGAAATACCTGCATGAGTTGCACCGATTTTTACATTCAAATGAGGATATCCAATAGAGTTACGAACCTGCTCATATGCACGGCCTGCCGCAAACATAGCAAAGGTACTTGCAAAAGGAACTTTTCCTGTGGTGGAAAGACCTGCTGCAATTCCCATCATATTACTCTCAGCAATACCACAGTCGATATGACGCTCTGGAAATGCTTTCTGGAATGTTCCTGTTTTGGTAGCACCTGCCAGGTCAGCATCTAAAACTACCAGATTTTCGTATTTTTTTCCTAATTCAACTAATGCATTACCATAACTATCTCTGGTCGCAATCTTTTTTACTTCTGACATAATGCTTCACCTACCTTTTCCAAATCAGCCATAGCGATTTCATATTCTGCATCGTTTGGAGCTTTTCCATGCCATCCTGCATTGTTTTCCATGAAGGAAACGCCTTTTCCTTTTACAGTTTTCATTACAATTGCTGTAGGCATTCCCTTTGTTGCTTTTGCTTCATCAAAAGCTGCTTTTAACTGGTCAAAATCATTTCCATCTTCTACATCGATCACATGGAAATTAAACGCTTCGAATTTTTTGTCGATTGGATATGGAGAACATACATCTTCAATCTTACCATCAATCTGAAGGCCGTTATTGTCCACAATAACAGTCAGATTATCCAGTTTTCTGTGGCCTGCGAACATTGCTGCTTCCCAAACCTGTCCTTCCTGGATTTCACCATCTCCAAGAAGTGTGTACACACGGTAATCTTCGTTGCTTAATTTCGCAGACAGAGCCATACCTACTGCTGCAGAGATACCCTGTCCCAGAGAACCGCTGGACATATCAACACCCGGAATGTGTTTCATATCCGGATGTCCCTGAAGATAAGAACCAATATGACGAAGAGTCTTTAAATCTTCTACCGGGAAATATCCTCTGTGTGCCAGAGTTGAATATAATCCAGGTGCAGTGTGTCCCTTAGAGAGCACAAAACGGTCACGGTCTGCTTTCTTAGGCTCCTTTGGATCAATATTCATCTCTTCAAAATACAGGTACGTAAATAATTCTGTTGCAGAAAGAGATCCGCCCGGATGTCCGGCTTTTGCAGAATGAACAGCAGTAACGATGCCTTTACGAATTTCGTTAGCTGTTTTCTGAAGTTCTAACTTATTCATTCGTTTTTCTCCTTTTTTGGTTTTCCCACTCTGGGGTAAATCTTATTCGCCAAATACAGCGATGTAATCTTTCTGAAATTTTTCAATACCAGCGTCTGTCAGAGGATGTTTTGTCATCTGCTCCAGAACACTGTAAGGAACAGTTGCAATATCAGCACCTGCCAGTGCACAGTCTGTTACATGCATTGGGTGACGGACACTTGCTGCAATGATTTCTGTAGAAATATCGGCAACTGCAAACATTTCAGCAATTGTGCTGATTAATTCAACACCATTTGTAGAGATATCATCCAGTCTTCCCAGGAATGGGGAAACATATGTAGCACCTGCTCTTGCTGCCAGTAATGCCTGGTTTGCAGTGAAAATCAGTGTAACATTTGTTTTGATTCCTTCAGAAGCTAATACTTTTACAGCTTTCAGTCCTTCTGTTGTCATAGGAATTTTAACAACCATGTTTGGATGGATTGCTGCGATTTCACGGCCTTCTTTAATCATTCCCTCTGCATCTGTTGTAGTAGCTTTTACCTCACCGCTGATTGGTCCGTCAACAATAGATGTAATCTCCTTGATTACTTCATTAAAATCGCGTCCCTCTTTTGCAATTAAAGATGGATTTGTTGTAACACCACAAATAATTCCCATGTCATTTGCTTTTTTGATGTCTTCTACTTTCGCTGTGTCAATAAAAAATTTCATAATCTTACTCCTCCATTTTTGGTGCCCGCAGGCTCTGTTTGTTTGATGATTATAGTTTACTCCTGAAACAAACATTCTGCAAGGGACTCCCATATTATTAGTTTTTTTATTTATTAATATTTACTGTTTTTATTAACAAATATTTAATCCCCAAATTCAGAAATACCGATTTTTCAAAGCTTCTCCCCTTTTTAGAAGCTATTTTATTACTAATTATTCTTTTGATTTCATTTAATTATTTTTCTACTCTTTTCTTCTGAGGCCGCTGTTTTACATAAGCTGTTGTTTTTCTCACAATCAGTTTTGGCTCATATTCAATATGATAAGTACTGGTAGGCTCCATATCAATATATGGATTATGTGCAGATTCAATTTTCCTCATGATAATATCACAGGCGTCTCTTCCTTTCAATGGTACAAAATGCTCAATTGTTGTAAGAGACATCTGAGACATTCTGCCAAAGATGATATTATCACACCCTATTACAGAAACATCATTTGGCACTTTCAGTTTCTCTTCCTGCAGGGCATCTATGATTCCAAAGGCAATCATATCATTTAACCCTGCAATGGCTGTGATTTTTCTTGTTTCTGCCAGTAATTCTTTGGTCAGGTTATATCCTATCCTGTATTCAGAATCTACACTTGGCAGCACTTCGTCCCAAATATCATCTGCTGCTTTGATAATAACAGATTGGGAAAGCCCTTCTTTTTCATATTCTCTTACAAATCCTTCTACACGCCTGGAGCGCTGTGCCTGGCGTTTTGTAAGTGGCGGTGCTATAAATGCTACCTCCCGGTGCCCCAAATCCAGCAAATGCCTTGCCATCAGGCTCCCAACCTTTGTATTGTCCTGGCTGATAGCGTCTGCTTTTACTTTATCCCTGTTGCTTATTACTACAAGAGGAATTTTTGCAGCGATTTCCTCCACCTGCTCCATAAAAGCATTACTGGGATTACAGGTGTAGATAATTCCTGCCGGAGATACACTGTGCATCATTCTCAGGTATTGCTCTTCTATCTTCAGCTCCCTCTGGGTATTGCATACAAACACACCGTAACCTTTTTCTTTTGCCACGGTTTCGATTCCCTGCAGAAGCATCACATAGTACGGATTTGTCAGGGTAGGACAAAAAACAACAATCAAACGGCTGTTTTTCGCACTTTTTCTGCTTCTCTGCCTTGGAACTGTGTAGCCCAGTTCTTTTGCTGCCTGCTCCACCTTCTCAATGGTTGCTTTTGAAAAAGATACATTGTATTTTTTATTCAGAACCATAGATACGGTAGCCTGGGAAACTCCTGCTGCCTTTGCAATATCTGTGGAGGTCACTCTTTTTCTCATAGCTCTACTCTGCCTTCCAGTGCCCGTAAAAGGGTAACTTCATCAATATATTCCAAATCCCCTCCTACCGGAACTCCGCTTGCGATCCTGCTGACTTTGATTCCGGCCGGTTTGATTAATTTACTGATATACATAGCTGTTGTCTCCCCTTCCAGGCTGGAATTTGTAGCAATGATTACTTCCTGGATATCCTGCTCTGTAATCCGCTGCATCAGTTCTTTTAACTTGATATCATCAGGCCCAATCCCCAGCATAGGAGAAATCGCCCCGTGCAGGACATGATAAACCCCTTCAAATTTTCCTGTTTTCTCGTATGCTGCCAAATCTCTGGTATTTTCCACTACCATGATCACATGATGGTCACGTCTTGGATTTTTACAAATCGGGCATATCTCCTGATCTGTGAGAGTGTAGCAGGACTTGCAGTACTGCACATTTGCCTTGGCATTTAAAATTGCATTTGACAGGCTCTGTACCTGATCCATGGGCATATTCAAAACATGAAAAGCAAGACGCTGTGCAGATTTTGCACCAATTCCCGGCAGCCTCGAAAATTCTTCAATCAATTTATTTATATGACTGCTGTAATATTCCAATTCTTTTCTCCTTTACTTACAGGAACTCTGTTAGAATGGGAATCCGCCGCCCATTCCTCCAAGGCCGCCTGTAAGCTTAGACATCACTGCTGCAGATGCTTCTTCCATTTTGCGTAAAGCTTCATTGGTAGCAGCTACAATCAAATCTTCCAGCATTTCAATATCATCAGGATCTACCACTTCTTCTGCTAATTTTACTTTGAGCACTTCTTTTTTACCGGAAACAGTAACTTCTACTGCTCCGCCGCCTGCTGCTGCTGTAAATTCCTGTTCTTCTAATGCCTTCTGGTTTTCTTCCATCTGGCGCTGCATCTTCTGTGCCTGTTTCATTAAATTGTTCATGTTTCCAGGCATCATACCACCCGGAAATCCACCTCTTTTTGCCATGATTGGCTCCTCCTATTCATCATCATCCATTGGTTCTACTGAAATTTCCATGTTTATATTCTGCATCAATAAATCATCCACGGTAATTTCTGACAAACCGCCTTTGTTTCCTCCGGCTTCGTTGTCTTTTAAAATCATTTTGATTTCTACATCTTTTCCTATTTTTTTCCGCACTGCGTTTTTCAGCATCTCCATGCTCTCTGGACTTTCTATGCAAGTCTGGGCAAGAAAATTCCGAAATTCCACATAGAGAACGGACTCTCCTGTGTTACCGTCATACTTGGGGGTGGATTCTAACAGCATTTGCTGCAAAAGCCCTTTGGTATCCCGTATAATGGAATTCCAGTTCCGCTTCACATACTGCAAATCCTCCGGTGCTGCTTTCTCAGGTTTATTTACAGAGGCAGGAGTTTCCTCTTTCGGAATGTCTCTTCTGCTTTCCCTGGCAGTTGTATCTGCCTGTGCCACAGGCATCATCACACCATGCTCCAGTTTTTCTTCCAATACCCGCACTCTGTCATACAGGGAATCCAGGTTAGTTTCCATGACGGGCTGGCATAGCTTAATCAGGGCGATTTCTACCAGAACGCGCTTTTGTGAAGCATATTTAATCTGATTCGATAATTCAGAAAAAATACGAATATAACGCATTAAGGTCTCTGCATCCATCATAGCGCTTTCTTCTTTCATTTTCTCCAGATTTTCTGCTGATACATCTACCGCATCTTCCGGGTGTTCAGAAGAACCTATGAGAAGCAGATTACGCAGATACCAGATAAAATCTGTGACAAACTGTCCCATTTCTTTTCCCTGCAAAATAATTTCTTCCAGGGTTTTCACAGCTCCCGCTGTGTCCTGTCTTAAAATTTTTCTCAATAGACCGCTGAAAATATCGGTATCTACTGCCCCAAGATTTTCTAATACTTTTTCATAAGTAAGCTTTTCTCCCAGATAAAAAGCAATGCATTGATCCAGCAAAGACAAGGCGTCACGCATAGAGCCATCTGCCGCCTTTGCAATGTAGCGGATGGCTTTTTCCTCCACATCATTGCCTTCTTGGTTCATCAATTCTGTGAGACGGTCTGCAATGGTATCGACCATAATTCTCCTGAAATCGTATCTCTGGCATCTGGATAATATCGTAATAGGAATCTTATGGGCTTCTGTTGTAGCAAGAATAAAGATTACATACGAAGGCGGTTCTTCCAGTGTCTTTAGGAGTGCATTAAATGCTCCTGTTGATAACATATGAACCTCGTCAATAATATAAACTTTATAACGGCCTTCTGTGGGCCTGTATGCCACTTCTTCTCTGATCTCCCTGATATTATCCACGCCATTGTTTGACGCAGCATCAATCTCGATGACATTCATAGAAGTCCCTTCCATAATGGCCCTGCAGGTTTTGCAGGTATTACAGGGACTTCCATCAACGGGGTGTTCGCAGTTTACAGCTCTTGCCAGTATCTTGGCAATGGTTGTCTTACCGGTACCCCTGGTACCGCAGAAAAGATATGCATGTCCGATTCTATCAGCTTTTATCTGATTTTTCAATGTTGTAACGATATGTTCCTGTCCTTTTACATCTTCAAAATCCTGGGGCCGGAACTTTCTGTACAGAGCTGTATAGCTCATGAATCTTCTCCTTTACTTAGTCTCCGAAGCTGATGCCGATGCGTTTTGCATCTTCTACAAGCTGTTCGTTAGGTGATACCATCTTCAGCTTGCCTGCACATTCTTCCAGAGGCACTTTCTTTACTTTACCATTAATAATTCCTACCATATAGCCATACTGTTCTTCCAGAATCAGTTTTGCAGCTTCAGAGCCAAGTCTGGTGGATAACACTCTGTCATATGGGCATGGGCTTCCGCCACGCTGCATATGTCCCGGAATCGTGATACGGATATCCAGATCCAGTTTTTTCTCTAATTCGCTTGCCAGCTTGTAGGCAACAGAAGGATATTGTTTTTTGTATTCTTCCAGCTTTTTCTTCAATTCTTTTTTCGGCAGTTTTGCGTCTTCTTTTGAAACAGCACCCTCTGCCACTGCCAGAATTGTAAAACCTTTTCCTGCTTTGTTCCGTCTGTTGATTGCTTCTACTACTTTGTCTATATCATAGGGAATCTCAGGAATCAGAATAATATCTGCTCCTCCTGCAATTCCTGCATGAAGTGTAAGCCATCCCACCTTATGTCCCATAACTTCCACAATAAAGACTCTGCTGTGGGAAGCTGCGGTAGTGTGAATGCAGTCAATAGCATCTGTGGCAATGTTCACTGCACTCTGAAAACCAAAGGTCATGTCTGTGCCCCAGATATCATTGTCAATTGTCTTGGGAAGATGGATGATGTTCAATCCCTCTTCTCTTAATAAATTCGCTGTTTTCTGTGTGCCGTTTCCTCCTAAAATCACCAGGCAGTCCAGACGCAGTTTATGATAGGTCTGCTTCATAGCTTCTACCTTATCCAGTCCTTTTTCATCCGGAACACGCATCAGTTTAAATGGCTGGCGGGAAGTACCCAGAATCGTACCGCCTCTGGTGAGAATACCTGAAAAATCCTTGGAAGAAAGCATTCTGTAATTTCCATAGATCAGGCCTTTATAGCCATCATCAAATCCATATACTTCCAATTCATCAAGATTCGTGCTGAGTCCTTTTACAACGCCTCTCATCGTAGCATTTAATGCCTGACAGTCACCGCCACTTGTAAGTAAACCGATTCTCTTCATTGATTTTCCACATCCTATCTTAAATTATTATAGTGAAGCTGAATCTATTATATAATATTTTATATTTTGCCACAACTTTTTTGGAATTTTTTTATTTTAAAAATTGAAATTGACAAACCTGTTAAAAACCGTTATACTTTTAAATACCGTGCAGCCGGGGAGATAGCGGTGCCCTGTACCTGCAATCCGCTACAGCAGGGGTGTTGCCAAACGGAGGGGCTTTTCTTGTAAAGCTGCCCTTTATAAGTGGCGTTGACGTCTGGGTCTTACGCAACAGAAATCTGTGAACCGTGTCAGGGCAGGAATGCAGCAGCACTAAGCAGAACCTTCTGTGTGCCGTGAGGGTGCCTGGGCTGAGTTAACTGTAGAGGTAACGTTTATGAGAGAGCTTCGATGGGCGGTGCACGGTAAAAAAATAATAATTTACCAATTCTATTTTATATCCTTAAAATTTCCCTTTTATATTTTTATTGAATATGTCCGGAGTCATCTGCATAGATTTTTAAAAAACATGAGGTGATTTATGAGCCAGTGGATGCTGCAAATCATGGATTCTTTTGGTTATCTAGGAATTGCACTGCTGATTCTTGCTGAAAATATTTTTCCTCCCATTCCATCTGAAGTAATCCTGACCTTTGGAGGATTCATGACAACTTATACCACCATGCATGTACCAGGGGTCGTACTCTCTTCTACTGCCGGCAGCCTTGTAGGCGCTGTCCTTCTATATCAGCTTGGACATTTACTTTCCACAGAAAAAATGGAACGTCTTATAGCAGGTCCTGTGGGAAAGGCATTACGGCTAAAACAGGAGGACATCCAGAAAGCCATGGACTGGTTTGACAGCAAAGGAAACTATACTGTTTTCTTATGCCGTTTTATCCCTATTGTGCGAAGCCTGATTTCTATTCCAGCAGGAATGGCCGACATGCCGCCAGTACGTTTTCTCTGGATGACAGCACTTGGGAGTTTTCTCTGGAATCTTATCCTGATTTCACTGGGTGCCGCTGCAGGCTCATCCTGGCAAAAAGCTGTCCGCTATTTTGACCACTATTCACAGGCAGCGAAAATCGTTCTTGTTATCTTTTTGCTTCTTGGATGCCTTGTGTTTGTCAGGAAAAAATTCATGGGGAAATCCGGCAAGTGATTTCCCCATGTTTTTCTTTCATTATGCATGTCTTAATATCTTACAAAGCCGCTGGATATATTCGGGTGCTGTACCACAACAGCCTCCTACGATATCTGCTCCTGCCTCTACCAGGCGTTTCATATGACTGGCAAAATCCTCTGCTCCCATGGAGTACACTGGATTTCCCATTTCATCAATCACAGGCATTCCTGCATTTGGTTTTACAATCAATGGAACACTGACCTTTTTCCGCATATTTTCCACTACGGACAAAAGCTGGTCCGGTCCTGTGGAGCAATTAATCCCCACTGCATCTGCACCCATTTCAGCCAGGGTCTCCACTGCTTCATAAATATTGCCACCAAAGAAAAGGCTTCCGTCAGATTCTACTGTAAGCGTACACATAACCGGAAGTTCACATACAGATGCCGCTGCATCTATGGCAGCCATACATTCCGTAATTCCCATCATCGTTTCTGCCACAAGAAGATCCGCTCCGGCTTCCACCAGTGCCAAAATCTGCTCTTTATATGCTTCCAAAAGCTCTTCGTAAGAAATTTCCTGTTTTCCGGTAGTAGTCAGGTCCCCTGCCACAAGAACATCCTTGCCAACTGCGTTTCTTGAAATCCCCATCAGAGCTGTGTTCAGTTCTTTCACCTGGTTTTCCAGTCCATAATTCCCCAGACTGATACGGTTTGCAGAAAATGTAGAAGCATATACAATCTGAGAACCTGCTTTTTTATACGCCTGCTGAAGCCTTGTCAACGGTTCCGGATTTTCACATACCCATTTTTCTGTACATATTCCTCTTGGCATTCCTGCCTTCATGAGATTAGAACCTGTGGCTCCATCTAATATTACCGGTCCACTCTTTACAAGCTGCTGAAATTCCTGTTTTGTCATTTGGCACTCTCCTTTGCTTCTTGTTTTTTCCTTGCTTTTTCTTCCCGCAGTTCTCTGAAAAATCCAGACAGCATCTGGCTGCATTCCTCCTCCAGAATCCCCCTTGTCACCTGTGCCTTGTGATTAAATCCGTCCATTTCCAACAGGTTCAGCACAGAACCAGCACAGCCTGCCTTTGGATTCATACTTGCAATTACGACCCTGTCCATTCTGGACTGTATAATGGCTCCTGCACACATCTGACATGGCTCAAGCGTAACATAAAGGGTACAGCCTTCCAGCCTCCAGTCTCCCAGCTTCTTACTGGCCTTTCGGATTGCATTGATTTCTGCATGAGATGTTGTATTCTTATCTGTATTTCTCCGGTTATATCCTCTTGCAATAATCTTGCCATCACAGGTAATCACACATCCAATCGGTACTTCTTTTAAGGCATATGCTTTCATTGCCTGTTTCCTGGCTTCTTTCATGAATTTTATATCTTCTTTTATCTGTTTTTCTTCTTCTGTCATGGAAATCCTCCAACGATATGATAAATCTGAAAAAGCACTGTGGATACAGTGCTTCTACAAACGGAGACAGTGGGATTCGAACCCACGTGCCCTTGCGGACAACCGCATTTCGAGTGCGGCTCGTTACAACCACTTCGATATGTCTCCGAACAAATATTATTATATAACTCACTCCTTCCATGGGTCAAGTGAAAAATACAACTTATAAACTATTCCAAATTCGGCCGCTCTATAAAACGATACCAGTATCCAAAGCCTTGTGTTCCATTTCTGTCTCTCCCCGCTTCCTTAAAATACGGAAATCCAAACATATTTGCCATCAACGCTTCCTGCCTCTCATAATATCCTGGAATCCCCAGAATATATTGATCATCTTCTTCTCTTCTTGCAAGAATCACGAATCCATGTCTCGAAAATCCATGCCGCAAAAAATTATTATACAAAAGTCCCTGATCTTTCCTGTTCAGCATTTTGAAATCACCGGGATTGATTTTTCTGCAATCGCAAAAGGCATGATCACGGAAAACAGCTGGTTCCTCAGACTTTTCAACAGACTGTTCTGCCATCTGTGGCTCTGGAGGTTCTTCCTGGAAATTTTCCTCCTGGTTTTCCATAGCTCTTTCTTCTAAGTTTTCTTCCTCTTCTATTATCTCCTGCTGCACAGCCTGTTCTGTTTCTGCTGTTTCCATCTCTTCATCTTCTAAAACTGGCTCTACAGCTATTTCCTCCTCTTCTTCCTTCCTCATAGCCTCTTTTGGCAGTAGGATTTCCCCCAGCCTGATAGGCTTATCATCCCACCCACTCCCATACATGATACCGGAATCAGTAAGTATGATTAATCCACAGAGATTTTCCAGAGAATACAGGCTTCCCCCTATATTCTGTGATGTCATTTCCTGTTCAAACTGTATATTACCCCCAGCAAGATTACATTCTCCCAGAAGCACTCCTTCACAGGATTCCTCCCTTCTTATGTATCCATAAATTTTTGCAGGAACATCTGTGTCTGCACACACACCGGACAGTTTATATTGCATTCTGCATATCCCATCCCTTGATTCTACCTTGATAAAACCTTTCCCATTCCCCTTTTTTTCATCTTGATATTCATAAACATACGCTATAAATCTGCGGTATCCTGCCATAATTCCTTCTTTCCCGGCACTCTGCTAACCACAATGCCAGACAACACATTATCCCTAAACTATATGCAGAAACACCTGATTTAGAACCTTATTTTCAGAAATAAAATCATTAAAAGAAGATGCATCAAAGTCTTTTACAGATTCGATGCACCTTTCATAATTATCGTATAAAATTTGTTTTATTGGTTCTTTCCGACTCCGGCAATGCTATTCCTTTTTCTTTTCCTGCCTGGAAACATTTCATCATCCACGCAAGATTGCGGGCAAGATTTCTCATGGTCTGCATTCCTTCTGCATCCAGTTTGGCCTCACCTTCTGCTGCTCCGTGAACAACATTCCAATAGGTGGAGCCGGCAACCGGCATCTGGGAAATACCAAAATATTTATTCAAGACATCAAAAGAGGCTGTTGTTCCTCCACGTCTTGCCACTGCAACAGATGCTCCTGGTTTAAATGCAAAAGATCTTCCGCTGCTGTAAAAAACTCTATCAAGGAAAGAAAGAACTCTCCCACTTGGATGGGCATAGTAAACCGGTGTACCAAATACGAATCCATCGCATTCTTTTGCTTTAGCAATAAACTCATTTACCTTGTCATCTTCAAAAACACATCCTGTTTCACTGCATTTTCCACATCCTATACAGTCTCTTACCTGGCCTGCTCCTATCTGGAAAATCTCATATTCAATCCCTTCCTGTTCCAGGGTTTTCCCGATTTCCAATAACGCCGTATAAGTATTTCCTTTCTGACGCGGGCTTCCGTTTAACAGTAATACTTTCATATCTATCATATCCTTTCTCATTTCCTGTCTAAATTTCTATAATACATCTTTCGTATGCATTGACTACCGTTGTATCCTGATATTGATCATACCGTTTCTGTCCTCGTCCATAGGTTAGATGTATATGTCCGTGGAGAAAATATTTAGGCTTATATTTTTCCAATAATTTCAGAAAAATCTGAAATCCCTGATGTGGTAAATCTCTCCCATCATTAATCTGATATGCAGGAGAATGGGTTACAAGAATATCAAAGCCCTGTTTACAAAGTAATTTAAACCATAGCTTCCTTACTCTCTTCTGCATTTCCTTTTCTGTATATTGATGAGGACCTTTGGTATATCTCATAGAACCTCCAAGCCCCAAAATGCGTACACCTTCATACACAAAAATATCATCTTCAATACAGGTACACCCCTCCGGTGGTATATATTCATATTTCCCATCATGATTTCCGTGAACATACAGTACAGGAACCGTTGTCATTGTCACCAGAAAAGATAAATATCTGGGATCCAGATCACCACAAGAAATAATCAAATCAATATCTTCCACCTTACTTTTATCAAAAAAATCCCACAGAGAAGCACACTCCTCGTCTGCAATGACAAGTATTTTCATATTTTATATCTGGCCTTTCTCTTTGTTCACACCCTGTTGCAAAGTCACAGGTCTTGCCTGTTCCTGCAAATCTTCTGTTTTGGGTATGATACCAATAATATTTTCTGCCAGCCAGTCCATCGTGATAATTTCTTCCGGTGTTAATGTCCTCTTGGGATCTGCCTGAACAATCCCATCCTGAGAATAAAGGATACCAGAAAACGGACTAAACTGCTGTGAAACTATATTTTTTTTCAGAAGATCAATTAAACGTTTTGTACCAATCGGTATATTATTAGAACAAATCACATCAATTACACCGGCAGACATTCCCCACCAATAGTTAATGGCTTTCTTATCACTTCCACTATCATCATACTTCCATGTACCATCCATAATCGTACGAATAAGCTGTTCATAAAATTTTCCCCAGTGCCACAAAGGCATAGCCAGCCTTCTTGTATGATCTCCTTCTATGGTATAGAGTCCAAATTCTCTAGTAGATTCCTCCGGTATAACCATGTCTTTTCCTGAAATGCATCCTGCTCCAATCTCTTTCAACCGCTCTGCAATATCTACATTTTTCATGGAAGACCATTCCAGATAAACTTTTACCCTCGGATTAATCATCTTAGCTCCCAGAGCAAAAGCATTAATATTTGCAATAGAGCCGTAAATCGGATAATCCGCCACATATGCCAGTCTATCGTTTGTAGTAAGTGCACCGGCCAGTGCTCCCATCAGGAATTTTGCTTCATGCATTCTCGCATAATACGTACGAATGTAACGGTGAGACGTATTTAAAGAACAGTTCAAAATCCGCACCTCAGGATTTTCAGTTGCTGCCTTAACACTAGCCTGGGCAAAGGATGGGGAAGTCGTAAAAATAATATTACTTCCACAATTAATTGCCGTTTCTATCAAATCGTCGATATTCTCCTGAGTAGCATTATCATAATAAAAAGTCGAAATTTCTTCCGGGAATGCCTGTTCCAAATACAGTCTTCCCAGTTCATGGGCATAAATCCATGCCGAGGATGCCGGTGTTTTCGCATAAATAAAGGCAACCTTCAGGCGTGGTGCACTGACTGGGAGAATCCTGCTCAAAAGCGGTTTCTTTTCATTTGTAGGATCCATCTTCAAGTCGATCACATCTTCTTTTTCTAACAGAAGGAATTCCTCCCAGCTCTTTGCAATTAAATCATTTAACTCGCTGGTAGTTTTTTCCAAAAGCTCCTGGTATCCATACACAGTGACAAATGCCAGAAAAGCATCTCCTTGTGTAATAGATAATTTTTCTCCGCCTTTTGCCTTATATTCAAGCTGAAACCGGTAAAAAATAGAACTAAAGTTTTGCTTATCTGCATCTGTCCACTCTTCTCCCGGCTCTTTTCCCATTACTGCCTGAAGTTTAGGAAAATTTCCCACTTTAGACATATATAGGTAATTCACTTTTGAGACACTGTAAAAGTCCATGTATTCGTAATAAATCACATTTTCCTTCTCATTTGTCCTCTTTGGAACGATTCTGGTTACAACACCCGGAATGGCATCTACATCAAAATATTTTGATACACTGACTCTCTTATTTCCTTCCTGAACATAGAATTTATTCAGGTATTCGTATGCTTTGATAGGTTCACGAATTCCTTCTTCCAAATGACTGGTACTCAAAGCATCCCACTTTCTTGCAAATTCTGTATTCTGTTTCAAAATAGGCATAAAGTTGCTTGCAAACGCATTACTCCTGCCTTCTGTCTTGGTTCCTACAATCTGATCGGACGGAATCTGCACAAGTCCAAGGGGAACTTCTGAATAAGAACCTTTAGGCGGTAATATATCATCCAGAACTTCCAGGGTCGGCTGAAGCCCTCTCATCAGCCGTGACTGGTATTCTCTTTTCCCGAGCTTTTGAGCTCTTAAATAATCATCTACTGACATAGCATTCTCCTTTTTATCAGGTCACTGTCTTTTGTTTACTCTATGGTTTATTATAAAGATTTATTATCGGAAAATCAACCTCCGGCTGGCATTTGTTCAGGCCAAACGCATTAAAGGATATTTACAATCCAATCCTATTCTTATGATACCCGGCATTTATTTTCTTTATTTCTGCCAGATTGCATTTGGGCTTTCTGTCATAAGTGACCAGTCCATTAATTTCCTGCTCCACATCTGTCAACTGCGTATAACAATACCCCCACAGGCCTTTGGAAGCATACACTGCATCCATAATCCTTCTGTACTCTTCCAAAAATTCCTTTTCCGAATTTACGGAAGAGTATCCCCAGCCTTTTTGTTCAGATACCTCAAAACCGATTCCACCAAATTCTGTGAGAAGAATGGGCTCTCCCTGATAGCTGTAGCCTTTTGCATAAATATCCCAGCAGGCAGGCGGCTGCCCAATAAGACTTTCCTTTGTGGACAGCATTTCTCTATATTCTTCGTATTTCTCTGTTTCTTCTTTTTGCCCGTGGCTGTAATTATGGATTGCACAAATATCCGTTACGGTCATGTTCCAGCCATCATTGGAAACTACCAGGCGTGTATCATCTACCGCATGTAAATAATGATACATAGTTTCAGAGAAACTCTGCTGCATCTTGTTTCTTTGAATATCTGGAACGCCCCAGCTTTCATTGATAGGAACCCAGGTTACAATACACGGATGATTATAGTCCCTCTCCACAATCTCAGACCAGTCTTTCAAAGTACGGTTCACAGACTTCCGGTCATACATGGTCGGAGCTGCACATTCTCCCCACACCAGAAATCCCAGTTTATCTGCCCAATACAAGAATCTGGCTTCCTCCACTTTCTGGTGCTTTCTGCATCCATTAAAACCCATAGCCTTGGCAAGCTCAATGTCCTTTACCAATGCCTCATCATCAGGTGCTGTCAAAAGCCCCTGAGGCCAATAGCCCTGGTCAAGTACCAGTTTCTGATAATATGGGCGGTTGTTCAGATACACCATTCCATGTTCTGTATGCACCTTTCGGAATCCAAAATAAGACTGTACCCTGTCTGTGCATTGTCCGTCACTGTTTCGCACTTCCAGCTCCACATCCAGCAAAACAGGATGCTCCGGTGTCCAGGAAATCCCCGGTTCATGATAATTTGTATTAAAAATTCTTCCATTGATAATGTCTACAGAAAAATCCAGGGTATCTCTAAGCCACACCTGAGTTCCTTCTGCCAGAACCTTATCTTTTAACCGGATTTTATAATATAAGGAATCTCCTTCGCAGATTCCAGCACCCTCGCACTGCATCTGAATCTTTCCCTGGTCATACAAAGAAGTAAATCTCACATGTTCCAAACGTTTTTCAGGTACCCATTCCATCCACACGCTCTGCCAGATGCCTGTGCTGTTGGTGTACCAAATACTTCTGGATTCCCCATCCCAAAACTGCTTTCCTCTCGGGAGCAGTTCATCTGTATGGGAATCCCACACCCGGACTGTGACTTCCTGTTCTCCCTCTACCAGGTACGGGGTCATATTTACTGAAAATGGTGTGTAGCCTCCTGTATGTTTTCCAGCCTGCTGGCCATTTACATACACCACTGCTTCATAATCTACTGCCTCAAAGTGGAGAAGAAGTTCCCTTCCCTCTTCCTGATTTTCCACAGAAAAACACTTTTTATACCAGACAATATCATGAGGTGCCTGGTCATTGATTCCACTAAGTTCACACTGATAGACAAAAGGAACCTGGATTTCCCTGTTCAAATGTTTCCCTGGCTCATACCATTTTTCTAAAATTCCTCTGTCTGCATCATCAAAAGCAAACTCCCAGGAGCCATTTAGATTTTCCCACTGTGACCTTACAAACTGAGGTCTTGGATATTGATTTTTTCTACTCATAATGATTCCTTCCCCCTAATACCGGTTATGCACTTTCTCCGCAAAACACATCATATCTTTTACCACAATCTCTCTTCCATCATCCAGCACTGCTTTTCCACTCATTTTTCCAAAAACCTGATGCTGGTCTGTTTCAATAATCAGTGCCGAAGTCCTGGCCGCCCTGTCAAGCACCGGCTGGAAATCCATCTCAAACCTGCCGTCATTGGAGATGAATTTCCATGGTTTCAGATAACTATCCTCCGGGATATGGAAGGTCACCTGGTCTAATTTGTGAGCTTTCCCATCATAGAAAAGCATATTTTCTGTAGCAGCAGAAGTATCTCCAAATCCATATCCGATATTAAAGCCAAATGGAACTCCGTCTATTCTTGTGTTTCCAGAACCCCAGTACCAGCAGTTATCGTAAGTCCACACTCCTCTTCCCCAGTCCAGAGTTCCAAAATCCTTTTCCTTTGAGAAGGTATAAGTCTTACCATCAAATTTCATCTGACCAGAAGCAGGCATACAGTTAATCTTCTGATTGTAATAAAAAGCTGTTTTCTTCTCCTTAAATGGTGTAGCAATTACCATAGTATCCATGTCCGGCTGTTCCAGCCAGATATCGCAGGAAAACGTCTTTCCCTGGTAAAAGTTTTTGAAATAACATCGGATTCTTCTCTTTCCATTCTGAATCTGAAAAGCCATGTGCAGCCGCTTGTCCTTATAAATAATATCCCCTTCTTCTGAGGTATTCGGAAGCTTAAATTTTCCCATTGGAAATGGATTCAAAATCGTTTCTGTATGCTCCCACCCTTCTTTAAAATTCAGAAGAGAAACGGACTGCAATCCAATATAACCATCATCGGATAAGGTAAATGCCCCTGCAAAATCTTCATTTAAAACCAGGTAATAATCCCATTCTTTAATACGGAATTTGGGTGCCTTAATCATACTCCGCTCATACTGCTGCACCAGACTTTTAGACCATCCCGGCTCCCGCAGGCTTCCATCTTCTTTTAATAGCATTTGCTGTGTTGTTACTTCATGATTCCCCATATAAATACCTCCTGATACAATACACTATATACTCACTATAACACAGAATTTAGGATAAATCATTGCTGACATTCGTTTTTACGTTTATCAGATAATGTTTTAGGGTATAGAAAAACCACCCCTAAACTTTGACGAGCAACGAGGTGGTATTTCTATGCTATCTCTTATTGGTCAACCCCTTGTGGGCGGTTGTTCTTTTTACATTTTTACTATAACATATTCAGATTTCTTATGCAAGTATATGGTATCCGGCTTTGCGTTTATCAGATAATGTTTTCTCATCACTGATATAAATAATTCTGATACTCCGGCAATTCCATATTGGTATTATCGATCCACTGATATCCCGTATTGATAAAAGCATCATTCTCAAGTCCCTGGTCTGCTCTCACTCCGGCTATCACGGTAGCATATCCCATTCCGTATGGATTCTGTGAAAACATACCAAGTTCAACACCATCTTTCACAGCCTTAATCTGCTTTGCACCTGCATCAAACCCGATAACCTTGACATCTTTTTTTGACGCATTCACAATATCAAGCACACTGTTTGCAGCCGTTTCGTTGGTACAGTAATATCCTTTTACATCAGGATACAGCTTTAAGACAGCTTCTGCCAATTCCGTCATGCTGGTTTCTTCGTTTTCGTGAGAGATATTCACAATTTCAATTCCCGGATGATTCTTCGCCATTTCATCTGTGAATCCTGTTTCTCTATCCACGCTGGTCTCAGAGGTCTTCACATGAGTCATAACAGCCACCTGGCCCTTCTCTCCAAGAGCCTCTGCAAGTTTCTTAGCTGCTTCTGCCCCGGCAGCATAATTGTCTGTGGCACAGACAGCATTTACCTGGACATTTTCCACACCGGAATCCAGGACAATCACAGGAATCCCGTTTAAAGTAGCTTCCTCTACCTGTGCCTGGCAAGATGCCATATCAATAGCTGCCAGACACAAAATCGCCGGATTTTCTGAAAGCACTGCATCAATAATATTAATCTGGCTCTCAACATCCGTCTCGTTTCCAGGGCCTTCAAAGGTAAGTTTTATCTTATCTTCCCCTTTATATCCCATCTTTTCATTCAAGTCCGTAACTGCCGCATCCATGCCCTTTTTTACACTCTTCCAAAATCCGGTCTTTGTGCTTTTAACTACTACTGCAATACGGCTGCCCGGTTCTAGGTTCAATTCCTCCAGAGCAGTATAATCACGAGTTCCCGCCTGCTCTTTTAAGGATTTCAAAATCAAATCTACATTTACATTATCCTCAGCTTCAACCGGTTCATTCTCTTTTGCTGTCTGTGTCTCATCTGTTTCCTTCTCCGGTTCCTGCTTGTCCTGGGTTTCCTGTTTATTTTCTGCCTTTTCTTTTTCTGCCTGTTCTTGTTTCTGTTTGTCTTTTTCCTCAGATGTATTTTTCTGGTTTGTGTCAGGATTTGATTTCTTACTTCCACATCCGCCAAGTACACTGACTGCCAGCATGAAACAAATCAATCCTATCATTACTTTTTTCATGACTTTACCTGCCCTTTACACATTCTTATCCTCAAGTTTCATTTCTTTCTCATTATACACCAAACCTTTCATTAGTCCAGTCTAATCACCAGTGTTTATAAATATTTTCGAAATGCTTCACATATTTTCAACTGTGAAAGACCCTTGAAGTAGTAAAAATACCGTAAAGAATCAGTGCAGAAAGAGGTCCCAAAATAAAACCAGAAACTCCATAGGCAACTACTCCAAGATATACTGAAACAAATACCAGAAGAGGCGACACACCTATATGACTCCCCACAAGCCGTGGCTCCATAAACTGTCTGATTGCAGCTGTAATAAGGTATAGTAGAAAAAATCCTATGCCTGCAACGCTTTTTCCCTGAACCAGGAAAAGAATCCCCGCAGGAATCAGAAAAATACCGGTTCCCAGTATCGGCAATGCATCCAGAAATCCAACAGTCAAGCCCCAGCCTAAAAATCCCGGTATTCCAAGTATCCAAAACCCTCCAATACAAATCAGGCAGATAATCAGCATAATCTTTACCTGTGCTTTCAGATACCCTTTAATCCCCCTTTGTATTTTTCTTCCAAACTCCTTTACCCTCAGATAAAACTCCTGTTTTTCTAAAAAATGAATAATCTTGTCTCTTTCCTGCAAAAACAAAATTGCTGTTAGAACAGAAATCATCAGCAGCCCAAACCATGCCACACAGGTTTTCACAGATTGAACCGCTTTCTCCACACCATTCCCGCTATTCCAAAATTGATGCTTCAACAGATTAATCTGCCTGTATATATATTCACTGCTTTTTTCCGCAGGAATTCCCGTAATATGTTCTGTCCCCTCACAGCAATGTCCAATAAACTCCTCTGCTTCCTGTCGAAGCACCGGAAAATATTTCATACAATCTCCGGCCTTTTGAGTCATAAATTCTGCCCCTATCATAAAGAATCCAAACACAAGCAACAGAAGTAGCAAAATCACTCCACTACCCACTCCACCTTCTGTAAAATGCAGCTTTCTGCTAAATTTCCTACTCGCCAGATAAGAGGCCATAGGATGAATCATCTCCGCCAGTACCCATCCAATCAAAAAAGGGAGCACTACAGGAAGGACATATTTCATGCCCAAAAAAACTCCTGTCACAACTCCCACTATCATTCCATTTCTCTTCCAATTCATCCTCTGTTCCCCCATACCTTATGCTTCTTTTAATTTGTAATCTTATTGATAGTATGGTAAAACAGAACTTTCCTATACTATAGGAAAATTTCCAACTGGTTTCGTCTGAAATTCCATTTTTTTATTTGTTCTTGGATGAAAAAAAGAAAGTTTATAGGCACAAAGAGAAATATCCTGATGCTCTCCTTCCTCTTTCTCATGCGAATTATACTTTGCATCTCCAAAAATGGGCATACCTGCATGAGCAAGCTGTACTCTGATTTGATGATGCCTTCCAGTCTCCAACTTAATTTCCAGTAGACATCCCTCCTGGGTTTCCTCGATTTTTTTATAATAAAGTTTTGCCGTTTTGCTCCTCTGTGTTTTTTTGCTCACTACTCTAGAACAATTCGTTCTGCCGTCTTTTTCCAATTCATCTATCAGACATCCTTCTTCTGTCTTAGGATATCCTTCCACATAGGCCAGATATCTCTTTTCAAACTTTCCCTGCTGCACTTGTCTGCTCAGATTCCCTGCACTCTCTTGATTTTTTGCAAATACCAAAATCCCCTGCACCGGCTGATCTAGCCGGTGCACAACCGCCAGATATGGAAGATTCCCTTTCTGAGCCAGATAAGTTTTCAAAGCACTTTCCATATCCATGCTTCCAATCCTCTTACTCTGCACCGGAAAACCTGCCGGTTTTCTGCACACAATGATATCTTTATCTTCATACAAAATAATCTCTTTTATATTATTGACATTTTTTCCGTATTCCATATTTCCTCATATCTTCCTTTTCTTTTCTCCAAGTATAACACCAAAAATGAACAACCGCTATATCTTTTACTTCTGATATAACGGTTGTTCTAATGATCTGCGTTATTCAATTTTTTATTCCTTTCTTTTTTAACCTCTAAATTGACATTTATTAGTTAAATTATATTTTCAGTTTACGCTTCCTTTCTAAGTGATTTTTACAATTTTCTTATAGATTTATGTAGATTTTGCTTAGAAACGATATTCAATTTTTTATAATATAGAAACATGTAATACATGTTTTTGATTTTTTCTTTCGTCCCCTGTTTTATAAATTCTTATGGTCTTCCTTCGGAATTTATTGAAAGTTTTAATATCTATCTATATAGGATAATAAAAAGTTTCTAACAAATAGTTCCGTCTATTTTGTTTTCCAGATATTTCTTTATACCATTCTCTGAAATATAACGAATCATTTTTCAGATTCTCGAATACAACAGGCCTATTTCACGAATATAACTCATCATACTATATCATGTTATATTTTAAAGTATGTATAAACACTCTATCTTTTTAAAATATATTTCTTTACATATATTTTAAAATCTTTCTATTACTTTTGTGGTAATTATTCAATATGAGGACACTTTTGATATTTACCTGAATCTCTTTTTCCTGTTTGTTCTTCGGAATTCTTCCGCTAATAGGTAGTTCAGGTCTTTCTGAGGGGCTTATGCCTTACCACGCTCATATTGATAATTTGATTCATCCTTTCCCATTGGATTGTACCTCCTTATCAATTTTGAAACTTAACACCTTTCTTTTTGTTTATTTTATAGGTTCCGATTATAATTTAAAAATAAATTTTCCATTTTAAATTAGCTGGCTTCTATAAAATAGATTTTTCATTATTACTTTATCCTTGGTACTTTCTTTATTATTCTTTATCTTATTCTGTACTCTCCGTACACCTAAAGTTTAATAAGTAATAAATCTTTTGTACTTTGTAGCCATCTTCAAAATTGATTTCTCGTCTCAAATTTTGAAATGGATGTGGTGTAATACTGAATTATCTTTTGTTTGATAAGGTGTTTTGTTTTTTGTTGATATTATAATAACACCCTCTCTTTGATTTGTCAATAATTTTTTCAAAAAAAGTTTTATTTTTTTATTACTATACTTTTACATTTGTTTATGCTGTGAATTATATGTATTTTTATATAATTTTCACACAATTCTTACTTTCAAAAAAATTATAAAACTTAAACATTTACAGTATAAAAAAACAAGCCTGACAAAGCACATTCTCGCTTTTCAGGCTTATTTTTATAAAGAAAACTATTATCTTCCTGCTCTGTAATAGTTGATCAGACATCCATCCAGGATAATCTGTCTCTCATCCGGTGTCATTTCTCCCAATTTAAGTGTAAACTCTTTCAGAGTATCCCCTGCCACATATGCCTTTAGCTCTTTGGCATTGTTTTCAATGGCATTCTTAACCCCTGGAATAAAGAGATAATCTCCATTTTTGAAAGGCAATTCTCCTTCCTGAATCAGAAATGGAAGCATGCCCCAGTTCATCAGATTAGAGCGGTATCTCTTGGTTGCGTATTCGTTGGCAATATTTGCCCAGCCGCCCAGAACCTTCTGACAGGATGCTGCCTGTTCTCTTGCGGAACCATCCCCTGGCTTCACAGCAAAAATGGTACTTCCGATTCCGGTATTTTCGTTATTGATATCTGCATAAACTTTCTTCACTTGTTCCAGAGCTTTTCCTACTTCTTCCACGGCCTCTCCCGGATTGCTTCCCGCTTCTCTGGCTTTTTCTGCCTTCTGAATTTCCTTGGCTTTTCCTACATATTCCGGATCTTTTCTGGATAATGCAAACTCTGCCAGTTTCAGAGGATTGGAACGGAAAGAAGAAGTTTCTCCCGATGGAATCAGTTCATCTGTAGTGGTGACAGGATCGTGAATCTCAGAGACAACTTTTAACAGCAGATTTTCTGTAAGTGCGGGCATTTGCGGCCAGTCCTTGATATTTGGGCCAAACTGAACCTCCACACCTGGGTCTGCCACACCCTTGCTGTCAAAGACACGGTTTGCATAAATGGTACTGTCAAAATAATACTTCGGTTTTCTGTATTCGCCGGCATACTCTGTCGCTGGTGTGAGGAAACCTTTATTGGCTGCTGTAGCTGCAATAGAGCGGGCATCCATAAGTGCTACAGAAGAAATCTGCCCGTTCTGTATCTTGGAACCCTCACGGTTCGGGAAGTTTCTGGTAGAATGACGGATGCTCAGGGCATTGTTAGCCGGTGTATCTCCCGCTCCGAAACATGGACCGCAGAACGCCGTCTTCACTACCGCACCTGTCTGAATCAGATCAGCCAGAACCCCATTCTTAGCCAGTTCCATATAAATCGGTGTACTTGCCGGATAAATGCTTAATGTAAATGCATCTGAACCTATGCTTGCACCTTTTAAGATGTCTGCTGCGTCACAGATATTTTCAAAGCCGCCGCCTGCACAGCCGGCGATAATTCCCTGCTCTACATAGAGTTTTCCGTCTTTCACCTTATCTTTCAGAGTATATGGTATCTTTCCGTCCAGGCTTACCTTGGCCTTTTTCTCTACGTCCTCCAGAATATCCATGAGGTTTTCATTCAATTCTTCAATGGTATAGGTATTGCTTGGATGGAACGGCATGGCGATCATAGGCCGGATAAGGCTCAAATCCACATACACCAGGCCATCATAATAAGTCACTGCCCCTGGCTGAAGCTGCTGATAGCTCTCGCCCCTTCCATGAACCTCATAGAAATCCTTGATTACAGAATCTGTTTTCCATATAGAAGAAAGACAGGTAGTCTCTGTAGTCATAACATCCACACCGATTCTAAAATCAGCACTGAGGTTCTCTACACCCGGTCCCACAAATTCCATCACTTTGTTCTTCACATAGCCATTGGCAAACACGGCCCCGATAATAGCCAATGCCACATCCTGAGGACCCACGCCGGGAATCGGTTTTCCCGTGAGATAAATCCCTACCACTTCCGGCCGCTTGATATCATAAGTTCTTCCAAGAAGCTGTTTTACCAGTTCCGGACCGCCTTCTCCCATTGCCATGGTTCCAAGAGCACCATAACGGGTGTGACTGTCAGAGCCAAGAATCATCTTTCCGCCTTCTGCCAGCATTTCTCTGGCAAACTGGTGGATGACTGCCTGATGTGGCGGTACATAAACACCACCGTAACGTTTGGCACAGGTTAGTCCAAACATGTGATCATCTTCGTTGATGGTTCCTCCGACTGCACATAAGGAATTATGGCAGTTGGTGAGCACATATGGAATGGGGAATTTCTCCAGTCCTGATGCTCTGGCGGTCTGTATAATGCCTACAAATGTAATATCATGAGAAGTTAATTTGTCAAACTTAATTTTTAAATCATTCATATCACCGGATGTATTGTGATTTTCTAAAATACCATAGGCGATGGTGTTTTTTGCTGCATCTTCTTTGTCAGGTGCTTCCCTGCCCGTCTTTTCCCTGAGCCAAGATATTGCCTGGGGTCCGTCTTCCATAAGTTCTGTTCCATTTACCAGCCATGCACCCTTGTTATATAAACGAATCATACTGCTCCTCCATTCTTTTTCTGTTTTTTCTATTATAGATTTTATCATGGTAAAATGCAAGCATTTTAGTGTAACAAATTAATTGCATACAATGTGGCTGAAAAAAGAGGAACATCCGGCTACGGACATTCCTCCTCTGTAACTGACTAATCCTGTTTTCTCATAAAATCCATATAACTGGAAACCATCAGGGCAATCTTAAAGGTTAATGCGTCATCGAAAACACGGATATCAAGCCCTGTGCTTTTCTGGATTTTCTCCAGCCTATATACCAGCGTATTCCTGTGGAGGAATAACTGTCTGGATGTTTCCGAGATATTCAGATTATTGTCAAAGAATTTATTAATGGTATTTAAAGTCTCATCATCCAGAGAATCCGGCAGTTTTCCGCCAAATACTTCCTTCATGAACATTTCGCAAAGCGGCATTGGAAGCTGGTAGATCAAGCGGCCGATTCCCAGATTATTATATCCCACAATGCTCTTCTCAACATAAAAGATTTTTCCCACATCCAGAGCCATTTTTGCTTCTTTGTATGAACGGGATACATCTTTGATCTCATTAATGATATTGCCGTAAGAAACACGTACCTGGGACATCGCCTCTGCATTGAGCATATCAACAATCATTCTGGCAATTCCTTCGATTTCCTCATAGCCATCATTTTCTTCCAGGCTGCGAACAATAATAATACTTTTCTCATCAATTGCTGTGATAAAATCATTGCTTCTGGAAATAAACAGATTCTTTAGGATTTCCATAGAATCCTGGTCTTTCTCATTTTTTGTCTCAATAAGAAGTACTACACGTTTTGCTTCCACAGCAATGTGAAGTTTTTTAGCTCTGTTGTACACATCTACCAAAAGCAGATTGTCCAAGATTAAGTTCTGAATAAAATTAGATTTATCAAAACGTTCCTTATATGCCACAATCAGATTCTGAATCTGTGCCACTGCCACACGGCCAATCATATAAGCATCTTCATTGCTTCCTCTGGCTACCAGAACATACTCTACTGTCTGATTATCATATATTTTAAAGAAATGGTATCCTTTGATTACCTGGCTGTCTGCCATAGATTCTGCAAATGCCCTGATATCACCAAAATCTTCGTTTTCTACTGCAAAGGTAGTGGAATTCACCTTTCCATCTATATCCATAACACAAAGGTCAATTCTCGTAATTGCTCTTAATTCGTCTAATGTTTTTTGTATTACCTGGCTTGAAATCATAATTTATTCTCCTTTTGTTGCTGTCCCGGAATTTTCTATGATTAATAATACCTTATTTTTTTCTGATTGGCAACCTGCCTGGTTTGAATTTATTTTAATTACACAAAGAAAAAGACCATTGCATAGCCATTTTGGCATTTGCAGTGGTCTTTTTCTTTCTTTTGTCAAAGGATGTTGTAATTAGATATGCAGTCTGAATGCTGCCTCATTCCAACGTAATTCATTCTTCAGATTGCGGATATTAGTATCTTTATCAATATATACAGCTTCGATTCCCATAGCGGCTGCCCAGTCTCCCATCTGCTCTGCTGTCAGGTCATAGGAGAATGCTGTATGATGAGCACCACCTGCTAAAATCCATGCTTCTGCACCTGTCTGTAGATTTGGCTCTGGTGTCCAGAACGCAGTTGCAACAGGAAGTTTTGGCATTGGTTTTTCAACTTTCTTGCAGTTTACATCATTGATGATCAGACGGAATCTGTCGCCTAAATCAATCAGAGATGTAGCAATACCTTTGCCTGTCTTTGAGGTGAATACCAGTCTCGCAGGGTCTTCTCTGTCTCCCATGGAAAGCGGCTGGCATTTAATGCTGATAGGACCATCTGCAATTGTCGGACACACTTCCAGCATATGTGCCTGCAGAATGCCTTCTTTTCCAGGAACAAGATTGTAAGTATAATCTTCCATAAAGGAGGTACCTTTTGCATCTTTTTTGCCCTGTGTCATAATTTTCATCAGACGTACCATAGCTGCTGTCTTCCAGTCACCTTCGCCGCCGAATCCATAACCTTTTTCCATCAGTCTCTGAATGGCCAGACCTGGGAGCTGCTGCAAAGAACCTAAATCACCGAAGTGAGTAACAATCGCCTGATAATTTTTCTCTTCTAAGAAACGTTCAAAACCAATTTCAATCTGTGCCTGTACTGCAACATGTTTTCTGAATTCTGCTGCGTCTCTTCCCTCCAGAAGAATTTCATATTTGTCATAATATTCTTCTACCAATGCTTCTGTATCAGCCTGGGATACTGCTTTTACTGCTTCTGCAATTTCATTTACCGGATATGCATCTACTTCCCATCCGAATTTAATCTGTGCTTCTACCTTGTCGCCTTCTGTAACAGCAACATTTCTCATGTTATCTGCAATTCTCATGACACGGATATGGCTGCTTTCGATGACTCCAATTGCTGTTCTCATCCAGGAAGCAATTCTTTCCTGAACATCTTTATCATCCCAGAAACCTACGATCACTTTACGCTCGATTTTCATACGGCTCACAATATGTCCGTACTCTCTGTCACCATGAGCTGCCTGGTTTTCATTCATGAAGTCCATATCAATGGCATCATAAGGAATTTCTCTGTTAAACTGTGTATGTAAATGCAATAATGGTTTTCTAAATTCCTGCAGGCCTAAAATCCAGGATTTTGCAGGAGAAAATGTATGCATCCAGGTAATTACACCTGCACATGTGTCATCTGCATTTGCTTCATTAAAAGTCTGACGGATCATAGCATTTGTTAAAAGTGTTGGTTTCCAAACCACTTCATAAGGAAGAACTCCTGATGCATTCAGGCGATCCACTATGATTCTGGAATGTTCTGCTACATGTTCCAGACACTCATCTCCGTATAAATCCTGAGAACCTGTACAGAACCAGAACTTGTAATTTTTCATCTCTAACATAATTATATTCCTCCAATTTTCTTTGATAAATCGCTCTTTTCTTTCTAATACCGAGTATAGTATCTAAGTAAAAAAAAGAAAAGATATCTATTCTTTATTTATGGACATTTATTATCTTTTTTGTTACAGTGATAAAAAGGAGGTCTGCCTATGTTAGCAAATTTTGAAAAGAGAGAAAATCCTGGTAAATCCAGTGTATGGGCAGGAAGTTATCAAAATCTCCACAATCTGCCCCACTGGCATCTGGAATGTGAACTAATCTATGTCCAGGCCGGAGAAGTGACTATTTCCCATAACAATACAGCATATCATCTTCAGAAAGAAGACTGCATCTTTATTAACAGCGGAGAAATCCACTATATCAAGGGTTCAGAAGACAGCATCACGGACATATTGATGTTTGATACCGCCCTTCTTGGGAATATATCCCCGAAACATTTCCAACTTCTCTATCCCAGGCTTAGACACCATTATCCTGTGATGGAATATTTTCATGCTATACGGGATGAATTGAAGAAAAAGAAGGAATTTTATGATGTGAAGGTTTCCTGTCTGATGACAGACTTTATCATTGATATGTTCCGCCATGAACCTTTATGCGAACAAAAGCAATTAAAAGACAGCAGTTCTATTGAAAATTATAAGAATCTGCTGTCTGAAATAGAAGAAAAATGCAGCTATATTACATTCGAAGATGCCTGCAGTTTCATGGGGCTTACCAAGCCTTATTTTTCCAGGTTTTTTAAAAATATTTCCGGAATGACCTTCTCGCAGTACCTGAATATTATCCGTCTGGAAAAGGCGATTCATATGTTAAATCACAACACAGAAAATTTGTCTATTACCCATATTGCTTCTGCCTGTGGTTTTGATACCATACGCCATTTCAACCGGGTGTTTAAGGACTTTACAGGGCTTTCCCCAAGGCAGCTGCCGGAGAATTATGTTCTCAGTTCACATTCCATACGAAGCATGAAAAAGAATTTTAATCCTACGCTGCCTTGTTCGGTGTTGGTGGAAGAATAATATATACCCTTTTTCAGCCTATTGTCCACATGCTACCATAGAACTTCATTCAAAAAGGCACCGATTCTATAACCCATAGAATCGATGCCCTTATTTACATTTTATAACAAATCTTAGTTTGTGATAACCTGTTCTGTTTCTTTATCAAAGATGTGCATTTTTTCCAGATCCAGAGAGAATTTAACAACATCGCCTGTTCTAGCTGTTGTACGAGGATTTACTCTTGCTGTCATGGAAGAACCTTCTGCATCAAAGTACAGATATACTTCAGCACCAAGTAATTCGTAAACAGTGATTTTTCCTTCCATTACGCTGTTTGGATTAGCATTGATGTGTTCTTCATCATCATATACGTGTTCTGGACGGATACCCATAACAACTGTTTTTCCATTGTAGCCACCATCAATAAGTGCTTTTGCTTTAGCAGCCGGAACCTGAAGAGTAGTATTTCCAATCTGTAATGTTACATCATTTCCTTTTACATTAACAACTGCATCTAAGAAGTTCATCTGAGGAGATCCGATGAATCCAGCAACGAACAGGTTAGCTGGTGCATTGTATAATGTCTGAGGTGTATCTACCTGCTGAACAACACCATCTTTCATAACTACGATTCTGGTACCCAGTGTCATAGCTTCTGTCTGGTCATGTGTTACGTAGATGATAGTAGCACCTAATCTCTCATGTAATTTGGAAATCTCAGTACGCATCTGAACACGAAGTTTAGCATCCAGGTTTGACAGAGGTTCGTCCATAAGGAATACTTTAGGTTCACGCACGATAGCACGTCCCATAGCAACACGCTGTCTCTGA
>Peterbilt_p2__coassemble_388_pt1 | contig 34538 bp, 31 predicted proteins | sample Peterbilt_p2__metabat2_high_PE_039 | metagenome-assembled genome bin Peterbilt_p2 | reverse complement strand
GGAAGGTATGACCTTCGACCGATAACCTGATTTGGATAATGCCAACGTAGGGATGCCTGAAATATGGAAGTGTATTTATGGATGGAAGTTACCAAATTAGGTAGCTTCTTTTTTTTGTTTGAATTTCAGGAAAGGATGTGATGAAAGAGAAATCCCGGGTGTGTTCGGGCGGATAGAAGGGGAGCGCCTTGTGTCTTGTATTTCTGCGATGGGAACCCGTGTTTCGGGGTGAGAGGAGAAAATAGATTCTCGACCGCACGAAGCAGATTCTGCTTCGGATTAATACGAAAAGAGGAAAGAAAGATGAATAATTCAAAAGGTTTATTAAAAATGGTAGTTCTCTCTATGCTGGTTGCACTCGGAGTTGTAATTTCGCCACTGTTGCGAGTGGAAGGAATGTGTCCAATGGCACATTTTATCAATATTGTATGCTCTGTTTTTTTGGGACCATGGTATTCTCTGCTTTGTGCAGTGTTGATTGGGGTTATCCGTATGCTGACCATGGGAATTCCACCATTAGCCCTAACAGGGGCGGTGTTCGGAGCATTTTTATCTGGGGTGTTTTATAGAATATCCAAAGGAAATTTAATCTGTGCAGTACTTGGGGAAGTCATTGGTACAGGAATTATCGGTGCTATTGTATCCTATCCGGTTATGACATTTTTATGGGGAAAAGAAGGTTTGAGCTGGTTATTTTATGTTCCATCTTTTTTCTGTGGGACTATTATCGGTGGTAGTATTGCATATTTCTTCCTGCGAAAATTAGCAGGAAGCGGGATGTTAAATAACATTCAGATTATGCTGGCTTCAAGAAGCTATCAAAATAATAAAGAAGGGAAATAATATGTTTCATCAACTGCTTGAAAAGGTGAAAGAGTGTCACCCATTGATTCATTGTATTACGAATCCGATTTCGATTCACCAGTGTGCAAATGGAATTCTTGCTATAGGAGGAAGACCGATTATGGCAGAACATCCGGAGGAAGTAGAGGAAATCACGAAGACCGCTGATGCATTGATGCTGAATCTCGGAAACATCACAGATGTGCGAATGCAATCTATGAAAATAGCCGCAAAAACAGCAAGGACAAATCATATTCCAATACTTATAGATTTAGTTGGAATTGCCTGTTCTAAATTTCGGAGAAAATATGTAATGGAGTTGATTGCAGATACGATACCATCTGTAATCAAGGGGAATTATTCAGAAATACATGCATTGTATCATGAAGAGTATCAGGCATCCGGAGTAGATGCTGAAAACAATCTGGATCAAAATGCCATTGCCAGAGAAAGTGCTGAATTAGCATTAAAATATCATACCATCGTTCTTGTTAGCGGGGAGACAGATATTATCACAGATGGAAAACAGCTGATTTATATGAAGAATGGAACGCCGCAGCTGGCTACAGTTACAGGAACTGGTTGTATGCTGGGGGCTTTATGTACTTGTTATTTATCTGTTTGTGAAGACATATCTGCGGCTGTTATGGCATGTGGGATTTTAGGGATTGGCGGTGAACGGGCAGAAACAGAAAAAGGCTCTGGAACATTTCTCGTAAATTTGATGGATGAATTATCGACCCTGACTGAAGAAAAAATACAAAAATACATAAAAATGGAGATGATTAAACTTGAAAACCCTTGATTTAAACCTTTATTTTATCACAGACAGTACAGGATTTTCAGAAGAAGAATTTCTGAAAAGAGTAGAATTGGCACTGCAGGGTAAGGTCACGCTTGTACAGCTTCGGGAAAAAAACAGGAGTACAAGAGAATACATAGAACTGGCAGAAAAAGTACATCAGCTGACAAAAAAGTATGAGGTTCCTCTGATTATTGATGACAGGATTGACGTGGCAATGGCGGTCAATGCAGAAGGTGTTCATGTAGGACAAAGTGACATGCCGGTAAAAATCGCAAGAAAGCTTCTTGGACCAGATAAGATTATTGGTGCAACAGCAAAGACTGTACCACAGGCTATAGAAGCCTACGAACAAGGTGCAGATTATTTAGGAGTAGGTGCCATTTATCCAACTACAACAAAGGTAAAGACTGTACTTACCTCTACAGATACATTAAGGGAAATCTGTAAAGCGGTTCCTATTCCGGCCAATGCCATAGGAGGGTTAAACAAGGAAAATATCCATGTCTTAAAAGGAATTCCCATAGCAGGAATTTGTGTAGTATCTGCAATTATGAAAGCAGAAAATCCAAAACAGGCAGCAGCAGAATTACGAGAAGCAGTAAAAAAACAGTTAGGAATTGGATGAAAGGGAATAAATTTATGAGAAATTATACGACACAGATGGATGCCGCAAAAAGAGGTATCATTACACCAGAAATGAAAGCAGTTGCAAAAAAAGAATATCGTACAGAAGAAGAAATCCGTGAGCTTGTGGCAAAAGGGCAGGTAGCAATCTGTGCCAATAAATTGCATACCTGCATTGAACCAAACGGTGTGGGTTCCATGCTTCGTACAAAAATCAATGTAAATCTTGGTGTCTCCCGTGATTGTAAAGACTATAATATTGAAATGCAGAAGGTTATGGAGGCAGTGAACATGGGTGCAGAGGCCATTATGGATTTGTCTTCTCATGGTGATACACAGCCGTTCCGGAGAAAACTGACTACAGAATGTCCTGCTATGATCGGAACTGTTCCAGTTTATGACAGTGTGATTCATTATCAGAGAGATTTGGCAACCCTTACAGCAAAAGACTTTATTGATGTGGTAAGGCTTCATGCAGAAGACGGTGTTGATTTTGTTACATTACACTGTGGAATTACACGGAAAACAATTGAACAAATTAAGAAACATAAAAGAAAAATGAACATTGTATCAAGAGGCGGATCCCTTGTTTTTGCATGGATGAGCATGACTGGTGAAGAAAATCCGTTTTATGAATATTATGATGAGATTCTTGACATATGTCGGGAATATGATGTGACGATTTCTCTTGGAGATGCATGCCGTCCAGGCTGTCTTGCAGATGGAAGTGATGTATGCCAGATTGAAGAACTGGTACGTTTAGGAGAATTGACAAAGCGTGCATGGGAAAAAGACGTACAGGTTATGGTGGAAGGGCCTGGACATATGCCTATGGATCAGATTGAGGCAAACATGAAGATTCAGCAGAGTATCTGTATGGGGGCTCCATTCTATGTATTAGGGCCTATTGTCACGGATATTGCACCAGGCTATGACCATATTACGGCAGCTATTGGAGGGGCTATGGCAGCGGCAGCAGGAGCAGCATTTTTGTGTTATGTGACACCTGCGGAACATCTGGCACTGCCAAATGTAGAAGACGTAAAACAGGGAATTATTGCATCCCGCATAGCAGCCCATGCTGCTGATATCGCAAAAAAGGTACCTCATGCAAGAGATATGGACGATGCTATGGCAGACGCAAGACGTACCTTTGACTGGGAAAAACAGTGGGAGTGTTCCATAGACCCGAAAACAGCAAAAAGCATCCGTGACAGCAGAGCTCCGGAACAGGAAGACAGTTGTTCCATGTGCGGAAAATTCTGCGCAGTGAGAAGTATGAATAAGGCTTTGAGCGGAGAGTATATTGATATTTTATAAAATCATCTTGTTTGTCAGATTTCTTCGTGATAGAATCGTAAGTATGAATAATTTATAATAATTCGAGGGTACTTATGAAACAGAAGACGAGAGATATGACCCAGGGGAAACCGGCAGGAATCATCGTTTCCTTTGCCATTCCCCTGATGCTTGGAAATGTATTTCAACAAATGTACACAGTGATGGACAGCATCATTGTGGGAAGAGGTGTAGGAGTAGAAGCACTGGCAGCACTGGGGACTTCGGACTGGATCAGCTTTACAGCGATGGGTGGAATTACCGGTATTGCACAGGGCTTTTCTGTGCTTATTGCACAGTATTTTGGGGCAAAAGACGAAAAAGGGATGAAAAAAACTATTGCCATGTCAGTATGGTCAGGAGTGGGAATCACACTGATTTTGATGGCTTTGTTTTTAGGAAATCTTAGCAGGCTGCTGAGCCTTTTGAGGGTACCGGATAATATTTGGGAGGATTCTTATCATTATCTTTTTATTTTATTGATTGGACTTGCAGCGACAGCTTTTTATAATATTTCTTCCGGCATTCTCAGGGCTATGGGAGACAGCCAGACGCCTTTACGTGCCATGGTGATTGCCTCGGTCACAAACATTATACTGGATCTTTTGTTTGTCATGGGCTTTCACTGGGGTGTGGAAGGAGCGGCCATTGCTACGGTCACAGCTCAGGTCTGTTCCGGTGCTATCTGTACAGCACAGCTTGGAAAATATGGGGTATGGAAAATAGAAAAAGAAGACTGGAAATGGGACTGGGAGCTAGTAAAGAGACTGCTGGCACTGGGACTTCCGGTTGCTTTTCAGAACGTGATCATTGGTTTTGGCGGAATTGTCATTCAGTATGTGATCAATGGTTTTGGATTCCTTTATGTGGCAGGTTTCACAGCTACAAACAAGCTGTACGGATTGTTTGAGCTGGCTGCAGTGTCCTTTGGCTATGCCACATCTTCTTTTGTTGGACAGAATCTAGGTGCGGAGGAGTATGGCAGAATCAAAGAAGGAGTCCGGGCATCTGCGGTTATTTCTGTAGTCATTGCGGTAATCATAGGAGGGATTCTTCTGGTGTTCGGAAAGGGAATTCTTCAGATTTTTATTTCAAAAGAGGCTGCTCATGCAGAAGCAGTATTAGAGATTGCCTATCATTATCTGGCTGTGATGGCAGCAACCCTGGTTATCTTATATTTGCTGCACATATACAGATCAGCTCTTCAGGGAATGGGGGATACGGTGATTCCTATGTTTTCCGGAATCGCAGAACTGGTGATGAGGATTACCATTGCTCTGACCTTGCCTCTGATCATTGGAAAAGACGGAATTTATTATGCGGAAACAGGCGCATGGCTAGGAGCTGCAATTCTTCTGGTGGCAGCATATTACTGGCGTATCAGAAAGATGCACGAAAAGAAATAATAGAAAAGGAATATGGGAAATGCATTATAAAAAACCACAATATTATGACAATTTTACTTGCATCGCAGACCGCTGTCCTGATACCTGCTGTGCAGGCTGGCAGATTGTAATTGATGACATATCTCTTGAAAATTATGGCAAAATATCAGGAACCTTTGGAGAACGCCTTCAGAAATCCATCGACTGGAAAGAAGGGATTTTCAGGCAGAATCAAAGACGCTGTGCATTCCTGAATCAAGAAAATTTATGTGATCTTTACAGAGAACTGGGGGCAGACAGCCTGTGCGATACCTGTCGTATGTATCCAAGACATGTGGAAGAATATGAAGATTTAAGGGAGTTTTCTCTTTCGCTTTCCTGTCCGGTAGCAGCGGAAATGATTTTGGGATGTAAGGAGCAGGTTCGTTTTCTGGAAGAAGAGGACGATGTGGAAGAACAAGAAGAAGAATATGAAGACTTTGATATCATTCTCTTTGACTGGCTGGAAGAAGCAAGAGAAGTATTGCTGGAAGTGATACAAGACAGAAGCCTGCCTGTTTCTGCACGTATGCTTGTGCTTCTGAATGTATCGTTTCTCTCACAGAAAGCTTTAGACCAGGGGATTTTGCTGGAAATGGATTTGAGGGCAGAGGTTGAAAAGGCGGTGTCTGAAAGCAGGAAGACAAGTGTACAGAAGCAGGGCGAGAAGGTGTTTCAAAACAAAATACTTCTGCTAAAGGATTTACAAAAATTGGAAGTCCTCCGGGAAGAATGGACAGAATTACTTCATAGATTGGAAAAAAATCTTTATGCCCGGGGAGTGGAAGATTATGAGGCTCTCCGAGAAGAATTTCTGGAATCTGTGCAGGAAACATCCAGTCAGAAAAAGCAGTGGGAAATTTATGAAGAACAGCTTTTGGTATTTTTTGTCTATACATATTTTTGCGGTGCAGTATATGATGATATGATTTATACAAAAGCAGTCCTGGCGGTGTTCAGTGTCCTTTGGATAGAAGAATTGTGGATGGAACGGTGGCTTTCTAAGGGACAGAAACTAGAGTTTCAGGATATGGTACAGGTTGCATATACTTATGCTAGAGAGATTGAACATTCGGATGAAAATTTAAATTTGCTGGAGGAATTTTTTGATACCAGAACCGTATATTATCCCGAAAAAATGGAAGGAATCATTTGGTATCAGTTAGAAAGATAAACCATGTAAACACTAAATCAGGAAAGGAGAAAGAGGATGGATACAGAAAAAAAACAAGTTGAAAAACAGACAGAAAAACCATATTGGGAGGGAAAACAGTATTCCTTTTTTTGTCATAAGGAGTGTGAATTTTTTCCCTGTCATGAGACAAAAGATCCAGAAAATTTCAACTGCCTGTTTTGCTACTGTCCTTTGTATGCTCTGGGAAGTAAATGCGGAGGGAATTTTAAATATACAGAGAATGGTGTGAAAGACTGCAGCAATTGTATGTTACCTCATAAGAGAAAAAATTATGGATACATTATGGGGAAATACAACGAAATCATGGAGCTGGCAAAGGAAAATAAGTAAGCATCCATGACTTCGTTTCTGTGTGTGATGCCGGTGCTATGCTGTGTGATTCAGAGATTCCAAAAGTGAGATGCAGGATGTCAGATCCTCACAGACAAAATCACAGATGGGTTTTAGATCTTCTGAATAAGGGGTGAGATCCGGCACCATGCAGGAAAAAGCTCCAGAGGCTCTGGCTGCTTTTAAGCCATTGATGCTGTCTTCTACTACCATACAGTCCTGGATGGGAACATGAAGTTTTTTGGCAGCAGTGAGAAAAATCTCAGGGTCTGGTTTGCTGTTTGTCACCTCATCACCGCATACAGATGCAGAGATCAGATCCGTAATCGTTGCCATTTCCCAGTATTCAGATGCACGTTTCCGCTCTGTTGAAGTAGCGATTGCAAATGGGATGTTCTGCTGTTTCAGATAATTCAGCAGTTCTTTCAGCCCTTTTTTCTCAGGAATAGAATGCAGGTCAATATATTCTTCCAGATACTGGCTGCGGCGTGCTCTTGCTTTTTTATAATCTACTTTTCCCTCGTACCATTTCTGGAACAGGGTATTGCAGAAAGCTGCGGAAGCACCTCTCATCTGCCGTAATTCTTCTTCACCAATGAAAAAATTCATTTCTTTTGCTGTTTTTATCCAGCAATCTTTTAGAACCCGCTCTGTGTCAAATAAAACTCCGTCCATATCAAAAATCATTGCTTTTATCATAGAGAAAACTCCTTTTATTCAGTGGTCTTTTATATCATCATAACACAGATAGACAAATTTTGCATATGTTTGTGCTGTGATTTTAGTTGTGATAAGAAGAGAAAACTGTTATAATGAGAACAGAAAAAACACCAGGGTTATTAGAATTCCCTGGTGATGTTTTTTAGCCATGTATAGCTTTTATAGTGTTTATATACGAATGGTATTTTTACAAATTCATCCGTGCAGATAATAAAATATACCCACATAGGAGGCAGCTTCAGCACAAAAGCTGTGAAAAATCCCATAGGGACTGCATAACCCCACATATCGATGGTGTCGCAGATGAATCCCCATTTAGAGTCTCCACCAGACCGGAATACACCACAGATCACGGCAGTATTCATAGCCTGTCCAAGCACATAATACATGTTAATAAACAGCATGATATTGAGATATCCCTGTGCTGTAGCAGTTAAGTCTGCCATGTTCATAAAGAGAGGGCGGAGAAGAAAGATAAAGATTCCTCCTATCATGCCACTGATAAAGGTGATTTTACAGAATTTGGAAGCATCAGCTTTTACGGTTTCCATGAGGCCTGCACCGATGGATTTACCAAGCAGAATAGCACCGGCATTGGCAATACCAAAGCATGCCACGGTACCTAAATTTCTGGCGACCACCACAACAGCATTGGCAGCAACAATATCACTTCCAAGATGCCCCATGATCACAGAATACATAGAAAATGCCAGTCCCCAGGACACTTCGTTTCCGAATGCGGGAAGAGAGTATTTCATAAAATCTGCGAACAAAAGTTTATGTCTTTCAAATATGGTTGAAGGGCGGAAGCGGATGGTTTTAAATTTCAAAGCATCCAGCATACAGATTACAAACTCAATGCCTCTGGCAATGGTGGTTGCAAGAGCAACACCGGCAATTCCCATTTTTGGGGCACCCGGCAGGCCAAAAATAAACACCGCATTCAGCAAAATATTTAAAAGCAAAGCAGAAGCATTTGCAGCGGTAGCAAAAATAACCCGTTCAATGGTACGCATGGTGCACAGATAAACCTGAGAGATACTCATAAACAAATAAGAAAAACTCACAATCTTAAGATAAGGAATGCCAGTAGAAACAAGCTGCATATCATTGGTAAAAATCCGCATCAAAAGAGCTGGAAAAAAGAATGCCAGTATAAAAAATACGGTAGAAATCAAAATGGAAATCCGCATTCCGATTCCCATGATCCGTTCAATGGTAAGGGTGTCCTGCTTTCCCCAATATTGGGCTGCAAGCATAATGACACCAGAAGAAATTCCAGAATAAACAAGATTCAGGATAAACATAATCTGGCTCGCCAGAGAGCCGGCTGCCAGAGCATCCTGGCTGACAAAGCCAAGCATAATGACATCTGCAGAACTTACAGCAGTAGTCACCAGATTTTGCAAAACAATTGGAACAGCCAGACGCAGAAGATTTCTTGAAAAAGAGGCATTTCCGGCTGAATATGAAGTTTGCATTTCATAAACCTCCTAACATACATGATAATTTGCTACATGCAATTATAGTAGAAAAAAGAAGAAAAATCTTCTGATAAATTGATAAAAAACTATATAATTTTGACTTTGAAAAAGAAAAGGAGAAAGAAAAAATGAGAAAGTATGAGGTTGTGTTATTTGATCTAGACGGAACTCTTACCGCTTCTGGGGAAGGTATTACAAAGTCTGTCCAGTACGCCCTGAATAAGATGGGAAAAGAGGAGATGGGAAAAGATTTGAAGGCTCTGGAAGTATTTATCGGGCCGCCTCTTCTGAAACAGTTCATGACTTTTTGTGATATCACAGAAGATGAGGCAGAACTGGCAGTGAAGTACTATAGAGAACGCTATACGGTTACCGGTATTTTTGAAAACCATCCCTATCCAGGAGTGGAAGAACTGCTGAAAAGATTGAAAGAAAAGGGATATCTTCTCTGTGTGGCTTCCTCAAAACCAGATCATATGGTACATATTGTTTTGGAACATTTTCATCTGGAACAATATTTTGATGTTATTTGGGGCAGTGATATTAACAGGCCAAAAATGACAAAAGCACAGGTGATTGAACTGGTTCTGGAAGAACTCGGCTACAAAGATCAAAAGGAAAAAGCAGTGATGGTTGGAGACCGGAGCCATGATGTGGAAGGAGCAAATCAGGTAGGAATCTCCTGTATTGGTGTTACCTATGGATACGGAAACCAGGAGGAACTGACACAGGCAGGTGCATGGAAAATTGCTGAAACTGTGGAAGAGATTGAAGAAATTTTAGGAGGAAAATGATGCAATATGAAATATTATGACATTGGAAAAGAACTGTTTTCTACGCCTGTTTATCCGGGAGATCCGGTACCGCAGAAAAGCCCCTTTTTTCAGATTAAGCAGGGTGATGGATGTAATCTTACAGTGATCACCATGGGAAGTCATAATGGCACTCATTTGGATGCACCGAAGCATTTCTGTGAAGGAAAAGGAGGAGTGGACACCATTCCTCTTGAGAAATGCCTGGGTATCTGTAAAGTTGCAGAAATCAATGGGGAAGTAACAGGCAGAATCATGGAAAACCTTCTTGAAGACGGAACAGAAAAGCTGCTATTGAAGGGGGAAATCCTGCTGACCCCACAGGCAGCACAGGTGATGGCGGATAAAAAAATCCATTTAGTAGGAGTAGAAAGCCAGACAGTAGGAGAGGGAGACGGGCAGACGCTGGTGCATCAGATTCTGCTGGGAGCAGAGGTAGTGATTCTGGAAGGGCTGGTGTTAAAAGAAGTGAAACCAGGGAAGTATTTTCTGGCGGCACAGCCATTAAAATGGGAAGATGTAGATGGTTCTCCGGTACGCCCGGTATTAATAGATATGGAGTAAGAAACTAGAAAAAGCAGAGAGCAAAAACCATAAAAATGGCATTTTGCTTTCTGCTTTTTAAATGTTCAATTCATTAATAAATCGGTCTTTTTCTTTTTTAAGGCAGCGGGGTTTACCTGTGCCAGAATGATTGCTGCGAACATCAGGATACAGCCTGTCATTTCACGGGAAGATAATTTCTGTCCTAAAAGTACCCAGCCTGCCAATACAGAAATAACAGATTCCAGGCTAAGGATCAAGGAAGCAATGGTAGGATCCGTGCCCCTCTGTCCAATAATCTGGAAGGTGTAAGCAACACCGCAGGAAAGAATACCAGCATAAGCAATGGGCAGCCAGGCTGCAAAAATAGAAGACCAGTGAGGCTCTTCAAAAAGGAACATCAGCACACAGGAAAGGCATCCGGCAAACAGGAACTGGATACAGGACAATTTTGTTCCGCTGACCTTTACTGTGAAATGATCAACTACCATGATATGCATGGCAAAGGTAAGAGAACATAAGAGAATGAGAAAGTCTCCTTTGCTGATAGAAAAACTTCCTTTCATACATAATAAATAAAGTCCCACAACAGCGATTGAAACGCTGATCCAGATCTTTAAACCTGCTTTTCTTTTTAAGAAAATACCAAGGATTGGAACCATAATGATATATAATGCGGTTATGAAACCAGCCTTTGCAACGGTGGTGTACATGATTCCTACCTGCTGGAGACTGGTAGAGACAAACATGAGGAAGCCACAGGCCAGTCCTCCGATGATTAAGTCTTTTGGGGCATCTTTCGGTGTGTTTTCACTTGCAGATGTGCCAGTTTCTTTTTTATTGGTGCGGTTCAATAAAAAAATACACGGAATAAGAACGACTCCGCCCAAAAGAGAACGTACAGCATTAAAAGTAAAAGGTCCTACATAATCCATTCCTGCACTCTGAGCAACAAAAGCCACACCCCAGATAATAGCTGCAATAAAAAGCAGCAGAGAATTTTTGGATTGTTTTGCAGTCATATTATTTCTCCTTCTAAAGAAGGACTGCCGCAAATTGCAGCAGTCCCATTTTTTATGAATCTTTTTTATGCTTCTGTTTCCAGTGCTTTGTGATATTCCTGTAAAGATTTCAGGTTTGATACAGTCTTACTCTGTACTGCGTGGATTCCTTTTACACTTGCCAGTGCTGCTGACATTGTAGTGATGTATGGAATCTTTTTGTTAATTGCGGTTTTTCTCAGGTAAGAGTCATCGTATTTACTCTGTTTTCCGGAAGGAGTATTGACAATCAGATCAATCTTGCCGTTAATCATAGCATCATGGATATTTGGACGTCCTTCCTGCATTTTTTTCAGGGTTTCACAAGGAACACCGTTTTCATTGAAATACTGTGAACAGCCGGAAGTGGAAACAATTTTGAATCCTAATCCGTGAAGCTGTCTGGCAACTTCCAGTGCGTCTGCACGGTCATTTTTGTTGACACTGACTAAGGCTGTTCCCTCAAGAGGAAGTTTAGAGCCTGCTGCTTCCTGTGCTTTATAATAAGCCATTCCGAAAGATTCGCTAAGTCCCAGAACCTCACCTGTAGAACGCATTTCCGGTCCCAGAAGAGGGTCTACTTCAGGGAACATATTGAATGGGAATACCGCTTCTTTTACACCGTAATAAGGATGTGCTTTTTCTGTAAAGGTTGTCACATCAGGGCGTTCACCTGTCAGTTCATAAGTCATTAATTTTGTAGCAATGTTTGCCATATTGATGTTGCAGACTTTTGATACCAGAGGTACGGTACGGGAAGCACGGGGATTGGCTTCCAGAACATATACTTTGCCTTCGCAGATTGCGTACTGCATGTTCATAAGACCTACAACACCCATTTCACAAGCGATAGCTGTTGTGTACTTACGGATTAGTTCTTTGTTTTCCTCTGAAATTTCTACAGAAGGAATCACACAAGCGGAGTCACCAGAGTGGATACCAGCCTGCTCAATATGCTGCATAACAGTAGGAACAAATGCGTGAGTTCCGTCAGAGATAGCGTCTGTTTCGCATTCCAGTGCGTTCTGGAGGAACTTATCCATGAGGATTGGGCGTTCCGGTGTTACATCGATGGCAGCAGCCATATAGTTTTTCAGCATATCATCATCATATACTACTTCCATACCACGTCCACCTAATACATAGGAAGGACGAACCATCATTGGATAGCCGATACGGTGTGCGATTTCAAGGGCATCTTCAATGCTGACAGCCATTCCTGATTCCGGCATAGGAATCTCGAGCTTATGCATCATAGCGTTGAAAAGGTCACGGTCTTCTGCCATATCGATAACAGCAGGAGAGGTTCCGAGAATATGAGCACCACGTTTTTCCAGCTCTGCTGCGATGTTCAGAGGAGTCTGGCCACCAAACTGTACGATAATACCAAGAGGTTTTTCTTTGTTATAAATAGACATTACATCTTCGACAGTAAGAGGTTCGAAATACAGTTTATCAGAGGTATCATAGTCTGTAGAAACGGTCTCCGGATTACAGTTTACCATGATAGTCTCAAATCCTAATTCTCTTAATGTGAAAGCTGCATGTACACAGCAATAGTCAAATTCAATACCCTGTCCGATACGGTTCGGGCCACCGCCCAGTACCATGACTTTTCTGCCATTGGAGACAGGTGTTTTGTCTTCTCCGTTGTAAGTAGAATAGTAATAAGCAGTAGGCTCTTTTACACCACTTACCGGAACAGCATCCCAGCGTTCTTCCATGCCAAGTGCTTCTCTGCGTTTGAATAATTCCCATTCATCTGTTTCCAGAAGCTGTGCAAGATATTTATCAGAGAATCCGTCTTTTTTCGCCTGAATCAGCAGTTCGTCAGGAAGTTCCTGTCCTTTGTAGGAAAGGATTTTTTCTTCTTCATCTACCAGTTCTTTCATCTGTTCTAAGAACCACATTTTGATATAAGTCATTTTGTGAAGTTCTTCCAGAGGAGCACCCTTGCGGATTGCTTCGTATAAAATAAACTGTCTTTCGCTTGTTGGCTCTGCAAGCTTCAGATATAACTGATCCAAAGTCATTTCGTGAAGATCTTTCATGAAACCAAGGCCGTAGCATCCTCTTTCCAGGGAACGGATGGCTTTCTGAAGAGCTTCTTTATAGTTTTTACCAATAGACATTACTTCGCCTACAGCTTTCATCTGTGTGCCAAGTTTGTCCTGAGAGCCTTTGAATTTTTCAAATGCCCAGCGTGCAAATTTGATTACCACATAATCGCCGCTTGGTTTGTATTTATCCAGAGTTCCTTCTTTCCAGTAAGGGATTTCATCCAGAGTCAGACCTGCTGCAAGAAGAGCAGATACGTAGGCAATCGGGAAGCCGGTTGCTTTACTTGCAAGGGCAGAAGAACGGGATGTTCTTGGATTAATCTCAATGATTACTACACGGTCAGATACCGGGTCATGTGCAAACTGTACGTTTGTACCACCGATGACACCTACGGATTCAACAATGGCATGTGCCTGTTTTTCCAGACGGTCCTGAAGTTCCTGTGAAATAGTGAGCATAGGTGCGGAGCAGAAAGAGTCACCTGTATGGATACCTACCGGGTCAATGTTTTCGATAAAGCATACAGAAACTTTATTTCCTTTTGCATCACGGACAACTTCTACCTCTAATTCTTCCCATCCGAGAATAGATTCTTCTACAAGAACCTGGTTGATCATAGAAGCAGCAATACCTCTTGCAGCTACTTTTTTCAATTCTTCTTCATTATACACAAGTCCGCCGCCGGTACCGCCCATGGTATAAGCAGGACGGATAACACAAGGATAACCCAGGTCTTTTGCAATGGCAACTGCCTCATCTACAGAGTAAGCAGGAGCACTGCGAGCCATTTCAACACCAAGCTCGTCCATTGCTTTTTTGAACTCAATACGGTCTTCACCGCGGCTGATAGCATCCACCTGGACACCGATAACTTCTACATGATATTTGTCTAATACACCTGCGTGATACAATTCTTCACAGAGATTAAGACCTGACTGTCCTCCCAGATTCGGAAGAAGGGCATCGGGTCTTTCTTTGTCAATAATCTCAGTGAGACGGTCTACGTTTAATGGTTCAATATAAGTTACATCTGCTGTGGAAGGGTCGGTCATGATAGTAGCCGGATTTGAGTTTACCAATACGATTTCATAACCAAGGTTTCTCAAGGCTTTACATGCCTGTGTACCGGAGTAGTCAAATTCACAAGCCTGACCTATGATGATAGGACCGGAACCGATAATAAGAATTTTGTTAATATCACTTCTCTTTGGCATAAAGAACCTCCATATCTCTTTTTTCATAAATTATACTTAATCAGCACAAGTATAACACCTCAAAGTTCCATACGCAAGAATAAATCTTAGATTCGTGAAGATATCCGCAGGATTTTCTTTACCTGGCTAAAATTTCCTGTTATACTAGACTGCAAAGTGGTAAGTTTTTGTACAATTACAGGGGAATATCAAAACTATCAGAGAACAGGGAGGATTATTTTTATGATTGAAGTAAAAAATCTGACAAAATATTATAATGGCGTTTTAGAGCCAGCAGTCAAAAATGTATCTTTTTGTGCAAATCCCGGGGAAATTACAATTCTGCTTGGAGCAAATGGAGCTGGAAAGTCCACAACCATTAAAAGTATTGTAAATCTGCTGAATTACAATGGAAAGATTTTCATCTGTGGTTATCCCAATGATTCTACGGAAGCGAAAAAATGTTTTGGATATGTTCCGGAAGTTCCTATGCTGTATGATCTTCTTACGGTTGATGAGACCATAGAGTTTATCGGAAAAGCTTACAGGCTTCCACAGTATAAGGAAACCGGAGAACAATATCTGGAGCTGTTCCAGCTTACCAGGCAGAGAAGCAAGCTGGCAAAAGAGCTGAGCAAAGGAATGCGTCAGAAACTGAGTATGATCCTGGCACTGCTGATTCAGCCCAAAGCATTGCTGGTGGATGAACCTATGGTTGGTCTGGACCCGGCAAGTATTGAGGAGGTGCTCCAGTTGTTTGTAACTTTAAAAGAACAGGGAACTTCTATTTTAATCAGCACACATATCATTGATGTGGTCAATGATATCTGGGATTGTGCTCACATTATGAATAAAGGTGAAATTGTAAAGAGCATCCGCAGGGGAGAAGAGGGAAGTGAAACTCTGAAACAGATTTTCTTTGAGACGACCACGGAGGAAGATGCATGAAATCATTGATCTATTTGTCATTGACTAAATTAAAAGGAATGATCCGGAATCAGTTCCGAAGTCTTGGTTCCGGCATTCTCACTATTTTCATGGTGCTTTTATATGGCGGGCTTTTTGTCATGGTGTTTACCAGCTCTTCTGCGTATGTGCCGGAAACAATGGGGATGCAGATCAACAATGCACTGCTTATGGGAACCGGCTGCCTGGCACTTCTTTGCATCACGCTTGTGATGAACAAAAGAAAGGCATTGGTGTACGATACAGACGCATTTTATCTGTTCGCAGGCCCTTATTCCAGAAAGCAGGTGAATGGGTTTATTCTGCTTCAGACCGTAACACAGTCGGTTCTATATAGTTTACTTTGCTGTTATATCACAGCCATGATGTCCATAGGAAGTCATTTCACTGTGGTTTTCTTTCTTCTGACCTTTCTGGTGTTTTATCTGGTTATGGCATTTTTTCTGATGCTGACGGATTATATTTATATGTGGACACTGGTGAAGAAACGTCATGGAATCTGGAATTACCTGGCAGTACTTCTTGTGCTTGGGGCAGCAGCAGTTGTTTTCCTGCTGGCAGTCCAGAGAACAGGTTATGATTTGAAAACCGGCTATGTAGAATTTGCTCTTGGCAAGGATTTTTTCTATGTTCCTTTTTTTGGATGGGCAAAGTGGGTATTGAATGCTTTTTTAGAGGGTGATCTTTTCGGGATACTGCCGGGACTAGCTTTGCTTTTGGGCAGTAATCTGGTGCTTGCAGTTTTGTTTTTGAACTTTAAAAAAGAGATTGCAGAACAGGCGGTGGAGGACGCCAGGGAAGTCAGTGAATATATGAGAAAGGTAAAAGCGAACAAAGGAAATTCTTTTGCGGATACCAAAAAGATAAAACATATCAAAGGAGAATTCCCGGAGGGAGCGAAGGCAATTTTTTATAAAAATATGCTCCAGATGCGCAAGACAGGAAATTTCCTGAGAAAACAGGATTTGTTTATTATTATTCTGTACTTTGCCATCAGTTATCTGGTGATGCCTTCCAACCGTTTTTATATGTTTTGTTATATGATGATGATCTGGCTGTTTAACCTGATGAATGATGCAGACTTAATGGGAGATCTAAGGAATTATCAAATTTATCTGATTCCGGAGCATCCCCTGAAGAAACTGGTGTATGCAGTGATTCCTGCTTATTTAAAGATTGGGATTATTGTCAGCACGGCAATTTTGTTTGCAGGAATTTTTATGAAAATGCCGGCTCTGGCTATTGTCCAGTATATTTTAATGATGTTAGGCTATGCCATGATTTTTCTTGCAGGAACCGTGCTTTCTATGAGAATTTTGAAAAGCCGCACGAATGTTTTTATGGAGAATTTGCTGAGATTGCTGATCATACTGGTATGTGCAGTTCCTTCTGTGGTAATCGGTGTGTGCAGCTTCTTTATTTTCAGAGACTTGTATATAGTGACCATGGTGGTATCTGTTGTAACACTTGCCATGAACTTTGTGGTGTCAGGACTGATTATTGCAGGATGCCAGGGAATGATGAATGGAAGAGAAATGTAGGAGGAAGGATATGTTAGCAGCAAAAGAGGAGATTAGGATTGAACAGGCCATTGTCCATATTTTAGATTCTTCACTGGGAATGCCAGTATTATCGGATACTGTCCTGGACTGTGGATCTGATTTTTCAGATTTTTTAAAGGCACATATTTTCAAGGTGGATTCCAGTGACGAAGTCAGGAACTGTACGTTTTTGGAGGAGTCTTCGGTGTTTCATTTGGCAGAGGAATGGGATTCCGAGAAATTTATTGAGATTACCCAGAAAATAGCAGGGGAATTATATACTCTGATGAATCAGAATATCGATATCCCGGCAGCAGATCTGCTTGCAGTGGAATATACGGTGGAGAAGCACAGATATCTGGCACTTTTAAAAATGAATTATAAGACTTCCTACACCCACCTGACCAATTCTGATCCTTGGGGAAATAATAATGATATTATTATGCAGAAGGCAATCCTGCCCGGAGAGACACAGAAGCTGTCAGAGGCAGCACTGATTGATCTGGAAGCACCTCAGTATGTGCGGCTGGTGGAGAAGAAATATGAGGTGAATGGAGTAAAAACCAATTATTTTTCCAAAATGTTCTTAAAATGTAGCGGTTCTCTTTCCTCTAAGACGAAGCTGGCTATTGTGAACAAAGCAGTGGAGGATGTGCAGAAAAAATATTTCAACGAATCAGAACAGTTTGAAGTCCGTATGGAGACCAAGAGTATTTTAAATGAAGAATTTACCCAGCAGGGAGGATTCGAAGTTCCTGTAGTCATAGACAAAATTTTTAAAGAGCATCCTGAAATGAAGGAAGAAGTTCAGGAAAAGCTGGAAAAATATAATCTCACGGAAGCGACCGTGGAGCCACAGAATCCCAATACAACAAAAAAGTTCACAAAACAGCATCTTATGACGGATACGGGAATCGAATTGAAAATACCCATGGAAGAGTACAATAACAAAGACCGGATTGAATTTATTACCAATGCAGATGGCACCATATCTGTTTTAATTAAGAATATTGGAAGTATCCAAAGCAGATAAGTGTGTATAAATATGCAAAACAGCCTTGTAGATGTGAAATAATCGTGGTATAATTTCTGTCATAGCATCTGTTTTGACGTTTACACATTAAAGGATTGATGCGTCAAACAGGCGAAGAGAAGATAAAAGAAGAGGTAATAATAATGGAAAGAGAAAAATTTTCTTCACGCCTTGGCTTCATTCTTATTTCAGCAGGATGTGCCATTGGTCTTGGAAATGTATGGCGTTTTCCATACATAACAGGAAAATACGGTGGGGCAGCTTTTGTTCTCATTTACCTGTTTTTCCTGATTGTTATGGGATTGCCGATTATGGTAATGGAGTTTGCAGTTGGCCGTGCCAGCCAGAGGAGTATTGCAACATCCTTCAACGTGCTGGAAAAGAAGGGGACAAAGTGGCATATTTACCGTTACTTCGGTATGGCGGGAAATTATCTGCTGATGATGTTTTATACCACCATCGGAGGCTGGATGCTGGCATATTTTGTGAAGATGGCAAAAGGCGATTTTAAAGGGCTGGATGCAGAAGGTGTAGGCCAGGCTTTTAACAGTCTTACTACAGACATGGGCACTATGATCATATGGATGCTGATCGTGGTAGTCATTGGATTTACTGTCTGCTCTCTGGGTCTTCAGAGCGGTGTTGAAAGAATCACAAAGGCAATGATGGTGATTCTGCTTTTCCTGATGATCGTACTTGCAGTGAATTCCTGCCTGCTTCAGGGAGCGTCAGATGGATTAAAATTCTATCTCATGCCTGATTTCAAGAAATTAACAGAGTATGGCTTATCTGAAGTAATCTTTGCTGCCATGGGCCAGGCGTTCTTCACATTAAGCCTTGGTATCGGAGCTCTGGCGATTTTCGGAAGTTATATTGGAAAAGAGAGAAAACTTACAGGAGAAGCCATTAATATCCTGGTTCTGGATACTTTTGTTGCATTGACAGCAGGATTGATTATTTTCCCTGCATGTTCTGCTTTCGGTGTGAATCCGGGAGAAGGACCTGGTCTGGTATTTGTGACACTGCCCAATGTATTTAATAACATGAAAGGCGGAAGATTCTGGGGAAGCCTGTTCTTTCTGTTTATGAGTTTTGCAGCACTTTCTACTATTATTGCAGTGTTTCAGAATATTATTTCCTTTGCACAGGATCTGTGGAACTGGAGTTTGAAAAAAGCGGTATTGGTGAATGGGATTGCCATTGTCATCTTATCCCTGCCATGTATTTTTGGTATGACAATCTGGAGTGATTTTTCCATTTTAGGAAAGAGCATTCTTGACTTTGAAGATTTCCTGGTAAGCAATAATATGCTTCCTCTTGGTTCTTTGATTTATCTGCTGTTCTGTGTAACCCGTTATGGCTGGGGATGGAAAAATTTCCTTGCGGAAGCAAATACAGGAGCAGGTGTTTCCTTCCCGAAACAGATCAAAGTGTACCTTATCTTTGTATTGCCAATTATCGTGCTGTATATTTTTGTACAGGGATATTGGGGACTGATTCAGTCATTATAAAGAAAAAAGAGAAATGTGCAAACTGTATGCATGTTTCTCTTTTTTTTCTGAAATATTTCTTGAAATCATGTTCTATTATGGTTATACTTAATACAATGAAACAAACAATAATAAAGGAGCTTTAGACTTTATGAAGAGAATATTACTGAAATTAAGTGGGGAAGCTTTGGCAGGACCTAAGAAAACAGGATTTGACGAAGCAACGGTCATGGAAGTGGCACAACAGGTAAAAGTTCTTGTAGAAGAAGGAATTCAGGTAGGTATTGTCATCGGTGGAGGAAACTTCTGGAGAGGACGTACCAGTGAAAATATTGACCGCACAAAAGCAGACCAGATCGGTATGCTGGCAACGGTCATGAACTGTATCTATGTATCAGAAATTTTCCGTGCAGCCGGAATGAATACCAGCGTACTTACTCCTTTTGAGTGCGGATCTTTTACAAAGCTGTTTTCAAAGGACCGCGCTGTCAAAGAACTGGAGAAAGGTACTGTGGTATTTATGGCAGGCGGTACCGGACATCCTTATTTTTCAACAGACACTGCAACTGTGTTAAGAGCCATTGAAATCGAAGCAGAGATGATCTTCCTGGCAAAAGCAGTGGATGGTGTGTATGACAGTGATCCAAAGGTAAACCTGGAAGCAAAGAAATATGACCAAGTAACCATTCAGGAAGTAATTGACCAGAAACTTGCAGTTGTTGATATGACAGCATCCATTCTTTGTATGGAGAACAAGATGCCTATGCTGGTGTTTGGACTGAATGAAGAGAACAGTATTGTCAATACTGCACATGGAAAGTTTACAGGCACAAAGGTGCTGGTATAAAGACAAAATAGGAAAGAAGAGGACATAATCATGGCAGATGAAAGAATTCAGGTATATGAAAGCAAAATGACAAAAACATTAGACGGGTTGAGAAAAGAGTATTTAACCATCCGTGCAGGCCGTGCAAACCCACATATTCTGGATAAACTTACCGTAGACTATTATGGAACACCTACACCACTTCAGCAGGTGGCAAACATTACAGTTCCAGAGGCACGTATGATTCAGATCCAGCCTTGGGAAGCATCTCTGATCAAAGACATCAGCAAAGCAATCCTGTCTTCTGATCTTGGATTAAATCCAAACTCAGATGGCAAAGTAATCCGTCTGGTTCTTCCGGAGCTGACAGAAGAGCGCAGAAAAGAACTGGTTAAAGACGTGAAGAAAAAAGGCGAAGCTGCAAAGGTAGCAGTGCGCAACATCCGCAGAGATGCAAATGACGCATTCAAAAAACTGTCAAAACAGGATGTTTCTGAGGATGAGATCAAAGAACTGGAAGATAAAGTACAGAAAGTTACTGACAAGTTCGTAAAAGAAATTGACAAGGCTGTGGATGAAAAATCCAAAGAAATTCTTACTGTATAATACACTGTATTAAAAAAGAAAGGGAAGGGGCACGTACAGAAATCTGGTATTGTGCCTCTTTTGTGCGTAGGAGGATAAAATGAAGATTCCAAATCATGTGGCCATTATTTTAGATGGCAATGGACGCTGGGCCAAGGCAAAGGGAATGCCAAGAACCTATGGACATATTAAAGGATGCGAAAATCTGGAAAAAATCTGCAGTATGGCAAAAGAACTGGGGGTAAAATATCTCACGGTCTATGCTTTTTCTACAGAAAACTGGAAACGCTCCAAAGAAGAAGTAGACGGCTTGATGAAGCTGTTCCGTAATTACATGAAGAAGTGCATAAAAATCGCATCAGACAACAAAATGAGAGTAAGAGTAATCGGAGATCCCACAGCATTTGGTGAAGATCTGCAAAAGAAAATCAAAGAGCTGGAGGAGTTTTCCAGCCAGTATGATGAATTGCATTTTCAGATTGCCTTAAATTACGGCAGCAGGGATGAGATGAAGCGGGCAGTCAGAGAACTGGCCATGGATGTAAAAGAGGGAAAATTGAATCCAGAAGAGATTACGGAACAGACCATATCAGATTACCTGGATACCAGAGGACTTCCAGATCCGGACCTTTTGATCCGTACCAGTGGAGAACAGAGGCTTTCCAATTATCTTTTGTGGCAGCTTGCCTATACAGAGTTTTATTTTACAGATGTTCCCTGGCCGGATTTTAATAAGGCAGAATTTGTAAAAGCTATCGAGAAATATAATGGCAGAGACAGAAGATACGGAGGAGTAAAGGAGGATACAAATGTTTAAAACACGACTACTAAGCGGCATTGTCCTTGTGGTCATTGCGGCTGCCTCGATTGCAGCGGGAGGACCTGTATTGTTTGCAGTGCTTCTTGCAATCTCTTTGATAGGTGTTAACGAATTATACAAGGCCATGGATGTGCACCAAAAAGGATTTGGCCCCTTGGAAGTGGCGGGATATGCAGGGACAGTTTTATATTATATCACCTTGTTGTGGTCTGGCCTGCAGGCTTATTCTATGATGGCAGTATTGTTTGCACTTGTCTTGATCATGTGTGTCTATGTATTTTATTATCCAAAATACAGGGCAGAGCAGATTATGGCAGCATTATTTGGTGTGATTTATGTAGCGGTGATGCTTTCTTATATTTTCAAAACCAGAAATCTGGAAGGCGGAGCATGGCTGGTAGGCCTGATTTTCCTGAGCTCCTGGGGAAGCGATACCTGTGCTTATTGTGTGGGAATGTTATTTGGCAAACATAAGATGGCACCTGTACTGAGCCCGAAAAAATCCGTGGAAGGCGGTGTGGGAGGTGTTGTAGGTGCAGCACTTCTTGGGGCACTTTATGCTGTACTGATCTCAGGTGTCAACCCTGCATCCGGACATACACCTTTGATGTATGGTATCATCTGTGCCGTAGGAGCATTGATTTCCATGGTAGGGGATTTGGCTGCTTCTGCGATTAAGAGAAACAAAGAGATTAAAGATTACGGAAAACTGATACCGGGACATGGCGGGATTCTGGATCGGTTTGACAGCGTGATTTTTACAGCACCGTTTATCTATTTTCTGGCAAACGTGTTGATTTAAGGAGAAGGTAAGTATGATAAAAATTGCGATTTTAGGTTCTACAGGTTCCATTGGAACCCAGACCCTGGATATTGTGAGAAAAAATAAAGATTTGCAGGTTCTTGGCCTGGCAGCAGGAAGAAACATTTCCATGCTGGAGGAACAAATCCGGGAATTTTCTCCAAGACTGGCAGCAGTAGGAGATGAAGAAAAAGCGGCAGAACTCAGAGAACGGGTCAAAGACACAGACTGCAAGGTAGTGGGAGGTATGGATGGACTTCTGGAACTGGCGGCTATGGAAGGCACACAGATTCTTGTCACAGCTATTGTGGGAATGATCGGAATCCGTCCTACTATTGAAGGAATCAAAGCAGGCAAAGATATTGCACTTGCTAATAAAGAGACCTTGGTCACAGCGGGACATATCATCATGCCGCTGGCAGAGCAATATGGGGTACGGATTCTGCCGGTGGACAGTGAACACAGTGCTATTTTCCAGGCATTAAACGGAGAAGAACATAAGACCATTGACAAATTACTCATCACTGCATCCGGAGGTCCTTTCAGAGGAAGAAAAACAGAAGACCTGAGAGACATTCAGGTGGAAGATGCCCTGAAGCATCCAAATTGGGCTATGGGGCAGAAGATTACCATTGACTCAGCGACCCTGGTGAACAAGGGCTTAGAAGTCATGGAAGCGAAATGGCTGTTCGGTGTTGATCTGAATCAGATTCAGGTAGTGGTGCAGCCCCAGAGTGTGATTCATTCTATGATTCAGTTTACAGATGGCAGTGTGATGGCACAGCTTGGAACACCGGATATGCGGCTGCCGATTCAATATGCTCTTTATGGTGGAACCAGGAGATATCTGGATGGGGAACGTCTGGATTTTGCAAAACTTGGTTCTATTACCTTCGAGAATCCAGATATGGAAACCTTCAAAGGCCTGCCTCTTGCCATGAAGGCATCACGAACAGGTGGTTCTATGCCAACGGTATTTAACGCTGCAAATGAAAAGGCAGTGGCTCTGTTCCTTCAGAAAAAAATTGCTTTTCTGGATATTTACCGGATTATTGAGGATGCTATGGAGAGTCATAAAGTAATCCCGGCACCTACCGTAGAAGAGATTTTAAATATCGAACAAGAAATATACAATAGAATTGAAAGCAGGTGGTAGATTGAAAATTTTAATTGCACTGCTGGTATTTTCTGTGATTGTGCTGTTTCATGAACTAGGGCATTTTCTCTTGGCAAAGAGAAACGGTATCGCAGTCACAGAGTTCTCCCTGGGAATGGGGCCGAGGCTTCTTTCTACAGAAAAAGGAGGAACCAGATACTCTTTGAAACTTTTTCCTATCGGAGGCTCCTGTATGATGGTAGGAGAAGATGAGGATGATGACAGCGAAGGGTCTTTCAATAATGCATCTGTATGGGCAAGAATATCAGTAGTTGCAGCAGGACCTATTTTTAACTTTATCCTAGCCTTTGTGTTTGCCATGATCATTACCAGCGTGGTAGGATATGATCCGGCAAGAGTGCTGCAGGTGACAGAAGGATCTCCGGCAGCCCAGGCAGGACTGAAAGAAGGAGATATCATCAAAGAATTTCAGGGAAGGCATATTTCCATAGGCCGTGACCTGGATTCTTATATGACGTTACATGGACTGAAAGACGAAGAAATTTCTTTGACCTATGAAAGAGATGGGAAGAAGCACGATATTCAGTTCCAGGCAAATAGTGAAAGCAGATATATGCTTGGTTTTACTTATTTGTCCGAAGGAATACCAGAGATTACCCAGGTCATGTTAAACAGTGCTATGGCAAAAGCCGGCGTAATGCCAGGAGATATTATCAGGGAGATCAATGGAACTGCAGTTGCAGACAGCCAGGAGATTCAGGCATATTTGCAGGAGCATCCGCTGGATGGAACAGAGATTACTCTTGGGATTGAAAGAGACGGAAAAGTGGAGACAATCTCTGCAATCCCACAGATGACCAAACATGTAGATTCTGGATTTATCTACAATATTTACCGGGAAAAGACAAATTTTCTGGGTGTCATGAAATACAGTGCAGTGGAAGTGCGGTACTGGGTTTCTACAACCGTAGAGAGTCTAATGATGCTCATAAAAGGGCAGTTTTCGGTCAATGATCTTTCCGGTCCGGTGGGAATCATCGATGTCATCGGAGATTCTTATGAGGAAGCAAAAGGTGAGGGTGCCATGATGGTGTGGATGCAGATGCTGTACTGGGCAATCCTGCTTTCAGCGAACCTGGGTGTTATGAATCTTCTTCCCATACCTGCTCTTGACGGAGGAAGGCTTGTATTCTTGCTCATTGAGTCTGTGAGAAAGAAACGGTTGAATCCCAATGTGGAGGGTATGATTCATTTTGCAGGTTTTGTCCTCCTGATGATGCTGATGGTATTTGTGATGTTTAACGATTTTAGGAGATTATAAGAAATTTCTTGAAAAAACTGCCGTTGTGGCATATAATAAAAGCAAATAAAAGAAAATTCTTCGGGGCGGGGCGTGATTCCCCACCGGCGGTATAGTCCGCGAGCGCAGATGCGTTGATTTGGTGAGATTCCAAAACCGACAGTATAGTCTGGATGAGAGAAGAAAGATTCGTGATTGTTCCAAGATGATTTTTCATGTGTATCTATGGAAAATCAAAAACGGATATTAGCCCTGAGTATTTTGCTCAGGGCTTTTTGTTTGATGGGAGGTTGCATTTTCCATCACAGGGACATTGCAGGGTCTACATTCAAAACGAAAGGATTTCCTTTTATATCAAGATATCAAAAGGAGAGAACGAACATGAGTGAACAGGTATTAAGAAAAATGGATGCAGCACAAAAAAGCAGAAGCAAAGTAAGGACGATTGTCCAGGTGGCAATGCTGGGAGCAATTTCAACAGTTTTGATGCTGTTTGAGTTTCCGCTTCCGTTTCTGGCACCGCCTTTCTATGAATTGGATTTCAGCGAGGTTCCGGTTCTGATTGGTGCATTTGCTATGGGCCCTGTAGCTGGAATTGCCATTGAAGCAGTAAAAGTTTTGCTGAACTTTGTATTAAACGGAACCATTACAGCAGGGGTCGGCGAGGTGGCGAATTTCATAGTTGGATGTGCTTTCCTTCTTCCTGCTTCCTTCCTTTACAGAAGAAAAAAAACAAGGAAAAATGCAGTAATCGGTATGACGGCGGGAACCGTGCTGATGACAGTTTTGGCATGTGTGCTTAATGCCTTTATATTGCTTCCAGCATATGGAGCAGCGTTTGGAATGCCGGTACAGGCTTTTGTAGAAATGGGAACTAAGATTAACGGAGCGATTGACAGTTTGTTTATGTTTGCTGTTCTTGCCGTTGGTCCTTTTAATCTTTTGAAAGGTGTTCTTGTTTCTGTTATTGTATTACTGCTTTATAAAAGAATCCGTGTGATTTTAAGAGGAGATATGTAAAAGAAAAGCAAGCTCCATAATCCAGAGCAACAAAATCTGGTTTATGGGGCTTTTAACATGTAAAAAAATCGCAATGTTTATCCGTATCTGGTCTAATTAAGTGTCTTGTCTGCAAGCTCATCGATTTCCTGACGGAATTCAGAGGTGGATACGATCAAAAATTTAGCAGAGCTCTTTGTGTGATTTTTCCATCGATGTCCGATCTCATTGGGATAGTACAGGGTATCACCAACTTCTAATGCATAGCTGCCAACCTGTTCCAGATAAAAAGTGATACTGCCTTCCAGGACAAAAACAAATTCTTCTCCTCCGTGATAATAATAGTCTCCGGAGTCTGTTCCAGCAGGCATATCAATGATACCTCCCCACATTCGGCTATCACCTTTTGTAATAAGAGATTCAAGGATGGTTTCCTGATTGCTGGTATTTCTTACAAAAGAGGTGCGTTCATTTTTTCGTACAAGTTTTACCCGATCGCTGTCATCTTGAATAAAAAGAGCTGAGATAGGGAAGTTTAGGGATTCGCATAAAGAATAGACGCTCACAAGGTTTGGAGATGTTTTCCCGGTTTCAATCTGACTAATAGTTCCAGCGGCAACCCCAGATTTTACGGAAAGCTCCCGGATAGAAAGATTTAGTTCAATTCTTCTGCTTTTCAATAAAAAGCCAATTCTGGCAAGATTCAGTTTTGACATAGTGTTCCCCTTTGCTTCTTCTTTTGTTCTCTATGATAACACAGAAAAAAAGATTTGTCATGAAAAACAAAATGTAATTGACAAAATAATATATGTTCATTATAATGAACGAGAAATGACGATTACGATGTAGTGAAGGAGAAGAAAATATGAAGAAACTTTTAGCTGCAATGTTATGTGGAGCTTTAGCAACAGGAACTTTGGCCGGATGTGGCAACAAAGCGGAAGAGAAAAAAACAGAAGCAAAAGATGATACACTGAAGGTAGCCCTTTGTGTTACCGGTGCAGTCAATGATATGGGATGGTGCCAGTCAGCATACGAAGGTCTGAAACTGGTGGAAGAAGAACTGGGATGTGAAATTGCTTATACAGAAAATGTACAGGCAGCAGATATGACTTCTGCATTTACAGAATATGCATCTAATGACTACGATGTAGTGATTGGACATGGTTTCCAGTTTGGTGATCCGGCCTTAGAAGTAGGAGAATTGTATCCGGATACAAAATTTATCTGCATTGAATCAGATGCAGCTGCAGAAAATGTTGCATCCTATGTTATGAAATGTGAAGAAACGGGATACCTTCAGGGTATGCTTGCAGCAGGAATGTCACAGACAGGAAATATTGGATTTATTGGACCAGTACAGGGAGCGTCTCTTGTAAAAATCATGAACGGATATGAAGATGGTGCAAAAGAAGTAAATCCAGACATAAAATACCAGACAGCTTGGACCGGTTCTTTTACAGATACCGCATTGGCAAAAGAAGCAGCACAGGCCATGATTGACGGTGGTGCAGATGTCATCGGACATTGTGCAAATGAATCAGGTACAGGAGCATTGAATGCAGCACAGGATGCCGGATTATTTGCTACAGGTGATTCTTATGACCAGAGTGCTCTTGCTGAAAATGCAGTTCTTTCTTCTGCAGTATATCATGTTCCGGAGCTAATCAAAACAGCTGTTACAGATATTAAAGAGGGGAACTTCAAGGGAGAAGTTAAGGAACTTGGAATGGCGGAAGGCATTGTAGAATTAGTTTATAACAAAGCTATGGAAGACAAGATTCCGGCAGAGGTAAAAGAAATGGTAGATGCAAAAGAAGCCGAAATTAAAGATGGAAGCTTCAAGGTTCCATGTGACACAAAAGACAGAGCAGGAAAGTAATCAGGAATAGAATTATATAGAAATCATGCAGGCAGGACAATAGGAGCTGGATTTTATTGGACCTGCCTGTTTTAAAGGAGCCTTCAATATGATGAATATATTAGAGATGAAGCATATCGGAAAGAAATTTTCCGGCGTCTATGCCAATGAAAAAATCGATCTGTCTGTGGCAAAAGGCGAAATTCATGCATTGCTTGGAGAGAATGGTGCTGGGAAAACGACATTGATGAATATTTTGTTCGGGATTTATTCTGCAGATGAAGGAGAAATTTTTTGGAAAGGCAAACAAGTGCATTTCCATTCTCCTAAAGATGCGATTGCAGAAGGAATCGGAATGGTACACCAGCATTTTTCTCTTGTGAATAAGATGACAGTTCTTGACAATGTGATTTTGGGATTGGAAAAGCAAGGGTTTTTTCTGGATCGTAAAAGTGCAAAAAAAAGCCTGGAAGATCTGGCAGAACGATATGGTCTGCAAGTGGATCCGGATGCAAGGATTAGTGATCTTTCTGTTGGGCAGCAGCAGAGAGTAGAGATTTTAAAAGCATTATACAGAAATGTAGAATTATTAATTTTGGATGAACCAACGGGTGTTCTTACGCCAAAAGAAACAGAGAAATTTTTTTCCGTGCTTAGAAAATTGAAGGCAGAAGGATATGCCGTGATCATTATTACCCATCGTATGAGTGAGATTATGAGTATCAGTGATCGTGTAACCATTTTAAGGGACGGAAAGAAAATAAAAGATCTTGTAACAAAAGACACCAATCCCACAGAATTGTCCAATTATATGATTGGAAGACAGTTGGATTATAACTTTGAAGTAAAAGAAACAGAGAAGAAAGAAATAGCATTACAGCTAAAAGATATTACTGTAAAAAAAGGACATAAAAAACCGGTTCTGGATCAGATCAATCTGGAAGTTTACAAAGGGGAAATCTTGGGGATTGCCGGAGTAGACGGAAATGGACAAAAGGAGCTGGCAGAAGTGATTGCCGGTATCCGAAAGATTTCTAAAGGGGAAATCTGCTACATGGGAGAAGAGATTGCTTCCTGGAAGATTAAGGAGCGATTTGAAAAAGGAATTTCTTATATTTCAGACGACCGACACAGAGATGGACTGGTGTTGGATATGAATGTAGAAGAAAATCTGATTTTGCGGCAGTATGATAAAAAGCCGTTTTTAAAGAACGGTATTTTTCAGAAAAAAGCCATTAAAGAAAATGCAGAAAAAGCAATTGAGAAGTATCACATTAAAACATCAGGGAATCAGGAGGGAGAGACTCCTGTAAAATTCATGTCGGGTGGAAATCAGCAGAAAGTAATACTTGCCAGAGAAATTACGGAGCATTCCAAATTAATTATCGCAAATCAGCCTACGAGAGGATTAGATATTGGTGCAACACAGTTTGTTCGTCAGGTCTGGATGGATCAAAGAAATGAAGGGAAAAGTGTAATCCTGATTTCAGCAGATCTAGAAGAAATCATGCAGCTTTCTGACAGAGTGGCAGTTATGTTTGGTGGAAAGATCGTAGGTGTTCAGAAAAAAGAAGAAATTGAAATGGAACAGTTAGGACTTCTGATGGGCGGTATTACGAAGGAGGAAATGAAATAATGGGAAGTAGAAAAAAATATCTGGATATTGTCTGGATCGTGCTGTTAGCCATCCTAATGGGAACCATTTTGATTTTACTCTGTGGTGCGAATCCTCTGGAAGCTTATACTATGTTTTTGGGCGGTGTGTTTGGTAATCTCAATGGTTTTTGTGAGATTTTTGTAAAAGCGACCCCATTGATTCTGACGGGTCTCGGATGTGCAGTGGCATTTCGTACCGGTTTTTTCAATATTGGTGCGGAAGGACAGTTTTATATTGGTGCTATTGCTGCGGCTATGGTTTCCTTGACTTTTACACAGGTTCCCGGGAGTCTTCGCATCGTGCTTTCTATTGTAGCTGGATTTCTCTGTGGAGGAATTTGGGCACTGATTGCAGCAATCATGAAGTCAAAATTTGGTATCTCAGAAATTATTGTAACAATCATGTTAAATTATATTGCCATCAATCTTCTGGGGATTGCGGTTCGTACATTCTTAATGGATCCGGCGGGATCGGTTCCTCAATCTGCGAGAATTGACAGAGAAGCTACGTTTTCCTATTTGATGCCTCCGACTACCCTGCATGGAGGAATTTTTATTGCTGTTGCAGCAGTAGTATTCATCTGGATTCTTATGGAAAAAACAAAGTTCGGTTATGAAATGAAAGTGGTGGGTATGAATAGGCATGGTGCTGCCTGCAATGGAATTTCGGTGATGAAAAACATTGTACTGTCTGCCTTTTTAAGCGGTGGACTTGCCGGAATTGCAGGTGTGATTGAAGTTATTGCCGTGCAGAAAAAACTGATAGAAGGAATCTCTTCCGAGTGTGGTTATACAGCAGTTTTGATTGCTTTGATTGCTGGAAATCGTCCATGGGGTGTGCTTGCTGCTGCGTTAGCATTTGCAGCAATGCAGGTGGGAGCAAATTCTATGCAGAGACAACTTGGCGTTCCGTCTGCACTTGTCAGCATTTTGATCGGATTTGTGGTACTCCTTATCCTGGGCAGAAAGGCGTTCCATCTATCACTATTAAAGAGAAAAAACAAGGAGGTATAAGGATGCTGGAACAAATTTTTACACTTACGTTTTTTACTGCATTTTTGGCAGCAGCCGTACGAATGGCAGTTCCGCTTATCTATGCTGCCCTTGGAGAAGTGTTTCTGGAAAAAACAGGAATTTTGAATATAGGGCTGGAAGGCGTTATGTTGGGAGGTGCATTCGGTTCTTTTGCAGGGGCGTTTTACAGTAATAGTCTGTTGGTGGGATTTCTCTGCGGTATGCTGGGGGGATGTCTTGTCAGCGTGATTCATGGATTTTTATGTATTAAGCTGTTTCAGGATCAGTCCGTCAGCGGCATTGCCCTTAATATTTTTATGTTGGGTGTTACCAGTTTTGGATATAAGTTGATGTCTGCGGGAGAATCTTATCAGCAGATCGAAACACTGAAACGTATTAGAATCCCTGTACTCAGTAGAATTCCTCTCATTGGAGATGCATTTTTCAATCAGGATATTATGACCTATCTTGTGTTTGTTCTTGTGATTCTTGCATCTGTATTTTACAGGAAAACCTCATCCGGGCTTGCGTTTTCCTCTATTGGTGAAAATCCTCAGTCTGCGGATGCAGCAGGTATCTCTGTATATGGACATCAGTGGGCTGCGATTGTGGTAAACGGTGTATTGGGCGGTATCGGAGGTGCAGTTCTGGTACTGGTACAGCTTGGTAAGTTTTCAGAGAATATGATTTCCGGACGAGGATATATTGCACTTGCTGCGGTAATTCTTGGAAGATATACACCGCTTGGGGCTATGGGTGCAGCTTTCGTGTTTGGCGGTGCCAATGCACTTCAGATTCGCTTACAGGCCATGGGAGTTCCGCTTCCTACTCAGGCACTTGCAATGCTTCCGTACGTGATAACGTTGCTGACATTGTTACTTTCTATTGGAAAAAGTAACCAGCCTGAGAAATTAGGCAAACCGTATATCCGTGGTTCCAGATAAGATATTTTAAAGTTTGGAGGTAAAGACATGAGTAAAATTTTAATAAAAAATGCAAAAGCAATTGTAACATGTAATGCAAAAGATGACGTGTTTTATGATTCGGATTTATTGATTGATGGAGCAAAAATCTCTGTAATCGGAAAGAATCTTCCGGCAGAGGATGCAGAGGTGATTGATGGAACAGGGAAATTTGTATATCCCGGAATGGTAAATACGCATCATCATTTTTTTCAGACCTTTGTAAGAAATCTGATTACCATTGATTATCCACATCTGACGGTTATGGATTGGATTGATAAAATTTATCGCATTTTCCAGAACATTGATGATCAGATTATTTATTATTCTTCTTTGACTGCCATGGCTGACTTGTTAAAACACGGATGTACTACAGCATTTGATCATCAGTATTGTTATACAACAACAACCGGAAAAAGACCGGTTGATCGTCAGATGGAAGCAGCAGCCCAGTTGGGAATCCGTTATCATGCAGGGCGTGGAGGAAACACACTGCCGAGAGAAGAGGGAAGTTCTATTCCGGCAGCTATGGTGGAAACGACAGATGAGTTTATTCGGGATTGTGAGCGGTTGATCGATCAATATCATGATGCATCTCCATATTCTATGAGTCAGATCGTAGTGTCTCCATGTCAGCCGATCAACTGTTATAGAGATACGTTTGTAGAATCTGTAAAACTGGCAAGAGATAAAGGTGTCCGTTTGCATACACATCTTGGAGAAGGAGAAACTGAAGGAATCCGGGAACGTTATGGGATGCGTACATTGGATTGGTGTGAGAAAATTGGATTTATTGGAGATGATGTTTTTTATGCACATGCATGGGAATTAACGCAGGCAGAATACGAAAAAATTGCGAAAACAGGAACAGGAATCTCCCATTGTCCGGCACCTGCAGTTCTTGGTGGTTTCCCTATTCTGGATATCAAAAAACTTCAGGAAATGGGAGTTCTTGTTAGTCTTGGGTGTGATGGTTCTGCTACGAATGACAGTTCAAATGAGTTGGATGCGCTGCGTATGGCGTATCTGATGCAGGCATATCATACAAAAGAAAGAGGAGGAAGTGTTTCTGCTTATGACATGTTAAAAGTAGCAACCATCAATGGTGCAAAAACACTTGGAAGAATGGATCTTGGTTCTCTGGAACCGGAAAAAGGAGCAGACATGTTTTTGGTTGATACACGTAGTCTGGAATTTACAGGAGCAGTACATGATCCGAAAAACCTTCTTGCAAGAGTCGGTGTAACAGGGCCGGTGTGGATGACCATAGTGAATGGAAAAATTGTATATGCAGACGGACATTTAACCGGTGTGGATGAAGAGAAACTTGCTCAGGAGGGGGAAGAGGTCTGCACAAAAGTATTGAGAAATCAGTTTCCGGATTACTGGAAGTAAGATAAAACAGAAAGGAAAGACCGCGAGGCTGCCACAGAATGTCAATAAAAAGTGGTATGCCTGAGCGGTCTGTTTTTTAAACTAATTCGGCAATTCTGGTGACGCCTACGTAAATTTCCTGAATTTCATACCAGGTAGAGTAATCCACCACACCGGTTACAGGGAGACCAAATACTTTTTGGAATTCCCGGATTGCATTCTGGGTAGCTTCTCCATAGATTCCATCTGCTGTTATCTTAGGAAGTGCAGGATAGGAATTGGCAATGACATTCAGCTGTTCCTGTATCTGTCGCACTTTAGGTCCGGAGGAACCGATGTCCAGGGGATTTCCTGGCCATGAAGCGGGAATACCGGAAATTTCTTCTGCGCTGTTGATATACATATTACCTCCATAAAAATTGCGAAGAATTTCAATGGCAGAATAGCCCTGATCGCCCAGATATTTAGAACCCCATTGTGTCATCCAAATAGCAACAACATATAAACCTCTGAAACCCGCATAAAATAAGGTTTTTTCAGATATAGTAGTAGTAAATTTCTACCGTTTTTTCATCTTTTTTATAGACTATCTTTTCTACAATACTTTTCATTGCATCGTTTTTTTGCTGGCTCGTAAAATTATCACTCGTGATAATGTCATACACATTTTTGATACGTTCTTGCATATCGTTCTTGATTTTTTCAGTGTTATCTATTTGCTCGGAGCTGGTATTTTTGATTTTCTCTTCCAGATCAGCACGCTCCTCTGCGAGCAGCAGTTTATTTTCCTTATATTCTTCTAAGGTATCTATCTCATTCATGTATGCTTCTTTGATTCGCTTTTCTTTACTTTCTAGTTTTTCAAGCAAATCTTTTAAGATTTTTAATTCACCCTTGTTTTCTACCGGAACAGGGGATTTAATAGAAAAAGATAGATTGGTGGCGGTAGTAGCTGCTTTTACACCTTCTAAAACAGCCGGTTCAAGTTTTCGTGCACTGATAGCGTTTTTGGCAAGACATTTTCCTTTGCTGTACTGGTAGCAAGTAAAATAGCAATATCGTTTCTTACCTGGAATTTCATTCGTGTTGTTAACTATCATTGTGCTGCCGCAGGCCGGGCACTTTACGAGGCCAGATAGCCAATGCTTATATGTGGAAGATGGGCGTGCCCCACGTGGGTGGTATTCAGTCTTGTAACGCTCCTGAGCTGCATTAAACAATTCCTCGGATATAATTGCAGGATGCGTTCCTTGTGTCAAAATCCATTCTTCCTTTGGTTTTATTTCATTCGTGGCATTAAGAGTCCTATTCCAGCGTATCTTTCCGCAATAAGTAGGATTTTGCAAGATATATTCCACAGACCTCCGGGAAAACGCTTTCCCCTGGGAGGTTTTCGCACCGATTACATTTAAGCTTCGTGCAATATCAAATATCCCAGAACGTTCATTGACGTATTTATCAAAGATATATTCCACAATCTTTGCTTCCTCTGGAACAATGACAGGCGGCTCTCCTTTTGTTACTATCTTATACCCAAGCGGAGGTTTCGCCTGATATCCCCCTTTCATAGCTTTTTCAGACATTCCACGGAATACTTCCCCGGATAGGCGGATAGAGTAGTATTCATCCATCCATTCGATAATACGTTCAATCAGCGAGCCAAACGGTCCGTCTATAAGCGGCTCAGACACGCTAATTACGTCCACATTGCATTTCTTGCGAAGCAAGGACTTGTACACAATAGATTCTTCTTGGTTCCTGGCGAAACGGCTAAATTTCC
>Peterbilt_p2__coassemble_338_pt1 | contig 37697 bp, 35 predicted proteins | sample Peterbilt_p2__metabat2_high_PE_039 | metagenome-assembled genome bin Peterbilt_p2 | reverse complement strand
AAAAGCAAAAAGAGGGATGCAAAAAAACTCAATCAAGTTTTTTCACATCCCCTTTATGTACATATCTATCTATGCCACAACACCACAATGATTTTGAATCTGTTCGCTTATGCTATCTAAATCTTCAATCGGATTTTTTAATAATTCCAGATATTTCTGATCTTTTTCAATGATAGCATTATAATTTGCAAGATGTTTTTTATATGAAAATAATTCTACTACATTATCTTTCAGAATACCAAATGCTACAAAAAACCAGCCAAATGTTATTTTAAACATCTGGATAATCCAATATCCCTTGAAGAAAAAGCTTATCCATCCATCTTCTAAGGCTTCAGAAAAACCTTGACCACAATGTTTTACACAGGATTTCATTACATTTTTGAAATCCATGAAAAATAGTACTGCAAGAGCGCCTATGATTGCATACATAATAATATAAAAAGGAACCATGGTATAAACGCCTTTGCGTAAACCGCCTTGTAATCCAATTATTGCACCGCATAAAAGTCCAATTCTGCTCGCCAACAGTTTTCGTTTGTATTTTTTTTCCATTTCACGTTTGCTTTCCATCTGTACTTTCAGATGTTCTGATAATAGATTTTGTAAGTTTTCCAAAATATGAGCTGTTTTCTCCATTTTTCTGCCTTCTCCTTCTACATTTTTTGAATTATAGCAATTATATTGCCTGGAAGTCTCTATTATTTTATCTCATAATGTTTTGATATAGGAAAAATTTTCCGTTGTGCCGCATTTTGTGCCACTGTTTTTTTCGTGGTTTAAGATTGCTTTTTTTTAAAAAATATTTATAATAAATCTAGTTGCTTCATTTAAATAAAGGGAGAAAAAATGTCAATATTTAGCGAACAATGTAAATTTTATGTAGAAGACAGTGGATTAACACTTTATGAATTTTCAAAAAAATCAGGTATAGAACGGACAACTCTATATAGAATGATTAATGGGAAACGTGTGCCTTCCAAAGAGATTTTTTTACAATTTTGTTCTTTTTTGCGTCTTAATAATTTTAGCAAGGATGCGTTATATGAATTATATGATGAGGAACGTATTGGGAGAGGGGCTTATCATAATAGAAAATTTATACGCTCTTTGATGGAAAATATGGATCTGATTCATCAAAATATTATTTTAGATCAAAGTTATGCTTTAGCTGAAGCGGTAACATTTGATGAAAAACAGCAGAAAATTTGTACGACAAATTTTTTGCAAACAAAGACGATCATACGTCAAAGTTTAAACACGGTATTTGCAGATAGTAAATGTCAAAAAATATATACCAATATCCCAAAAAGTAATACGGATTTTTTTGCAGATCTGCAGATTTTATTTTATCAAAATCATGTAAATGATTTGAAGTTTTATCATTTATTTACGTTTCTTTCAAAGCCCGAAAGAAATGTGAACCCGAATTACAATTTAGAAATTTTAGAAAAAGTGCTTCCATTGTCCATGATTCCTAAAAAGAATTACTATCCGCATTATAATTATAATGAAATTTCTATAGAAGAGATGGGGGTGTCTCCATTCCCTTATTATCTGGTATCAGATACCTTTGCTTTAGAAATTGATTCGGATTTTACTACGGCAATTCTTCATTTTGATTGTGATACGGTTGCATTATTTCAAAAGAGAATGAAACATAATTTAGAAAACATGAAGCCACTATTTGAAGTGAAATCTGATTTTATTCAAGCATCTGACTATTATTATGAGTTTACACAAAAGTATTCAAAGCCTTCTTACATAATGGAATATAGTCCATGTGTCAGTCATTTGATTAATTTAAATGGTATTTCGAATTTTATAAAATTGTTGCCACAGACGGTTTCTGGTACTGTAGGCAACCGTATGATAAACTATATAACGAATGCTAAAAATATGGATACAAAACATATCTTTTCCGAAAGAGGATTGGATTATTTCTGGAAGCACGGGAAACTTCTGGGGCAGGGTGCTGCTTTACTTCCGGCATTTCCTGTCCGAATAAGAAAATATGCAATAAAAAACATGATAAGAATCGTAGAACAGGAAAATTCTCCTTTTTATTGTATCAAAGAAAGTTTTCATGCACCTCAGACTGCTTATCTGGAACTGTATGAAAATCCACATATTTTACTGATTTTATTTACACCGGATATGGAATTACAATTTTGCCATATTCAAGAGTCTAGTCTGTATTATGCTTTTGAAGACTTTCTGTCATCCATCAGTGAGACGGAGTTTCTTTTATCAAAGGAGCAATTTCTAGAAAAATTGAATACTTATACGTGAAAAATTTAAAAGCTAATTTGAAAGAGAAACTGAATGTTCACAAATATTAAATGGTATGGTATAATATAAAATGTTGTGTTATGAACTGAATGGGGTGATATACCTTCATAAAATTGAAGTGGAATATACCAATTCAGAGTTGCAGAAGTAGGAAATACCGTAATAGACCTGGTGGCTTGTGTGATGAATGTTGCGTAAACGTATATGCGTTTGAGATACTTTGTGGCACTCGTTGTGGCACTCGATAGGAGTGGCAATAAGATCAAGCCTAATAAAACAAAGGAATTTTTAGGAGGAAATAGAAGAAATGAAACTAGGTATCGTAGGCCTTCCAAATGTAGGAAAAAGTACATTGTTCAATTCACTGACAAAAGCAGGTGCAGAGTCTGCAAACTATCCGTTCTGTACCATTGACCCAAATGTAGGGATTGTTCCAGTTCCAGATGAAAGACTGAAACTTCTGGGGGATTTCTACCAGTCTAAGAAAGTAACACCGGCAGTGATTGAATTCGTAGATATCGCAGGTCTGGTAAAAGGAGCGTCCAAAGGAGAGGGACTTGGAAACCAGTTCCTGGCAAATATCCGTGAAGTGGATGCCATTGTCCATGTAGTGAGATGCTTTGAAGATGAGAATGTTATCCATGTAGACGGCTGCATTGATCCGTTAAGAGATATTGAAACCATTAATCTGGAACTGATTTTCTCTGATCTGGAGATTCTGGAAAGAAGAATCGCAAAAACTACAAAATCAGCCAGAATGGACAAAGAAGCAGCAAAAGAACTGGAATTTCTGAAGGAAATCAAGGCTCATCTGGAAGCTGGAGAACCGGCAGCGTCTATGGAATTAGAAAACGAAGACCAGGAACTGTATATGAAAGGCTATAATCTGCTCACATGGAAACCGGTTATCTATGCGGCAAACGTATCAGAAGATGATCTGGCAGATGACGGTGCTTCCAATGCATATGTACAGCAGGTGCGCGAGTATGCTGCAAAGACAGGCAGTGAAGTGTTTGCTCTCTGTGCTGAGATTGAACAGGAAATTTCAGAATTGGAAGAAGATGAGAAGAAAGAGTTTCTGGAAGACCTTGGGATTCAGCAGTCTGGTCTTGAAAAGCTGATTGTTGCCAGCTATCGTCTCCTTGGGCTTTTAAGCTTCCTTACATCAGGGGAAGATGAAACAAGAGCATGGACTATTAAAGTGGGAACCAAAGCTCCTCAGGCAGCAGGAAAAATCCATACAGACTTTGAAAGAGGATTTATCAAAGCAGAGGTAGTCAATTATCAGGATTTACTGGATTGCGGCTCCTATGCAGGTGCAAGAGAAAAGGGGCTGGTCCGCATGGAAGGAAAAGAGTATGTGGTACAGGACGGCGATGTGATTTTATTCCGTTTCAACGTATAAAAAGTAAGAGTACAAATGTATAAAATATCCGGTTATGGCACAGGATAGGAGAAACAGGAGTGTGCAGATGAACCGGAAAGAGCTGAAAAGGAAAATAGAACATACAAGAGAAGTTCTGGATACCGCAATTGAGAAAAAATACTGTTCTGTGGAGATTTTGGATATCAGCAGGATGCTGGACAGGCTTATAGAAGAGTATGTGACAGAAAACCAGCAGAGATGTGTTCTGGTACAGAAAAATCCGGGCACAGTAAAAATATAATATTGTGTGAAAAAAAAGATGGAAAATCCTGGAAAGCAAAAATATTTTCAGAATTCCATCTTTTTATTTTTTATAAAGAAAACATACGTTCCCCCTTGCGGAATTACCTATCTTGGTATAGAATGGATGCATAAGTGGTAGAAAGTGGTGAAAAGTGGTGGCAAATGGGTAGCTGATGGCAGAAGCATCCCATAGAGACCATGGAGACAGGGAAGGGGAGATTCCCGGTCTTGCGAAAGAAGAGGTCATTCGTTATGTTGATGGGAGAGTATAGTCATACAATTGATGCCAAGGGCAGGATGATTATTCCATCCAAGTTTCGAGAAGAACTTGGAGAGAATTTTGTGTTGACAAAAGGCTTGGATGGCTGTCTTTCTATTTATCCAAATGAAGAATGGAAGAACTTTGAAGAAAAGCTGAAAGCTTTACCACTTAATGATAAAAATGCAAGAGCCTTCTTACGTTTCTTTGTAGCCAGTGCAACCTTGTGTGAGCTGGACAAGCAGGGGAGAATCCTCGTGCCAGCAACTTTACGGGAGTTTGCCGGTCTGAATAAAGACGTGGTACTCACTGGAAATCTTACGAGAATCGAAGTCTGGAGTAAGGAAAAGTGGATAGAGAACAGCAATTATGAGGATATGGATGCCATTGCAGAAGGTATGCAGAAAATGGGTATTGTAATCTGAGAATGCTAGGAGAGAAAAATGGAATTTAAACACAAATCCGTATTACTGGAAGAAACTGTCGGGAATTTGAAGGTGAAACCTGATGGGATTTATGTAGATGGAACATTAGGAGGCGGTGGGCATTCCTACAGGATATGCCAGCAGTTATCTGCCAAGGGGAGCTTGATAGGTATAGATCAAGATGAAGCTGCAATAAAAGCTGCGGGAGAGCGGTTACAGGAGTTCAAAGATCAGGTGACCATAATCCGCAGCAACTATTGCAACATGAAAAGGGAATTGCACAAGATAGGAATCACATCTGTAGATGGGATTATTTTAGATTTGGGGGTATCTTCCTACCAGCTGGACAATAGCCAGCGAGGTTTTACTTATAGGGAAGATGTCCCTCTTGACATGCGTATGGATCAGAGAAATCCCCGCACAGCCAGAGATATTGTCAATGATTACAGCGAACAGGAGCTGTACCGTATTATCCGGGATTACGGGGAAGATAAATTTGCAAAAAACATTGCGAAACATATCTGTCTTGCAAGACAGGAAAAAAGTATAGAAACAACAGGAGAACTGTCTGAAATTATCAAACGGGCGATTCCTATGAAAATGAGGGCAGTAGGAGGACATCCGGCAAAGAAAACATTCCAGGCTATCCGAATTGAACTGAATCAGGAACTGGATGTACTGAGAAATACACTGGATGACATGATAGACCTTTTGAATGACAATGGAAGGATTTGTATTATTACCTTTCATTCCCTGGAAGACCGCATTGTGAAAACAATATTCAAACAGAATGAAAACCCATGTACCTGTCCGCCAGGATTTCCGGTGTGCGTATGTGGAAATGTGTCAAAAGGAAGGGTGATTACCAGAAAACCGATTCTGCCAAGTGAGGAGGAATTGGAGGTTAATCCCAGATCAAAAAGTGCAAAGTTGAGAGTTTTTGAGAGAGTGAAACAGGAGCAGAAATAACCTGGCAAGGGAGAACTTCATGGCAAGTACAAGGAACCATAATCAATATGACAACAGAAGAGTGAAAAGGCGTCAGGCATATTATGAAGATGGAAATGCTGCACGCCGTCTGGAAGAGGTACCTGTCCGGCCAAAGAAGAAACTGAGCAAGACTGCACAGAAAAACCGGGCAAAAAGTACCAATATGGGAAAGGGATATATTATGTTCCTTTTCCTTATTTGTGCATTGGCAACCGGTGCCTGTGTACACTATATCAGACTGACTGCATTAGTAACAGAACAAAAAAGCACAGTAGATGCAAAAGCTCTGGAACTGAACGAATTAAAGGCAGATAATGATGCCTATTACAGTGAGATTATGACAAATGTAGACCTGGAGGAAATCCGTGACAGGGCCATTAACGAACTGGGAATGGACTATGCTGCGGAGGATCAGATTAAGTATTATACACCAGGAAACAATAACTATGTGAGACAGTATCAGGATGTACCGGAAAATTAAGCAGGTGGAAGATTGAGAAAAAACGAATCAAGACAACGAAAACTTACAAGTAAGATGAAAATAAAGCTGGCGGGGGTATTTGGACTTTTCCTGCTGGCTTTAGTCGGTTTATTGGTAGGAATTACCTGGATTAACGCAAAGTCGGGTAATAAATACACCCAGCAGGTTCTGACCCAGTCACAGCAGCAATACACAGATACCACAGTGCCTTTCAGGCGCGGCAGCATTACAGATCGTAATGGTACCATGCTGGCAAACAGTGTAAAGGTGTATAATCTGGTTCTGGACTGTGTAGAGATTAATAACAATGAGAAATACAAAGAACCAACCCAGAATGCTCTGGAAGAATATTTTGAAATCGAAAAAGACGTGGTAGAGGGGCTTCTCACAAGTGAAAAGACGAAGGACAGCCGGTATCAGATTTTAAAAAAAGAAGTTACCATGGATGAAAAAAGAGTGTTTGAGGAATCTTTGGAAATTCCGGCAAGCAAGGAAGAGAGGGAGGCACTGGGAGAGGAAGAGATTACCAGAAGACAGAGGGTAAAAGGTGTCTATTTTGAGGATACCTATAAGAGAATTTATCCGCTGGGAAGCCTGGCCTGTGATGTCATTGGTTTTACAGACGCAGGAGATACAGCTACCTGGGGGCTGGAGGGATATTATAACAGTACCTTAAACGGAACAAATGGAAGAACCTTCGGTTATCTTTCTGACAGCACATCCCTTGAGCAGAATATTATCAATCCGGTAAACGGAAAGAACCTTACAACAACTCTGGATGCAACTATCCAGGAGATTGTAGAAAAATATATTTCGGCTTTTGACAGAGCATTGTCGGCTGGTCCGAATAACAAAAAAAATGCCAAGAAGAAAGGTGCAGAGAACATTGCGGTGGTGATTGAAAATCCAAATAACGGAGAGATTCTTGCCATGGCAAGTTCCGGCACCTATGATTTGAATGACCCCCGCGATCTTTCAGGAAGTTACACGGATATAGAAATTGAACGGATGGATGATGAGGAGACCAGGGAAGCCCTGTTTGGAATGTGGAAAAATTACTGCGTAAGCCAGAACTTTGAGCCAGGGTCTACGTTTAAACCTGTTGTAGTAGCCAGTGCATTGGAATCAGGTGCTGTGACAGAAAACAACCGTTTTATTTGCGACGGTGGCGAGGAAATCGGTGAAGATTATGTACGTTGTGCCGTGTATCCGGATAATCACGGTTCAGAAAGCCTGGGAGAAGTTATCCAGAACTCCTGCAATGACGGTATGATGGCCATTGGCCGGAGAATGGGCAGGGACTTGTTCCTGGAATATCAGAGAAAGTTTAATTTTGGAACCAGAACAGGAATTGATCTTCCAAGTGAAGAGACAGGACTGTTGTTTTCCGAGGAAAACATGTATGAGATGGAGCTCTCCACCTCTGCATTTGGGCAGGGCTTTAACTGTACTATGATTCAGGAAATTGCTGCTATTTCTGCGGTGGTAAACGGTGGTACGTATTATCAGCCCCATCTGGTAAAAGAAATCACAGATGAAGATGGCAAGACTGTGAAGAATATATCTCCAAATATCATGAAGCAGCCCATTTCCCAAGAAGTATCTGCAAAAGTCAGGGAATATATGGGAATGAGTATTACCAGCGGTACCAGTAAATCCGCAAAGGTACAGGGATATTCCATGGGTGGTAAGACAGGAACAGCGGAAAAACTGAATGAAAAAGAAAAGGGAAATTACCTGGTTTCTTTCATTGGGTTCGCACCTCTGGATAAACCGGAAGTTGTAATCTACACAGTTGTAGATACGCCAAACGTGGAAAAACAGGCATCCAGTACGTATGCTCAGTATCTGGCTCAGGCTATGTTGTCAGAAGTGCTGCCGTATATGAATATTTATCAGGATGAAACTGCACAGGGAGAAACCATACTGTGGCAAGGATTCTATGGTGTGCCGAAGCTTACAGATATAGAGGAAGACGGAGTTTCAAATCCTTACGGTACGATTCTGGATCAGGGCTTCGGAGATGGAGACCCAATTGATGAGGACGAAATCAATGATCAGAATACAGATGGTATTTCTAATGAGGATGCAGGAATCGATGCAGATGATCCAGAATATGAAGATACTTATGATCTGGATGAATTAGAAAAATTAAATGATGAAATCAGACGATAAGAGAAGAAGACTGGCAAAAGAGCCGGTCTTTTTCTGTCATAGAAAAAAATAAAAGCTGCATATAGTATATGGATAATGATGCAGGAAAGTTCTATGAGGAAAAACAGGACCTATCATAAAAAGAAAATTGTAATCGTGTTTTTGGTGTGCATATGTATGCTCCTTGGGCTTATGGCACGTATGGTTTATCTGATGGTGCTCCGGTCAGATTATTATGCAGAAAAGGCAGAGGAACTTCATGAAAGGGAGCGTGATATCAAGGCTGCAAGAGGAAGGATTCTTGACCGGAATGGAGAGGTTCTGGCAGATAATAAAGCGGTGTGTACCATTTCTGTTATCCATAGCCAGATAAAGGAACCAGATAAGGTAGCGGCTATGCTGTGCCGGGAATTGGGAATTTCAGAAAAAACAGCCAGAAAAAGAGTAGAGGCTGTTTCGGCTATTGAGCGTGTGAAAACAAATGTGGAAAAGGAAGTGGGAGACAGGATCAGGAGTTATGGCCTGGCAGGTGTGAAGGTGGATGAGGATTTTAAAAGAGAATATCCTTATGGGGAACTGGCTTCCAAGGTGCTGGGTTTTACCGGGGGTGACAATCAGGGGATTATAGGACTGGAAGTGATGTATGAAGACGTACTGCGGGGTGTTGATGGGAAAATTCTTACTACAACAGATGCCAGAGGAGTGGAACTTTCCGAACTGGGGGAAAGCAGGACGGAGCCTGTACCAGGATATGATCTGCATATCAGCCTGGATAAAAACATCCAGATGTACGCACAGCAGGCAGCATGGAAGGTGATGGAGGAAAAACAGGCAGACGCAGTTTCTATCTTGCTCATGAATCCGCAGAATGGTGAGATTTATGCCAATGCCAATATGCCGGAGTTTAATCTGAATGAGCCGTTTACTTTGAATATCAGTGAAGATACCAAAGGGATGACAGAGAAGGAGCTGCAGGATGCCTGCAATCAAATGTGGAGAAACAGAACCATCAATGATACTTATGAACCAGGTTCCACGTTTAAAATCATTACCATGGCTGCCGGGCTGTCACAGGGCGTTGTGCATATGGAAGACAGGTTTTCCTGCCCTGGTTTTAAAATCGTGGAAGACAGGAGGATTCATTGTCATAAAAGGACAGGGCATGGGGCAGAGAGTTTTGTGGAGGGAGCTATGAATTCCTGCAATCCGGTGTTTATAGAAGTGGGGCTCCGGCTTGGCGTGAAACAATATTTTGATTATTTCCGGAAATTTGGACTTATGGAAAAAACAGGGATTGACCTGCCGGGGGAGGCCGGTACCATTATGCACAAAGAGGAAAATGTAGGAGACGTAGAGCTGGCTACAATCTCTTTTGGGCAGTCTTTTCAGATTACCCCGGTGCAGCTTGCCACAACCGTAAGTTCTATTATCAATGGTGGAAGGAGAGTCACCCCTCATTTCGGAGTGAAGGTCACGGATGAAAAGGGAAATCTGGTGAAAACCTTCCGTTATCAGGAAAAGAAGGGAATTGTATCAGAGAAAATTTCAGCCCAGGTACGGTATATTTTGGAAAAAGTAGTGTCAGAAGGATCAGGAAAAAATGCGGCCATAGAAGGAAGAACAATAGGGGGAAAAACAGCCACATCCCAGACGCTTCCAAGAAGTGCGAACCGGTATATTTCTTCTTTTCTTGGGTTTACGCCGGCTGAGAATCCCCAGGTGCTTGGCATCTGCCTCATTCATGACCCACAGGGCGTATATTATGGAGGAACCATAGCAGCACCGGTGATCCGGGATATATTTGATAACATTCTTCCTTACATGGGGATTGAAGGTTGATAAATACGAAAAAAAGCATTATACTGATTAAGAGTAAAATACATATAAAAGAGGTGTACTATGACAGAATTTACTATGGCGTTACCGGTGCTGATTGCCTTTGCTATCAGCGTATTATTAGGACCTGTTGTGATCCCTTATTTGAGAAAATTGAAAATGGGACAGACAGAGAGGGTAGAAGGCGTACAGTCCCATCTGAAAAAAGCAGGAACTCCTACTATGGGAGGAATCATCTTCCTGTTATCAACAGTCGTAACTTCCCTGTTTTATGTAAAAGATTATCCGAAGATTATTCCGGTTCTGTTTCTGACCCTGGGATTTGGAATCATCGGATTTCTGGACGATTATCTGAAGGTCGTACTGAAACGTTCAGATGGCCTGATGCCTATGCAGAAAATGGCCTGCCAGATTGTTGTAACCGGAATATTCGCATTTTATCTGATGAAGTTTACAGATATTCCAATGACCATGAAGATTCCATTTTTCCCAGGACATGAACTGGATTTAGGAATTTTGACGATTCCTGTACTGTTTATTGCAGTGATTGGAACTGTAAATGGTGTAAACTTTACAGATGGACTGGATGGCCTGGCATCTTCTGTGACCATTATGGTTGCAACGTTCTTCTCTGTAATGGCTATTGGAACCAAAAGTGGTATTGAGCCCATTACCTGTGCGGTTGTGGGGGCACTGATGGGATTTTTACTGTTTAATGTATATCCGGCTAAGATTTTTATGGGAGATACCGGTTCTCTGGCACTTGGAGGCTTTGTGGCAGGAACTGCTTATATGCTTCAGATGCCGTTGTTCATTATTCTGGTAGGAATGATTTATGTGGTGGAAGTCCTGTCTGTTATGATCCAGGTGACCTATTTCAAGGCTACTCATGGAAAACGTTTCTTCAAGATGGCTCCGATCCATCACCATTTTGAACTGTGCGGCTGGTCTGAGACCAGAATTGTGGCAGTATTTTCTGTGATTACGGCTGTGTTGTGTCTCATTGCCCTGATGGGTGTTTAAAGAGCGGAAAAAGCCTGGAAAGATGAGGAATTGATTATGAGATTGCAGAGAAAAGATTTGGAAAATAAAAGAGTGCTGGTATTTGGCTCCGGCATCAGCGGGATTGGTGCAGTGAAGCTTTTGGAGGCATTGAAGGCTGATGTAGTGCTTTATGATGGGAATGAGAAGCTTTTAGAGCAGGAAATCAGAAAAAGGCTGGATACAGCTTCTGCCTGCAGGATTGTTTTGGGAGAGCTGCCCCAGGAATTGATAGATTCGCTGGAACTGGTGGTGATGAGCCCTGGTGTTCCTCTGGATATTCCTCCGGTAGAAAAACTAAAAGCAGCCGGAATTCCTATTTGGGGAGAGGTAGAGCTTGCCTACCAAATGGGAGGCGGAAAGGTTCTGGCAATCACCGGAACCAATGGAAAAACTACCACCACAGCCTTGCTGGGAGAAATCATGAAGGAAGACAGGGAATCCAGAGATTCTTATGATTCTGTCTTTGTTGTGGGCAATATCGGAAATGCTTATACAGGGGCTGCACTTTCTATGACAGAAAACAGTTGTACAGTAGCTGAAATCAGCAGTTTTCAGCTGGAAACAACAGAGCACTTTTCTCCGGATGTTTCAGGAATCCTGAACATCACAGAGGATCATCTGAACCGCCATCACACCATGGAAGAGTATATCAGAGTGAAGGAATTGATTGCAGCTCATCAGACAAAGGACAGCTACTGTGTCCTGAATTATGAAGATTTGGAGCTGAGAGAGTATGCAAAGCACTGCCCTGCAACACCAATTTTCTTTTCCAGTGTACGGAAACTGGAAAAGGGGATTTTCCTGGATGGAGACAGAATCCTGCTTCGGACAGGTGAGAAAGAAATAGAAATGGTCAGAACCGGGGAACTGAAACTTCTGGGGCAGCATAACTATGAAAATGTGATGGCAGCCTGTGCCATGGCTTATTATGCAGGAGTGCCGGTAGAAGTCATTCACAAAGCAGTTACAGCATTTAAAGCTGTGGCTCATAGAATCGAATTTGTGGACGAAATAGACGGAGTAGCTTATTACAATGACTCTAAGGGGACAAACCCAGATGCAGCAATCAAAGGAATTCAGGCTATGAACCGCCCGACATTGCTGATTGGAGGAGGGTATGACAAGGAATCTTCCTATGAAGAGTGGATACGTTCATTTGACGGTAAAGTGAAGTATCTGGTTCTCATCGGACAGACAAGAGAGAAAATTCAGGAAACAGCTCATGCCTGCGGATTTGAGAATACGATTCTGGCGGACAACCTGGAGGAAGCCGTGAAAATCTGTGCTTCCAAAGCAGTGGAAGGGGATGCGGTACTTCTTTCCCCTGCCTGTGCAAGCTGGGGCCAGTTTGACAATTATGAACAGCGTGGGGACAAATTCAAGGAATATGTGCTCCGCATGAAGGCGTAAAATAGGTATCACCAAAGGAGAATTCCCATGAAGGGAGTTCTCCTTTTGCGTGTCAGGGCATATATTGAAAAGAACCAGTGACGGAGAGGAATGTGCTGTTTTTGGTAAGAGAAAAGAAAAGAGAGAGACATCCGGATAGCATCCTTTTGTTTCTGGTGCTGCTTCTGACCGTCTGCGGTCTGGTGTTCCTTTATAGTACCAGTGCTTATAACGGAAGAGTGAAATTCCATGACTCGGCCTATTATTTCAAGAAACAGATTTTTGCCACTTCCCTGGGGCTTATGGGGATGTATCTAGTGTCCTGCATGGATTATCATATTCTGGTGAAATTTGCCCCTTTTTTTTATTTGGTATCCATACTGCTTTCCCTGGCTGTCCTGTTGTTCGGAGATGAGTATAATGGTTCAAAACGATGGCTGTCCATAGGGCCATTATCTTTTCAGCCTTCTGAGTTTGCCAAAGTGGCAGTGATTTTGTTTCTAACCTGGGTAATGATAAAGGGCAGGGAGAAGAGGCAGGGATTCCTTCATATGGCGGGTACCATGGTACTTTTGCTTCCTATTGTGGGACTTGTGGGAACCAATAACCTGAGTACAGCAGTGATCATTCTTGGCATTGGGGTAATTCTTATTTTTGTATCAGATCCCAGATATCTTCCTTTTGTGGGAATTGGAGCTGCCGGAATTCTCTTTATCGGTTTTTTTTTAAGTATGGCAAGTTACCGTCTGGAACGTCTTGCCATCTGGAGAAACCCGGAGGCCTATGAGAAAGGTTTTCAGACCATTCAGGGATTGTATGCCATAGGCAGCGGGGGAATCTTTGGCAGGGGGCTTGGCAGCAGCCTGCAGAAACTTGGATTTGTGCCGGAAGCCCAGAATGACATGATTTTTTCAATTATATGTGAGGAAACAGGACTTGTAGGTTCATGCCTGGTTATTCTTCTGTTCGGCTTGCTGATATGGCGGCTGATGGTCATTGCGGCCAATGCAAAGGATTTGTGCGGTGCTTTGATTGCAGCGGGGATTATGGGGCATATGGCGATGCAGGTAATCTTAAATATTGCTGTAGTGACCAATACCATTCCGAACACAGGAATCACGCTGCCCTTTGTCAGCTATGGAGGAACCTCTGTATTGTTTTTATTGGGAGAAATGGGCATTGCCCTGTCTGTCAGCAGATATGAGGAGCCGTAAAAGCCTGCACAGAATCTGCATCACAGCATATGATATAGTATCTTTGAATCTGAACACAGAGGAGTGTATGGCTTGAACGGAATAAAGATTACAGGAGGGATTCCCCTACAGGGAGAGGTAAGCATACAGGGGTCAAAAAATGCGGCATTGCCAATGATGGCTGCCGCTCTTTTAAATAAAGGAACCACAGTGCTCCATGGCTGTCCTAAGATTTCTGATGTGTTCCTCATGGAAACGATTCTTCAGCATATGGGCGCAAAAACCTGCTGGAAGGGAAATACCATGGAAATCCATGCAAACCATCTTATGAAGCCACAGGCAGATGTAAGAGCAGGAAGCCAGATGCGTTCTTCTGTGGTCTTGCTGGGAAGTCTTCTGGGCAGATGCGGGGAAGCCTCTGTGCCATACCCAGGAGGATGTGTCATAGGGAAACGGCCCATTGATATGCATATTAAGGCATTAGAAAAACTGGGAGCGGTCTTTAAAGAAGAACAGGGAATACTAAGAGCAGAGACAACCGGGTTAAGAGGCAATGTCATAAGGTTTGAAAAAAGAAGTGTGGGAGCAACACAAAACGCTGTTCTTGGGGCAGTCTGTGCCAAGGGGAACACGGTGCTTCTTGGATGCTCACAGGAGCCGGAAGTGACCTGGCTGTGCCGGTTTTTGCAGAAAGCCGGAGCTCTGATTCGTGGGATTGGAACAGGAACGTTGAAGATTCAGGGGGTGGAAACGCTTCATGATACAGAATTTTTCATTCCTACAGACCGGATTGCAGCAGGAACGTATGTCTGTGCCAGTGCCATTACCAGAGGAGGGGGTACGCTTTTACAACCGCCCATGGAGGAGATGGGAGCTTTGCTTGATGCCTATGAGAAAATAGGTGGACAATATAGGTACAACAGTGGTAAACTAACTTTGCAAAGTTTTTGGGCAGATAATCCTATGGCTCTTCTCGAGACTCAGGTTTATCCGGGATTTCCAACGGATTTGCAGTCTGTTTTTATGGCAGTGCTGGCAGCAGCCAGAGGCGAAAGCTGCATTGTGGAGAATATCTTTGAGGACCGGTTCAAGACAGTTTCCCAGTTAAGGAAAATGGGGGCATGTATTGAAGTTTGCGGGAACCGTGCAAGGATTACAGGAAGCAATCTGGTTGGAACACGGGTAGAAGCTATGGAATTACGAGGAGGGGCAGCTCTTATCATTGCGGGGCTGGCGGCCAGAGGTGAAACATATGTGGAGAACAGGAATTTTATTGAACGGGGATATGAGGATATCTGCCGTGATTTGAAGCATATGGGAGCCAGGATTTTAAAGGATTAAGGGGACATTTATGAATAAAAGAAAATTATACAGGATTTTCATAGAAGCCGTGGTGCTGGCAGTGCTTGTTGCAGCCCTGGTGTTTTTTGTGGGATTCCGTGTGACCAAGATACAGATTGAGGGCAACCGGTATTATTCTGATGAGGAAATCAAAAAAATGGTTCTGGATGCACCGAATGCAAAGAATTCCATTCTGGTCATGCTTACCAAGACAGATGAAAAAACAAAAGATGCCAAGATGATAGACGGAGTGACCATAAAACGAAAAAACAGGAATACCATTGTGGTTCAGGTAAAAGAAAAACAGATGGTAGGATGCCTGGAATTTCAAGGGCAATATGTAAATTTCGACAGACAGGGAATCATTCAAATTATCACAGAGGAACCTTTGGAGGGAGTACCAGTGATCGACGGTATCAGCGTGAAACAGGCGAAGCTGGGAGAAAAGCTCAAGGGTATTAACACAAAAAAACTGAATACCATCCTGAGTGTAGGAAAAATGCTGGAAAAGTCAAAGCAAAAGCCAGACAGGCTTATTTTCAATGACATGAACCAGCTTGTGCTATATTATGCTGATGTGGAAGTACGTCTGGGTGATGACGAAAATATGGATGAAAAGATGAACCGGTTGTCAGGAATCCTTCCACAGCTTGAGGGGATGGAAGGAATTCTGCACCTGGAAAATATAAATGAAGACACGGCTGGAGTGGTTTTTGACAATGCAGGGGAGAGCGAAGAGGAAACTACGGATGGAGATTCTGATGCCTCCGGAGGATCAGAAAATACAGACAGGCCGGACTACATTCTTCCAGAGCAGGGAGAATCCAGGGAAGAAGAAAGCCAGGAAGAAGAGGAATGGGATGATTCTGGACTGGAATACAGCGACGGAACAGATGCAGCAGAATCAGAGGCTGGTACAAATACGGAGGAATAACGGATAAAATCTAAAAATTGAAGAAAAATTTCTTAAAAAGTAAATTTACCAGTTGATTAATTTAAAAAAAGCATATATTATATATCTATATGTAGCAAAAGAACAGCCATGGATTTTGACTGATACATACGGAATGTATAGCATATAGAACATAAATCATACAAGGGAGCTAAAGGAGGAAATACCGTGTTAGAGATTATGACAAACGAAGCTGAATCATCTGCAAAAATTATTGTTGTAGGTGTAGGCGGAGCTGGAAATAATGCAGTAAACAGAATGGTGGAGGAAGCCATCAGCGGCGTAGAATTCATCGGAGTAAATACAGATAAGCAGGCACTTACCTTATGTAAGGCACCAACGGTTATTCAGATTGGTGAGAAACTGACAAAAGGACTGGGTGCAGGTGCAAAACCGGAAATCGGTGAAAAGGCAGCAGAAGAAAGTATTGAAGAAATCAGACAGGCTATCCAGGGAGCAGATATGGTATTTGTTACCTGCGGTATGGGAGGCGGAACCGGTACAGGTGCTGCTCCTGTTGTAGCAGGAATTGCAAAAGAAATGGGAATCCTGACTGTAGGTGTTGTGACAAAACCATTCCGTTTTGAAGCAAAAACACGTATGAGCAATGCTCTTTCAGGAATTGAAAAATTAAAAGAAAGTGTAGATACACTGATTATTATTCCAAATGATAAACTTCTTGAGATTGTGGACCGCCGTACTACTATGCCGGAAGCACTGAAAAAAGCAGATGAAGTTCTGCAGCAGGCAGTGCAGGGTATCACAGACCTGATTAACCTGCCGGCTCTTATCAATCTGGACTTTGCAGACGTTCAGACTGTTATGATCGACAAAGGTGTGGCTCATATCGGTATCGGTGAAGGAAAAGGTGACGATAAAGCAATGCAGGCTGTACAGCAGGCTGTATCCAGCCCACTTCTTGAGACAACGATTGAAGGTGCATCTCATGTTATTATTAACGTATCCGGTGATATTTCTCTTATGGATGCCAATGATGCAGCTACTTATGTACAGAACCTCACAGGAGAAGATACCAATATTATCTTTGGTGCTCTGTATGATGACAAGGAAGCAGACTTTGTAAGAATTACCGTTATTGCAACTGGCCTGGATGATGAAACTACCAGAAAGGCAAGCGTTTCTAAAGATAAGAAGACAGCAGGAAGAACCACAAGAACACAGGCAGCTCCTCAGCAGCCGGTTCAGGAACAGCAGGCAGCAACAGGATTTAAACAGCCTTTATTCCAGCAGCCTACATTCCAGCAACCAAACTTCCAGCAGCCTCAGACAACCTTTACAAGCAATGTGCCAAAAAGAGATATCCAGATTCCGGATTTCCTGAAAAATAGAAAATAAGAATTAAATGAGCAGTCCTGTCAGGTGAACATCCTTGGCAGGACTTTTTTTCTCAGAAAAACTTTTGCACTTGACAGCAATGAAGCTACCTTTTAAACTGATAGAAGAAATAATATATACAGGAGGTTTCGTTAAGCATGCAGCAAATTACCGGAAAAACAAGTCTGACAGGATTGCTGGGCAGCCCTGTGGCTCACAGTATTTCTCCGCTTATGCATAATTTTAGTTTTCAGCATCTGGGGATTGACTGGGTGTATCTATGTTTTGATGTGAAAGAAGAAGGGCTGGAGGATGGCGTGAAAGGACTGCGAACCTTACAGGTAAAAGGCTTTAACCTGACGATGCCGGATAAAAACAGGATTCTTGAGTATCTGGATGAGCTTTCTCCAGCAGCAAGATTAATTGGGGCAGTTAATACAGTGGAAAACAAAGAAGGACGTCTGATTGGTCATAATACAGATGGAATCGGTTTTATGCGTTCCGTGGAAGAACAGGGAATCCAGATGAAAGGCAAAAGCATGACACTTTTGGGAATGGGAGGTGCAGCTACTGCAATTTGTGCCCAGGCCGCACTGGATGGTGTGGAAGCCATTCACATTTTTGCAAGAGAGGGCAGTTCTCACCGCCCGAGAATGGAAACCTTGATCAGTGGGCTTGGAAAAGTAACTGTCTGTAAAATCGAGATACAGGATATTGAAAATAAACAAAAACTTGGTGAAGCCATAAGGAAAAGTAAACTTCTGGTAAATGCGACCTCTGTGGGAATGGCACCTCATACAGAGGAATGCCTGATTCCAGATACTTCATTTCTTCACCCCAATCTGGCAGTGGCTGATATTATTTATAATCCGTGGAAAACAAAACTTTTGACCATGGCAGAGAAAGCAGGATGCACAGCGTTTAATGGCTACTCTATGTTGCTGTGGCAGGGAGCAGAGGCATTTCATATTTGGACAGGACAGGAGATGCCTGTAGCATTGGTACGGGAATATCTGCAAAAACAGCATATATAAGAAAAGAGGATAAACATGAAAACAGTGACTGTAAAAAATCTTGTACTTGGACAGGGAATGCCGAAAATCTGCATTCCAATCACCGGGGAGAATAAAGAAACCATAGAAAAAGAACTGGAGGAAATCCTGGAATTAAAGCCAGATCTGGCAGAATGGAGGGTGGATTGTTACAAAACCGGGAGCAGCAGCGAATCTTTATGGGAAATGTTGAAGACAATAAGTGACAAATTGGGAGAAATTCCACTGCTCTTTACATTCCGGACAAAAAAGGAAGGCGGAGCACAGGAAATTATGTATGAGGATTATGTAAAGCTGCTCTTGCAGGCTGCCAAAACAGGACTGGCAGATTTGATTGACGTAGAGCTTTTTTTCCGCAGAGAAGAGGCTGAGACATTGATCCGGAAAATTCATCAGGCAGGAGCAGTGGTTCTGGCGTCAAACCATCATTTTCATGAGACGCCGGATGCAGAGGAATTAATTACAAGAATGAAAGAGATGGATGCCTGTGGGGCAGATATCTTGAAAATGGCTGTGATGCCGGAAACAGAAAGGGATTTATGTCCGCTGCTGGAAGCAACTCTTTGCGTCTCAAGGGACTGTAATAAGCCGGTTGTTACCATGTCTATGGGAAAAACGGGTGTACTTAGCCGTCTCTGGGGAGAATTTACAGGCTCCTGCATGACGTTTGCGGCAGGAAGAAAAGCTTCTGCACCGGGACAGGTAGATTCATATAAGATGAGGGAAGTTTTAAGAGCAATTCATGAGATTGCAGAACAATAAAATTGACATAAAATGGGTAACATAAGGTGAAAAATAAGAAGTTTCACTGTCGAAAAGATTTTGCATAGATAACAGCGGTTTTGACAAAATCAGCACCCCCTAGCCACTATAATGGACAGTACTTATTCCAGATAAGTAAGAGAGTCCTATAGAGGTTTAGGGGGTGTTTTGTGTACTGCGAATTTTACCTGGATGTGTTTTTCGCAGTCAACCTGCTGTTAGACTTCCAGATTCTTTGTCTTACGAATCTCATGCTCAGGGGAACTGCCAATCCCCTGCGGGCATTTTTGGGAAGCATGCTGGGAGCAGCAGGTATGTGCCTGTTTGTGGTACTTACTCCGGAAATCCATACAGGAAAAGCCGTGATGTGTTATGGAATCATGGCAGTGGTCATGGTCCGGACAGGATGTAAATGTAAGAGCCCTGGAGCAGTATTTCATGGGCTGCTGTTTTTTTTGGGTGGAGCACTTCTGATGGGAGGTGTGCTTACAGCCCTGCCCTATGGAATCAGAAAAAGCATTTTTCTTTTTCTGGCAATCACAGTTACCGCTTATTGGATTTTATACATAGGCATAAGACTCTGTAAATACTTAAAAGGAAAAGAATCCCCATTGTGCCAGGTAACACTGGCATTTCAGGGAAAAGAAGTAAAGGTAATGGGACTATATGATACAGGAAACCGTCTCTTTGATAAAAAAACAGGAAAGGCTGTGTCTGTAATGGAATACAGCAGTTTTTGCCAGCTTTTGGATAAAGAGCAATGCCGTCTGCTGGAGCATTTCTGCAAAATGGAAACCAGGGAAATGGACAGCGGGAGACTGTCAGGAACTTTAAATCCCAGGTTTTTATGCTATACCAGTGTAGGATGCCAAGGAGGCCTGCTTCCTGTTGTTACGGCAGACAGGATGACTGTCAGTTACAAAGGAGAGAAAAAACAGGTAAAGAATGCGGCTGTTGGTCTTTCTATGGCAGCATTATCCCCTGATAAAAGCTATGAAATTATCGTTAGTCCTGCGTTTTGGGATTTTTAAGGAGGAGTATTTTGAATATGGATATTTGCATGAGGAGAGAATCACATTTTTCTGGTTTTACAGGAATTTTACTTCCAAAGGGCAATGAAATTCACTATATTGGAGGGACGGAAGTGCTGCCGGCACCTTTGACGGCAGAGGAAGAAGCAGAGAAGCTAAGAGAACTGGGCGAACAGGGAAGTGAGACAGCAAAGGCATGCCTGATTGAGCATAATCTCAGGCTGGTGGTGTATATTGCCAAGAAATTTGATAATACGGGTGTGGGTGTAGAGGATTTGATTTCGATTGGAACCATTGGATTAATCAAAGCCATTAATACCTTTAATCCAGGGAAGAAGATAAAACTGGCTACGTATGCATCACGGTGTATAGAAAACGAAATATTGATGTATCTGCGCAGAAACAGCAAGACGAAGATGGAAGTCTCCATAGATGAACCATTGAATGTGGACTGGGACGGCAATGAACTTCTGTTGTCTGATATTCTTGGAACCGATGAGGATGTGATTTACAAGGATATTGAAAGCCAGGTAGAGCGGAGCCTTCTTGGAAAAGCCATAGGGAAGCTGAGCAAAAGAGAACAGACCATTGTAAGGCTGCGGTTTGGCATTAATATGCCAGACGGGCGGGAAAAAACACAGAAAGAGGTGGCGGATCTTCTTGGGATTTCCCAGTCCTATATTTCCAGATTAGAGAAAAAAATCATGAAGAGGCTGAAGAAAGAAATTGTGCGGTATGAGTAGGCCTTTCTTTTTTTTGACTTTCTTATTGACAAAAATCGGATTAAGAGATATTTTGATCGATGCCCGGCAGAAGATGATTTCCGCTCCATGAACGGACAGATTGAATATCTGCTGACAGAATGTGTGAAATACAGAAAAAAACATAAGACAAAGGAGGAAGGATGATCAACAGGCACTTGGGGCAGGTGCCATTGTCTGTATGAGATATTCCTCCGCCTCTGTCACACAGGGGGCAGCAGAAATTATGGCTTATGGAACTGCGGTGAAATTCAGGTAGAGAAAGATCGTGCCTGGTGAATGAGAGAAAGGGACGGCTGCATGAAGTAACATTTAGAAATGTACATTTCCTGCAGCCGTCCTTTTTAGAGGTTGAATTCTTTAAATAATTTTTGCTGGTATAGTTTGTCCGAGACTGATTTTACCATATCATCTGTCCGTCCAAGGCTGATAAGCTTTTGATTTAACTGATTTACGCGGTTTTCACCTTGCACAGCTCCAATTTTCTTTTGTGCTTCCAGCTCATCTTTCATTAATTCTTCTAATGCTTTGCACATAGCATCACCTTCCTTCTCAAATAGTTTTAGATTCGCTTTTACGATAATATCCATTACAGATTCGTAAAGGGTGTCTTTTTTGTGCTTTTTATATTCGTTAAATAAATCCTGTATTTCGTCTATATTTTTTAAATGATTGGTCAGATTTCGTAACCACAGATTTTCTTTTTGAGAAAGCTTTGAGGTTACAATAATTTGAATTGGAAGAGGAGCTCCGATTATATAATAAATGCCCGCCTCCATTTCCATTGTTTGATAGTTATGGGTTTTCTTTAGGTGCAGGATTAATTTTCTGGGATAAGACCCACATACAAAAGTAATTGTCAAATCGTGAAATTTTATAGTATCTGCTAACCGTGTGTCAGACTTGTAAGAACAGGCATATCCATAAATTTTATAAAAATCATCAATGTTTAAATAGTCACCAGGAGATTTATATTCAATAATATTATGCTTCCTGAATATTCTGCCAATATTTTTATATAATGCCTGATCAGAATCTTTTTTTATTAAGATATCTATCTGCATAGGTTTTGTTCCAAGCAGATGCTCTGGTGTAAAGGTCAAATGTCTGGCTTCTTCCCCAAACTCAATTTGTATTCCTGCAACAAAGGCTGGATGCCACTGTAGCTTGTTTTTGGCATTCTGGCAGGGAGCAGTTTCAGTGCCATTTTCTTTTATCTGTTTTTCTTTCATTAAGAACCTCCTTTATTTTGTTTTCAGAGATTCCTGTTTTTCGGAATCTCCAGCTTCTTATGGGAAATGCTTGAATTTTCCGAAATAAGAATTGAAAATAGATTGGCTGAGCCAATAGATAATAAGAAAAATAATGCTTTTTCATGATTTTATCACAGTATATATGAAAAAGAAAGAGGTTTTTCTTGATTTTGATATTTTTGATATAGATTTGGAAAATAAAAATCTCTCATACAGCTCAAGTGTTGAAGACACAGAATTGTATGAGAGATTTTCGGCATTCTTTATTTCATGCACCGGCAGATTTCTTCCTTGACCTGCAGCACAATTTTTGCCAGTTCTTCTATCCGTTCATCTGACATTCTGGCAATGGGGGCAGAGATAGAAAAGGCATATTTCGGACGTCCTTTGTAGTCCGGGATGCTCACTGCGATGCAGCGGACACCCAGTTCATTTTCTTCGTCATCTAAAGCATAACCTTTTGCGCTTACCTCTTTTATTTTTTCTAAAAATTGGGTATAATCAATAATAGTATGAGGCGTCAGTTTCTTGATATCGCTGTCATTCCAAATTGTCTGAATCCGTGCGGGATCCATATCTGCCATCATGGCTTTTCCAACACCGGAGCAGTACAGCGGAATGCGGTTTCCTACTTTGGATACCATGCGGATGGAGTTTTGCTGGGATTCTTCTTTGCAGATATAGACGGCATCAAGACCATCTAACTGGACAAAGTGTACTGTTTCCCCAATCTCTGCCGAAAGTTTTCTCAGGCAGGGGCGAACCGTGTCAAGGATGTCAATGTGACTGAGAAGTTTGTTGGAAAGATTCAGGAGTTTAAAGGAGAGGGCATACTTTCCGGTCTCACTGTCCTGTTTCACATATTCCATATACATCAATGAGCTTAGCAGCCGGTGAACGGTACTTTTATTCAAATCCAGATGACTGCACAGTTCTGCAAGGGTTACCGGACCGGTTTCAGCCAGGATTTCCATGACCAGGAATAAACGGTCTGCCACCTGTATGGGATTTTTATTTTCCATAATGCGTCTCCTTATCTGTTTTACATTGCATAATCATACAGCCGTAATTGTAGCACGTTCCGAAGAAAGTGGCAATAGGGAGAAAGAAAGGGGATTTTTTGTAGATTTTTCTGACTTTCTCTTGACATTTAAGAAAGCAGTAGTATAATGCAAATTAAAGATATCACATTACGAAATAGCGTTTCATAATGCGGAACGGCTTCTATAACGAAAGAATTCAAGGAGGATTTGTGAAGATGAGCACAGTAGCAGAAAAAATTGCAGGATTTGGGGTAGTGCCAGTTGTTGTATTAGACGATGTAAAAGATGCAGCACCTCTGGCAAAAGCACTGGTAGAAGGTGGCCTTCCATGTGCAGAAGTAACTTTCCGTACAGCAGCAGCAGAGGAATCTATCAGAATCATGGCAACAGAATATCCTGATATGTTTGTTGGAGCAGGTACTGTTCTGACTATTGAACAGGTTGACCGTGCAGTAGCAGCAGGAGCTAAATTTATTGTAAGCCCTGGATTTGACCCTGAAATCGTAGATTACTGCCTGGAAAAAGAGATTCCTGTATTCCCAGGATGTATCACACCATCAGAAGTGGCACAGGCTGTTAAGAGAGGATTAAAAGTAGTAAAATTCTTCCCGGCAGAACAGTTCGGCGGAGTAGCTACAATCAAAGCTATGGCAGCTCCTTATGTAGGACTGAAATTCATGCCTACAGGCGGTGTAAGTGCTAAGAATCTGGAAAGCTATTTAAGCTGTGACAAAATTATTGCATGCGGCGGAAGCTGGATGGTAAAAGGTGATTTAGTAAAAGCCGGAAAATTTGATGAAATCAAAAACCTTACTGAAGAAGCTGTAAAATTAGCTGCTTCCATCAGAAATAAATAAAAATACCGGAATAAGAGGAGAATAAGAAAATGGCAAAGAAAGTAATTACATTTGGTGAAATTATGTTAAGACTGGCTCCAGAAGGATATTATCGTTTTGTACAGGCTGATACCTTTGGAGCAACCTACGGCGGTGGAGAAGCAAACGTAGCAGTATCTTTAGCAAACTATGGTTTTGATGCAAAATTCGTTACAAAACTTCCAAAACACGAAATTGGACAGGCTGCAATCAACTCCCTGAGAAAATACGGTGTTGATACAACTGATATTGTTCGTGGTGGTGACCGTGTAGGTATCTACTTCCTGGAAAAAGGTGCTTCCCAGAGACCATCCAAAGTTATCTATGACCGTGCAGGATCTTCTATCGCAACAGCTTCCAGAGAAGACTTTGACTGGAAAAACATTTTCGATGGTGCTGAATGGTTCCATTTCACAGGTATCACACCAGCATTAAATGATGAAGTAGCTGCTATCTGCCTGGATGCTTGTAAAGCTGCAAAAGAAGCAGGTCTTACTATTTCCTGTGACTTAAACTACAGAAACAAACTGTGGTCCAAAGAAAAAGCAGGACAGGTTATGGGTGAAATCTGCAAATACGTAGACGTATGTATTGCAAACGAAGAAGATGCTGCTGACGTATTCGGAATCAAAGCTGCAAACACAGACGTTACTACAGGTACTGTAAACCATGAAGGATACAAAGATGTTGCAAAACAGTTAGCTGACCGTTTCGGATTCCAGAAAGTTGCTATTACTCTTCGTGAATCTTTATCTGCAAATGATAACAACTGGTCTGCTATGTTATATGACGGAACTGACTACTACTTCAGCAAAAAATACAAAATGCACATTGTTGACCGTGTAGGTGGCGGTGACTCCTTCGGTGGCGGATTAATCTGTGCATGCTTAAACGGATATGATGCTCAGTCTACTATTGAATTTGCAGTAGCTGCATCCTGCCTGAAACATTCTATCGAAGGCGACTTCAACATGGTTTCCATGGACGAAGTTTCTAAACTGGCAGGCGGAGACGGTTCAGGCCGTGTTCAGAGATAATTTGTTGTAAATGCCAACCCTTATTGCCATTAGGGAACATTTTCATACATGGAGCCTGGACATAGATTCAGGCTCTGCATTCCTTCCAATCATATAAATTGAGTGTTTTCAAGCCCTCTGGATTCATAGGATATATAAAACTATGAATCCAGGGGGATTTTTTATGCGGATTTGTGAACTGAGACAAAAGGAAGTGGTGAATATCTGTTCCTGCAGGACTCTTGGCTGTCCTCTGGACATTGAATTTAATCCAAGGACAGGATGTGTGGAAGCTATGATTGTACCTGTTCCGGGGAAAATGTGCGGACTCTTTGGACCTGCGGCAGAGTATGTCATTCCTTTTTCCTGTATCCGGCAGATTGGAGAGGATATCATTCTGGTAGAAATTCAGGAAGAAAAGTGCATAAAAAAAGAATAAGAACAACTTGTGAATACATGCATACAAGTTGTAAAATAAAAGATAGAAAAAGGAGGTGGAATATGACACAGGAAAACGGAAAAACAAAATATTATGCCCTTATGGAAGAACTGAAAGATTCTATATTAAGGGGAAAAATAAAAGCAGGAGAAAAACTCCCATCAGAAAACCAGCTTTCCGCCCAATACCATATCAGCCGCCATACCGTAAGAAAAGCTCTTTCGATCTTAATTCAGGAAGGCTATATTGTGGCAGAACACGGAAGAGGAACGTTTTGTTCAGAGCGCATGTGTCATTTGAAGCAGTCCAAGAATATTGCAGTCATTACCACCTATATCTCTGACTACATTTTTCCAAGGCTCATACAGGGGATGGATAAGGTGCTGACAGAGAACGGGTATAGCATTATTCTGAAAAATACAGCCAACAGCAGAAGTAAAGAGGCAAAGGTTCTGGAAGATATTCTTACGAAAGATATTGACGGGCTAATCATTGAGCCAAGTAAAAGCCAGATTTTATGCCGGCATACCAACTTGTATGCTTTGCTGGATCAGTATCAGATTCCCTATGTGTTTATCCAGGGCGTATATTCCCAGATGACGGATAAACCGCATATTCTCATGGATGACTGCCAGGGAGGATATCTGGTGACTAAATATTTGCTGGAAATGGGGCATAGAAACCTGATCGGTATTTTTAAGGCCGATGATTTTCAGGGGAAGGAGCGTCACAAAGGGTATGTGAAAGCACTTCAGGAAGCAGGATTTTCCTATGATCCGGACCGTGTGGTGTGGTTTCATACGGAAGATCGGAAACGGAAACCAGCATTGGCGGTGAAACAGATGATGGAACAGCAGATGAAAATAGATGGGATTGTGTGTTACAATGACCAGATTGCAGTGGAAGTAATCCGGGCATTAAAAGCTTTTGGAAAACGTGTTCCGGAAGATATTTCGGTGACAGGCTATGATAATTCCTTTATGGCAGCCGGAGACTTGAAGCTGACCACCATTGCCCATCCCCAGGAAAAATTAGGAGAAATGGCAGCAGAGCTGCTGCTGGAAAAAATCAGGGAAATACCGGAAGAAAAAAGTCAGATACAAAGACTGATTCAGCCGGAATTAATAAAAGGAAATTCTGTTATCAGACGGAATTCCTGAATAAAGAATAGGAAACAGGAGGAAGAAAGAAATGTTAGAAGAACTGAAAAAAGCAGTGTATGAGGCAAATATGCTTCTGCCAAAATACGGACTGGTGACCTTTACCTGGGGAAATGTAAGCCAGATTGACAGAGAGACAGGATATTTTGCAATTAAACCAAGTGGTGTGGATTATGATAAGCTGACACCGGAAGACATGGTTATTATGGATCTTGAGGGAAATAAAATCGAAGGAAGATACAATCCTTCTTCTGATACTCCGACTCATATTGAGCTGTACAAAGCCTTTCCAAACATTGGCGGTGTGGTACATACCCACTCCTCCTGGGCAACAAGCTGGGCACAGGCAGGAAGAGGAATTCCATGCTACGGTACCACCCATGCGGATTATATGTATGGAGAAATTCCCTGCGTGAGATGCCTGACAAAAGAAGAAATTGAAGGTGCTTATGAGAAGAATACAGGACTTCTCATTGCAGATTATTTCAAAGAGAAAGACTATGAGGCCGTTCCGGCAGTGCTTTGCAAAAATCATGGTCCTTTCACCTGGGGCAAAGACGGACATGAGGCAGTACACAATGCTGTTGTCCTGGAAGAAGTGGCAAAAATGGCTGCACGATGCGAGATGATCCAGCCAAAGGTACAGCCAGCCCCACAGGAGCTGCAGGATAAGCATTATTACAGAAAACATGGAGCAAATGCGTATTACGGACAGAAAACAGAATAAAATGGGATTCTGACAGGAAAATGGAGAAAATTAGTTCGGATTGCTTTTTCCGGGATTTCTGGTGTATAATGAAAAAAAACAGAATAGGAAAGGGCTTGTAGAATGATAGAATTGTTCATTGGAATTATGATTCCCTTTTTGGGAACTGCACTGGGAGCAGGATGCGTCTTCTTTATGAAACGGGAAATCAAACCTTTGGTGCAGAAAGGTCTTCTGGGATTTGCTTCCGGTGTCATGGTGGCAGCTTCTGTGTGGTCTCTTCTCATACCGGCCATGGATATGTCGGAAACCATGGGGAAATTTGCCTTTGTGCCTGCGGCAGTGGGTTTCCTATTAGGAATTCTATTTTTGCTGGGTATGGACCGTCTTGTGCCTCATTTGCATTTGGGAAATGATACACCGGAGGGAAGAAAGAGCAGTCTGAAGAAAACCACCATGCTGGTGCTGGCTGTGACTCTCCATAATATTCCGGAAGGAATGGCAGTAGGTGTGGTGTTTGCCGGAATGCTGGCAGAGAATACACAGATTACCCTGGCAGCCGCCATGGCACTGTCACTTGGAATTGCCATTCAAAATTTTCCGGAAGGTGCAGTGATTTCTCTTCCGCTTAGGAGTGAGGAGGGAATGGGAAAAGGAAAGGCCTTCTTATACGGAGCTGGTTCCGGAATTGTAGAGCCGGCGGCAGCCCTCATTACGATTTTGCTGTTCCGCTTCATTGAACCATTGCTTCCTTACCTTTTAGCATTTGCAGCAGGAGCCATGATTTATGTGGTGGTGGAAGAACTGATTCCGGAAGCCAGTGAGGGAGAGCACAGTAATATCGGAACCATTGGATTTGCGGCAGGATTTGTGCTGATGATGGTTCTGGATGTGGCTCTTGGATAAAGTGGAGTAAAATAGGAGAGAAAAGCAGTTGCTTTTCTCTTTTTTTTGTGTTATGATAGCCACATAATAAGAATACCCCCCTGGGGTGTAGGGAGAAGATAATATGAAAGCAGATAAAACAAAAATAAACCGGCTGCTGAAAACAGCCAGAGGCCAGATTGATGGGATTCTCAGGATGGTAGAAGAAGATCGGTATTGTATGGATATTTCCCAGCAGCTTATGGCTACAGAAGCGATTTTAAACAGAGCCAATAAGGAAATCCTCACAGCACATCTGAAAAGCTGTGTTACCAATGCAAAAACAGATGCAGAGAGAGAAGAAAAGGTGGATGAACTGGTGGCAATGCTGGGCAAAATATTGTAGGAAGGAGAGAGAACAGGGAGATGAAAGAAAAATTTGATGTGACAGGAATGACCTGCTCGGCCTGCTCTTCCAGGGTGGAGAAATGTGTCAGGAAGCTGGAGGGGGTAGAAGAAGTAAGTGTAAATCTCCTTACCAACAGCATGCAGGTGGAATATGATGATGCGGTGCTAAAGGAGCAGGGAATCATAGATGCTGTGGTTCATGCAGGCTACGGTGCCAGTCCGGCCGGCGGCAGTGCTTCTGGAATGATGACAGGGGGAATGTCCGGAAGCCAGACCGTGCAGAAGCAGGAAAGTCAGAAAAATCCGGTGCAGGAGCATCTGGAATATATGAAAAAGCGGACTTTTTGGTCCTTTGTATTCCTGATACCTCTGATGTATGTGTCCATGGGGCATATGGTGGGAGCACCACTTCCGGGATTTCTCCATGGTACGGTAAATGCGGTGGCCTTTGCCATGACACAGTTTCTGCTGTGCCTGCCTGTGCTGTATATTAACCGTGCTTATTTTACAAAGGGATTTAGCACATTATTCCACGGTGCCCCCAATATGGATACGCTGATTGCTGTGGGTTCTGCGGCTTCTCTGGTGTATGGAGTATTTGCCATTTACCGTATGGGGCATGGGCTTGGAGTTCAGGATATGGAACTGGTAGAACGGTATCTCCATGATCTGTATTTTGAATCCGCTGTGATGATTCTGGCGTTGATCAACATAGGAAAATATCTGGAAGCACGCTCAAAGGGAAAAACAAGCCAGGCTCTTCAGAAATTAATGGATATGGCACCAAAGACTGCTTTTGTGGAGCGGGATGGTACGGTGGTAGAAATTCCGGCAGAAGAAATCCTTGCAGGGGATATTCTCCAGGTGAAACCGGGAAGCAGTGTACCGGCAGACGGTGTAGTCATAGAAGGCAGTACAAGCATTGACCAGGCTGCCATTACGGGAGAAAGTATTCCAGTACAGAAAGAGGTGGGAGACCAGGTGATTGCTGCCACCATGAATAAAACAGGATTTTTCAGGATGAGAGCAGCAAAGGTAGGAAAAGACACCACCTTTTCTCAGATTATCCGGCTGGTGGAGGATGCCAGTGCAAGCAAAGCTCCCATTGCCAAGATGGCAGACAAGATTGCCGGTGTTTTTGTCCCAATTGTTATGACCATTGCCCTGCTTACAGGAATCGGCTGGGTGATTGGAGGGGCAGAATTTGAATTTGCTTTGTCCTGTGCGATTTCGGTACTGGTGATTTCCTGTCCCTGTGCACTGGGACTTGCCACACCGGTTGCCATCATGGTAGGAACAGGAAAGGGAGCCGAAAACGGAATCTTGATTAAATCAGGGGAAGCCCTGGAAGTGACACACAGTATCCAGAGTGTTGTGCTGGATAAGACAGGAACGATCACTCAGGGAAAACCAGTGGTGACGGATGTACAGACCTTCGGCATATCAGAGCAGGAACTTTTGAAGATTGCAGCAGCCTTAGAGAAGAAAAGCGAGCACCCTCTGGCAGAAGCAGTGCTTTTAAAAGCGGAAGAAGCACACTTGGAACTTCCTGAGGCAGAAGTGTTCCAGGCTGTACCGGGAAAAGGAATTCAGGCGAAAATCCATGGAAGCTGGTATTATGCAGGAAATCAGAAATTTATGGAAGAATTGCAGATAGACTGCAAGAAAGTCGTTCCTAAGATGGAACAGTTATCAGAGGAAGGGAAGACACCGCTTCTGTTTGCAGGAGAAGGGAAGATTCTCGGTGTAATTGGAGCTGCTGATATTGTGAAACCTACCAGTGCTCATGCAATCCGGGAGTTGAAAAAATTGGGAATTCAGGTTATCATGCTAACAGGTGATAATGAAAAGACAGCAAGGGCTATTCAGAAGCAGCTTGACATTGATACCGTGATTGCAGAGGTTCTTCCACAGGATAAAGAAAAGGAAGTTGCAAGGCTTCAGGAATCAGGAAAAACGGTTGCCATGGTAGGAGACGGAATCAATGATGCACCGGCTCTGGCACGGGCAGATGTGGGAATCGCCATTGGAGCAGGAACCGATGTTGCCATAGAAAGTGCAGATATTGTACTGATGAAAAACGATCTGCTGGATGTAGTGACAGCCGTAGGATTAAGCAAAGCTGTGATCCGCAATATCAAGCAAAATTTGTTCTGGGCATTTTTCTATAATGCCTGTGGAATTCCTTTAGCAGCGGGATTACTGTACCCTGCTTTTGGATGGAAATTAAGCCCCATGTTCGGGGCAGCAGCTATGAGTCTCAGCAGTCTTTTTGTGGTATCCAATGCCCTCCGCCTGAGGTTTTTCCATGTTTTGAAAAAACCGGAAGCAGGAAGGGAGGAAACAATGGTGCAGGCAGAAGAGACTGTTTCAGATATAGAAGGAAAAGAAGACAAGGAGGAAAAAAATATGTTTACCATGAAAATCGAAGGCATGATGTGCCCACACTGCCAGGCAGCAGTGACAAAAGCGTTAAATGCATTGGAAGGTGTAAAAGCAGAGGTGAATCTGGAAAAGAAAGAAGCCTATGTTGAGGCATCCGAAGTGGTGACAAAAGAAGCATTAACAGAGGCAGTGACAGAAGCAGGATATGAAGTGATTTCTGTAGAATAAGACAACAGGGAAGGGAGTAAGCAGATGATCCGGGTAGGAATGGGATATGATGTACACAAATTAACAGAAGGCAGAGACTTGATTTTAGGAGGCGTGAAGATTCCATGGGACAAAGGTCTTTTGGGGCATTCGGATGCAGATGTGGTGGTTCATGCCATTATGGATGCTCTATTGGGGGCAGCGGCTCTTCGTGATATCGGAAGACATTTTCCGGACACAGACCCTCAGTACAAAGGAATTTCCAGTATTAAGCTTTTGAAACATGTGGGAAAGCTTCTGGAAGAGAATATGTATGTGATCAATAATATTGACGCAACGATCATTGCCCAGAAGCCGAAGCTTCTCCCTTATATTGACACCATGATTGAAAATGTCGCAGAGGCATTGCATCTGGATGTGAATCAGGTAAATATTAAGGCAACTACAGAGGAAGGGCTTGGATTTACCGGAAGTATGGAGGGAATCTCCTCCCAGGCCATCTGTGCACTGACCCACGTGCAGGATTTTGCTATGGATGACAGAATGCCGCAAGCCTGCTCAGGCTGCTGCGGAAAGTAAGCAGAGAATAGAAAGATAAATGTTGGAAAAACCGGTTTCTCGTGGAAAAGAGAGCCGGTTTTCTTGCTTTTCTTTTCCGGCAAGGCTATAATGAAAGACAGGTTTGTGAAACAACAGAAAGAATAAGGAGAAATAAACATGAGTATATTAAATGTGCAGAACCTTTCCCACGGTTTTGGAGACCGGGCAATCTTCCAGGATGTGTCTTTCCGTCTGCTGAAGGGAGAACATATCGGGCTGGTAGGTGCTAACGGCGAAGGAAAATCTACGTTTATGAATATTATTACCGGAAAGCTGATGCCAGATGAAGGGAAAATCGAATGGGCAAAAAATGTGAGAGTCGGCTACCTGGATCAGCATACGGTTCTGGAAAAAGGGATGACCATCCGGGATGTGCTGAAATCTGCCTTTGCATGGCTTTTTGAGATGGAGGAGCAGATGAACGCCATCTGTGACCGTATGGGGGAGGCGTCTCCGGAGGAACTGGAAAACATGATGGAAGAACTGGGAACCATTCAGGATATGCTCACAGTTCATGATTTCTATATCATTGATTCCAAGGTGGAGGAAGTAGCAAGAGCCCTGGGGCTTACAGCAATCGGACTGGATAAGGATGTGACGGATTTAAGCGGCGGCCAGAGAACCAAAATCCTTCTTGGAAAGCTGCTTCTGGAAAAGCCGGATATTTTGCTTTTAGATGAGCCCACCAACTATCTGGATGTGGAGCATATCGAATGGCTGAAACGATATCTTCAGGAATATGAGAATGCATTTATTCTAATTTCCCATGATATTCCATTCCTGAACAGTGTGGTAAACCTGATCTATCATATGGATAATCAGGAACTGAACCGGTATGTAGGGGATTATGATCATTTCCAGGAAGTTTATGCAGTGAAGAAAGCCCAGCTGGAGGCGGCATATAACCGGCAGCAGCAGGAAATCAGTGAATTAAAAGATTTTGTGGCAAGAAATAAAGCAAGAGTAGCTACCAGGAATATGGCTATGTCCAGGCAGAAAAAGCTGGATAAGATGGATGTGATTGAACTGGCTAAAGAGAAACCAAAGCCGGAATTTCATTTTAAGACAGCCAGAACACCAAGCCGCTTTGTGGTGGAAACAGAAGATCTGGTCATCGGTTATGAGGAACCTCTGTCAAAGCCGCTGGCGTTTCGTGTGGAGCGTGGAGACAAGATTGTCCTTACCGGGGCAAACGGAATCGGAAAAACCACACTGCTGAAGAGTATTTTAGGATTGATTCCTCCGATTTCCGGAAAAGTACAGTTGGGAGATTATCTGGAAATCGGCTATTTTGAACAGGAAATGGCACCGGGAAATAAAAATACCTGTATTCAGGAAATCTGGGATGTGTTCCCATCTTATACCCAGTATGAGGTGCGGGCTGCTCTGGCAAAATGCGGTCTCACTACCAAACATATTGAAAGTCTGGTACGTGTGTTAAGCGGAGGAGAGCAGGCAAAGGTAAGGCTATGTAAGATTATCAATACAGAGACCAATGTGTTGATTTTAGACGAGCCTACGAACCATCTGGATGTGGAAGCAAAAGAAGAGTTAAAGAGAGCTTTACAGGAATATAAAGGAACCATTCTGATGGTATGCCATGAGCCGGAGTTCTATGAAGGCTTGGCTACCCAGGTGTGGGACTGTGCCTCCTGGACCACCAGGATTTAGTGAGAGATTACTTTATTGTAAAAGAGCAAATGAAGTAGATAGAAATAAAAGTTTCAAAAGATATCCATAAAAATGAGGAATATCAGATATAATCAAAAAATATGCAGGAAATAAAAAATAAACTTGCAAAATAGAAAAGATGGTTTTATAATACAAACCATGAAAAAGAAATGAATTCTTTAAAATAACATTCAGCAGGAGGAACGGTCATGTCATATGTAGATGAGGTTATTGAATCAGTAGTGAAAAGAAATCCGGGAGAGGCCGAGTTTCATCAGGCAGTAAAAGAAGTTCTGGATTCCCTGAGACCAGTTGTTGAAGCCAACGAAGAAAAATATCGCCAAGAAGCTCTTTTAGAGCGTCTGGTTGAACCGGAGCGTATTATCATGTTCCGTGTTCCATGGGTAGATGATGAGGGCAAGGTACAGGTAAACAAAGGTTACCGTGTGCAGTTTAACAGTGCAATCGGACCATATAAGGGCGGTTTAAGACTCCATCCATCTGTAAACCTGAGTATCATCAAATTCCTGGGATTTGAGCAGATTTTCAAGAACTCACTGACCGGACTTCCAATCGGAGGAGGCAAGGGTGGTTCTGATTTTGATCCAAAAGGAAAATCAGACCGTGAAGTAATGGCATTCTGCCAGAGCTTTATGACAGAATTATACCGTCACATCGGTGCAGATACGGATGTACCTGCCGGTGATATCGGTGTTGGTGCAAGAGAAATCGGATACTTGTTCGGACAGTATAAGAGAATCCGTGATGTTTACGAAGGCGTTCTTACAGGAAAAGGTCTGACTTACGGTGGTTCCCTGGTAAGAACACAGGCTACAGGATACGGACTTTTGTACCTTACAGAAGAACTGTTAAAACTCAACGGAAAAGAACTGTCAGGCAAGACAGTAGCAGTATCCGGAGCAGGAAATGTAGCTACTTATGCAATTGAGAAAGCATATCAGTTAGGAGCAAAACCAGTGACCTGTACAGATTCCACAGGCTGGGTATATGATCCAGAAGGCATTGATCTGGCTGCGTTGAAAGAAATCAAAGAAGTAAAACGTGCCCGCCTGTCTGAGTACACCAAATACAGACCAAACGCTGAATATCACGAAGGAAAAGGCGTATGGAGCGTAAAATGTGATATTGCACTGCCATGTGCTACACAGAATGAGCTTACTCTTGAAGATGCAAAACTGTTAGTGCAGAACGGATGCTTTGCAGTATGTGAAGGTGCGAATATGCCTACTACTCTGGAAGCTACCAAATACTTACAGGACAACGGCATTATCTTCGCACCGGGAAAAGCTGCCAATGCAGGTGGTGTAGCCACCTCTGCTCTGGAAATGTCTCAGAACAGCGAGCGTTTAAGCTGGAGCTTTGAAGAAGTAGATGCCAAACTTCAGGGAATCATGGTAAACATCTGCCACAATATGGTTGATGCTGCTAAGAAATACGGATTTGAAGGCAACTATGTAGTAGGAGCTAATGCAGCAGGATTTGAGAAAGTTGCAGAAGCTATGCTGGCACAGGGTGTTTGCTAAAAAATAGAATGAAAGTAAAGTGCTCCCACAGAGATTGTTATAAATTTCTGTGGGAGTTTTTGTGTTTACTTTTAGAAAAAATAAATATATAATATATATACATATTATAATTTTTGCTTATTTAAAGATTATATTTTGAAAGGGAAAATTATGGGAAAATATTGTGAAAAGTTTAAAAATGGTAATTTAGTTGAAATGCTTCTGCTTAACATTTTGTCAAAAGGAGATTCTTACGGTTACGAAATCATCCAGTTTTTTAATACGGTTTCTGACTCTACAATAACTTTAGCGACAGGTAATTTATATCCTATGCTATACCGCTTAGAAGAAAATGGGCTTATTACGAATTATAAAAAGTTAGTAGGAAAAAGAATGGAAAGGGTTTACTATCATTTAACAGAAGAAGGTTATAAAGAACTTCAGGAAATGACTGCTGATTATGAAAAAATGATTTCTATTACCGACCGTATGTTAAAGTATGAATATTTTTCAAATAGTAAAACGGTGTAGATGATGATAAAAAATAAAAATTGTAATCTGTATTATTATACTTTAAAAGGTCTTTTCCCTTTTATAGGAATACAAGAAGGAAAATTTCTTCGTGATGTGAAGATGCAGTTACAGGAGTTTGCCATCTTACATCCTAAGTGTGATTATAGGGAAATTCTTTCATTTTTTGGCTCACCAGAAGATGTTTTCAAAGATTATGTCAATAGCCAGGGAGCAGAAGCTTTTTCACAAAAGGCCACAATCAATAAAAAAGTTCATGTTATTTTAGATGTTATCCTTATAACAATTTTAGTAGTGGGTATCTTCATTGCTTCGTTGTATTGGAGGGCATATAAGGAATTTCATAATAATCTGGAATACACAAGTGAAACCGTAATAGATCCGGGGGAGATTACTTATGAGTAAAAATATGTGATTTGATATGTTTGCATGTCAGAATCAGGGAGGGAGCTGTTTTAGCGTGAAAAGAGTTTTATTGTCTATAGGAATCCTTTTTTTTTGTGGAATTGGTGGTTGCAAAAATAACGAAGAACCGCAAGCATTTATGGGAATGAAACCGGATGAGTATTTTGTATGTTCATATGAAGGTGACGAAGGAGCTGATGGAGAACATGAAAGTGTAACTCTAATAGATAATAAAGGGGAAGAGGTAGAGACATTTTTAGGTGCGTATATAGATAAAATAATCACACCAGAGGGATTTATGTTAGAAGAAGATAATGGTATTATTCCGGAAGGGACAATTCTTCTTCTTTTCTATTTAATAGATGATTACACGTATGAAATCAGAGCATATGGAGTTGGAGAAAATGAATGGTTGGCTGAATCAGGAGAAATACAAAATTATGGTTACAGCCTAGATGACGCAGACCGTGTTCAGTATATAGAGTTTAAAAATCAAATTTATGATCGATTGTTTGAAAAGATTTCGGATAAAGAAGACATCATTACTTATTATGGAGAAGAATGTCTATATAACAAGAAGGATGAAAATGGTATCAATACAATCGTAAACAGGAATGGGGAGGCTTTACTTACGCCAGAAGAATTCTATAGTAAAAATCAATCATTAATACCTGCCCCTCAAAATGAACCAGGAAATATAGAGCTGTACGATATGTACGATTCAAATTGTTGGTGTGTAGGATATAAGGTGGATGAGGATTTCACTAATAGGTACTGTCTTTGCAGAAGTGATGGGACTATGATAGAGATAGAAGGATTTGATTATATGGAATCGGACATGGATTTTTACAGGTGTTCTTCTCTATATGGAGTAGACAATTTGCTGTTTGGTAAATATTTGCTGATGACAGAGCAGTTAAGGGGTAAAGAATATTACATAAAAATCGAAGGTGCATCTGCAAAACTGATAGATTTTCCAGAGGCTGAAGATATTAGCTATGAGGGTGGTGATGTTTTCCTTTTAAAAAATGGTAATATATACAATATATATGATGCGGAAAAAGAAGAGATAACATGTACCATTGATACAAAAGGAATCTCAGAACAATATGTTACGCTTGAAGTTATCGGGAGAGATTCCTATTATGTGCATTATGTTGAAAAAACAGAAGATTCGGAATACATTCAATATAACTTTGTATTTGGTGGTAAGGAAATAATTCTGAATAATTACAAGTTTAAATGGACAAAGAACTTGAAAAATGGATATGTGATCATCAGTTTTGAAAAAGATGAAAAAGAGACATCCATAATAGTAAATGAAAAAGGAGAGTATGAAGAGAAGCATAAAGTAGTGGAATGGGCCAATAGAGACTATTACTTAACACGGGAAAAAGATGAAGTTCATCTTTATAACTTTGATGATGAATTGATCATGAAAGTAGAGAAAGGACAAGTCACGAATTTACTAGATAAGTGAAAAAACGGATTTTTATAAAACAATAATAAGATTAATGATTAATATATACATCTATGACAATAGAGATATGAAAATATGTTTGTAAATTTGGAGAAATATATGTTGAGGAGAAAGATTGAAAATGAGAAGTAGAGGGTATCCATTACCTTAATCGCATCACAAACA
>Peterbilt_p2__coassemble_301_pt1 | contig 41264 bp, 38 predicted proteins | sample Peterbilt_p2__metabat2_high_PE_039 | metagenome-assembled genome bin Peterbilt_p2 | reverse complement strand
ATATATAATAGGTAGATAAGCACATAAAATCTTATGAAAAATGGCGTGCATACAGTAGGAAAATGTGGTAAAATACAAAATAAATCAAAAGTTCATAGAGACTTTATAATTTTTAAGAATCACGAAATGTTTTTTCCGTTGGTTTGGTGATAGAATATAACCAAGACAGACAATGGAAGGAATGAGAAGTATGAAAACACAGGTTCTTTATAAAAGCAGAACCGGAAATACGGAAATGCTGGCAAAATCTATTTTTGAAGCGATTCCAGGAAAACGAAAAGACATTGCCCCTCTGGATGGACAGACAGATTATGATATGGGAGATCTTTATTTCATAGGATTCTGGACAGACAGAGGAACGGCAAGTGTAGATGTCCTGGATTATCTGGGAAGTCTGCAGGGAAAAAAGATTGCACTTTTTGGTACCTGCGGTATGGGGAACAGTCCCGACTATTATAAAAAATTAGAAGAAAATATCAGGGTGTTTATAGAAGATGACAATGAATATCTTGGTTCTTATATCTGTCAGGGTAAGATGCCTATTTCTGTGCGGCAGAAATATACTGGTATGAGGACAGAAAAAAATGCGGCACAGGTGGATGCCATGATTCAGAATTTTGACAGAGCTATGCTGCATCCTGACCGTCAGGATTTGCAGAATGCCAGAATGTTTGTGAATCAAATATTTGAAAAAATAAAAAGGGAAGCGTAGAGACATGAATAAAATAAAAGAAAAATTTTCAAAATTTATGTATGGGAGATATGGAACAGATAAGCTGAACATGTTTCTGGTTATTATGCTCTTGGTTTTTGCAGTGGGAAATTTGTTTGTGAGAAATGAGTATTTTAGTATGGTGTTCACATCCTGGGAGTTCTTATTGATTTTTTTGATATATTACAGGATGTTTTCCAGGAATATTTCGAAACGTTATGCAGAGAATCAGAAATATCTGTCCATAGAAAACCGTGTGCGGAGATTTTTCGGAAAAAGCAAATATATGCAGCAGCAGAGGAAGGAATTTCATATTTATACCTGTCCGCAGTGTAAACAGAAAATCAGGATACCAAGAGGAAAGGGAAAAATAAGTATTCGTTGTCCAAAATGTGGAAGTGAATTTGTGAAGAATAGTTGAGAGATTTAATAATATGGTAAATTCCCGAAGTAACGGGAAGAGGAATAATAAAAACGGCTGGGACCTTATATTGGTTAGGTTTCAGCCGTTTTAGGACTAAGCTGAAAATGGGACTCGAACCCACGACCCCTTCATTACGAGTGAAGTGCTCTACCAGCTGAGCTATTCCAGCAACTGTATCCGAACATAAATTTTACTGGATTTTCCAGATGATGTCAAGTGTATTTTTGCAAGTTCTAAAAGTCCGGCTGAAAATATATGATTTAGAGAAGAACCGATAGGGCTTTTGTGTATTTGTCTTTGAGCCTTGGCGTCAAGGTTTCCTGCTGGCTCAGGTGATCTTTCATATCCGCCAGTTTGACCCACCATACTTCGGGATATAAATTTTGGATGTTTTTGATTGTCTGGATATATTCGGTATAGTTTTGTTCCTGAGCCTGGTGGGTGATATAAGACATATAGGTGACCAAAAGTTTTTGAGGGTCAAGAGGAAGAATTTCCTCTATTCCACAGGAAGAGTCTTCCCATAAATCATGAAGCCATGCCAGGGCAATACAGCGCTCCCTTAGCTCGTGAGGAATCATTTTGTTTTCTTCCGTATAGGATGCCACTCTTTCTGAATGAAGATAGGTTGTTTCATCCAAAAAACGTTTTGCAAGTTCTTTTGCCTCCGCTATCATCGGTATCCCCCTTTTTATATGTTCTATAACCATTTCTAACTTTACAATACCTTAAAATAGGATTCTTGACAACCCTTATTCTGAAAAACGAGATAAACTGGATGAAAAATATCCAAAAAAGGATTCCGGTAATTGACAGCAACCGGCATTTATGTCATTATATATCATGGTAACGTTTTAAATAGTATAAGAAGAAGGAAAAAACATGAGTGAACAATTACTGGAATTAAGAAACATAAAAAAAAGTTTCGGTGAAACAGATGTACTCAATGGAATTACACTCTCCATAGAAAAGGGAGAATTTATTACATTTCTTGGTGCCTCCGGCTGTGGAAAAACGACAACACTGCGTATTATCGCTGGGCTGGAACATCCGGAAGAAGGCCATGTGTTTCTGGATGGGAAAGAGGTAACCAGCCTGTCGCCCAATGAGAGAGATGTAAATACAGTATTTCAGAATTACGCTTTGTTTCCCCATATGAATGTAGAGGCAAATGTGGGATACGGATTAAAAATCAGGAAAGTACCAAAGGGAGAGATAAAGACCAGAGTAAAGGAAATGTTAGAACTGGTTCAGTTAGAAGGATATGAAAAAAGGATGCCTTCAGAATTGTCAGGAGGACAGAAGCAGAGGGTAGCTATCGCAAGGGCTCTTGTAAACCGCCCAAAACTGTTGCTTCTGGATGAGCCTTTAGGGGCTTTAGACCTCAAACTGAGACGTTCCATGCAGATTGAATTGAAACGGCTGCAGAAAAAACTGGGGATTACTTTCCTATATATTACTCATGACCAGGAAGAAGCAATTAATATGTCGGACCGGATTGTGGTTATGAAAGACGGACAGTTTGAGCAGATTGGAACACCGGATGAAATCTATAATCATCCCAAAACCAGTTATGTAGCAGATTTTGTGGGGAATGCCAATATTCTTACAGGGACGGTTCAGTGCCTGGAGGGAGAAATGGCGGAAGTGGAAATAGAAGGACAGATACTTCACGCAAAAGCTGTTCCGGAATTAAGTGTAGGAAAGAAAATTTCCCTGGCAGTGAGAAGAGAAAATCTTTCTGTATGTGAAGAGTGTACGGAAGGGCTGGCAGCAGTCGTGGAAGATAAATCATTCAATGCCGGACAGCTCCATATGACCTTAAAATTGAAATCAGGAAAAGAGCTGACAGCCAGCCGCTATGGTATGGATTCTCATCTGATTCCAGGACAGAAAGTATGTGTGGGATGGAAACCAGAGCAGGCCGTGTTCGTGGATTTAGGGCAGGAGGCACTAGGATGAAAAAAAAGAAAACACCAGGTTTGTTTCTTACAGTGCTTCCGCTATATGTATTTACCATTTGTTTTGTAGTAGGACCGCTTTTATATATGATTGCCCTGAGTTTTGCCACTCCGGGAGCAGGTTCTTCCACCATTTGGAAATTTACCCTGGATAATTATAGAAAAATCGGTGAGCCTGTATATCTCCAGAGTTTTATCCAGTCTTTCCAACTGGCAATTACTAGTACCGTATTGATTGTGCTTCTTGGATATCCCTTTGGTTATTTTATGGCAAAGCTGTCTGAAAAAGGAAAGAAAAGAATGATGCTTCTGATTATGATTCCTTTCTGGACCAGCTCTCTGATTCGGATGTATGGATGGATTCTGATTCTTCAGGCAAAGGGTGTGCTGAATACTTTGCTTTTAAAACTGGGATTGATAGAAGAACCTTTAAAAATTTTGTATTCCTATCCGGCTGTGGTTATTGGAATGATTTATGCACTGCTTCCGTTTATGATTTTGTCTGTGTATTCCAGCGTGGAAAAAATGGACTGGTCCCTAGTAGAAGCGGCCAGAGACCTGGGGGCAGGTCCGGCGAAAGCTTTTTTTACGATTACATTAAAGCTGACTTTACCAGGATTGCTTACAGGAGTGATACTTACCTTCATTCCTTCTATGGGGCTGTTCTTTATTGCAGATATTCTGGGAGGAAATAAAATCGTACTGGTGGGGAGTGTTATACAAGATCAACTGACCAGAGGAAGTAACTGGCCATTTGCAGCAGCACTGGCTGTTGTGCTTATGATACTTACATCTCTGATGATTTTTGTTTATCGCAAGGTGACTCATGTAAAAGATTTGGAGGGATTGTATTGAAAAAGAAATGGAAATGGCCGAAGGTGTATCTGGCAGCTCTGACGATTCTGATGTATCTGCCTCTGGTGATGGTGGTGATTTTTTCTTTTAATGAATCGAGGCTGTCAGCCAGTTTTACCAGGTTTTCTTTAAAATGGTATGAAATCCTGGCACAAGACAGAGATTTAAAAGAAGCTTTGATGAACAGTATTGTTTTAGGCGTGTTAAGCTGTGGGATTTCTGCTGTCATTGGAACTTTAGGGGCAGTGGGAATGGCCAGGGTGAATTACAGAAGTAAGGGGATGATGGAGTATCTTTCTACTATACCGATTATGATTCCTGAAATCATCCTTGGCATGGTGTTCCTGGTTTTTTTCTCTTTGTTAAATTTACCTTTTGGTATGATAACACTGGTGATTGCACATACTACATTTTGTGTTCCCTATATTTTTATGATGGTGAAGGCACGGCTGGTAGGCATCGACAAATCTTTAGAAGAGGCGGCCAGAGATTTGGGAGCAGGTCCTGTGAGAACCTTTTTTGATATTACGATGCCTTTGATCATGCCTGCGGTATTGTCCGGCTCATTGCTGGCTTTTGCCATGTCCTTTGATGATGTGGTAATCAGTATTTTTGTAAACGGGCCAAGGCTGAATACTCTTCCGGTGAAGGTATATGCCCAGTTAAAGACAGGAGTGACACCGGAAATTAATGCTCTGTGTACGATTATTCTGGCTGTTATTATTCTGGTTCTGGGGCTTTCTTCCCTGATTGCTAAGAAGACACAGAAATAAGACTAAAAGAAAGATGAGGTAGTAGATATGAAAAAAAGAATACTTGCAATGCTGCTGTGCACAGTGCTGGCTGGAACAATGCTGGCTGGCTGTGGTGAAAAGAAAGAGGAAGCAAACAAAGAGCTGGTATTATATACCTGGGAAGGATTATTTCCACAGGAAGTTCTGAATAAATTTGAAGAAGAAAAGGGTATCCGGATCATTAGTTCCAATTTTGATTCTAATGAAACCATGCTGGAGAAAGTGCAGCAGTCAGATGGAAAAGATTATGACCTGGTCATTGGAGATGACTACATCATTGAACAGGTGGTGAATAGTGGACTGGCGAAAGAACTGGACAAGGCAAAGCTTACAAATTATAAAAATATCAATCCATTATATCAGAGCCAGTTTTATGATCCAGATAACAAATATACTATTCCTCACGGAGCAGGGATTCCGTTAATTGTATATGACCCGGAACAGGTGGATTTTGAAATCAAGGGTTATAGTGATTTGTGGAATCCAAAATTGGAAGACAAGATTGCTACCATTGCCAGCTATCGTGCCATTGAAGGAATGGTGCTGCTGACCATGGGCAAGAGTATGAATGAAGAAGATCCGGCTGTGATCAAAGAAGCGGGTGAAAAATTAAAAGAACTGGCACCGAATATCAGGATGATTCAGGATACGAATACTCAGAATGCTTTATTGAATGGAGAAGCAGCAGTGGGAATTCTCTATACTTCCCAGGTGATTGCAGCTCTTGCGGAAAATCCTGATTTGAAGGTGGTTTACCCGGAAGAAGGACTGGGATTTGGAATTATGAATTTCTTTATTCCAAAGAATGCACCGGATACCGAAGAAGCCTATGAATTTTTAGATTATATTTTAGAACCGGAAGTAGCGGCAGAATGCTTTGATTTCCTTGGTTATTATTGTACCAACAAGGCAGCAGATGAACTGGTAAATCCAGATCTGGTAGTGCCGGATTCTGTGACAAAAGGTGAGATTATTCAGAATGTGAGCCAGGAAGCAGAAGAGGTTTATAATCAGAACTGGACAGAATTTAAAGCTGCTTGCGATTAAGAGATACATAAGAGAAAAAAGAGTTGTTATGAAAGGGGAGTATGAATGAAGCGTTCATACTCCCCTTTGAGCTGTTGCTTTTCTGTAGATTAATGATTAGTTTGTTTTTCTTCTTCGTTCTCAGCCTGCAATTCCTGGTTCAATTCCTCAACCGCCATGCGGAAACCATTCTGTGCAGCTTTGATTCGCCAGAAATCTGCTTTTTCTACATCTTTCTCTACACCTTCTCCGTAGCGGTACAGTACAGAGAGATTGTACTGTGCAGCAGGAATCTGGGCATTCGCAGCTTTTTCAAAGAGCTGGAAGGCTTTCTTTGGCTCATAAGGAAGCAGTTCTCCAGAAAGAAACTGGGCGGCCATGAAGCACATAGCACGAAAATCACCCTGGGCTGCCGCCTTTTTATACCATTCCAGAGCCTTGGACAAATCCGGTTTTACACCGATTCCTTCTTCATAACAGCGGCCCATGTTATAAAGTGCATTCATGTTATTGCTTTTTGCGGCTTGTTCCATGTATTGGAAGGTCTTTTTATCATCCTTTTCTACACCTCTTCCCTGAGCATACATCATAGAAAGACGCATGGCAGCTTCCACGTGTCCTTTTTTTGCGGCTTTTTCGTACCAATGAGCAGCCTGCACATAATCTACAGAGGTGCGGATTCCGTTTTCATAATAATAACCCACTCCGAAAATCAGATCTTTTTGGCCGTTTTCAGCTAAAATCATCAATTCTTCTACTGTGAAAATATTGTTATTTTTAATGTCCATATCTCAAATTCTCCATTTTTTCGTTGTTTTCTCTATTATAACATGCTGTGCCCTATTCTGAAACTTGAAATTTAGGAATGTATTGGAAAAAAGACGTTTACAATCACAAAATACCTGTATATAATAGAAATCAGACAAAAAATATCTATATTTTATATAAACGGAGGAAGAAACCATGCTTGAATTAAGAGACGTTTCCTTTCGTGTTCCTGAGGATTCCAAGGAAAAAGAAAAAGGAATTCTGGAACATGTAAGTTTTACCCTGGAGGACAATAAATTTGTAGCAATCACAGGGCCAAATGGGGGAGGAAAATCCACTCTTGCAAAAATTATCGCAGGGATTGAAAAACCAACAGAAGGAAGAATTTTCCTGGATGGAGAAGATATTACAGACTGGAGTATTACTGAGAGAGCGAAACACGGCATCAGTTATGCTTTTCAGCAGCCGGTCCGTTTCAAAGGAGTAACGGTTTTTGATTTGATTCATCTTGCGGCAGGAAAAGAAATTTCTCTGTCAGGAGCCTGTGAATATCTGTCAGCCGTTGGGCTTTGTGCCAAGGATTATATTAACAGGGAAGTGAATGCAAGTCTTTCCGGTGGGGAGATGAAGCGTATTGAGATTGCCACTGTTATGGCCAGAGGAACCAGAATGTCTGTATTTGACGAGCCAGAGGCCGGAATTGACCTTTGGAGTTTCCAGAACCTGATACATGTATTTGAAAACATGAAACAGAAGAAAAAAGGTTCTATTTTGATTATTTCTCATCAGGAGCGAATCCTGAACACAGCAGATGAAATCTTAGTGGTTGCAGACGGAAAACTGGTGAGAAGAGGAAGCAAGGAAGATGTGCTTCCGGCATTATTAAATGCAGCAGAAACAGACACAGGATGTGCTGTCTGGCAGAAAGGGGTACAGGATTAATGGACACAATTCAAAAACAGCTTTTAGAGGCCATTTCAGGACTTCATGAAATTCCTGCGGGGGCTTATAATATCAGAGCCAATGGAGAAACGGAGGGCAGACAGACCACAGAAAATATTGATATTCTTCCAAGAGAAGAAGGCGATGGAATTGTCATCAAGATTAAATCCGGAACCAAAAACGAAAGCATGCACATGCCGGTGATTCTCAGTAAAGCAGGCTTGAAAGAAACCGTATATAATGATTTTTATATTGGAGATGACTGCGATGTGACCATTGTGGCGGGATGCGGTATCCACTGCGGAAGTGATGACGGAAGCCAGCATGATGGAATCCACAGCTTTTTTATCGGAAAAAATTCAAAGGTAAAATATGTGGAAAAGCACTACGGAAGTGGTGACGGAAAAGGCCAGAGAGTTATGAACCCACAGACCATCGTGGAAGTGGGAGAAGGCAGTTATATGGAAATGGATACTGCTCAGATTAAGGGAGTAGATTCCACAGACCGTCTTACGAAAGTGAAGCTGGCAAAAGGTGCTACCATGAAGGTTATGGAGCGTCTTATGACACACGGAAACCAGAGAGCAGAGAGCCGTTTTATCGTAGATTTGGATGGGGAAGATGCAGGGGCAAATATCATTTCCCGTTCTGTGGCAAAGGATGAGTCTTATCAGTTGTTCCAGTCCGTATTAAACGGAAATGCGAAATGCAGTGGTCACACAGAATGTGATGCCATTATCGTGGGAAATGCAAAAATCAGTTCCATTCCTGAGATTACGGCTAATAATTCTGATGCAGCACTGATCCATGAGGCGGCGATTGGAAAAATAGCAGGGGAGCAGATTATTAAACTGATGACCCTTGGACTTACCGAGGAAGAAGCAGAGGAGCAGATTATCAGCGGTTTCCTGAAATAGACGCTTTCTTGTCTTTTCATGTAGTATCATAGAAATAACTACTAATTGTATTCGGGAATGAGGGTGTTTTATGGTTTATAACAATGTTAGGCATGAGTGCAATCTTTATAATTTCTTTTTTGCACCCAGGGGAAACCTGAGGATGATGGAGCTTGGGATGAAGATTACCCAGATGTATCTGAATCCTTTTGACAAGATTATTGGAATCATCGGTGCAAAGGACTCTGGCAAGAGTATGCTGATTAAGGGAATGTTTCCGGGGATTCAGACAGTAGAAGAGGATGACGAATTTGAAATCCTGAACATGCCGCTGCTGAACTCAGATGACGTGGGATTTTACACGCCCAGGACTTTTCATGTAGATGTCCGGGCAGCGAAGAAATATGTGCCTTTGAAGGATATTGCCCAGGCGGTTTTGGATGTTACATCTAAAAATAAAAGGGTTATTGTGGAGCATTTTGAAATTTTGTATCCTGTATTGAAAAGAAATGCAGATTTACTGATTGGACTGGGAGAAGAAGTTCTGGTAACAAGACCTTCCCTGTTTGGTCCTTTGCCTAATAATATTGCGGATATTGTATTCAAATCTTTGATTTACAGGAAAATGGCACACAGTGCGGAAGATGTCTTTGAATATTGTGTAAAGGACATGGCACGGCCGTTTTATACCCGCTCAGATATTAAACATGGATTCATGATTAATTACAAAGAAAAACCGAATTTTGATTTGTATGAGATTGAGGAAAAGATACAGGAAGTAATCCGTCAGGATTTACCTATTGTACCTTGTGGAGAAGAGAGAATCCGGATTGGTGACCATGAGATGATCTGTACAGGTCCTCTGATGCATGTAGAAAGCACCGGTAAAATCGAAGGATTTTCTTTGGTAAAAGAGTTTTATCATGAGCCTCGTTTTGACGAATACGTGGTTGCCGGAGTAGTAGGACAGCAGGAACATCAAAACGAGTCAGATGAAGAAATCAACGCAATTGAAGTTTAAAATGAAAGAACCCCGGGAAGAATGCCTGGGGTTTTATCATGGACTGGAAGCAGAGGATGGAAGCATCTCTTTGCGGAACTGTCCTGGGGATACTTTTTTGTGTTGCTGAAATAGTTTGATAAAATAACTGGTAGAATTAAAGCCGCATGCCACAGCAATTTCTGTGACAGCAGAGGTGGTGGAGACAAGGAGTTTTTCCGCTTCTGCCAGGCGTATGCGTGTCACATAATCGCTAAAGTTCATATGAAGAATACGGTTAAAATTTCTTGAAAAATAACTGTAGCTCATACCGCACAGTTTTGCTGCATGGGAGGCTTTTACAGAGGTATCAAAATGCTCCCGGACATAAGAAAAAGCAGGTTCCAATTGTTCTGCAAGTTCTTCGTTTGCCATAAAGTCAGAGGGGAGGACAATTCCCTGTTTATGCCAGTAACGTAGAATCCACAGGAATACATTTCCGATGTGATTGCGGACAGCCAGCTCAAATCCATAGTTTTTTTCTTCGTCTTCCCTCAAAATTTCTTTTACCCAGAAGGAAACAGAGGTGTCTTTTAGAACCTCATGGGAGATGACCTGTTCCTGATGAGGATATCTTGCCAGAAAAGGGAGCAGATACTGGAACTTCAGGCGGCTGTAAGTGATCCCATTGTAAATCAGATCCGGTAAAAAACGAATCACATAATAACTTCCACCCGCTGGGGACAGGCTGTTAATCAGATGAACTTCCCCGGATGGAATCAGAACTAAATCACCGGGACCAAAACGGTGATAAGAATTTCCAAGGTATATTTCAAAATCATTTTCTTTTCCAAATAAAATTTCTATATAATCATGATAATGGGCAGGATATACCATGCCCGGTTCACAGACGTCTTGAAGATGGCAGATATATTCCAAGGGAATACCATCAATACAGGGCTTGTTTTCTTTCATATATTCCATATTCGTAACCTCAACAGGACAAAATTTTTTTATTTTTAAACAGAATAATTATAGCATAGAAGTTCACTGAGGGATATAATAAAACCAGAAAAAAGAAAGGACTTATTGCAATGAAAAAAGAATATATGGGAGTGCCCTTAGAAGGGTTTGGAGAAGTGGTAAGAAAAGCAGCTGCAGAAGGAATGGTACTGCTGAAAAATGAAAATAACATGCTCCCGGTTACGGAAAATGACGGGGTTGCTCTTTTTGGCAGATGTCAGATTAATTATTATAAAAGCGGAACCGGATCAGGAGGTGCAGTGAATACAGCCTATACCACAAATTTAGTAGATGGTTTCCGTGAGTACAAAAATATTATATTAAATGAAGAACTGCTTCAGGTATATGAGAAGTGGGTCGGAGAGAATCCTTTTGACAATGCAGGCGGTGCATGGGCCAGCGAACCATGGTTCCAGAAGGAAATGCCGGTTTCTTTGGAATTAGCTAAAAAAGCCAGAGAAACTTCGAATAAAGCCCTGGTAGTAATCGGAAGAACAGCAGGGGAAGATAAAGACTATGAAGCTGTGGAAGGCAGCTATTTCCTTACACAGGAAGAAAAGAAACTTTTAGAAACAGTAGCAGAAGTATTTGAAGATACTGCTGTTATTCTAAATGTTTCCAATATCATTGATATGAGCTGGCTGGAATGTCTGGAACATAAAGAGCATATCCGCAGCGTTCTCTATACCTGGCAGGGTGGTGTGGAAGCAGGCAGAGCCAGTGCAGATGTGCTGACAGGTGCTGTTACACCAAGCGGGAAATTGCCAGACACGATTGCATATGATATAAAAGATTATCCAAGTACAGAGAATTTCGGAAATAAAGAGAAGAATTTCTATAAAGAAGATATTTATGTAGGATACCGTTATTTCGAAACCTTTGCCCCGGAGAAAGTGCAGTTTCCGTTTGGCTTCGGTCTTTCCTATACAGATTTTTCTGTAAAGGTTCAGCAGGCAAAAATCCAGGGAACAGGAAAAGAGGCAAGAATGATTCTGCAGGTATCCGTGGCAAACATTGGAACTCAGTATTCTGGCAAAGAAGTGGTACAGGTATATTATGAGGCTCCCCAGGGAAAACTGGGAAAACCGGTTAGAGAACTGGGAGCTTTCGCAAAGACAGAGCTTCTTGCTCCAGGACAGGAGCAAATTCTGAAACTGGAGCTTCCGGTGAGTTCTATGGCATCTTATGATGACAGTGGAGTGACAGGACATAAATCCTGTTATGTGCTGGAAGCCGGAAGTTATAAATTCTATGTGGGAACAGATGTAAGAAATACACAGAAGATTCATCTGGAAGAGACAGAAGATTTTGAACTGCCAGAATGTGTTGTAACAGAAGAACTTCAGGAAGCATTGGCACCGACAGAACATTTTGAACGAATCCGCCCAGGGGAAAAAGGAGAGCAGGGAGTGTACACTCTGCTCAGGGAAGAAGTTCCGCTCCAGACCATCTCATTAGAAAAAAGAATCCAGGAAAATCTTCCAGAAACGATGGAAATCACAGGAAATAAAGGGATTTCATTCCAGGATGTAAAAAATAAAAAAGCGGATTTGGAACAGTTTGTGGCTCAGCTTACAAAGGAAGAATTAGCCATGATCGTAAGAGGGGAAGGTATGTGCAGCCCTCTGGTGACACCTGGTACAGCATCTGCTTTTGGAGGAACAGCCCCAAGCCTTTACGGTTATGGTATTCCTGTAACGTGTACTGCAGACGGGCCTTCCGGTATCCGCATGGACAGCGGGCTGAAAGCAACGCAGATGCCAATCGGAACCATGCTGGCAGCAAGCTGGAATCTTCCTATGGTGGAAGAACTGTATGAGTGGGAAGGAAGAGAACTTCAAAGAAACGAGATTGATACCTTATTGGGACCAGGCATTAATCTGCACAGAAATCCCTTGAATGGAAGAAACTTTGAGTATTTTTCAGAAGACCCATATCTTACCGGAAAATGTGGTGTAGCCGTGGTAAAAGGAATCAAAACCAGTGGTGCAGACGCAACTGTGAAGCATTTTGCATGTAACAATCAGGAACTTGCAAGAAATATGGCAGATTCTATCGTTTCAGAACGTGCCGTAAGAGAGATGTATTTAAAAGGCTTTGAGATGGCAGTGAAAGAAGGACATGCCTGCTCCATCATGACTTCCTACAATCCGTTAAACGGACATTGGTCAGCATCAAATTATGATCTGTGCACCACGATTTTGAGAGAAGAGTGGGGATATACAGGAATTGTCATGACAGACTGGTGGGCAAAGATGAACGATCCTGTTAAGGGAGGAGAAGCCCATATGAATAATACTGCAGCTATGGTCAGGGCACAGAATGATTTGTATATGGTAGTTCCAAACGGCGGTTCCCAGGAAAATGAATATGAAGACAATACCTTGGAGGCATTGGAAAATGGAACATTAACCATAGGAGAACTGCAAAGATGTGCCATGAACATCTGCCGCTTTATCCTTCATGCACCGGTTTCTGAAAGAAAATTAAAAACACTGGAGGAAATGCAGGAAGAGAATGGGGATTTTGTTTTTGAATCAATCAAGATGTATCCACAAAAAGAAGCTATGACCATGCAGATTGAGCATGCGGGCAGATATAAATTTCTGGTAAAAACACGCTCCCCGTTATCCTCTCTTGCACAGTCTTCCAGCAATCTGCTGTTAAACGGACAGCCGGTAGTGACAATTCAGAGCAATGGAACAGAAAACGAATGGGTAATATTAAAATTAAACAATATCCAGTTAGAAGCAGGAACTTATCAGGCAGAATTAGCACCTGTAAAACCTGGTCTGGAAATTGAATGGATTGAAGTGACAAGATAAAACAGTGTTTTATAAAAAAGAGAACATTCCTGTGTTTGTGGCAGGAATGTTCTTTTGCGTTAATGATACTTCCTGAAATAAAGATTCTGTATCAGAGAAATCACACCGTATAAGAAAATGGCAATGATACACAAAATCACAATGGCCATCAGCATGGTGGTGAGCTGGAATACCTGGCTGGAATAAATGATCAGATAGCCAAGTCCGCTTTTGCTTCCAATCATTTCCCCTATGACAATACCAATCAGAGAAAGTCCGATATTTACTTTCATGATACTTAACATCAAAGGAATGGAAGAGGGAAGAACCACTTTAAACAAGGCATCTGTTTTTGTTCCCCCAAGGGTGCGGATTAATTTCAGCTTATCAGGGTCAGTTTCGCAAAATCCAGTGTACAGATTTAGGATTGCCCCAAAGACAGCAACCGAAATCCCTGCGATAATAATCGTTTTCATGCTACTTCCAAGCCAGACAATCAAAAGCGGGGCAAGGGCAGATTTCGGAAGGCTGTTCAGAACCACAAGATAAGGCTCTAAAACAGCAGAAAGTTTTGGAAATGCCCATAAAAATACAGCAATGACAATGCCCAGTGCAGTAACCAGAATAAAACTGAAAAAAGTCTCCGTGAGCGTGACAGAAACATGTTTTATCAGGCTGCCGTCCAGAATCATGTCTTTCATAACCGTAATGATCTGAGAAGGGCTGGAAAAAATAAAGGAATCAATGATACCGAGCCTGGCTGTGCTTTCCCATAGAAATAAGAGAAAAAGCAGCAGAAGGATACGGAGGAACTGAACCAGATACTGATTCCGTTTTTCGTGCTGTAAATAATGCTTTTGCTCTTTCGAAACCCCATGCAAATCAACCATGAACATTCAGCTCCTTCCAGATTTCATTAAAATACGTCTTAAATTCCGGTGCATTTCTGGAAGACATAGGCGTACGGTTCTTCAAATCAAATTCAATGTGGATGATGTTCTGCACACAGGCAGGGCGTTTGCTAAAGATAATCACCCGGTCAGCCATGCTTACTGCTTCCGAAATATCATGAGTGACGAGAACAGCTGTTTTTCCTTCCTGGCGGATGATTGTACCGATATCGTCACTGACAGACAGACGGGTCTGGTAGTCCAATGCAGAGAAGGGTTCATCCAGAAGCAGCAGATCCGGCTCTAAAGCCAGAGTGCGGATCAGGGCAGCCCGCTGCCGCATACCACCGGAGAGCTGGGAAGGCCTGGAGTTTTTAAACTTATCCAGTCCATAATTTTCCAATAGATGGTCTACACGTTCTTTTGTTTCCTTAGTTACACGCTTTTGTATCTCTAAGCCAAGGAGCATATTGCTGTAAATGGTCCGCCACTCAAAAAGATGGTCTTTTTGCAGCATATAGCCGATATTGGTTCCGGATTCATGGAAAGGTTTTCCATTGAGAAGAAGTTCTCCTTTTGCGGGCTTTATCAGCCCGCAGAGCATATCTAAGAAGGTGGATTTTCCACATCCCGAAGGCCCTACAATAGCCACAAACTCCCCCGGAAATACAGAAAAAGAAATATGAGAAAGAGCCGGAGTTTCACCGGATTTCGTGTGATAGGTGTAACTTACATCCTTCACCTGTAAAAGAGGCTGGTTCATAGTGAAGCTCCTTTCTGAAAATCAGGATATTTTGTACTTATAGTATCATATGCAGATTTTTATAGAAGGAGATTGAAAATAAATTGACAATTAACTACTATGTGGTACAATATAGTTAAGAAGACTACTTGGCAGAACAAGGTAGAAGAGGTGAAAATTTACGGGAGGTGTTCTGTATGAAAAATAATGCGTGGAAGAAGTTAAAAAAAGAAAACAATGGAAGCGAATTAAATTTAACAGTGGAAGATATCGGATATGTTAATAAAGTTTGCACTCATGCAGAAAGCCATGGGGTTGGATTGATTGAAACACAACTGCTCCGGAAGGACTTGATCGGTATGGGTCTGGAAGCAAAAAAAGAAGGAGTCCTTCTGGAAGAACGATTAGGTGCGGTAGAAGACTTTGCTGAAAATATTGTCCTGGAAGGAAAAAGAGAAGACCATAAAGAACAGATTTATACCTGGATTCAGGGAATGGGAATTGGTTCTATGGTATTAGCCGGATTTCATGGCTTGCTTGTGATTACAGAATCTTCTGGAAATGTTTTGTTAAGCAGAAATTGTGGAATCTCCCAATTGCTTTGGATTGGCGTGGAGCTTTTGATTTTGACAATGCTTCATTTTTTATCAGGAAGAGCAATACTTGGCAGGAAAAAAGATAATTTTAATTTAGTGATTGTAATAGGTTTTACTCTATTCCTTAGAGTTTCTTCGAGAAATTTCATGCTCAAAGAAATGGCAAATGAAATCATGCTTCCAAATTGGATATTATTAATTGTGATTGCCGTTGGTTTCTTTTTGTACATTTGTGGAACGTATTTATTTGACAAACTTTTGGAGGAAAGAGCCAGGGAGTATCATCTGGAAAAGAATTAGAAAGCCTGGGAGGTGAGAAAACGGCATGTATGACAAATCTCAAATGATGAGAGGAACATTGGAAGGCTGCATTTTGAAAATCATCAGTGTAGAGACCACATACGGATATGAGATTGTTATGAAGCTTCAGGATTTTGGATTTGAAGATATGAAGGAGGGAACGATTTATCCTCTGCTGGTAAGGCTGGAAAAGAAAAAAATGATTTCTTCCGAGTTTCGCCCCTCCCCTCTTGGACCAAGCCGGAAGTATTATTCCCTCACAGAAGCCGGCCGGGAGCAATTAAGAGAGTTTGAAATCTGCTGGAGAAGCGTGTCGGATACGGTGGAGTCGATTCTGATGATGTAGGAGAAACGGGGTGAAGCAAATGAAGAAGGATATATGGAAGCAATTAAAAAAGCAAAATGATGGAAGACAGTTGAATCTGGAGGTGTCAGATCAGAAATATATCGATAAAGTGACAGCCTATGCGGTAAATCAGGGAGTAGGGATGATGGAGACCGAGATTATCCGGAAAGATTTGATTGGAATGGGACTTGAGGCAAAAAAGGAAGGAGAACTTCTGGAACAGCGGCTGGGAGATGTAGGGGAATTTGCGAGAGAACTGGTAGATGCCGGGAAAGCGGACAATAGGAAAGAAGAGAAGTATTATTTTATGAAAGGCGTTGGTTTCTGGTATCTTGTATTAGCTGTTAGTGCACTCTTACTGGTGCTGGTCATGAATACGCTGGAGCTATCAAGAGAAAAAATGAATCTGGGAGGATTTCTCTATGCATTGCTGATGTTTCCCTGGATTATATCCTTTTGGGATTTGCATATCCTTGGCAGGTTTGCTTTGAAAAAATGGTACGGTGTACTAGTTGCCATAGTTGCAGTTCTTACGATTTGGGGAAATAATATTTTAGAAATCATAGCACCTGGTTTTCTTGCAAGGACAATGGAAGAATATATACCGTTTTTCGGAATGAAAATTTCAGATGGGTGTTACTTCCTGCTGTTTGTTCTTGGAGCTATCCTTTATTGGTATGGAAAAAAGAAGTTTACAGAAATTACAGAGCAGGTGGCGATGGAACATCATCTGATACGGAATGATTAGAAATAAGAAAGGGAAACGGGGTGGAGCGAATGAAGAAAGATATATGGAAGCAATTAAAAAAGCAGAACGATGGAAGACAGTTGAATCTGGAGGTGTCAGATCAGAAATATATCGATAAAGTGACAGCCTATGCGGTAAATCAGGGAGTAGGGATGATGGAGACCGAGATTATCCGGAAAGATTTGATTGGAATGGGACTTGAGGCAAAAAAGGAAGGAGAACTTCTGGAGCAGCGGCTGGGAGATGTAGGGGAATTTGCGAGAGAACTGGTAGATGCCGGAAAAGCAGACAATAGGAAAGAAGAGAAGTATTATTTTATACAATCTACAGGATTTGTGTATCTGTTTGCAGGTGTTTTGATGTTTTTTGTGTCCATGACAAAGGCGGGCTGGAATATGCTGGAAGACAGTGCGTTTAATCTGGTTTCTATATCCTGGATGGTATTGGCACCCTGGCTCTTATCTGTATGGCAGATGTACTCTATGGGGCGATTTGTGCTGGTGAAAAAAATAGGCGGAATACTCACAGTCCTTGCTGCAGGAATGATTTTGGTTCTGAATTTGGTATATCATTATTTTTTCAATGACATAAAAGGGTTTGGAAATCAAGCTGTTCCCAATTGGATTTTTCTATTGTTTCTTCTTGCAGGCGGCATTCTTTATTGGTACGGAAAAAAGAAGTTTACAGAAATCACAGAGCAGATAGCCAAAGAACAACATATAGAGTTTTGAAAAGGCTGGAGGTGTTTGATATGACAAAGAATTCTAAGAAAAAAAGATATTTTCCATTATCCTTTTAGCACTTTTCTGTATTGTGCTCTTATTAGCATATTTACAAGTAATCACAGTTAACGTTAAATTGATGTGTCTTGCATTTCTGGTTGTGATTGCAGGAATGACATTTCGTAAACCAGATAAGCCTTTTAAAGATATGACAAGTCATGAGAAATATATGACGGTACTAGATTTATTTCTCTGGTTAGCTGTTTTGTTTACAGCATTTACACGTTTTTGATTTCAGACGGATGGAGATAGAAAACTTTGAAAAGGAGAACAGGATAACATGAAAACCATGATACGTCTGCATTATTGCTTCCGGGGACAGGTTCAGGGAGTAGGATTCCGTTATAAAATGTATTATTTGGCACAGAAGTATGGTGTTAGCGGATGGGTGAGAAATGAATATGATGGTTCCGTATCAGCGGAAGTGCAGGGAGAGGAGGCAGCGGTGGACATGATTCTGCAGGCTCTTTTCTCTGACCGTTATATTGAAATTCAGGATATGGAAACAAAGAAACTTCCTCTGTATGAGGGGGAAAGAGGATTTTTAATGGAAAATTGAATAGAGGGCTTGTTGGTATAAAATTAAACATAGCAGTTCAAATAGGTGCAAATTGTCGTAAGCAGCTATCTAGCCTACAAAAATTAGTTCCGAATAGGGTGAGAATGAAAAAATCAATCTTTTGGCCTATGAAAATTCATCCAAAGTAGGTGCGAACAATGTAAAATGGAAATAGAGCCTATGATTCATGCAGGAAGAGTAGGTGAGAATCTTCGTATAAGAATACTTAGCCTAATTGAGCAAGGAAAAAGTAGGTGAAAAGACCAGGAAAAGTGGTTTTAGCCTATTGGATTTGGAAAATGGCAGGCTAAAAGCGTAAAGTTGATAAAACCCACGTATTTTAAAGAATTCTACGGATTTCTTTTGCAGAGATTGACAGAAGATTCTAGGACTGATAATCTAATGAATAGAGAAACACGGTGTGGGGAGGTGTTTTTATAAAACTGAAAAATGTGTTGATTGTGGTAAAGGAAATAGAAAAATCGAAACAATTTTACAAGGAATTATTTGGGCTTGATGTGGTTCTGGAGCAGGAAGGAAATGTGATTCTTACAGAAGGCCTGGTACTTCAAGATGCGGATATTTGGAGCCAGGCAGTAGACGGAAATGTACAGTTTCAAAATCATGCTATGGAGTTATACTTTGAAGAGCGGAATTTCGATGAATTTCTGGAAGTTTTGAAGAATTATCATCATAAAATTCCATATGCAACTCCGGTGACAGAATTGCCAGGTGGGAAAAGAATTGTCCGGATTTATGATCCAGACGGAACGTTAATAGAGATTGGAACACCTTGACATGTGAAGGAATATTGGAAAAAGAGGATAAAAACGTATGGATGGAAGAATTTATGACGCATATGTGGAGATACTAAAGGAGGAACTTGTGCCGGCTATGGGGTGTACAGAACCCATTGCCATTGCATATGCAGCAGCAGTCGCAAGAGAAACTTTGGGAAATACACCGAAAACAGTGCGTATCAGTGCCAGCGGAAATATTATTAAAAATGTAAAGAGCGTGGTAGTCCCTAATACTGGTGGGCTGCGTGGTATTGCAGCGGCAGCAGCGGCAGGAATCGTAGCAGGAAAGGCAGAAAAGAAGCTGGAAGTTCTTGCAGAGATTACAAAAGAAGAAATCGAAGAGATTTCTGATTACTTAAAGATTGTACCATTTCAGATTACTGCTTCTGATTCGAAATGTATTTTTGATATTTATGTGGAAGTACAGGATGAGGAACATAGTGCAGAAGTTCAGATTCAAGGGCATCATACTAATATTGTACAGATTCGGAAAAACGGGGAAACACTCTTTGGAAAAGAGTATTCGGAAGATGAAAATTGCACAGGAACAGACAGGCATCTGCTGAATGTGGAGCAGATTATTACGTTTGCAAATGAAGTAAAAATTTCTGATGTGAAAGAAATCATTGAGAGACAGATTGAATATAATATGGCAATTGCCAAGGAAGGACTAAGAGGAAACTGGGGTGCAAATATCGGGAAGATTCTTCTCCAGTCTTACGGAAATAGTGTACAGAACCGGGCAAAAGCCATGGCAGCAGCCGGTTCGGATGCCAGGATGAATGGCTGTGAGATGCCGGTTGTTATCAATTCAGGAAGCGGAAATCAGGGCATGACAGCTTCTCTGCCGGTAATTGTATATGCTGAGGATATGCAGGCATCCAGAGAAACATTAATCCGTGCACTGGTGGTATCAAATCTGGTTTCCATCCATTTAAAGACAGGCATTGGAACCTTGTCCGCTTACTGCGGTGCCATCAGTGCAGGCTGTGGGGCTGGTGCAGGGATTACATACCTGTACGGCGGCGGCTATACCGAGGTTGCTCACACCATTGTCAATGCACTGGCTATTAATTCCGGTGTAGTCTGTGACGGTGCAAAAGCAAGCTGTGCGGCAAAGATTGCATCTGCAGTGGAAGCAGGCACCCTTGGTATGAAAATGTATCAGTTTGGCAGCCAGTTTTATGGCGGTGATGGTATTGTCGCAACAGGAATTGAGGAAACCATTGCCAATGTGGGACAGCTTGCAAGAGATGGTATGCGTGAGACAGACAAGAAAATTATTGAAATTATGATTGACAAAATCTGATTTTGGTTATAAAAATAAAACTGGAAGTAAGTTTTTGACAGTTGTGATTGAACAAGGAGGAACAGACTTATGAGAATTTTGTTTTTTGACACAAAAAGCTATGATAAAGATTCTTTTCAGAAACAGGTATCAAACTACCCTGAGATAGAAATTGATTATTTAAAAACAGATTTAGCACCGAAGACAGCACCTCTGGCAAAGGGATATGATGCAGTTTGTGCTTTCGTAAGCTCTGATGTGGGAAGTGAGACCATGGATGCCCTTCATGAAGCAGGAGTAAAATTAATCCTCATGCGTTGTGCAGGTTTCAATAATGTGGATCTGGAAAAGGCAGAAGAGTATGGAATCCAGGTGATGCGTGTGCCGGGATATTCTCCGGAAGCAGTAGCAGAACATGCCATGGCACTGGCTCTTGCAGCTAACCGCCGCATTCACAAAGCTTATGTAAAGGTAAGAGAAAATGACTTCAGCCTCAGCGGTCTTATGGGAATGAACTTCTATGAGAAAACAGCAGGTATCGTGGGAACCGGTAAGATCGGTGCTGCCATGGCCAGAATCTGCAGAGGCTTTGGCATGAAGGTGATTGCATATGATGTGTATGAAAATCCGGATTTAAAGGACTTTGTGACCTATGTATCCCTGGATGAATTGTTAGCCAGCAGTGATCTGATTTCTCTTCACTGCCCGTTAATGGACAGCACCTATCATCTGATCAACAAAGAAACCATTGCCAAGATGAAAGACGGTGTGATTCTGGTAAACACATCCAGAGGCGGTCTGGTGAAGACAAACGATTTGATCGAAGGAATCCGTGCGAGAAAATTTTATGCAGTTGGTCTTGATGTGTATGAAGAAGAGACAAAGAATGTGTTTGAAGACCGTTCCGATGAAATTCTGGAACATTCTACCACAGCAAGGCTGCTTTCTTTCCCAAATGTTATGATTACCTCCCATCAGGGATTTTTCACAGAGGAAGCACTTGCAGCCATTTCTCAGACAACCCTGGATAATGCGAGAGCGTTTATCAAAGGAGAAACAACAGGAACAGAAGTAAGAAAATAGAAGAACAGAAAAAGCAGGCAGGATAACACGGTAAATGTGTGTATTCCTGCCTGTTTGTCTAGTCGGCACGGAAATCTTCCGGAAGTAAAGGTTTTGGAAGCTCTCCCGTTCGCACAGGTCCTGTGGAGTTTCTGCATATTAACTGGGCACGAAGGAGCAAGGTGCTGATGGGTGTATGATTTAAAAGACTGATCATGGCATAATAGCCGCAGTTTCCAAGTGAAGTTCGGTCCTGACGAATTGTTGTGAGGGGTGGTGTGGTATAAGCACTAAACGGTGCATCATCAAACCCGATAACACTGATATCTTCCGGAACCCGGTAGCCAAAATCTTTACACTGGGTAATGACAGCGTTGGCAAGTTGGTCATGACAGCAGATAAGAGCAGTGACTTGTTGTTTTAGAAGGCGTGGCAGATATTTTTGCGTGCACTCAGAAATAAAGTAAGAGTATCCTGTCATGTTTTTGCTGACAGGAAGACCGTGGGCTTTCATTGCGTGAAAAAATGCCTGATACCGTGCCCGGGTAATATGGGACTGCATATCACCTCCGATATAGCCGATGGATGTATGCCCAAGGCTTTTCAGATAACGGACAGCCATATCAAAACCTTCTTCATTGTTGATTCCTACATAGGAAACTTCCGGGTTTTCCCTAATATAATTATCATACAGAACGGCCGGGGTTCGTGCAGTGCGCAGTTCTTCCATCCATGGATCTTTGAGGGAAAGACCAAGGATAAAGGCACCTTTGTATTCATTTTGCAACATAAAAACATCATAAGAAAGCGTTTCCTGAAGCTCGAAAGGAATTTCGACAACATCTACTTCCCAGCCGGCTGGGATGGCAAGCTTTTTAAAGCCCATAACAATGTCATAGCCAAAGCTCTCCGGGCTCTGGTATTCCATATGTTCAATGAGAATACAGAGTTTCTGCACACTTCCTTTTCGTACACGTTTTTTTTCATAACCCATTTCTACTGCTGTTTCCAGAACTTTTTTTCGTAACGTTTCGCTGATATCATCAGAATGGTTTAAGGCTTTTGATACAGTTCCTTTGGAAATTCCTAACGCTTTTGCTATATCATTAATGGTTGGCATATGATTCTCCTTATGAAAAAATGTACTTCTTTTTCTGATAGTATATAAAAAAACAGAAAAAAAAGCAATGTGTATCCAACTAAATCCTGGATTCATCAAGAAAACAGGAAAATCTACAAAGGGAGAAAAGAGAATTTGTGTATATTGCTATAATTGCAGCAAAGAACCAAAAGAGATATTGACTTTTAAAGAAGGAGGTAGTAAAACTATAACTACGGAAACTAAACGAAACTTTTTGGGCGTGATAGTCCAAAGGAATATGAAAAATGAGAAAGAGGATTATGATGAAAAGAGCAAGTGGTATTTTACTTCCTATTTCGAGCCTTCCATCTCCGTATGGAATCGGCTCTTTTTCTAAGAGTGCATATGAATTTGTCAATCAGCTTGCAAGAGCAGGGCAGTCCTACTGGCAGATTCTCCCTCTTGGACCAACCAGCTATGGAGATTCTCCATATCAGTCTTTTTCCACCTTTGCAGGAAACCCATATTTTATAGATCTGGATGCTTTAATAAAAGAAGGTGTCCTGACAAGAGCAGAGTGCCGTGCCTGTGATTTTGGCAGTGACCCGGCAGATATAGATTATGGAAAATTATATCAGGAGCGTTTTATTCTTCTGCGTAAGGCTTACGAGAGAAGCAAAATTTATGAAAATCCTGAATTTCAAGAGTTCTGCAGAGAAAACAGCTTCTGGCTGGACGATTATGCGCTGTTTATGGCAGTGAAGAACTGCTTTGATGGAAAAGCATGGAGCGAGTGGGCAGATGACATCCGCAGACGATGGGAACCGGCATTGGATTACTACAGAGAGAAGTGTTATTTCGATATTGAATTCTATAAATATCTCCAATTTAAATTTATAGAGCAGTGGAAAAAATTGAAATCCTATGCCAATGAAAAGGGAATTAAAATCATCGGTGATATTCCGATTTATGTGGCTTTTGATAGTGCAGATACCTGGGCAAACCCGCAGATGTTTCAATTTGACGAGGATAACAGGCCAGTAGCTGTGGCAGGCTGTCCGCCAGATGCATTTTCTGCAACTGGTCAGCTCTGGGGGAATCCATTATACCGGTGGGAATATCACAAGCAGACAGGATATGACTGGTGGACAAAACGGATGGCTCATTGCCATGAATTATATGATGTGGTACGCATTGATCATTTCCGTGGTTTTGATGCCTATTATTCTATTCCTTATGGAGATAAAACGGCAGAGAGAGGGCATTGGGAACAAGGCCCTGGTATGGATTTGTTCCATGCTCTGGAAATTAAATTAGGACATCAGGAAGTGATTGCAGAAGACCTTGGTTATATCACGAAATCTGTGGAAAAGATGGTGGCTGACAGTGGATATCCGAATATGAAGGTACTGGAGTTTGCCTTTGATCCAAGAGAACCTGCAGATTATCTGCCTCATACTTATGATAAAAATTGTGTGGTATATACAGGGACTCACGATAATGAAACCATATCTTCCTGGTATCGGAATCTGCCGACAAACCACAAGAAGTTTTTGCATCGGTATATGAACAATTCCACTACCCCGGCAGAAGAAATTCATTGGGATATGGTACGTCTGGCCATGATGAGCACGGCAAATCTCTGCATTATTCCTTTGCAGGACTATATGGGGCTGGGAGATGAGGCAAGAATCAACCATCCATCTACACTGGGATGCAATTGGAGATGGCGTCTGGTCAAAGGACAGGTGACATCCCAGCTTTTGAAGCAGATTCGGGAACTGACGGAAATCAGTGCAAGATTGAGTTAAAAACAATGTGCTCAAGGCATCTCGGAAGAAAGATGCTGCTTTCGGACTTGTGCAGGAGTCTGGTGAAACTGGCGTTTAAACTGCCGGTTAAAATTGGAGAGATTGGAAAATCCGGAGTTTTCTGCGATTTCCAGTACCGTTAAGTCTGTACTTTTTAGATTCAGGAAGGCTTTTTCCAAGCGGAATCCATTTAAATATTTGGTAAAAGTGCTTCCTGTGATATTCTTGAACCAGCGCATGAAATGGCTGGCACTATAACCGCAGACATCTGCTGCGGTTGCTACGGAGACAGGCTGGGAATAATGTTCTTCCAAAAATTGCAAAACCAGTTTCAGTTTTCTAGTATTTTCCGGGCGGTTTTCTTTTGGAGAAAAAGATTCTGCAAGAGAGAACAGCAGGGAGAGAAAGCGAAGGGTGTTGCCTTTTACGCCCAATTCATAGCCTGGACACCTGCTGTCACACAGACGGTCAGAGTCTTCCAGACATGCAGATAATTCGCGGTAATTCTGAGCTTTGGAAGTGATATGGCAGGGAAGTGATACCTGATTCTGTTTTAATGGAATCAGGTATTTTTGACTGCATACATCCACTGTTCCGATTCCAAGAAAAGTAAAATCAAATATAATGTTTTCATACTCCATGCGCTGATAATGAAGATGGTGCAGGCCGTGAAGATGCCCTGGCGGTACAAAGACAATGTCACCGCCCTGTACCTCGAACACAGAAAGGTCTACCTGGGCAATCCCACGGCCTTTTTTGATGTATATAATTTCCGCAGTGTCCTGCCAGTGAAGATATACGGATGGGAAATCCTGGGGAATGGTACAGGGGTACACATTGTAGGGAAACAGGATAGGTGTGTGCTGCTTGGTTTCGTGATAGCGTTCGGAAACCGGATGGTTAAGTTGGTCTTTTTTTTCATGATAACTCCTTGAAAAACTTTCTCGATAATAGTATTGTACAATAATTTGCGGATAAAGTACAGGAAATAAGGGAGGAAATGTTGTAAATATATAGTATCAAGAAAAAACGAGAAAATTCCCATAAGGAATTGCGGATTACAGGAAAGGAGAACTTATGACAGTAGAGGAAAGATGGACAAAATTATGCGGCAAGAAAATAGAGGAATGCAGCTATGAAGAGTTATATCCGGCACTGATGCAGATTGTGCAGGAGAAAAGCAAACTTCACGAACAGACGGTAACAGGAAGAAAATTATATTATATTTCCGCAGAATTTTTAATCGGCAAGCTGCTCAGTAATAATTTGATCAACCTTGGACTTTACGAAGAGGTAAAAGAGTGTTTGGAAAAACATGGAAAATCCATGGCAAAACTGGAGGAAACAGAACCGGAACCTTCTCTGGGAAATGGAGGGCTTGGAAGACTTGCCTCCTGTTTTTTGGATTCCCTGGCAACGTTGAATCTGCCGGGAGACGGTGTAGGACTTCGGTATCACTGCGGATTATTCCGCCAGAAATTCAGGGAAAATATGCAGAAGGAGCAACCGGATTACTGGTTGGGAGAAGACAGTTGGGCAGTCAGGACAGATACCGTCTATCCAGTGATGCTGGGTGGGAAAGAATACAGAGCACGTCTTTACCAGATAGATGTAACAGGGTATCACGGACGGACCAACAAACTGAATCTGTTTGATCTGGACACTGTAGACGAAAGCATCATTCAGGATGGAATTGCATTTGATAAACAAGAGATTGATAAAAATCTGACGTTGTTTTTATATCCAGATGACAGCGACGAAGAGGGACGTATTCTTCGTATCTACCAGCAGTATTTTATGGTCAGTGCGGGAGCACAGATGATTCTAGAGGAATGTGAAAAGCGGGGCAGTAATTTTCATAATCTGGCAGAGTATGCGGCAGTTCAGATCAATGATACTCATCCATCCATGGTGATTCCAGAATTAATTCGTCTTCTGGAAGAAAAGGGCATTGATTTTGAAGAAGCAACAGAAATTGTCACAAAAACATGTGCATATACAAACCATACGATTCTGTCAGAGGCTCTGGAAAAATGGCCGGCAGAGTACCTGGAAATAGTGGTGCCTCAGTTGATGCCGATTATCCGGAAATTGGACAAAAAGATAAAGACTTCCGTAAATGATTCTTCGGTGGATATTATTGACCGAGAAAATCTGGTGCATATGGCGCATATGGACATCCATTTTACGCACAGTACTAATGGAGTTGCGGCATTGCATACAGAAATTTTGAAGAACAGTGAACTTCACAACTTTTACCAGTTATATCCGGAGAAATTTAACAATAAGACCAATGGCATTACATTTCGCCGCTGGCTATTATCCTGCAATCCAAAACTTACTGCATTCATTGAAGAACTGATCGGGGATGGATTTAAGAAAGATGCCTCTCAATTGAAAAAACTAGCTGCTTTTGCAGATGACAAACAGGTTCTGAAACGTCTTATGGAGATTAAGAAAGAAAATAAAGAAAACCTGGCACATTGGATGAAGGAGAAACAGGGTGTTTCTGTGAATCCGGAATCCATGTTCACCATTCAGTCGAAACGTCTTCATGAGTACAAACGTCAGCAATTGAATCTGCTCTATCTGATTCATCAGTATTTTGAGATAAAAAATGGACATCTTCCTGCAGCTCCGATTACAGCTGTTTTTGGGGCAAAAGCAGCTCCTGCTTACACTATTGCAAAAGATATCATCCACGGAATTCTCACATTTTCACAGGTGGTTGCGGAAGATGCAGAAGTTTCTAAGTGGATGAAGATTGTATTGATTGAAAACTACAACGTGGAAGCAGCAGAAAAAATGATACCTGCCTGTGATCTTTCAGAGCAGATCAGCCTTGCTTCCAAGGAAGCCTCAGGTACTGGGAACATGAAATTTATGCTCAACGGAGCCCTGACACTTGGAACTATGGATGGAGCAAACGTTGAGATTGCTCAGTGCGTAGGTGATGAAAATATCTATATTTTCGGTCAGAGCAGCGAGCAGGTATTAGAACGCTATGCAAATGAAAGTTATCATGCCAAGCAGTGGTATGAGGCAGATTCCAATCTGTGCCGTGCGGTAGACTTTCTGGTCAGTGATCGGATGTGCAGTCACGGACGGAAAGAGAATCTGCAGCGTCTGCATCAGGAATTGATTCAGAAAGACTGGTTCCAGACCTTTCCGGATTTTAATGCATACATTGTACGAAAAAACCAGGCAATTTATGATTATGCAGTAAATCCGGAAAAATGGGCAAGGATGGCTCTTCTGAACATCAGTAAGACCGGCTTCTTTTCCTCTGATCGCACCATTGCAGAATATAATGAAGATATCTGGCATCTTGAAGCAGGAAAAAGGTAGTAAAAAAGATTCCCGTAGGCTATAATGAAAGAAAAATGCCTGCGGGAATTTTTTGCAGGAAAAAGAGGTGCAAAGAAGTTGAACAGAAATTATCAGAAAGAATTGGAAAAATTGATTGAACAGATAAAACGAGAAGGAAAAACGCCCAGCCTGTTTCTTCATAGCTGCTGTGCCCCTTGCAGCAGTTATGTGCTGGAATATCTCTCTCAATATTTTGAGATTACAGATTTTTTTTATAATCCTAATATTTCTCCCAGAGAGGAATACGAGAAACGTACAGAAGAACTGAAACGGCTCATTGAAGAGATGCCCATGGTACATAAGCCTGTATTTCAGGAGGGAGAATATTGTCCTGAGAAGTTCTTTGATATGGCAAAAGGATTAGAAGAAGTGCCAGAAGGTGGAGAACGCTGTTTCCGGTGCTACCGGATGCGAATGGAGGAGGCTGCCAGGCTGGCAGCAGAAGGAGGCTATGATTACTTTACCACAACGCTTACCATCAGTCCTTTGAAAAACGCAGCAAAGCTCAATGAAATCGGGGAGGAACTGGAAAAAATTTATCATGTAAAACATCTTCCATCAGACTTTAAAAAGAAAAACGGATACAAACGCTCCACAGAATTGTCAAAGGAGTATGATCTGTACCGCCAGGATTATTGTGGCTGTGTTTTTTCTAAAAGAGAGCGGGAAAAACAGAAAGAAAACAATTTAACACATAAAAATTGTGAAGTAAAACAATAGGATAGTGCTTGCCATAAATGTGATAAAGTGATAAAATTCTACAGAAGATAAATCAAAAGAAAGAGGAACGAGTATGGCACAATTATGGGGAGGCCGTTTCACAAAAGAAACGGATCAGCTTGTTTATAATTTTAATGCATCTTTAAGCTTTGACCAGAAGCTTTACAAACAGGATATTACAGGGAGTATGGCACATGCAGCCATGCTGGCAAAACAGGGAATTTTAACAGAAGAGGAAAAAGAAGCGATCACAGAAGGTCTGCAGGAAATCCTGGCGGATATTGAATCAGGAGCTTTGGAATTTTCCCCGGAATACGAAGATATCCACAGCTTTGTGGAGGCAAATCTTATCGCAAGAAAAGGCGAAGTAGGGAAAAAACTTCATACAGGAAGAAGCCGCAATGACCAGGTAGCCCTGGATATGAAAATGTATGTAAGAGATGAAATCGGTGAGATTGACAGCTTGTTAAAAGAACTGCTTACTTCTCTTTTGCATATTATGAAAGAAAATCTTCATACTTACATGCCGGGATTTACGCATCTGCAGAAAGCACAGCCAGTAACTGTGGCTCATCATTTTGGGGCATATTATGAAATGTTCAAAAGAGACAGAAGCCGTATGGCGGATATCAGGAAACGCCTGAATCTCTGCCCTTTGGGAAGTGGTGCCCTGGCTGGAACTACATATCCTTTAGACCGGGCTTATACAGCACAGCTTCTTGGATTTGACGGACCTACATTAAACAGCATGGATTCTGTGGCAGACCGTGATTACCTCATTGAACTTCTGGCAGCACTGTCTACGGTGATGATGCATTTGAGCCGCTTCTGTGAAGAAATTATCGTGTGGAATTCCAATGAATATCAGTTCGTGGAAATCGATGACGGATACAGCACCGGAAGCAGTATCATGCCACAGAAGAAGAATCCAGATATTGCAGAGCTGGTAAGAGGAAAGACCGGGCGTGTGTATGGGGCACTGATGTCCATACTTACTACCATGAAAGGAATTCCTCTGGCATATAATAAAGATATGCAGGAAGATAAAGAGTTTACTTTTGATGCCATTGATACAGTGAAAGGCTGTATTGCATTGTTTAATGGAATGATTTCTACTATGGAATTTAAAAAAGAAAACATGGAAAACAGTGCGAAAAATGGCTTTACCAATGCAACAGATGCAGCGGATTATCTGGTAAACCATGGGGTTCCATTCCGTGATGCACATGGTATTGTAGGCCGTCTGGTGCTTACCTGTATTGAAAAAAATATTTCCCTGGATGAGATGTCACTGGAAGAATATCAGGCAATCAGCCCGGTGTTTGAAGAAGATATCTATGAGGCAATCAGCATGAAAAACTGTGTGGAAAAGAGAAATACCATCGGTGCTCCCGGTACGGAAGCCATGAAAGAAGTCATTGCGATTCAGGAAAAGTATTTACTGGAAAACTAAAAAAATCTTGACATTTGAAAAAGATTTGTTATAGTAGTGTTTATGAAAAACAAATGTATGCATACGGAAGACAAAAAGGCGACTGATGTATTCCTGCAAATATAGGATAGGAGAAAAGCATATGAGTGAAAAATTGAGAGTGGGTATTTTAGGTGCAACAGGTATGGTAGGACAGAGATTTATCTCTCTTTTGGAAAATCATCCGTGGTTTGAGGTTGTTACAGTAGCAGCCAGTGCAAGAAGTGCTGGAAAGACATACGAAGAAGCAGTAGGTGAACGCTGGAAAATGACGACTCCTATGCCGGAAGCAGTGAAAAATCTGGTGGTTATGAATGTGGCAGAAGTAGAAAAAGTAGCTTCTACCGTTGACTTTGTTTTCTCAGCAGTGGATATGTCAAAAGAAGAAATCAAAGCTATTGAAGAAGAATACGCAAAGACAGAGACTCCGGTTGTTTCCAATAACAGTGCTCACAGATGGACACCTGACGTTCCGATGGTAGTGCCGGAAATCAATCCGCAGCATTTTGATGTCATTGAGTTCCAGAAAAAACGTCTGGGAACTACAAGAGGTTTTGTAGCTGTAAAACCGAACTGTTCCATTCAGAGTTATGCACCGGTACTTACAGCATGGAAAGAGTTTGAACCATATGAAGTAGTGGCTACTACATACCAGGCAATCTCAGGAGCAGGAAAAACCTTCAAAGACTGGCCGGAAATGGTGGAAAATATTATCCCGTATATTGGTGGAGAAGAAGAGAAGAGTGAAATGGAACCTCTCCGTCTCTGGGGTGAGATTAAAGACGGCGTGATCGTACCAGCAGAAGAGCCGGTCATTACCTGCCAGTGTGTCCGTGTACCGGTATTAAATGGACATACAGCAGCCGTATTTGTAAAATTCAGAAAGAAACCTACAAAAGAGCAGTTAATTGAAAAATTGGTGAATTTCAAAGGTATTCCACAGGAACTGGAGCTTCCAAGTGCACCGAAGCAGTTTATCCGCTACATGGAAGAAGATAACCGCCCACAGGTTGTTGCTGATGTGGACTATGAAAACGGAATGGGTATTTCTATCGGCCGTTTAAGAGAAGATAAAGTATATGACTTTAAGTTTATCGGTCTTTCTCACAATACTGTCCGTGGTGCAGCAGGCGGTGCAGTGCTTTGTGCAGAGACTCTGAAAGCAAAAGGATATATCACAAAGAAATAAAACATAAATAAAAAGGAATGGTAAAGCATGGGATTGCTGCCATTCCTTTTCACTTGTTTGACGCAGGAAGAATCCTATGCTAAGATTAAGTGCAATATACATGGAAATTCAATAAAACGAAAGGGAGTTTGCATGAGCAAATCATTATTTATAGCAGAAAAACCCAGTGTAGCACAGGAATTTGCAAAGGCTTTGAAGGTTCAGGCTGCCCGGCATGACGGGTATCTGGAATCAGAAAATACCATTGTGACCTGGTGTGTGGGGCATCTGGTTACCATGAGCTATCCGGAAAAATACGATGAATCACTGAAACGCTGGAGCCTGGAAACACTGCCTTTTCTTCCAAAAGAGTTTAAATATGAGGTAATTCCTGCTGTTAAAAAGCAGTTTACGATTGTAAAAAACTTATTAAACCGCAAGGATGTAGATACCATTTATGTGTGTACAGACTCCGGGCGTGAGGGAGAATATATTTACCGTCTGGTAGCCATGATGGCTGGTGTGAAGGATAAGACTCAGAAGAGAGTCTGGATTGACTCACAGACAGAAGAAGAAATTATAAGAGGAATCAAAGAGGCAAAGGACATCCGGGAATATGATAACTTATCAGCCTCTGCTTATTTACGGGCAAAAGAAGACTACCTTATGGGAATTAATTTTTCAAGGCTGCTTTCTTTGAAATATGGGAATGCGGTATCTTCTTACCTGGGAAGCCGGTATCAGGCAATTTCTGTGGGCCGTGTGATGACTTGTGTGCTTGGTATGGTTATCCGCAGAGAACGGGAAATCAGAGAGTTTGTCAAAACACCTTTTTACCGGGTGCTGGGGAAATTTTCTCTTCAGGAGCATACCTTTGAAGGAGAATGGCGGGCCGTGGAAGGAAGCCGTTATTTCCAGTCTCCATTGTTATACAAAGAAAATGGTTTTAAAAAAAGAGAGGATGCGGTGACACTTTGCAGGATGCTGACGGCAAATCCGCCATGGCAGGCAATCGTAGAAAAAATCGAGAGAAAAAAAGAAAACAAAAATCCGCCCCTGTTGTTTAATCTGGCAGAGCTTCAGAATGAATGCTCCAGACTTTTTAAATTAAGCCCGGATGAGACGCTGAAAATTGTCCAGGAACTGTATGAAAAGAAGCTAGTGACATATCCAAGAACCGATGCAAGAGTACTGTCCACAGCGGTTGCCAAAGAGATTTACAAAAATCTTTCCGGCCTTGGAAACTATGAGCATGGAAGTGCATTTGCCAGGGAGATTCTGGCTGGCACAGCTTACAAGGAGATTGCCAAGACAAGATATGTCAATGACAAGCAGATTACAGACCACTATGCTATTATTCCAACAGGACAGGGGATTGGTGCACTGAAAAGTCTTTCGGGACAGGGAGAGAAGGTGTATGAAGTTATTGTGCGAAGATTCCTCAGCATCTTTTATCCGCCTGCGGTATATCAGAAAATCAATCTCACTTCCGTAATAGAAAAAGAACGTCTTTTTTCGTCTTTTAAAGTTCTGGTGTCTGAAGGATATTTGAAAGTAACCAGCTATTCCTTTGGGAAAAAGAAAGAGGAGGAAAGCGGAAAAGAAGAAGAACAGACAGCAGACCAGACGCTTCTGGAAACGCTTCAAAATCTGAAAAAGGGAAGTGTGCTTCCAGTTGAAAAATTTACCATAAAAGAAGGGGAAACATCCCCTCCGAAACGTTACACTTCAGGTTCCATGATTCTTGCCATGGAAAATGCGGGGCAATTAATCGAAGATGAAGAACTCCGGGCACAGATCAAGGGAAGCGGGATTGGAACCAGTGCCACCAGGGCAGAAATTCTGAAAAAACTGGTGACGATTAAGTATCTGGCTTTAAATAAAAAGACCCAGGTAATCATGCCCACACTGTTAGGTGAAATGATTTTTGATGTTGTGAATGCGTCTATTCGTTCTCTCCTGAATCCTGAGCTGACAGCAAGCTGGGAAAAAGGGCTTACCTATGTGGCAGAAGGCACCATTACACCAGAGGAGTACATGGTCAAGCTGGAAAATTTTATCCGCAGCAGAACCGAAGGAGTGATGGGACTTCATAACCAGCTTGCCCTGAAACAGTTTTTTGATGTAGATGCGGTATATTATCAGAAAACCACCAGGACTTCTGGGAAAAAAGTAAAAAAATCTTGAAAAAAGGTTGGAAAATACTTTTCACTATAGTAAAATAAAGCGGTAAAAAATAAGTCTGAAAGAAAGCAGGTAAAAAAATGGAACAGTTGACAATTCAAGAATTATACAGCGATTTAAGCAAGACACTTGCAAAAGAACTTCTGGAGAGTAAGACTTATCCCTGGGAAGTCCTTCCCTGTATCAGTGATTTTATTGTAAAGACAGGGGAAACTTTAAGCGAAGAAGAATATGAAAAATGCGGGGACAACATCTGGATTGCAAAATCCGCAAAAGTAGCTCCCACAGCATATATCAATGGTCCTGCAATCATCGGAAAAGATGCAGAAATCCGCCACTGTGCTTTTATCAGAGGAAATGCACTGGTAGGAGAAGGAGCTGTGGTAGGAAATTCCACAGAATTAAAAAATGTGATTCTGTTTGATAAGGTGCAGGTACCTCATTACAATTATGTGGGAGATTCTATTCTGGGATATAAGTCTCACATGGGAGCAGGTTCTATTACATCCAATGTTAAATCAGATAAAAAACTAGTTGTTGTAAAGGGAAAAGACCAGAAAATAGAGACCGGACTGAAAAAGTTTGGTGCTATGCTGGGAGATGAGGTAGAAGTGGGATGTGGTTCAGTATTAAATCCAGGTACCGTGGTGGGAAGCCACAGCAATATTTATCCTCTGTCTTCCGTAAGAGGTGTAGTTCCGGCAAATAGTATTTATAAAAATAAAAACGAAGTAGTAGAGAAAAACGAAGCATAAAAAGACAGAGACAGAAATCCTTTTTGGGAGTCTGTCTCTGTTTTTTTAGATTCGGAATATAGCATAGCGGATTAGAAACAAAAGAAGTAAATGTGCGGGATAAAAGAGATAGAAAAAGTATTTCATTCCCTTTCCCTTCTGGAAATTATAAAGGTTTATAGGGATAAAGGCCAGGCAGGCCATAGGTTCCCAAAGAAGTGCCAGGCATCCGGCAATGGTTTTTTCCAGTGGATAAAAATAAAATAAATAGAGCACAAGGATCAGGACAATTCCTTTCCAGTTATAATCAGCATGAAACAGGTAACCTGCCAGCAGTCCAAGGAAGGCAGGAATCAGGCAGAGTGCAGGATGAATCTGCCTGAGCTGTTCCATTCCCCATATGGTGAGAAATCCAAAAAGCAGGGTAAACATTACATTCTGATAAGAAAATTCCAGAAAGGTTCCCCGGAAACACAGATCAAAAGGAATTTCTGATATTAACGCAAACAGAAAAAGCCTGAAAGCATATTTTTTTCGGTTGGAGGTATGGAAAAAGCCTTCCACTAGGAGAAAACAAAAAATAGGGAAGGCAATCCGCCCAATTTGCCGAAGAATATGGTCTGTCTGAGAAAGCAGCAGGCTAGTTTTATAAGAAAGTGCGGTGGTGAGATGATGGTTGTAGGATTGAACGACGCCACACTCCAGAATAACGGCTCCGATATGATCGATGAACATAGTGAGTAAGGCAATCCATTTCAGAGCGTTGCCTGACAAGATGGGAGGTAATAAATTTTTTTTGTTGTATTTTGAAATCATGAAATAGCCCTTTCTTAAGAATCTTAATAAAATTCAAATCGTTTCTTTTCGGTTCAGTATAGCATAGAAAAATCATGTATGGAATAAAATACTTGAATATCCTTGCAAACATTATCGAAAATGTATATGATTATTCTAATGAATTTTGGAAAGGAAAGAATATATGAGAGGTTTAGATACAAACGTTAAGAGAATACGGAGGAAGGTGTTTAAGGAAATTGCCAGAGTAGGTTTTGAGTCAGAACCGGAAACTCTGGTAGCAGATATTGAGGCGATTCCGTACAAAATTGTAAAGGAACGTGCTTCCTATAGAGAGAGTATTTACCGGGAACGTGCTGTTGCCAGCGAAAGAGTACGTCTTGCTATGGGTATGTCCCTGCGTCCGGAAAACACAGCCGTTCATATTACATCTGGACTGGAAGCCAGTAATATTGATGAAAAGTATTATGAACCGCCTCTTATGCAGGTGATTCCTTCTGCCTGTGATGCCTGTGAGCCGAAAATGTATGAGGTATCCAATATGTGCAGAGGATGTGTGGCACATCCCTGTAAAGAAGTATGTCCCAAAGGAGCCATCCGCATTGTCAAAGGAAAATCAGTTATCGACCAGGAAAAATGTATCAAATGTGGAAAATGTAAGTCTGTATGTCCTTATGATGCCATTGCAAAAAAAGAACGTCCTTGTGCAAGAGCCTGTGGTGTCAATGCTATTGAAAGCGATGAAATGGGAAGAGCAAAAATCAACAATGATAAATGCGTATCCTGCGGAATGTGTATGGTAAGCTGTCCGTTTGGTGCTATTTCCGATAAGTCTCAGATTTTCCAGTTAGCACATGCTTTAAAAGAAGGAAAGCAGATCATTGCAGAAGTGGCACCTGCCTTTGTTGGCCAGTTTGGTGCAGAGGTGACACCGAGAAAGTTAAAAGCTGCTTTATTAGAGCTGGGATTTTCTGAGGTGTATGAGGTGGCTCTTGGAGCAGATATCGGAGCAGTTTCAGAAGCCCACCACTATGCAGAGAAAGTAGTGACTAAAGAACTTCCGTTCCTGCTTACTTCCTGCTGTCCTTCCTGGAGTATGATGGCTAAGAAATTTTTCCCGGATATGATTGAGAATATTTCCCAGGAGTTAACTCCAATGGTTGCAACAGCCAGAACCATTAAGAAAGAATATCCAGATGCAAAAGTTGTCTTCATCGGGCCATGTGCTTCCAAGAAACTGGAAGCTTCCAGAAAAGATGTAAGAAGTGATGTGGATTTTGTTATCACCTTTGAAGAACTGGCAGGTATGTTTGAGGCGAAAAACATTGATCCAGCAGCCTGTGAGGGAGATTCTTCTTTCCACAATGCAACAGCAGCAGGACGTGGTTATGCAGTAGCTGGCGGTGTTGCAAGTGCGGTGGAAGCATGCCTGAAAGCATACTACCCGGATGTAGATGTTCATATTGAACATGCAGAAGGATTGGCAGAGTGCAAAAAAATCCTCACCCAGGCAAAAGCAGGAAAATTAGATGGATGCCTAATCGAAGGTATGGGCTGCCCGGGCGGCTGTATGGCAGGTGCGGGAACCAACGCACCATTAACAAAAGCAGCAGCAGAATTAAAGAAATACCAGAAAGCGTCTACGACACAGCTTCCTTCTCCGGAATTAGCGGAAATCCAGTTAGATTAAGAGAAAAATACAGAAAAGAACCATGAGCCAAACCATAAGGCTTGTGGTTCTTTTTTGCATTTCTTAAGAAAATCTTTAAAATTGAATCCAAGTTTTCTTAAAGTCTGTTTTTTACAATATAGACAAATCATAAAAGAAACAGAAGAAGAAAAGGGGGAAACCTTTATGAAAATATTGTTGACAACAGACTGGTATCAGCCGGTGGTAAATGGCGTAATTACTTCCATGGTAAACTTAAAAAGAGAACTGGAAGAGCGGGGACATGAAGTACGGATTCTCACACTTTCCAGAACTTATCATTCCTATAAAGAAAACGAAATTTATTATGTGAAATCCATAAATTTAGAAAGAATTTATCCCAATGTGAGGGCGGTTCTTCCTCACAGAGAAAAAATGATTGAGGAAATCATCTGCTGGAAACCAGATATTGTGCATTCCCAGTGTGAATTTATGACATTTTCTTATGCGGTAAAAATCAGCAAAAAATGCGGATGCCCGCTATTGCATACTTACCACACCATATATGAAGATTATCTGCATTATTTCCCGGGAAATCTTGCAAAATACCGTGCAGGAGCAGAGTTAGAGAGAAAAATCGTTGCAGGATTTTCCAGATATGTATTAGGGAAAACAGATCAGGTGATTGTGCCTACGGAAAAAGTGGAAAAAATCCTGGAGAAATACCAGGTGGAAGAGCCGGTTTCCGTGATTCCTTCAGGGATTGAGCTGAGTGCTTTCCAGGTTAGGCTGACGAAGGAAGAAAAACAAAGAAGAAGAGAAGAATTTGGAATTCCTGAAAATCATAAAGTCCTGGTAAGTATAGGAAGACTGGCAAAAGAGAAAAATCTGGAAGAGATTCTCCGCTATTTTGCACAGATGAAAAAAGAAGAAGACAAAATCGATGTGAGCCTTTTAATCGTGGGAGACGGACCAGACAGGGAACGTCTGGAGCAGATTACAAAAGAGCTGGATTTGACAAAATATGTCATATTTACAGGAATGGTCGCACCTGAAAAAGTACCGGAATATTATCAGCTTGGAGATGTGTTTGTTTGTGCATCCAACAGCGAGACACAGGGAATTACTTATATAGAAGCAATGGCCAGCGGGCTTCCGGCACTTTGCAGAAAAGATGATTGTCTGAAACAGGTAATCACAGACGGCTATAATGGGTTCCAGTATGAGAACTACGAGTATTTCCGGATACATCTGGACTATATTCTGGAACAGGAAGAGCGTAGGGTTCAGATGGGATATTGTGCTGCACAGACAGCGAAGCTTTATTCTACCTGGAATTTCTGTACCATGGCAGAACGGTTATACAAAGAAGTGCTGGTACGCCAGGCAAGAGAACATACAGGGAATGCACAGGCGGAATCAAACTGGGGAATGTCCTTTGGATGGAGCAGAAGAAATATTCTGAGAAGAGGAGTATGAGGGTATGAGAACGATTAATATGTTATCAAAAGCAGATATGGTAAAGGGGCAGGGCGTATTGTCCGCACATGATGAACAGGTGGCACTTGCAAAAAAAGTCATGGCAGGAAGTGCCAGGGTTTTGGAGAATAAGAAAATAACAGATGGGATCACGCATTATCATTCCATTAATCCAGAATACTATCTTTCCATTTCAAAAGCAAAAGCACAGGGGACAGCTGTGGGTTATGTTCATTTTCTCCCGGAAACAGTGGAAAACAGCATTTCTCTCCCCAGATTTGCAAAGAATCTTTTTTACAAGTATATGATTTCGTTTTATAAAAGAATGGACTACCTGGTAACCGTTAATCCGGTTTTTATCGAGAAACTGGCAGCTTACGGGATTCCGGCAGATAAGGTAACATATATTCCCAACGTGGTTTCAGAAGAATGTTTTTACCCTTTTCCAAAAGAAAAAAGAGAGGCTGTGCGGAGAAAATACCGCATTCCAGAAGAAAAATTCACGGTGCTTTGTGTGGGACAGCTCCAGAAGAGAAAAGGAGTTTTTGATTTTGTAGAAACAGCCAGAAAAATGCCGGAGTGCCAGTTTGTCTGGGCCGGAGGATTTTCCTTCGGAAAGCTCTCAGAAGGATATGAAGAAATCAGGAGTATGATGAAACATCTTCCTGCCAATGTGAAATTCCTTGGAATCGTGGACAGAGAGAAGATGAATGAAATCTATAACATGGCAGATATGATGTTTTTGCCTTCCTATGAAGAATTATTCCCTATGACAATCCTGGAGTCCATGAACTGTGCATTGCCTGTTCTTGTGCGGGATCTTCCGATTTATGATCCGATTCTTTTTGACCATGCACTGCGGGGGCGGCACAAAGGAGAATTTATTTCCATGATCAGGCAGTTAAAAGAAGACCCGGTTTTTTATCAGCAAAGTGCTCATGCATCTTATGAGGGACATCTGCGGTACAGCAGAGAAACCGTTGGGGCTATGTGGAAACAGTTTTATGAGAGAGTCTTCTTGGAGCAGGAAGAAAAAAAGCGGCAGAAGGCAAGCGGGAAATGGAACAAAAGAACCGGAAAGGATGTATATGTATGGAAAAACAAAAAACAGCAATATATCTGAACCTTTGCACAGTCATTGGATTAGCAGGAATGGCCTGGTTTATCTGGTATGGGATTCAAAATCACTTGTTTGTTTCTCAAGATGCACTGGAAGCATTTCTTGGAAAATTTGGGCTGTTTGCACCTGCATTGTTTATACTGATTCAGATTGTTCAGGTGGTGATTCCGATTCTCCCAGGTGCCATTGGCTGCCTGGGTGGTGTCCTGATTTTTGGACCGGTCTGGGGATTTGTGTATAATTACATAGGAATTTCTATTGGTTCGATTTTTGCCTTTTTATTGTCGAAGTATTATGGGAAACCATTTGTCCGGGGAATCATCGGAGAGAAAAACTATGAAAAATATATCGGCTGGCTGGATAAAGGAAAAGGATTTGACCGTGCCTTTGCGGCAGCTATTTTCTTCCCGGTGGCACCGGACGATCTGCTTTGTTATATAGCAGGACTTACAAAAATGTCTTTGAAAAAGTTTTCTCTGATTATTTTTCTTGGTAAACCTGGTTCTATTTTCCTCTACAGCCTTGGATTGACAGGAATTATGGAGCTTTTGAAGCATCTTTTTTAGAAATACAAAAATAACTCTGGATTTTTTTGTCACTTTGTGAGAGAATATTTATGAATAAGGCGTTAAAAATTTGACGCACTTTAAGTATATATACTTGAAAGGAGTTTTAAAATGATTTATTCACATGAAGTAGAAAAAATGTGTCCAGTAGCTCAGGGTGTAAACCACGGGGCAGCTCCAATCCCAGAAGAAGCAAAATGGGTAAAAGCAAAAGAAATCAAAGATATTTCAGGTTTAACACATGGTGTTGGCTGGTGTGCTCCACAGCAGGGTGCTTGTAAGCTGACTTTAAATGTAAAGGACGGAATCATTCAGGAAGCATTAGTTGAGACACTGGGATGTTCCGGTATGACTCATTCCGCAGCTATGGCTTCTGAAATTCTTCCAGGAAGAACTCTGCTTGAAGCATTAAATACAGACTTAGTATGTGACGCTATCAACACAGCTATGAGAGAATTATTCCTTCAGATCGTTTACGGACGTACACAGAGTGCTTTCTCTGAAGACGGACTTCCAATCGGAGCTGGTCTGGAAGACTTAGGAAAAGGTTTAAGATCTCAGGTTGGTACTATGTACGGAACATTAAAGAAAGGTCCTCGTTACCTGGAAATGGCAGAAGGTTACGTTACAGGAATCGCATTAGACGAAGAAGACCAGATCATTGGTTATAAATTCGTAAACCTTGGTAAATTCACAGATTTCGTTAAGAAAGGTGATGAGCCAAACGTTGCTTGGGAAAAAGCTCAGGGCCAGTACGGACGTGTTGCTGATGCTGTGAAGATTATCGACCCAAGAGAAGAGTAATCAGACAAAACGCCACAAAAGGTAATTATTATAGGAGGATTTCATAATGGCTTTATTTGAATCATATGAAAGAAGAATTGATAAAATCAATCAGGTTTTAAATAGCTATGGTATTGCTTCTATTGAAGAAGCTGAAAAAATCACAAAAGACGCTGGATTAAACGTTTATGATATGATCAAAGGTATCCAGCCAATTTGTTTTGAAAACGCTTGCTGGGCTTACATCGTAGGTGCTGCAATCGCAATCAAAAAAGGCTGCACAAGAGCAGCTGACGCAGCAGCAGCAATCGGTGAAGGTCTTCAGGCTTTCTGTATTCCAGGTTCTGTAGCTGACCAGCGTAAAGTAGGTCTTGGACATGGTAACTTAGGAAAAATGTTACTGGAAGAAGACACAAAATGCTTCGCATTCTTAGCAGGACATGAATCTTTTGCAGCAGCAGAAGGTGCTATCGGTATCGCTGAGAAAGCAAACAAAGTTCGTAAAGAGCCTCTGCGTGTTATCTTAAACGGTTTAGGAAAAGATGCTGCTCAGATCATTGCACGTATCAACGGATTTACATATGTTGAAACAGAATATGACTACTACACAGGCGAATTAAAAGAAGTATTCCGCAAATCCTATTCTGAAGGACTTCGTGCGAAAGTAAACTGCTACGGTGCAAATGATGTTCGTGAAGGTGTTGCTATCATGTGGAAAGAAGGCGTTGACGTTTCTATCACAGGTAACTCCACAAACCCAACACGTTTCCAGCATCCAGTTGCAGGTACATACAAGAAAGAATGTATCGAAGCTGGAAAGAAATACTTCTCTGTAGCATCCGGTGGTGGTACAGGACGTACTCTTCACCCAGACAACATGGCAGCAGGTCCTGCTTCCTACGGTATGACAGATACATTAGGACGTATGCACTCTGATGCACAGTTCGCAGGTTCTTCTTCTGTACCAGCTCACGTTGAGATGATGGGCTTAATCGGTGCAGGTAACAACCCAATGGTTGGTATGACTGTTGCTGTTGC
>Peterbilt_p2__coassemble_299_pt1 | contig 41445 bp, 33 predicted proteins | sample Peterbilt_p2__metabat2_high_PE_039 | metagenome-assembled genome bin Peterbilt_p2 | reverse complement strand
ATTTGAACCCAAAAGTTTTTTCAGGAAGTGATAACCTTGGTTCCTCCTTAGGAGGTGCTTGTTATATCCATTTAACTAAGGAAACAAATGCCGATTTTCAGTTCGAAATCAAGGTTTTTGATGATTTCTACCTTCGGAATCGGTGTCCAAGTTATCCATTGTTCTGAGACTGCAACTGTCTCTTTTGTCCCTGTCACTAAAAAAACACTCACTTTTTAAAGGAACATCATCTTGTTTTTAAATTCAAATTTAAAACATGCAAGTTGTCTATTCGACTGAACTATATGGATATATTTAAACTTAAAAATGTCTTTCTGATTTTTACTTATCTATAATACTATAATCCTTTCTTTTTTTCAAGTTTATTTTATAAACAGCAGATCAGAATTTCTCCTTTTCCGTTTTGAATCTTTAATACTAAAATGTTTAAAAAGCTTATCAGACTTATTTTTTACCAAATTTCATCATTAAACTTTGCCTTGAACTGATAAGCAACTGTATTTCAAAAAGATTGTTTTAGCATTGGCTTTATGAAAATATATAATCCCAGAAAGCCTATATCTATAAGCTCTCCTGGGATTTTTATACTAAAGTGTCAAAAATAGGATACTACTATATTGCTTCAAGTAATTTATTAGCAAAACAGTGCTTTTGTGCTTCTGAATGATAATGTACGCTATCATATACTCCCTGTTAAAGCTCCAATTCTACATGATTTCTATCACAGATGAGTTCACCATTCTCAAAGACCAGCTCCGCAACCTGTATGGAACTCCTTTTTTGATTGTATTCCCAACAAAAATCCGGATTTTTGCGTTGTTCTGCACTTACCTCTGGATGGGTAAAATAAAAAATATACGCTTTGCCATTTATCACAAGTACATCTCCATGATTACCGATTGTACCATCATCCCTGCGATTCCCCGGTTTTGCAAGAATGTCTTTACACCTTTTCCAATTATGTGCATCTTCACTCACATAAACTCCCATTCCTTCCCACGTATCTGTAATCAGCCAATACTTTTCATGAAACCAAAACACATTCGGTCCCTCGTGGGGACAGTCTGTAATTTCAGCTTCTCCTGCTGTCCAGTTATATAAATCCCTGCTATATGCCGTATAACTGAAGCTTCCGTGAAGCTCATCTTTGTACCACATTTTCCATTGACCATCTTTCAGACGGAAAACACAAGCATCAATTACCCTCTCTGATGAAAGAGAAAGCTTGCTTTCAAACTTCCAGTCCCATAAATTTAGGCTTGTATAATGAAGGATTGCCCTGGGATACTCCCATGAAGAAGGTATCCCCTGCACATAGGAAACATACATATGATAAGTGCCTTCATGTTCTATCACCTCTGGTGCCCAGTATGTATTCCGTCCCTTTTCATAATTCAGCCCATTTGCCGTCCCCCGGTAAACCCAGGTTTTTCCACCATCGTCTGAGCTGGCAATACCAATATCTGTACCATGTACATATTCAATTTCGGATTTTGGCGAAAAGGCACGACGGTTTGTATAAAAAATCCACCACGATTTTTCCATGGGATTCCATATAACTGAAGGATCTGCTGCTCCGTCATATATTGGATCTCTGAAAAGCGGTGCCTCAGGTATAATCTTCATAAAACATTCCTCCTGCTTTTCTAATTTACTGCAAATCTCCCTTTACCTCAGTTTTTCAAAACGGTTCCATTCTTCCTGCGTCAGATTTAATATAGAACCATGCCTTTTTTTCAGTTTGCCGAAATTATAACATTCTTCTGGAAGTTCTTTGAATTTTGCCTCTGAAAGTTTCTCTGTCACAAAAGGGACATAGCCTTTTTGCTCTCTGAAATAATCCAAAAGCAGACACCAGCCCTTTTTATTTCCCAGAGGAAAAACTGCCGGTCCTTCCACTCCTTCCGGTTTCTCTAAAAAAGACTTCTCCACAGGAATAAATTTGTCCATAAGCCTTTTTGCATGATCCATATGTATCTCCGCTTTCTCTTCATCCTTATAAAAACGGTAATATTCCCCATCCTCATAGACAATTGTCATATCGATAATGTCCGTATCTTTTTCCAGATAAAGAAATGCTTTTGAAAACTTGTGAAAATCCTTTGTCCTGCTGGCATAAACTCTATGCCTCTTCTCTCCGTTTTTCTCTGTCATTGCCGACCAAAAAACCATATAGCAGTCGTTTTCCCTGTCATACACGGCCTCCGGTGCCCATACACAGCCAGCATCTGCCATTTCCGTATCAAAAAAATATGGTTCTGACCAATGCAGCAAATCTGAAGATTCCCAGCATACCAGCTTTGTACTGCCATTGTGTACTGCTTCCTTCCAGCTGGTTCCAGATGCAATATGAAGATCTGTCGCTATAATAATGTATTTCTTCTTATCCTCAAGCCGGATAATAAACGGATCTCTTACCCCTTTGGTCCCAATTGCAGAACAAAGCAGGGGCTTTTGTCCATTCAAATCCTCCCAATGTAATCCATCTCTACTTAAAGCAAAGTAAACTTGCTCATCTTTTTCATTTTTCTCCTTTCCGGTAAAAAAACAAAACAAATAGCCGGCATTTTTCATATTCATATCATCCTTTCACAGAACCTGCTGCCACACCCTCTACAATTCTTTTCTGCATAAGCAGATAGAAAACAACCATTGGAAACAGTGCAATCACAAGAGCTGGCATCATCAGTGACCAATCGTTTGAGAACATTCCGATTCCATTATAAACCTGCATAACAAGAGTGGCCTTATCTGATGAATTCAGGAAGAGATACGTCAGCATAAAATCATTCCAAATCCACATGACATTAAAAATCACAATTGTAGTGGTAATGGGTTTCAAAAGCGGAAAGGAAATATTCCAGAACACACGCCAGATATTACATCCATCAATCTGTGCTGCTTCCTCGAGTTCTCTGGGTACTGTCTGAATAAATCCCCTGTACATTAAAAAGGCAAATATACACTGGTTGCTATGTAAAAGAATCATTCCCTGATATGTGTTAATCAAATGTAAATTTTTCATTACTGTAAAAAGAGGAAGCATAGTTGCCTGCGTTGGCACCATAAATCCCAGTAGAAAAAATACACTGAGAAATTTTGAAAATTTTGTCTGGTGTCTGCAGATAGAAAATGCTGCCATCGCTCCAAATATTACAATGAGAACTACAGATACCAGAGTTATAAGTAGAGAATTTCCGAAATTTCGCCAAAAGTCCATACTTTCCAGAGCACGGCCGTAATTCTCGAGAGTAAATGCCGCCGGAAGTGCCAGCGGATGTTCCATGATTTCCTGCTGTCCTTTAAACGTAGATACTACCAGATAATAAACTGGTATTACAAAAACAAACGCCAGGGCAACCATCAAAATTTCTGCAGCAAATGTTTTCTTTGTATATTTTTTTCCCATGTTTTTTGCCTCCTATTCGTATAATTGCCGTTCCCGTTTGTTTAAATATGCTGTCTGAAGCATGCTTACAATTGAGATGATTACCAAGAATAAAAAGGACATCGCTGATGCATAACCAACCTGGTTGGCAGTAACTCCTTCGTCAATAATCATCTGTGTAATCATAGTTGTCGCCCTTCCAGGACCGCCATTTGTCAGTGCAAAAGGCATATCAAAAGCTTTCAGGCTGCTAGTAAGCAAAAGTAGCAGGGAAGATGTCATTGCAGGTGCCAACATAGGAAATGTAATATTACGGAATTTCTGCCATGATGTTGCTCCATCAATAGTTGCAGCCTCATAATAATCACTGGAAATCGTCTGTAAATTTGCAATATAAATACATGCATGCCACCCTGTGGAAGCCCATACTGTTACGAAAATCAAAAGAAGCATAGCCATTTTCGGATTAGCCAGCAGAAGTAACGGTTCTTTTCCATCTGCTGCACGCATACCATTAATCAGTCCCATTGTTGACGGAGATAAGATAAATTTCCAGATAAAACCAATAAACAATGTGCTGATTACTGATGGGAAGAAGAACACTGCACGAAGTATATTTTTAGACTTTATCTTACTGTTCAATATCAATGCCAGTGGAATTGCCAGACAAGTTACCAGTGCTGGTACACAAAATCCATACAGCAAACTGTTCGTAATCGCTGTTACTGCATCTTTATTATGAAAAATACGAACATAGTTTTCCAATCCTACAAATTTGAAATTTGTAGAAAGTCCGTTAAAATTTGTAAGAGAATATCCCATAGTCTGTAGTGTAGGTATTACTGTAACTGTACAATAAATCACAAGAGCGGGAAGAACGAACAAGACCCAGGGCAGTTCCCGTTTTAACTGAAATCTTTTATTCATTTGTTTATACCTCCTGTTTTTCCTATTTTGGACGCAAAAGTGGCTGCTGAATGATCCAGCAGCCACTTTCTGTCATTCACCCTATTTTTTTCATTACTGTATTGTAAACCGGATGTTTTCTTACTGCTCGCTTGCAAGCAATTCAGCCATCTTATCGTCCACTTCCTTCAGTACGTCCTCCACGGTCTTTGTTCCCATTACGATTTCCTGTGTACCTCTTTGCATCATAGAGTCAATCGTATCTGTATAAGTCCATTTTGATGTAGGAATCAGGAATTTACCGCTTTCTGCATATTCCTTCATAGGTTCCATAGCCGGATCCACCTCATATTCCACTCCTTCTACACCAAGAAAGTTTCCTGTTACACCCTGATATTTCTGTAAAGTTTCATCTGTTCCCATGTATTCCAGGAAAAGTTCGGCATTTTCAGGATTTTTAGCCTTTGCATTGATTGCAATACCAATATTTGTTGCACCCATTGCATATGTATTTCCTTCTGTTCCAACAAATGGCAGAACACCTATGTTCAAATCTGGATTTTTTTCCATAAGTCCTTTGATTGCCCATGGCCCTGTCAACGTTGCTGCTGCTTTACCGGTTGCAAACTCATCTAATCTCTGTTCGTCTGTAATGCTGACCATATCCTGAGAAACAATTCCTGTTTCTACACAATCTTTATACCATAATTCCATTACATCGCTGTATACTTCGCTGAATTTCATCTCACCACGGTTAATCTTGTCATCTAACTCTGGATCTTTTGCTATTCCTTCCGTGTCATGAAGCCAATAAATAAGATCAGGAAGTGCTGCACCAAACATACCTAATGGCTTGATTCCATTTTCCAGAAACACTTTAGACTGTTCTATAAATTCTGCCCAATCTTTTGGCGGTTGAAATCCATATTCTTCATAGAGATCTTTATTATAAAACATTCCACCCACCCATGAGTCAGGTGCATATGCGTATACCTTACCATCATAAGAATAGTCCTCTTTATAAGTGTCTGCAAGTTTCTGTACTGACTCCATTTCAGAAATATCTTTCATATATCCGTTTTTTGCAAAATTTGTAATTGGTCCGCGAATCCAAAATACGTCCGGAAGTTCTTCAGAATTTGCCAGAAGATTCAGCTTCTGCTGATACTGGTTTCCTTCATTCGGAACATTTTGAAAATCAATTTCCAAATCTGGATATTTCTCTTTAAAGCCGTCCAGTACCGGTGCAAAATCCTTTGGTGAGTACCAAGACATAATTGTAAGTTTTCCTTTTCCCGGTTCATTGGACACTTTTTCCTCTTCTGCTCCGCAACCAGCCAAAGCACCTGTTCCCAGAACCACTGTTCCTAAAATTGAAACCCATTTTTTCCAGTTCATCTTTTTCATCTGATTTCCACTCCTTTGTGTTCTTTCGTTAGTTATAAGATACCATTTCCAGAGATACAAAGGTATGCAAAAAATTTCTGTTTTTTGTCAGATATTAAGCTTTTGCTTTTTTACATTCCCTTCCGAAATTTGTTTGGAGAAAGCCCCACCGTTTCCTTGAATTTGCGGCTGAAGTGAAATTCACTGGTATATCCCACCATAATACTGATTTCTCCCTGAGATAAATTTGTTTCACGCAGAAGCTTTTTCGCCTGCTCAATACGGCAGCCCGTAAGATAGTCCCAGTATTTTTCTCCTGTCAGATCCCGAAAAACCGTTGAAAAATATGTCCTGCTGATTCCAACAGCATCTGCAACTTCCTGTAGCGAAAGATTCGGATTCTTATAATTCTCTTTTGTATATGTTTTTGCAACTTTTACAATATAATAGTTTTCATGTCCCTCCTTCCTTGTTTCCAAAAAATCTTGCAATTCTTCTAATTCTTTAAATACAAAATCATATAGTTCTTCTCTTGTCCCACAGCACAAAAAGGTCCATATACTCATTCTACGAAATATTTTCAACGCTTCTTCCTGACAGCTTTTCGTTAAATATATTTTTAAAGAAATAAAAATATCAAATATCATGCTGCAGATATCTATAACCGTCTTTTTTTCCTCAAAAGCCTGGTCTAATGCTTTTTTCATGAGCAATTCAATCTTGCTGACATCTCCTTCCTGTGCCAGATAATCAATGGCTTCGTGCAGATTAGGAATTGGGAGTTCTCCCTTTTCATAATCATAGGGTTGATTTCTTGCCTCTTTATGAATTTCACCAGTATAAAAAGCCGTTTCATAAGCTTTAAAGCACCGATACAGACATATAGCAAGTGTTTCATTCGCTTTTTTCCGAGTATAAAAAAAGCGAAATTTCTCCTTTTTTCTTTTTCCTTCTGCGGTAATCTCTTCTATCTGCTCCCACATAGAAATATTATCATTTCTTTTCCAGAAAAAGCACCATAGATTGCCTGCAAAGCGAATTGAAAATCCGCTCTCTTCCTCCTCAAATGGGAGCTTTCTGTTTGAAATATTATCATTATCCCATAGAACCAGCCCCACATTTTCATATAGCTCCAGAAACGGAAATTCCTTCTCAAGCTCCAACTCCCTCACATCGTTCTTTATAATCTGCTCTGCAAATTCATGGATTTCCTTTTCCAAAGCCTTCTGCTTTATTTCTTCTATACTTCGGCTTTCTTTTTTAGATTTATTCAGATTATTTACGATTTTTGATATTAACTTTTCTAATTCTTCTTCATCTATGGGCTTCAGAATATAATCCACGACACCAATTTCTATTGCACGTTTTGCGTAATCGAATCTGTCAAAAGCAGACACTATTACCAGTTTTAATTTCGGAAGAATTTTCAACACCCTACGGCAAAACTCTAATCCATCCATTCCCGGCATTTCCACATCTACCAGTGCTATATCTGGTTGAAACTCTTTTGCCTGTGCCAGTGCATCTTTTCCGTCAGATGCAGTCCGCATTTCTCCAATCCCCAGCTTTTCCCAGTCTATTGCTATTGGAAGATAGCGGAGCACATTCTCCTCATCATCTGCAAACAGTATTTTATACATGGATTTCTCCTCCTTTCTTTACCCTGATATATATTCTGAAATATTGAAGGTATTTACTCTCTATTTTCTGAATTCCACAACTATCATCTCCGTAGAGTACGCAGCGTTCATGTACATTTCGCAACCCCACATGCTCCTTGCCTTTATTATTTCTGATATTTTCCAGCAATTCTCCTATTTTCTCCTGTTCCATTCCCACTCCATTATCTTCCACACAGAGCAGCAGACTTTCATCTTCTTCCACATCAGCTAATATACGGATAATTCCTTTTTCTCCCTTTGGACGCAGCCCATACTTAACAGAATTTTCAATCAGTGGTTGTAAAATAAGCTTTGGAATTTGATATTTCATTTCTTTTTCTCCAATAGTAAATTCCATATTCATTTTACCTGGAAAACGCTTTTTACAAATTTCCATGTAGCAACGGACATACTCCAGTTCCTGTTCAAGACTCACATAAAATTCCTGGTTATTTACTGTATAACGTAGGAAACGGCTTAAATAATTTACAGTTTCTGCTACATTTCGTGATTCTCCAAGTGCGGCTTCTGTCTTTATAAGCTGTAACGTATTATATAAAAAATGCGGTTGAATCTGACTGATTAATGCTTCTATCTGTGCATCTTTACTCCGCATTTCTGCCACATATACCTGTTCCACAAGATTATTGATTCTTTCAATCATCTCTGTTATCTTTTGTGCCAGATTTTCAATTTCGCCAATACTATTTTCTACATGGAAATTTTTCGGTTCTTCAATATCTACTTTTTTCATCTGCTCTACAAGTTCATCTAGTGGTTTTCTTATTCTTCCTGAAATTGCCGTTGCTGCAAAAATAGCAATCAACATAAAGCAGGGCAATATACTGAAACACAGAAGCTTTAAAAGCTGGATAGCAGGCTTTTTTATATTATCTTCCGGAATCAATCCTAATAATTCCCATCCTGTTGTAATACTCTTTTCATGTACACAAAAATAATTTTTATTTCTGTCTTTGAAATAAAAATTATTGCTTTTTTTCATATTTTGTAATGCATGAGCAGGTAACTTTTTATTGATTTTCTCACAATCATCAGAAAAAATAATTTGTCCTGTTTCATTAATAATTAAATAACGTAGGTCTCCCATATCACTTCGTGCACTTATGATTTCATTCATACGTCCAAAATCCATATCTACAATAATATATCCTAGCCTTTTTCCATAAGGCTCAACAGGAAGAATTACAGAAAGCACTTGCTTTTTCTCTATATTATCTGGATAATAGTCAGCCAGATGAGAGGGTGTAAAAAAAAACTTTTTATCTTCTTCTAAATAGGTCTGCATCCATTCCTCTTCCAGAATTTTCCTGTTATACCTAAGATTTTGCCGATCCGGCATATTGGTCTGATAACCGTTTAAGCCTACAATGATGCAGTCAGAAATATGATCTCTTATCAAACTAGTATTCATAAGTGCTTCATCTATCTCTATCTGTTTATAATATTTTTCAATCGGAGACATTTTATCGTAATTTTGTAACATATAGAGAAGACTGTCATTATCTGTAAGCTGAACAATTGTTGTCTTCACATCTTGAAAATACAAATCAACCGTATAATTTCCCTGTTCCACAGTTCCTGAAATATTTTTTTTCATTTCTCTTAGTATTGATGAATCGTAGACATAATAACTAACAGCACTTACAACAAATATAAATGTTAAAATCATTGGTATCAAAAATACTGCGATTCGCTGTCTAAATGAGCGGTTTATCCATTTTTGTATTTTTTTCGTTATGTTTTTCATACTTTTCTCCGTATTTTAGTCATCTTTTTCCAGAAAAGCTGCCGCTTTAAACACTTACTCGGAATCATACTCTATTCCCACTGTGTTTTCAAGCGACAGCTTTTTCTTTACCTAATAATCAAATTCTACATACCCTTGCAGCCATACGATTCCTTTAAACCGTCTCCCTGCCTGGGGTACTCCTAACAAGTCATTTTCATTAATACAGATGTCTAATTCCAGGCTATTACATAAAATCCTCATTTCATAGACACTATCTCCTGTATCAGTATTATGGACTTTATTTACCTCCAAAATCCGGCCCATGATATTGTAGAGATCACATTCCATGCCATAAGGGATAAAATATGTATCCACAATACTATAGATATCCTCATTCTGGACTCTCTGAGAAATCATGGAATAAGTATCCATATCCTCTATGGTGAGGCTTTCCATGGCTTCTTCATCGCCATTTCTGGCCGCTGCAATCAGGCGGCCTCTGTCAGCAGCATCATTCTTCTTTTGCTGTTCTTCCTCATCCACTTCCATGACAGGAAGCAGAATCGTACCTTTTTTTGCAAGTCCTGACAATGTAACATTATACACTCCACCGGAAATATTCCCTCTGGACCTCTGTGTAAGATATTCTCCTGCGTTTTGCAGATAAAAGATAACTGTCACTCCAATACGGATATCATCACAAGCCCCTGCAAAAGATTCTTTTCCTGCATGTTTTTCAATGGTCACTTCTTCCTGCATAGTGATTCCTGTTCCACGGAAATAGGGAAAATAATACTCCATTTCAAAATGGTTTTCCTCATTATATTCCCCACATACCGTAATACCAAAATCACATCCATACAGCTTAGACAGTTCTGTAAACAAATGACCCGCTCTATCTTCTACTACTATTTTTTCGTCATAATTTTCAATGACATCCTTCAAAACAGCATCAAGCTGTTTTTTATCCTCTATACCGGAAAACCCGATTGATTTTAAATAACTGTGCAAGGATGCACCTCCATCTATTTGCTTGGAATAATTGCTTCCATACCTCCCATATATGGTCTTAATGCTTCCGGAATTCTCACAGAACCATCTTCCTGAAGGTTATTTTCCAAAAATGCAATGAGCATTCTTGGAGGAGCAACTACTGTATTATTTAATGTGTGTGCTAAATATTTTCCATCTGGACCACTTACACGGATTCCTAATCTTCTTGCCTGAGCATCTCCCAGATTTGAGCAGCTTCCTACCTCAAAATATTTTTTCTGTCTTGGAGACCATGCTTCTACGTCTACAGATTTTACTTTCAGGTCTGCCAGATCTCCTGAGCAGCATTCCAGTGTTCTTACCGGAATATCAAGAGAACGGAATAAATCCACTGTATTCTGCCATAATTTATCGAACCACATTGGGCTTTCTTCTGGCTTACATACTACGATCATTTCCTGTTTTTCGAACTGATGGATTCGGTAAACGCCTCTTTCTTCGATACCATGAGCACCTTTTTCTTTACGGAAGCAAGGAGAATAGCTGGTAAGTGTTTTTGGAAGTTCCTCTTCTGGTGTAATGGTATCAATAAATTTACCAATCATAGAGTGTTCACTTGTTCCAATCAGATACAAGTCTTCGCCCTCGATTTTATACATCATAGCGTCCATCTCAGCAAAGCTCATAACACCGGTTACAACATTGCTGCGGATCATAAACGGAGGAATGCAGTAAGTAAATCCACGGTTAATCATAAAATCTCTTGCATAAGAAATAACCGCAGAATGAATTCTTGCAATATCTCCCATCAGATAATAAAATCCATTTCCTGCTACTTTTCCGGCACTTGTCAAATCAATGCCATTAAAACGCTCCATAATGTCTGTGTGATATGGAATCTCGAAATCAGGCACCACTGGTTCTCCATATTTCTGGACTTCCACATTTTCACTGTCATCTTTACCAATTGGCACAGATGGATCAATGATATTTGGAATTGTCATCATAATTGTTTTGATTTTTTCTTCTACTTCTTTTTCCTCAGCAGACAGTCTTTCTACGGTTTCCGCATTGGCTGTTACTTTTTTCTTTGCCTCTTCTGCCTCTTCTTTTTTGCCCTGTTTCATAAGTCCGCCAATCATTTTAGAGATTTTATTTCTCTCTGCTCTTAATGCTTCTACTTCCTGTTTGATTTCACGGTTTCTCTTATCCAGTTCAATCACTTCATCTACCAGAGGAAGTTTATTATCCTGGAACTTATTTCTAATATTCTGTTTTACTACTTCTGGGTTTTCTCTTAAAAATCTGATATCTAACATCTTCGTTTCTCCTTCTTTATTTACTATAATTTTTCTTATTAGCTGAATATGTCAAATTCATTTTCTTCTATTCCGAAATTCACAGCCTGCTTCAATGCTTCGATTTCTTCTTCGCTGAGCATTACATAAGATTCTCCATTTACAATCTCTTTTACATACAAGAAGCAATTTTCCCTGCTATGAATTGCATTTAATAAAAATCCTGTGTTTTTTGTGTCCAGCATTGCAAGTACAAAACTCAGTTTTCCGCCCATATCTTCAAAGGCATCATATTTTACAATTCCATATTTATTCAAGGTAAGTCCCTGCATTTTCTCAAGCTTGGCTATATTCTCAGCATTTATTTCTAAATTAACTGCAAGTTTTTCGATCAAATCAAATTTTCTCTTGAATAGCTTCTCCAAAGATTGCCCATCCTTTCCTTTCATAAAGAGGGCATACTTCCGGTTCAGCCTGTTAAGTCCTAATGATAAATTAAACACGCACACTAATAGTATAACCACAACTACCAAAAGCATAAGCAATAATATACCAGAGTAGGACTGAAGACTCTGTATAAATTTATTCATAAGTATCCTTACAACTCCTTATCTTACACTTTCTAATAATTCGACAATGCGTTCCAATTCATCCTGAGAATAATATTCTATTTCAATTCTGCCTTTATCCTTGTTTTTTCTATGGATTGCTACTTTAGAACCAATGATTCCTTTGATTTTCTCTTCTAATTGCTGATATATTAATTCCAGAGCAGAATCTTCCGGTTCTTCTTCCTTCTTTTCCTTAGGATTAAGGATTTCTTTTACCAGTTTTTCTGTTTCTCTTACGCTGAGTTTTTCATCAAATACTTTTACAGCAGCCCCATACTGCATCTCTTTATTTTCAATAGCAAGAAGTGCCCTGGCATGTCCGGTAGACAACATTTCGTCAATCAACATTTGCTGTACTCTCTCGTCTAATTTTAAAAGACGCATAGAATTAGTAACAGCAGTACGGCTCTTTGCTACTCTTTCAGCAATGGTATCCTGCTTTAAATGAAATTCTTCCATTAAGCGTTTAAATGCCGCAGCTTCTTCAATAGGATTCAGATTTTCTCTCTGGATATTTTCAATCAGAGAAATTTCTACTGCTTCCTGTTCTGAAAAATCTTTGATAATAACAGGTACTTCTTTGATTCCTGCCAACTTTGATGCTCTCCATCTTCTTTCTCCGGCAATGATTTCATAGTAATCATCTTTTTTCTGAACCAGTAATGGCTGTAACACTCCGAATTGCTTGATTGATTCTGCTAATTCCAACAGTGCGTCTTCATCGAATTGTTTTCTCGGTTGCTTCCGGTTTGGTTCAATTTGTGTCATTTTTACAGTAAAAACTGTACCTTCTTCTTTTTTTTCTTGAAGTTCCTGTTTCGCAGTTTTCTTTGAATTTGTTTTTTTTGGGGAAGTTCTGGGGTTTTTAGCTGTTTCGCTTATCATAGCATCTAACCCTCGTCCCAATCCACCTTTTCTCGGTGTCATTCTTCATCCCCCCTGTTCATAACTTCTTCTGCTAAAAGTCTGTAACTTTCTGCTCCCGCTGATCTGGTGTCATATATGTTAATAGGCATACCATAGCTTGGAGCCTCTGCCAAACGGACATTTCTTGGTATAATTGTTTTGTAAATAGACTGATTCAAATTGCTCTTTACATTTTCCACTACCTGCAATGATAAATTTGTCCTGGCATCGTACATGGTAAATACTACACCCTCTATTTCCAGGTCAGGATTTAATCTTTCCTGTACAAGCTCTATGGTATGTATAAGCTGTGTAAGTCCCTCCAAAGCATAATATTCACACTGGATTGGCACTAAAACAGAATCCGCTGTAGTCATAGCGTTAATGGTCAAGATATTTAAAGAAGGTGGGCAATCCATAATAATATAGTCATAATTTTCTTTGATCGTATCAATCTGATTTTTCAGCAGATACTCTCTTCCTTCTATACCTACCAATTCAATTTCTGCTCCTGCCAGGTTTACATTTGACGGAATTAAAGATAGATTCTCATATACGTTTTCTATGATGCAATCCTTTAATTCACACGCTCCCACTAATAATTCATATAGTGTTTCTTCTGTATTGTCTTTATCAACACCCACTCCGCTGGTTGTATTTCCCTGCGGGTCGATATCAATAAGCAAAACCTTCTGATTCTGTTCTGCCAGACATGCAGAAAGATTAATGGCCGTAGTAGATTTTCCTACTCCGCCCTTTTGGTTTGCAATTGCAATAATTCTTCCCACTTAAATTTCCCCTTATAAAAATATAAAATCCATTTTTGGTACAACAACAATTATAGCACCTTTCTAAATCTATTTCCATAGCAATGTTTCACGTGAAACATAGATTTATGTTTTTTATAAGTACATATAAAATGTTTCACGTGAAACATTTGAATACTTTCTGTAAATTCTTTATAATTTCTTTTCTTGTATAATCTTTCTTAATGCATTATAATAATAGTATCTTTCATTTATAAGGAGGTTCGCCATAATATGAAAAAAAACAAGCATAAATTACTGACCACAAGCATACTTTTTGCATTAGCAACTGGTATTATTTATGTGATTAACCGTTTAGTTTTCGCAACTGCTGTTCTCAAGAACTTGTTAAAATCCTCAGCAGATAACTATTATAATTGGCGTTTTGGCAAAGTTTATTATAAGAAAAAAGGACATGGTTCTCCTGTTCTCCTGATTCATGATTTAACTGTTTATAGTTCTGCTTATGAATGGAATAAAATCGTCAATGAATTAGCAGAAACCCATACTGTCTATGCCATTGATTTATTAGGATGCGGCCGTTCTGAAAAGCCAAGAATCACATACACAAACTATTTATATGTTCAGTTGATTGCTGACTTTATTAAAAATGTTATCGGTGAAAAAGCTGACGTTATAGCTAGTGGATACTCAGGTTCTTTTACTGTTCTGGCTAGTTATACAAATCCAGAATTTATTAGCAAGATCATCCTTATTAATCCACCTTCTCTGGCAAGTTTAAATAAAGTTCCAAGCAAACGAAGCAAATTATACAAATTTATTTTAGAATTTCCTATCTTCGGAACCTTGATTTACAATATAAAAACATGCCAAAGCAATATACAGCTTTTATTCACAGAAAAGTATTTATACAATCCTTTCAGTGTCACTCCTGGGATGGTTGACACTTATTACGAAGCGGCTCACAAGAGCCTCAGTAATTCCAAGTTTTTACTTTCCAGCCTCGTTGCCGGCTATACAAATAATAACATCACTCACGCATTAAAAGAAATTAATCAGAGCGTTACGATTCTCTACTGTGAGGGAGAAACAGATTCTGAAAAGATTGCAGAGTCTTATACAACCTGCAATCCAGCTATTGAATCCTGTATGTTAAAACATGCAAAACATTTACCACAATTAGAAACTCCTGGAAAATTCTTAGAAATTTTAAATATCTATTTATAAAGAAAAAGGTTGGTGTAATAAAACGCACCAACCTTTTTACATGTAAATGTTTCACGTGAAACATTTTTATTGATTCCACTCTTCCACCATAGCGTCGAATGATTCCAGCATCTGTTTTACTTTCATTTTATTTACCAACACAGTATTTCCTTTGGAATCAATAACCAAATAAAAATTTGAATCATACGGATAATAATTCACCGTGACATTTAAACCACCTTCTTTTTCAAAAGTAACCATCATATCTGGTGAATTATTTTCTGTTTTTACCTGAGTCTCTCTGTTCTGCCATTCCATACTGGTTACTTCCGAATAAAAATCACTGAAAAGAGTTTTATCAATTTCCTTATCATTCAAGTAATATTTTTGTTCCTCTGAATCATCAGTCTTTTTTGATGCCACATATGTCTGATTGTTTCTGATAAAGGTTACCTTATCCAAATCAGCAAAAGAATAATCTGCCACCAGAGAACTTGCCAAACTATCTATATCTAAAGATAGCATCAATTTTACAGAAGAAGCTGACAGCTTATACACATAGTTTCCACCTTCTAACATTGCATAATAATTTCCGTTTTCGTCCTGGTTTCCTATATAAAATATTTCCTGTTTGTCCACTTTCGTTTCTTCTTTTTCTTCTGCCTCTTCAGATTCATCTGTTTCTTCCGTTTCTGTCACCTGATAATTTATGGTGATTGCTATTGGATTATCTAATCCATATTTAGTCAAATCCTGGAGATCATAAGAAACAAACTCCTGCCATGCAAGCCCAGTGTAATTGTTCATGAAACTATTTACCTTTGAACCATCTACTGCTTCTGAAAGAATTTCTTTTCCATTGTCAGCTACTTTGTATGTCCATCCCGTCTCAGCACTTTCATCTTTTTCTATACTTTTTGTATTTTTCTCTTGTGTGATCTCTACTTTTTGAATTGTTGACGAAGAAATGGAAGGAATTTCTTCTTTTTCAGCTAAATCACTGATATCCCTGCAAAATTTTTCTTTAACAGAAGAATCTACCAGATACACTGTTTTTTCTTCATCTTTTTTCATATAGCTGCTTCCCAAAGATTCATTGTCGTTTCCAAATTTCAGTAGTACTTCCTTTCCCCCTGTATCTTTCACCCGAACCTGAACCACAGGATTATCAAGCCCATATTCGCTAAGTTCTCCCGGATCATCAAGTTCTCTGGAAGCCTCCACAGAAGTCACACCTGACACAATATCCAGCACTGCTGCCTCACTAAGAGGAAACAGCTCATCTTCTTCGTAACTCCATTTGTCATCTCCATGGGAAAATGTATAACTGTTTCCATCATATTCTATTTGTATTTCTGAGATATCTTCCGCATTCATTTCGAACACCGTTTTCACCGCATTTGCCGTCTCGGGCTCTTCTTCCAGATTCAAAGATTTCAAAAGAAAATAAACACCCAGCAAAAGAAATAATACAAGGAAAGCAACCATCAGTCCCTTTTTATTTTTACCCATATTATTGTTTTCTCCTCTTCATCCAAATTCCAAATCCCAGTGCCAGCACACTTAAAGGAAGTATCACTATCACAAAAACACTCCAGAAATTTGCATCAGATGCCGGAATTACAAGACTGGTTGTATCATAAGACTTACTTGCTATAGATACTGTGTTTATTTCGTCTGTATTACACATCCAGCCAAGAGAAGCTGCCAGCAATTCGTAATTGGTACCGGAAACCATTGCATTTGCTGAATCATCAAAAATAGTCTGTGCTGCAAAATAAACAATCTGAGTCTCTTTATCTTCCTTTACTTTTTCAGTGATCATAACACCTAAGTCAAATGGTCCCTGAACGTCTCCTTCTTCCTGTTCAACACTTTCCATATTCTCTAAATCGGTTTTGGAGTAAGCACTGTCTGAGGTTCTAAGAATACTGCTTATTTGCAAGCTGTCTCTCACGTTTTCTATCTGGCAAATCCCTTGTGCCATAGCTGCAAGTACATAACGGCTTTGGGCGGATAATTCTGCTGTAATTTCATTATTTTCAATATTTGGAAGAAGATAATACGGGTTTTGAGACACAAAATGATTAGAAGATCCCTCAAAAACAATTCCATTTTCAGGTCGAACACCGTAATTTTCCAAAATTCTATTAAAATTACTCATATCTTCGTTTGTATAATCTGATACAATGAAGGCTTTTCCTCCATTTTCCAAATATGAGAGTACTTTATCTGCCTCCTCCTCGCTCAAATCTTTTGCCGGTGCAAAAATGAAAAGACACCCTGTATCTTCCGGCACAGATTCTTCTGTCAGGAGATTCAGGGGCTGAATATCAATATTGGCTTTTTGTATAGTCTCTTTCATGGTTTCACTCATGGCAGCTTCGTCATGCCCTTCCAAGGTATAAAGAACAGGCATATTTTCTGAAATCACATAATTAATAGCACTGGTTAATTGTCCTTCACCGTCAAATCCAGTCACTTGCTGGGAATACGTATTATAATTAATGGCTGTCTCATACATATCCGAATAATCTACAACCTTGCTCTTATCTCCGCAAACAACGATAACACTATTATTGCTGATATTATCTGATGTATATTGTGATACAAAAGCGGGATTCACGGCCGGATCTTTTTTCTCAATCTGAATATGTTTACTTCCCTCTTCGTATCTTTCCAGAAGTTTTTCGATATCACTGCTCTCCGTTCCGTCCTGAGTAACCCAATACATTTGTACCTCTTTATCCAGTTTTTTCAGTATTTTTCCGGTCTGTTCCCCAATAGTATAGAGTTTCTGGCTGCTTAAATCAATTTCCCGGAACTTAGAAGGGAGTTCCTGCACCACCAAGTTCAGCACTACCACACTGGCAATCACAATTCCCGTCACAGCCATGCTATAAGAACCATGCCTTAACACTTTTTTATTCTTTCTTCTTTTTTCCCTGCTGTCTGCTATTATTTTTTTGAAATTTATTCTATCTTTTAAATTCATTTTCTTCATATCTGCAATCCTTTCTGTTCCAATGAACTATCAGCTCCAACGGCGTTTTTCTATGCACTGAATCGTCAAGAAAACAAAAATACAGATAACGGAAAACATATAAACAACACCTGTCACGTCAAAAATACCGCCTACAAAATTATCAAAATGATTTACAATAGCAAATAAATCTAATACTTTCTGAATCAGCCCTGAAAATAGAGATGATTTTATAAAATAAAGAATCACTACAACGGCACTCATGCCAATTCCTACAATGGAAGAAAGAATCACATCTTTTGTCATCTGATAAATCACCATTGCAAGAAGAATCACAAGGATTAAGACCGTCAACATGGATGTGAGAGCCGTATCTGAAAAGAAACCGGCAATTCCATCCATAACAAAACTACAGAACAGCACTCCAAACGTAAGTACCGCAGCGATAATCTGGCTTTCTGTCACAGAAGATAAAAACAATCCCACCGCTATCTGTGCACATCCCAAAAAGAAAAATCCAAGAACTGCTGTATATGCCATAGGATAAGATACCGCTCCATATTTTCCCATAATCAGAGGATAAAGATTACTAACAGCAACAGGAATCAGATAAATGGTAATCATGCTGAGATATTTCCCAAGTACAACTTTCCAGACTGCTATAGGTGCTGTAAGAAGAATCTGATCTGTCCTGTTTTTCTTCTCTTCCGCCAAAATTCGCATAGTTAATACAGGTGTGATAATCAAGAATAAAAATGTCACGGAACTTAATGTGACTCCAAAATCAGGGCTTCCATACTGCAAATTATATGCCGTAAAATAAATGCCAAGAATCAATAAAATAAAGGCAATAAACACATATCCTACCATAGAAGTGAGATAACTCCTCAATTCTTTTTTATACACTGCCAGCATAACACCCTATTCTCCTTCCTCTTCGAATATTTCAGAATCTATTTCTACTGCTCTATCCTTCTTAGCATCATCCGTCAATTTCAGGAACACTTCTTCCAGGCTCATATTGCCAGGCTGCATTTTCAGAATCGGACACTTCATTTCTGCAAGGGCAAAAAATATATTTTCTCTAATATCCTGCTCTCCTGATACTTTGACAGTAACATCACATGCTCCTTTCACAAGGGAATCATGATAGATAACTTCCTGGATATTTTCTACCATATCAAAGGCTTTCCGAATATCTTCTTCCCTTCCTTTTATGGTAAGCTCCAGAGAATTATCTCCTGCCATAAGCTTGCTGAGGTTTTCCGGTGAATCACTGGCCACCAGCCTTCCTTTATCAATAATGAGTACATGGTCGCACACAGCACTGACTTCTGAAAGAATATGAGAACTGAGGATTACCGTATGCTTTCTTCCCAGACCTTTAATCAGATCACGAATTTCTATAATCTGCTTGGGATCCAGTCCCACTGTGGGTTCATCTAAGATAATAATTTCCGGATATCCCAGTAACGCCTGTGCCAGCCCTACTCTCTGTTTATATCCCTTAGACAGATTTTTTATCAGACGGTTCTTCACATCTTCGATTTTTATGGTTGACATAACTTCTTCTATGTTTGATTTTTTCTTTTCTCTCGGAACCGCTTTTAACTCTGCTGCAAACTCCAGATATTCTCTTACTGTCATATCCTGATATAAAGGCGGTATTTCCGGCAGATAACCAATTCTCTTTTTTGCCTCTTCCGGCTCTTCTAATATATTGTGTCCGTCTATGAGAATATCACCTTCTGTTGACGCAATATATCCTGTTATCATATTCATGGTAGTAGACTTTCCAGCGCCATTTGGTCCAAGAAAGCCGTAAATTTTACCTTTTTCCACTGTAAAATTCAAATGATCCACAGCCACATGATTTCCATATTTTTTTACAAGATTTCTTACTTCAATCAAAATAGTCCCTCCTTTAAATATTATCCTCACTTTTCTATTTTATGGAAAAAATGTGATAAAAATAAGATAACTATGTGTTTTTTCTGTGAAAAAAGACTGCCGTGGAAAGTGACACTCAAAACATACCTCTGTTTCTAATAATCACTTTCTACAGCAGTCTTATTTATTGTTTTTATCTTTATTTTCTATTTTACAAAATAGGCTCTTTTGCCGGTGTTCCGGCTTTTCTCGGATATTTCTTTGGTGTGTTTTTCACTTTCTGAATAACCAGCAGTGTTCTGTCCATATCCGTTCCATAGAGCTTAAAGTCCTCTTCCTTCATCACTTTCCCGCCCAGGACTGAAATGGCTTTTTGAGCCTCTACAAGCTCCTCTGAGGCCTTTCCGGACTTATAGGAGACAAATACACCGCCTTCCTTCACATATGGCATACAATACTCGCATAAAGCTGCCAGACGGGATACTGCTCTTGAGACACTCAAATCATACTGCTCCCTGTATTCCTGTTTTCTCGCAGCATCTTCTGCTCTCCCGTGTACTGTCTCAATTCCCTGAAGACCCAATTCCCGGATCACTTCATCCAGAAAATTTAACCTTTTTTTCAGAGAATCTAAAAGTGTTACTTTGATATGCGGAAACGCTATTTTTAGTGGAATTCCGGGAAATCCAGCTCCGGTTCCCACATCGATACAACTATGAATCTGCTCCATATCTACGGCTTTTGCAATGGATAAACTATCCAGAAAATGCTTCTGCATCACCTCCTGGAACTCTGTGATTCCTGTAAGGTTCATCACCTTATTCCATTCAACCAGCAGCTCAAAATACTGGATAAATTGTCTTTTTTGATCATCTGTCAGACTGATTCCATACTCTTTGCATCCGTCTTCCAGCATCTTTAAATCATACTCCATATTTATCTCCTTCTATAACTTTCCATGTAGACAAGCAGCACTGAAATATCTGCCGGAGATACGCCTGCAATACGGGAAGCCTGTCCAATAGAAACTGGTCTGTAAGCCTTTAATTTCTGTTTTGCCTCTATACGAAGGCCACTGATTTCATCATAATCAAGGCTCTCAGGAAGTTTTTTTGTTTCTAATTTCTTGAAGTTTTCTACCTGTTTCAACTGTCTTTTAATATAGCCATCATATTTAATATTAATATTAATCTGTTCTCTTACATCATCTGGTAATTCCGGTCTTTTTTTATCCAGGCAAGCCACAATATCATAGCTTAATTCTGGTCTTCTGATTAGATCAGCAAGAGAAATTCCATTCTTCAAAGGTGTACTTCCATACTGTTCCAGGAGCTGTTGAACCTCAGGCACTGCCCCTACATGAACATGCTCCATACGTTCTGCTTCTTCCTCTATTTTTTCCTTCTTCCACTGAATGTAATCATACTGTTCTTTTGTTACAAGCCCTGCCTGGTATCCTTTTTCTCTAAGCCTTAAATCCGCATTATCCTGACGAAGCAACAATCTATATTCTGCACGGCTCGTCATCATACGGTACGGCTCATGGTTTTCTTTTGTCACAAGATCATCGATTAGGACACCAATATAGGATTCTGAACGATCTAAAATCATCTGCTCTTTTCCTAAAATTTCCATGGCTGCATTGATACCTGCAACTAAGCCCTGTGCTGCTGCTTCTTCATATCCGGAACTTCCATTAAACTGGCCGCCTGAAAATAACCCCTTAATATTCTTAAATTCCAGAGTTGGATATAGCTGTCTTGCGTTGATACAGTCATACTCAATCGCATATGCATTTCTCACGATTTTTACATTCTCCAGACCTTTTACAGAACGGTACATGGCATACTGGACATCTTCCGGAAGAGAGCTTGACATACCTCCTACATACATCTCATTTGTATATAATCCTTCCGGTTCGATAAATACCTGATGTCTGTTTTTATCCGCAAATTTAACCACTTTATCCTCAATAGAAGGACAATATCTTGGTCCTGTTCCTTCTATCATTCCTGAATATAAAGGAGACCTGTCCAGGTTCGCCCGGATGATTTCATGGGTCTTCTCATTCGTATAGGTAAGCCAGCAGGAAGCCTGGTCTATCTGTACATCTTCCGGATTTGTAGAGAAAGAAAACGGTACTACTCTTTCATCACCAAACTGTTCTTCCATCTTAGAAAAATCAACACTTCTTTTGTCGATTCTTGCCGGAGTACCTGTCTTAAAACGGTAGATTTCTATTCCAAGATTCTTCAAAGATTCTGTGAGATAATTAGCAGCCTGAAGTCCATTTGGCCCTGTATAATTGCTGATATCTCCATAGATACATCTGGCTTTTAAATAAGTTCCTGTACAAAGAACAACTGCTTTTGCATGATAGATTGCACCAGAATAAGTCTTAACTCCTGTTACTTTTCCTTCCTCTGCCAGAATCTCTGTTACTTCTGCCTGGCGAATTGTAAGATGCTCTGTATTTTCCAGAGTATTTCTCATTTCTCTGGTATATGCCTGTTTATCTGCCTGTGCTCTAAGAGAATGGACAGCAGGTCCTTTTGATACATTCAGCATCTTTGACTGGATAAATGTTTTATCTATATTCTTTCCCATTTCTCCGCCAAGGGCATCAATTTCTCTCACCAGATGCCCTTTGGAGCTGCCTCCTATGTTGGGATTACAAGGCATAAGAGCAATGCTGTCTACACTGACTGTAAACATAATAGTATCCAGACCCAGACGGGCACATGCCAGTGCTGCCTCACATCCCGCATGACCTGCCCCTACCACAGCCACATCATATTTTTCCTCTAATACGTTCATTTCTCTTTGGCTTCCTTTCTATTTTTATTTTCCAGTACAGAATTTTGAGAAAATTTCATTGACCAAATCTTCTCCTACAGCCTCTCCAATAATACTTCCAAGAGCTTCATATGCATTCATTAAATCAATGGAATAAAAGTCCTCCGGCATCCCCATTTCAATGCTGTCTTCCACCAAAAGAATACTTCTTTTTGCTTCTTCTAAGGCTGCTTTATGGCGTACATTTGTGATATAAATTTCATCATTAAACGTCAGATTTCCTTCGAAAAACATCTCTTTAATCTGCTGTTCCAGACGATCAATTCCCTCTTCTTCTTTTGCAGAAATTGACACTACAGGATGGTCCGCCAACTCTCTTAAATCTCTCTCTTCAACCACCTGTTTTAAGTCTGTTTTATTTAAAATTATCACAGCTTTTTTATCTTCTAAAAGCTTAATAATCTCTCTGTCATTCTCATCTAATGGTATAGAAGCATCCACTACATACAAGACTAAATCTGCATCTTTTGCGTACTCTATAGCTTTTCCTACACCTATTTTTTCCACTACATCTTCTGTATTTCTGATACCGGCTGTATCAATCATACGCAGGGAAATTCCATGTAAAACAATCGTCTCTTCCAGTATATCTCTGGTGGTTCCTGCAATGTCTGTTACAATGGCTCTTTCCTCTCCTACCAGAATATTAAGCAGTGAAGATTTACCTGCATTTGGCTTTCCAACAATAACAGTTTTGATTCCCTCTTTCATGAGTTTTCCTTCTTTTACTGTATCTAAAAGCCTGTTTATTTTTTCTTTGATAGCACCTGTTTCTTCTTTCAAACGCTCTCCGTATCCATCAATACTGATATGTTCCGGGTCATCTAGTGCTGATTCTATATATGCTATTTGATAGATAATCTGCTCTCTTATTTCACGAATAACCTTTTGTACAGCTCCTCTTAACTGGCTTACAGAACTCTTCAAAGCATATTCATTTTTTGCATTAATTACATCAATTACAGCCTCTGCCTGTGACAAATCTATTCTTCCATTTAGGAATGCACGTTTTGTAAATTCCCCTGGCTCTGCAGGTCTGGCACCATATTTCACTACTGTTTCCAGCACTCTTTTCATTGCCAGAACACCACCGTGGCAGTCTATTTCCACTGTATCTTCCCCTGTGTAGCTCCTTGGCCCGTCCATGACCATGACCAGAACCTCATCGATCATCTCTTCCCCATCCCATATAAAACCATAATTTATCGTATGGGTAGGTACCTCTTCTATTCTCTTTTTTCCGCCTTTCGAGCGGTAGATTTTCCCTGTGATTGCCCTGCTGTCCGGGCCGCTGATACGTATAATTCCAATGCCAGACGCAGTCATGGCTGTTGCTACAGCCGCAATGGTATCATTCATATGCTTCTCCTTTTTTACTGGATAAGAAAAAATTCCAGGCAAAAGCGCAAAAGGAATCCCTTATTATTCACGCTTTCACCTAGAATAATATGTCTTAGTGTTTCATACTTTATCTGTTCTTTAACTTCACAACCACATGACGGTAAGGCTCATTTCCCTCACTGTAAGTTTCTACATAACGGTTACCCTGAAGTGCAGAGTGGATGATTCTTCTCTCATATGGATTCATTGGTTCCAGAGAAACTGTTTTTCTGGTTTTTCTTACTTTGTAAGCAATACTTCTTGCCAGATTTTCCAATGTTTCTTTTCTTCTGTTTCTGTAATCCTCTGTATCTAACTTAACACGGACATAGCCCTGTCTGCCTTTGTTCACTACCAGGCTTGTCAGATACTGAAGAGAATCAAGTGTCTGGCCTCTCTTACCAATAAGAATACCCATATCGTGTCCTACAAATTCAATATCAAGATTTCCTTCTTCTGCTTTGTAGTCCATCTTAATTTCTACTTCCAGCTCCATTGCTTTGAACACACCGCCTAAGAACTTCTCAGCCTCTGCCTTCATTTCAGCAACTTCTTCAGGACTTCTTTCTACAACTTTTCTCTCTTCCTTTGGCTGCTCTGTTTCTTTTTTTACTTCTCTTTTAACTTCCTTTTTAACCTCTTTTTTAGGCTCTTTTACAGCTTCTCTTTTCTGTTCTTTTACAGTTTCTTTTCTAGCTGTTTTAGGAATTTCCTGTGCCGCAGCTTCTTCTTTCTTTTCTTCTTCAACTGGTGTTTCAAGCTGTTCTGATGCTTCTTTTTTCCGTACTTTTATAATTGCCGGTTTTGCACCAAAGCCTAAAAATCCTGATTTACCTTCAGAAATCACTTCTATTTCAAGGTTTTCACTAAATGTTTCAAACTCAAGACTTGCTTTTGTAATCGCTTCGTCTACTGTCTTTGCGGAAAACTCTCTAAATTCCATGTCTGTTCCCCCTTACTTTTATTTCTTTTTTCCTTTGTTCTTCTCATCAAACGCTGCTACCATATTCGCTTTAGATGCAAGACTTCCTGGTTTTGTCTTCGGTGCAGAAGTATTATAACCAGACGTATTCTGAACAGAATTGCTTCTTTCTGCAATGGTTTTTCTCTGAGGCTCCTGAATATTCCGGACATTCATCTTGGCATATTCACTGATATTCTGGGAAGTAATACCCTTTTTCGCTCTCTTCTTATCCATCTTTTCTTTATTCTTTTTGATGAATTCTTCCATATCCATATTGTTCAGATGTCTGTTAATAATTAACTGCTGGATACTTCTGATAACAGCACCGATGATCCAGTAAATACCAATACCAACAGGGAATGTGAAACAGATAAATGCTGTAAATAAAGGCATAAACAAGTTCATACTCTTCATGGTAGCTTCCATCTGAGCGTTTCCGCCATTGTTATTACCATTTGATGCAGATGGCATCAACTTCATGTTCAATACCTGAGTACCCCACGCTAAAACAGGGATTAAAACAGCTGCTAAGATAAGCAGATACTGATGGGAAGACCATCCTGACTGAATCAAAGCCCATGGGTTATCTGCAATGTTCAGCCCAAGGAAATTCTGCATAGGATGAAGTTTTTCTGCTGCCTGTTCCAGAATATGCTCAAAGCCCTGGAACTTGTCCAAATCTGCCAGTTTATCCCACTGAGATGGTGATAAAGCATATAAAAAATCAATAATCTGATTGTTATTTAACTCTCCTGAAAGGGGAATATATGCGTTTTTAATCTTATTATCCTGTACAAAAGTCTGAATGATTTCTGAGAAACCACTAACCTGTGTAATATGAACAACTGCTTCATCAAATACGTGTCTGATTCCGCCGATATATCCCGGAATCTTAATAATAACTTGATACAATGCAAAGAAAATCGGCATCTGAATCAGCATCTGCAGACAGCTTCCTGTAGGAGAAACACCATATTTTTCATAAAGAGCCATGGTTTCTTCCTGCATTTTCATCTGGGAAGCCTGGTCTTTTTTCCCTCTGTATTTCTTCTGAATACGCTGCAGTTCTGGATTCATAACTGCGTTCATTTTTGCAAATTTCTGCTGCTTAATCTGCAGTGGAGTCATAAAGGCATAAATAATAACTGTGAAAATAATGATACATAAGCCCAAATTATGAACTCCGATACTATAAATGCCATTCATCAGCCAGCCCATTACTTCAGCAACCCAGTTGACGATTGGCATTGTACTTTTCGTTAGTAACACACCCAAATCTGTATCCTCCTTCTTACTTTGTCACCTCATCTTTTTATTTTTACGGCACAGGATCATAGCCGCCTTTTGAAAATGGATTACATCTTAAAATTCTCCATGCAGCCAAAAGACTCCCCTTTAGAGCACCGTATTTTTCGATTGCTTCTAATCCATACTGAGAACACGTTGGTATATATGGACAACGTGTACTTTTAAGAGGAGACAAATACTTCTGATAAATTCTGATTAATTTAATCAATATTTTCTTCATGATTTTTTTCGTTCTCTTCACTTTTCATAATTTTATGGAGTTTCCCTAAGTGAAGCAGGGCACTCTCCAGAGAATGGAATCCCTGTTCCTTTCCATTCACTCTGACAACAACTACAATATCATATCCACAACAAAACTTTTCCTCATTGAGGCGGTAACTTTCCCTGATTAACCTGGTCAAATGATGTCTTACTACACTGTTACCGACTTTCTTACTGACGGATATACCTATTCTATTACGATTCAACTGGTTTTCCATACGATACATAACCAGATAACGATTAGCAAATGATGTTCCTCTTCTGTAAACCAGTTGAAAATCGCTGTTCTTTTTTAATGATTCCGAATATTTCATAATCTATCCTTTTTCGTAAAGAGAAGAAAAAGACCACATATCTGCGGTCTTAAACTGTAATCTTTTTCTCTTTAAGCTGACAATTTTTTTCTTCCTTTAGCTCTTCTAGCAGCTAAAACTTTTCTTCCGCCAGCACTGCTCATTCTAGCTCTGAATCCATGAACTTTGGATCTCTGTCTTTTCTTAGGCTGAAATGTCATTTTCATATTCAAGGCACCTCCCTTATATTATATGGACATCTTCCGATATTTTTATTCAGATGTCACTTCTAGTTATGCATGATAGAAAACATCATTTCAATTATATTCACAAACCTTTCTTTCGTCAAGTATTTCTTTTATTTTCCGGCTTTTTTGTAACTATTTCCCCTTTAAATGATTATCCACTTTCTATCCACTTTACATTCACCTACACTATGTGGATTTCTTTCATTAACTATTTTTATCCATTTTATTATACACATAGTTATTCACATTTTTATCCCCAATTGTGGTTATCCACAAAATGTGGATAATTTGTGGATAACTTTCCCTATATATTCACATTCTTTCATCAGAATTTCCAAAAAATCCTTATTTTTCAACGGGTTTCGACCTGTGGGTAATGTTTTTATTGTTATACACACTACCCACATTCCCGATTTTTCACTATTCTTTCCACATAATCTATCCTCACTATCCACACTCCTTTATCCACATACCCCCACAGCACTTTTTTTGTCAAATTTTTCACATAAAGGAAAAATCTCTTCCTATGATATAATGTGTACCTTTTACTTGTCCACATAACCACATTATAAAAAATACGAACGCAATTATTCTTCCACATAGTTTCTTTATTTTTTCATTGCTTAAAAACCGTTTTTATTATATTATATAGATAATAATACATTTTTTTACCTATGATTGAATGAGCAAATCAGTCAATCATATATTTTTTGTGTTCTAAAACGGGATATAATACAAATTAGGAGAATTGAAAATGCACATAATACAGGAAAAATGGTCAGATATTTTAAATATGATTAAAATTGAACATGATGTTTCTGATGTTTCCTATTCCGCCTGGCTGGAACCTTTGAAGGTTTACAAGGTAGAGGGAAATGTGGTTACGATCATTGTTACCAATGGCAGTATGGCCCTTAGCTATATTAATAAAAAGTATATTCTTCCGCTGAAAGTAGCTATTGCTGAGACAACTGGCGAGGATTTTGAAATTTCTCTGGTTTTACCGGAAGAAATCAAAGAAGAAGTGACACCGCAGCCTGCTCTGGCTGCTCCTGTGAGCTTAAATGAAAATATTGAAAAAGCAAACTTAAATCCGCGCTATACTTTTGATACTTTTGTAGTAGGTAATAATAACAAAATGGCTCATGCAGCATCTGTAGCCGTGGCCGAATCCCCAGGAGAAGCTTATAATCCTCTCTTTATTTATGGAGGTGTTGGTCTCGGAAAGACTCACTTGATGCATTCCATCGCACATTTTGTACTTCAAAAAAATCCAAGTGCCAAGGTATTGTATGTAACCAGTGAATATTTTACCAACGAACTGATTGACTCTATCCGTAATGGTAATAATTCTACTATGTCTAAATTCCGTGAAAAATACCGGAATATTGACGTACTTTTAATCGACGACATTCAGTTTATTATAGGAAAAGAATCTACACAGGAAGAATTTTTCCATACCTTTAACTCTCTTCACGGTGCAAAAAAACAGATTGTCATTTCCTCTGATAAACCACCGAAAGATATGGAAATCCTGGAAGACCGGCTCCGTTCCCGCTTTGAATGGGGTCTTATTGTTGACATTTCCTCTCCTGACTATGAAACAAGAATGGCAATTCTCCGTAAAAAAGAAGAATTGGATGGATACAAAATTGATGACGAAGTCATTGAATATATAGCGAAAAATGTAAAATCAAATATCCGTGAACTGGAAGGCTCCCTTAATAAGATTATGGCTTATGCAAATCTGGAGCAAAAAGAAATCAATCTGGATTTAGCTGAAAAAGTTTTAAAAGATATTATTTCTCCAAATCAAAAACGTATTATTACACCGGAGCTCATTCTTGATATTGTAGCGGAACACTTTGATCTCACTGCTTCAGACTTGATTGGAAATAAAAGGAATTCAAAAATTGTATTTCCTCGTCAGATTGCCATGTACTTATGCCGTAATATGACAGAAGTAACTTTAAAAAATATCGGTAAGGTTCTCGGAGGAAGAGATCATACTACGATTATGAATGGTATTTCAAAAATTGAAAATGAAGTGGAGACCTCTGACAGTACCAGAGAAATCATTGATATTCTGAAAAAGAAAATCAATCCGGCCAAATAAACCGGTTATCCACATCCATAGGTGAATACCGTGTGAATTTCATGTGGAAAACCAAAAAGAACTTTTTTACGGTTTTTAACCCACATTTTTATCAACAGGTCCTGCACTTGAAATTCAACATGAACCCACAAAGTTATCCATACTCAAGAATCCCGTGTTTTCACGGCTTTCAAGGGTTATTCACATATTCACAGCCCCTACGGCTAATACTACGAATTTGTTATTCATTTATATTTTTATTTAACCACTTCACGCAGAAAGGAAGTTATACACATGAAATTAATATGTCCAAAATCTGAACTTCAGAAAAGTGTCAGTATTGTCATGAAAGCCGTTCCTGGCAAAACAACTATGCCAATACTTGAATGTATTCTATTAGATGCTACAACAAATGATATTAAATTTACATCCAATGATATGGAACTCGGCATTGAAACCCGTGTTCAGGGTATGGTTCTCGAAAAAGGAATGATTGCCCTTGATGCTAAAATTTTCTCTGAAATTGTAAGAAAGCTTCCTGATAATGATGTCACAATTGAAACAGATGAAAAATTAATGACCACGATTACTTGTGAAAAAGCAAAATTCAATATCCCAGGCAAATCAGGAGATGATTTTTCTTATTTACCATTAATTGAGAAAACAGACGGAATACGGCTTTCGCAGTTTACTTTAAAAGAAATTATCCGTCAGACCATTTTCTCCATTGCTGTTAATGAAAACAATAAATTAATGACAGGGGAACTTTTTCAGCTAGAAAATAATATGTTACGTGTTATTTCTTTAGATGGCCACCGCATTTCTATTCGAAAAATTGGATTAAAAGAAGAATGCGAAGACCGTAAAGTTGTTGTTCCTGGTAAAACTTTAAGTGAGATCAGCAAGATTTTATCAGGTGAACTTGAAGATATGGTAGATATTTACTTATCTGCTAACCATATTTTATTTGAATTTGATGATACAAAAGTTGTTTCACGTTTAATAGAAGGAGAGTACTTTAAGATTGACCAGATGCTTTCCAGTGATTATGAAACAAAAGTTAAAATTAATAAAAAAGAATTTTTAGATTGTATTGACAGGGCAACGCTTCTGGTAAAAGAAGGAGATAAAAAACCAATTATTATTAATATCTCAGACGGACAGATGGAACTTTTCATTGATTCCCAGATTGGATCCATGCATGAAGAGATTGATATCCAAAAAGAAGGAAAAGATATCATGATTGGATTTAATCCGAAATTTTTAATCGATGCTTTGAAGGTCATTGACGATGAAGAAGTCAGCATTTATCTGATGAATGCCAAGGCTCCCTGCTTTATCAGAGATGAAAACCAGCAGTATATCTATCTGATTTTACCGGTTAATTTTAATGCGGTCAGCAGATAAGATAACTGTTTAAAAGGAGAAAAAGATGGAAATTATCAAATTAAGAGATGAATTTATAAAACTTGGACAGGCTTTAAAAGCCGCAAATCTGGTAGAAGACGGTGTTGAAGCGAAATATGTGATTCAAGACGGAGAAGTTCTGGTCAATGGAGAACCGGATACCAGGAGAGGCAGAAAACTTTATGACGGGGATGTTATTTCCTATCATGGAGAAGAAGTTAGGATTGAAAAATAAAGATGTATATAGAATCTATTGAGCTGAAAAATTACAGAAATTATGAATCACTGTCCCTGGAGCTGAATCAAGGCACGAATATTTTTTATGGTGATAATGCCCAGGGAAAGACCAATATTCTTGAGGCTGCCTATTTGTGTGGAACCACGAAATCCCACAGGGGGAGCAGGGACAGAGAGATGATCCGTTTCGGGCAAGACGAAGCGCATATCCGGATGTTTGTGAAAAAAGACGGGATATCCCGGAAAATAGACATGCATTTGAAAAAAACAAAACCTAAAGGAATTGCAATTGATGGTATTCCAATCAAAAGAGCAAGCGAATTATTTGGGATTTTGAATATTGTATTTTTTTCTCCTGAGGATTTGAACATCATAAAAAGCGGCCCGGGAGAGAGAAGACGTTTTATGGATTTGGAGTTATGTCAACTTAATAAGCTATATTTATCAAATCTTTCCAGCTATAACCGGGTTTTGAACCAGAGAAATAAATTATTGAAGGATATTGCTTTTCAGCCGTCTTTAAAAGGAACTTTGGATGTGTGGGATGAGCAGCTTGCCAATTATGGAGTTTCTATTATTGAAAGCCGCAAAGCGTTTGTGGAAGAAATGAACAGCATCATAGAAGAAATACATAGGAATATCACTGGAGGAAAAGAAAAGATCAGGCTGTTTTATGAACCCAGTACACAAGGAGATTGCTTCCTGGGAGAACTTTCCTCTGGAAGAGACCGGGATATCCGGTTTAAGATGACCTCGATTGGTCCCCACAGAGATGATCTTTGTGTGAAAGTAAATGATATTGATATTAGAAAATACGGCTCTCAGGGGCAGCAGCGGACTGCTGCACTGTCTCTGAAGCTGTCTGAAATATATATGGTTAAAAAAATTATAAAGGATATGCCGGTTCTGTTTCTGGATGACGTGTTGTCCGAATTAGATTCTAACAGGCAAAACTATCTTTTGAACAGTATCCGCCAGGTGCAGACTTTGATCACCTGTACAGGGCTGGATGATTTTATTGACAGACAATTCCACATGAATAAAGTATTCAAAGTGGTTGAGGGAAATGTAAAAACAGGAGGAAATGTATGAGTACAGAAATGAATACTGAAGTAAATACAGAGTACGGTGCTGACCAGATTCAGATTTTGGAAGGACTTGAGGCAGTTAGAAAAAGACCGGGGATGTATATCGGCAGCACTTCTTCAAGAGGTCTTCATCATCTGGTATATGAGATTGTAGATAATGCAGTAGATGAGGCATTGGCAGGCTATTGTGATACCATTCGTATATTTGTAAACGAGGATAATTCTATTACGGTTATTGACAACGGCCGTGGCATTCCTGTGGGAATCAACCACAAAGCAGGTATTCCTGCTGTTGAAGTGGTATTTACCATTCTTCATGCAGGAGGAAAGTTCGGAGGCGGAGGATATAAAGTATCCGGTGGTCTTCATGGAGTTGGTGCTTCTGTTGTAAATGCACTTTCTACCTGGCTGGAAGTAACGATTTATCAAGATGGAAAAGTGTACAGACAGCGTTATGAAAGAGGAAAAACTGTATATAGCTTAAAAGTAGTGGGAGAGTGTGAGGCTTCCAAAAAAGGAACAATGGTTACATTTCTTCCGGATCCGGAGATTTTTGAAGAAACAGTTTTTGATTTTCATATCTTAAAACACCGTTTCAGAGAAATTGCATTCCTTACAAAAGGGCTGAAAATCATTGCAACGGATAAGAGAGAGGAAGAGCCAAAAGAGGCTGTTTTCCACTATGAAGGCGGAATCAAGGAATTTGTACAGTATCTGAACCGCAGTAATACACCGTTATATGATGATATCCTTTATTTTGAGGGAACAAAAGACGGGGTCATGGTAGAAGTTGCAATGCAGCACAATGATGCTTACACAGAGAACAGCTATGGTTTTGTAAATAACATTACAACTCCGGAAGGCGGAACTCATATCATGGGATTCCGTAACGCAATTACAAAAACGTTTAATGAATATGCGAAAAAGAATAAGCTTCTGAAAGAAAATGATGCAAATCTGACAGGTGAAGATATCCGTGAGGGTCTGACTGCGATTATTAGTGTGAAGATAGAAGATCCTCAGTTCGAGGGACAGACAAAACAGAAACTTGGAAACAGCGAAGCCAGAGGAGCTGTGGATAATGTAGTAAGTACACAGCTTGAGATTTATCTGGAGCAGAATCCATCCGTTGCTAAAATTATCATTGAAAAGTCCATTCTTTCCCAGAGAGCAAGAGATGCGGCGAGAAAGGCAAGAGAACTGACCAGAAGAAAATCAGCACTGGAGGGAATGTCTCTGCCCGGAAAACTGGCTGACTGTATGGACAAAGATCCAAGCAAATGTGAGATTTATATTGTAGAGGGTGATTCTGCCGGCGGTTCTGCGAAGACAGCACGAAGCAGGGCAACACAGGCTATTCTTCCTCTTAGGGGTAAGATTCTCAATGTAGAGAAAGCCCGCCTTGACAAAATTTATGCCAATAATGAGATTAAGGCCATGATCACAGCATTTGGAACAGGTATTCATGAGGATTTTGATATCAGTAAGCTGCGTTATCATAAGATTATTATTATGACTGATGCCGATGTAGATGGTGCTCATATTGCCACATTGCTATTGACCTTCTTGTATCGTTTCATGCCGGAACTGATTAAACAGGGATATGTGTATCTGGCAAAACCGCCTTTATTTAAGCTGGAGAAGAACCGTAAGGTTTATTATGCATATACGGAAAAAGAAGAAGAGCAGATACTGGCAGAGATTGGTCTGGAAGGCTGCAGCATCCAGCGTTACAAAGGATTAGGTGAGATGGATGCAGACCAGTTGTGGGAAACAACTATGGACCCGGAGAGACGTATTCTGATGCGTGTAGTTATGGATGAAGATTCTACTTCTGAACTGGATCTTACCTTTACCACATTGATGGGAGATAAGGTTGAGCCAAGACGTGAATTTATTGAAGAAAATGCCAAGTACGCTAAGAATCTGGATATCTGATAAGGAGAACCTAAATGGAAGAAAATATTTTTGATAAAGTTCAGGAAGTAGACCTGCAGAAAAAGATGGAAGAATCTTATATTGAGTATGCTATGAGTGTTATTGCATCCCGTGCATTGCCTGATGTAAGAGACGGTCTGAAGCCGGTACAGAGAAGAATTCTCTATTCTATGATTGAATTGAATAATGGCCCTGATAAACCACACAGAAAATGTGCCCGTATCGTAGGTGATACCATGGGTAAATATCATCCTCATGGTGACAGTTCTATTTATGGTGCGTTGGTAAATATGGCTCAGGACTGGTCCACCCGTTATCCTCTGGTTGACGGACATGGAAACTTTGGTTCTGTGGACGGTGACGGTGCTGCTGCTATGCGTTATACAGAAGCACGTCTGAGCAAAATTTCCATGGAAATGCTGGCTGACATTAATAAAAATACCATTGATTTCGTACCAAACTTTGATGGTACGGAAAAAGAACCTACCGTATTGCCATCCAGATATCCAAATCTTCTGGTAAACGGTACTTCCGGTATTGCCGTTGGTATGGCTACTAACATTCCGCCGCACAATCTGAGAGAAATTGTAAATGCAGTAGTGAAAATCATTGATAATCAGATTGAAGAACAGAGGGAAACCACTATGGAGGAGATTCTGTCTATTGTAAAAGGACCGGATTTTCCTACAGGTGCCATGATCCTGGGAACAAGAGGAATCGAAGAGGCATACCGTACCGGCCGTGGAAAAATCCGTGTAAGAGCAGTTACGGATATTGAAACACTGCCAAATGGCAAAAGCCAGATCATTGTTACAGAATTACCTTACATGGTAAATAAAGCAAGACTGATCGAAAAAATAGCAGAATTGGTAAGGGATAAGAAAATTGACGGTATTACAGATATTAATGACCACTCCAACAGGGAAGGTATGCGTATCTGTATTACCCTTAGAAGAGATGCCAATGCCAATGTTATTTTAAATCAGTTATATAAGCATACACAGATGCAGGATACCTTTGGCGTGATCATGCTGGCCTTGGTTGGCAATACACCTAAGGTTATGAGTCTGCCTGAAATGTTAAAACATTACCTTGCTCATCAGGAAGAGGTCGTTACCAGACGTACACAATATGATTTGAATAAGGCTGAGGCAAGAGCTCATATTGTAGAAGGTCTGTTAAAAGCTCTGGATGTGATTGATGAGGTTATCCGCATTATCCGCAGCTCCAAGACCAGACAGGATGCAAAAGAAGCATTGATTGAAACCTTTGGATTTACAGATGTGCAGGCTCAGGAAATCGTTAATATGAGACTGTATCAGCTTACCGGTATGGAGCGTGACCGCCTTCAGAAGGAATTTGATGAGTTACAGATTAAAATCAGAGAGTTAAAGGCAATTCTTGCAGACAGAAACCTGCTGCTGTGCGTCATTCGTCAGGAAATCCTTGCAATTGCAGAGAAATATGGGGATGACAGAAGAACTTCGATTGGCTATGACGAATTCGACATTTCCATGGAAGATATGATTCCAAATGAAAATACTGTCATTGCCATGACAAAGTTAGGATATATCAAGAGAATGACTGTAGATAACTTCCGCAGCCAGAACAGAGGCGGTAAAGGTATTAAGGGTATGTCTACCATTGAAGATGACTATATCGAGGAATTGCTGATGACAACAACTCATCATTTCCTGATGTTCTTTACCAATGCCGGCCGTGTGTACAGGATTAAGGCTTATGAAATCCCAGAGGCAAGCCGTGTTGCAAGGGGAACTGCCATTATCAACCTTCTCCAGCTTCAGCCGGATGAAAAGATTACCGCTGTCATAGCCATCAATGATTTCAAGAAGGGCAACTATCTGTTCATGGCAACCAAGAATGGTCTTGTGAAGAAAACACCGATTGAAGATTATGCAAATGTGAGAAAATCTGGTCTTGCAGCAATTTCTCTTAGAGAAGATGATGAATTAATCGAAGTAAAATTCACAGATAATAAGAAAGATGTTATTCTGGTAACAAAATTTGGACAGTGTATCTGTTTCCATGAAAATGATGTAAGGATTACCGGCCGTGTCTCCATGGGAGTAAGAGGTATTAACCTGATGGAAGATGACGAAGTAATTGGTATGCAGCTTACCTGCCAGGGAGATTATCTGCTGATTGTTTCAGAAAATGGTCTTGGAAAGAGAACTTCTGTTGGTGAATTTACCTGCCAGAACCGTGGTGGAAAAGGTGTGAAGTGCTATAAAATTACGGAAAAGACTGGTAATGTTATCGGTGTGAAGGCTGTAAATGAGGATAACGAAATCATGATGATTACTACGGAGGGAATTGTCATTCGTCTGGAATGTAAGGATATTTCCATTTTAGGCCGAATTACTTCCGGTGTAAAATTAATGGACTTAAAAGATGGTATTACTGTTGCAAGTATTGCAAAAGTAAGAGAGAAAAAAGAGGAATCTCAGGACACAGACCAGACAGAAGAGCAGGAAGCAGAGAATAACGGGGAAGACAGGGAATAAGTCATGAAAAGAATCTTGTTAATGGTGGCATATAATATTTTACTTGTGCCGGTATTCTGGTTCAAATTATGTTATTATGCGAAACATGTAGATAAATATACAGAAGAGGAACGCTATGAGCTTCTGCGGTTTATTGACCGCAGAGCTATCAAAGGCGGCCGGATTGTCATTGATATTCATGGACAGGAAAATTATCCAAAAGAAAGCGGATTTATGATGTTTCCCAATCATCAGGGATTATTTGATGTCCTTGCCATTATGCAAACCTGTGAAAAACCTTTTTCTGTGGTTATGAAGAAAGAAGTGCAGAATATTCCATTTTTGAAGCAGGTATTCGCTTGTATGAAGGCTTATGCCATTGACAGAGAAGATGTCCGCCAGTCCATGAAAGTGATTCAGCAGGTATCGAAAGAGGTTCAGTCAGGGAGAAACTATCTGATTTTCCCGGAAGGAACGAGAACGAAAAATCCTAATACAGTACATGAATTTAAAGGTGGAAGCTTTAAAAGTGCCACAAAGGCGAAATGCCCTATTGTTCCCATTGCATTGATTGACTCTTATAAGTCTTTTGATACAAAGTCCATTGAAAAAATCAAAGTACAGGTTCATATTCTGAAACCAATGCTGTATGAAGAGTACAAGGATATGAAAACTGTGGAAATAGCAGCAGAAGTAAAAAGAAGAATTGAAGCTGTGATAGCAGAGTACGAAAATAAATAAAAAAAGAGTGTGATGTACAAAAAGATGAAGCATTGTACATCGCACTTTTTTTAGTTAATCTTGCGAAATTCCAAAGGAGTTACTCCTGTCATTTTGCGGAACATGGCAATGAAATGGCTGGAATCCGGGAATCCGGTACGGGCTGCGATTTCCTGAACTTCCATGTGCTGATGAACCAGGAGAAATTCTTTTGCTTTATTGATACGGTAGGTAATGATATATTCGTAAACAGAACAACCCAGGAACCGCCTGAATAGGCGGGATAAATATTGGGGAGTTATGTAAACTATATTACTGAGAGCAGTAACCGTTAGTTCTTTATGATAGGAAGATTCAATTTCTTTTAAGACAGGGGATACATAACGCCTGTAAAGAGGGTCATTCATTAAATCTCTGGTGTAGACACCATGAGAAAAATGAAGAAGTATGTTATAGCAGTCCATAGAAATAGCCCTGGTATCACCAGGCTGCGTTTCATATTTTCTTACGATATCAGAAATCAGAGTTCCTATCTGTATTCCAAGTTCTTTTTCCACAAAGATAACCTGACGATTATCCAGAAGCTGTACAATGCTGTTTTCTATGGTACCGGTAAAGGTAATAAAAGAAGTAAGCCACTTGGAAGTCATGCTGTAATAAGAATGACGGATAAAGGGGGCTATCAACAGTCCTTCGTTTTCATTCAGTGTATATTGTTTTCCCTGAATGTCGATAATCCCAGATCCTTTTTCAGTCTGTAGATAGTGATATTTCGGATATCCTTTAGGGCGGTTCATCTGATCTTGTTCCCAATGATTTCCCACAGAGTCAAAGATAAATGGTTCGCTTGCAGGTGTGTTTCTAAAATAAATAGGCATGTTATTCCTCTGTTTCGAAATGTTATATTATTTAGCTAAACATATCATACATTCTGTCTGCAATCAATGGTAAAATAGAAAAATCAAAACCGTTTGAAAAATGATAAAGGAGGTTATTATGAAAACATTTGATTATTCATTAGTAAAGAATCCAGAATATTTTAAGGAAAATTGCCAAGAAGCACATTCAAGCCATAGATATTATTCTTCAGCGGAAAGCATGGAATGGGGAGAAGAAACATTTAAGTATAGCCTTAATGGTTTATGGAAATTTCATTATGCAAAAAATTACAATTGCACCATTCCTGGTTTTGAAAAAGAAGAATATTCCTGTTTTTCTTGGGATGATATCAGAGTACCTGCCCATATACAGATGGAAGGATATGATTTGCCTCAGTATGCAAATGTACAGTATCCGTGGGAGGGAAAAGAAGAAATCAGACCAGGTGAAATACCAGAAGAATTTAATCCGGTTGCAAGTTATGTAAAATATTTTGAAGTTCCAGAACATATGCAGGGAAAACGGGTATTTATTTCATTCCAGGGGGCAGAAAGCGGATTAGCACTTTGGCTGAATGGAATGTTTGTAGGATATAGTGAGGATAGTTTTACGCCTTCTGAATTTGAATTAACACCTTATCTGAAGGATGGAAACAACAAACTGGCAGTCCAGGTATTTAAGTGGACAAGCAGCAGCTGGTGTGAAGACCAGGACTTTTTCCGTTTTTCAGGTATTTACAGAGATGTTTATCTTTATACAATTCCAGAAGTACATGTGCAGGATGTAAGAGTCCGCACCTTGCTGGATGATACTTTTACAAAGGCAGATTTGGAAGTGGTTCTGAAGTCTACAGCAGCAGGCAGCATAAAACTTACACTTTCTGACGGAGAAAAGATATTATACACCTCCAAGAAAACCTTAGAAAAAGAAAGTACATTTATCATCAATGTTGAACATCCAAGATTATGGAGTGCAGAAGAACCTGTTCTCTATGATCTTCTTATAGAAGTTTTTGACAAAGAGAAAAACCTGATGGAAGTAATCCCCCAGAAGGTCGGATTCCGCCGTTTTGAGATGAAGGGAAATATTATGACTCTTAACGGAAAAAGAATCGTATTTAAGGGGGTAAACCGCCACGAATTCTCTTCTTCTACAGGACGCCAGGTAAATAGAGAAGATGTGATAAAAGATATTATAACGATGAAACAGAATAATATTAATGCAATCCGTACCTGCCATTATCCGGATGATATTATGATTTACGATTTGTGTGATGAATATGGATTATATTTGATTGCAGAAAACAACCTGGAATCTCATGGTTCCTGGGATATAGCAGAATTTTCAGGTGACTGGACAGATATAGTACCGTGTGATAAACCAGAATGGCTGCCTATGATGTTAGACAGGGTAAATTCTATGTATCAGAGAGACAAAAATCATCCTTCTATTCTGATATGGTCCTGTGGAAATGAGGCATTTGGAGGAAAAGACATTTATGAGATGTCTCAGTTCTATAGAAAAGAAGATCCAACCCGTCTGGTTCATTATGAAGGTGTTTTTCATGACAGAAGATATAATAATACCAGTGATATGGAAAGCCAGATGTATCCATCAGTAGAAGATATTAAGAAATTTTTGGAAAAAGACAGAAGTAAGCCTTTTATTTGCTGTGAATATACACATGCTATGGGTAATTCCTGTGGTGCTATGCATAAATACACAGATTTGACAGATACTGAGCCACTTTATCAAGGTGGATTTATCTGGGATTATATAGATCAGTCTATTGATAAAAAAGACAGATATGGCAGAGAATTTCAAGCATATGGCGGGGATTTCGATGATCATCCGTGTGATTATAATTTCAGCGGTAATGGAATTGTTTATGGAAAAGATAGAAATCCGTCTCCTAAAATGCAGGAAGTAAAATATAATTATCAGAATATTACTGCAGAAATTCAGGTTCAGGATGGATGCAATAAGGTAAAAGTTACAAATAAAAATTTATTTGTTAATACAGAAGTATATGAATGTAGAGTGACACTGGCTAAAGACGGAGTTGTAATTAAGAATGCAGTGTTAGAAACACATACAGAACCTCTTAGCATAGATGAATATGAACTTCCGATTTCTGTACAGACAAAGCCAGGGGAATATACAGTTACCGTATCTTTCCTTCTAAAAGAAGATACTTTATGGGCCGAAAGAGGACATGAAGTAGCTTTTGGACAGGCAACCTATGAAGTAAAAGGAGAACCAGCAACACATAAAGGAACATTTAAAGTTATTCAGAGTACACATAATATCGGAGTAAAGGGTCAGGAATTTGAAGTGATGTTTTCATATCTCAATGGTGGCTTAGTTTCTTATCGATATGGCGGTGTAGAAATGATGAAAATGATTCCGAAGCCTAATTTCTGGAGAACACCTACAGATAATGATGAAGGAAATCTGATGCCTGCACGTTATGCACAATGGAAAATTGCAAGTTTATATCTGTCTCATAAGAGACCGGGAACGGGGAGATATCCAGAGAGTACAAATCCAGAATTAGAGGTTACAGACGATTATGTAAAGATAACATTTACATACCATATGCCAACGACACCGGCAGCAATGTGTAAGCTTGTATATACAGTTTATGGTGATGGTTATATTGAGACTGCTCTGAATTATGATATCGTAAAGGAATTAGGAGATATGCCTGAATTTGGTGTCATGTTTAAAGTCGATGCCGATTATAATCAGGTAAAATGGTATGGAATGGGACCAGAGGAAACATATATAGATAGATGTAAAGGTGCTAAGCTTGGAATCTATGAAAATAAAGTAGAAGAGAACATGGCAAAATATCTGAATCCACAGGAATGTGGAAATAAAACAGAGGTGAGATGGGCTTGCGTAACCGATAAAAAAGGAAGAGGACTCATGTTTACTGGAAATTATATGAATTTTTCAGCACTTCCATATACACCACATGAGCTGGAAAATGCAAGGCATGAATTTGAATTGCCAGAAGTACATTATACTGTAATCAGAGTATCAAAGCAGCAAATGGGTATTGGTGGAGATGACACCTGGGGAGCAAGAACACATGACGAATATTTACTGAGCACAAAAGAAAATATGAAATTTACATTTGGTTTTAAAGGAATTTAAAATAGTATTTTGAAGTCAGAGCCTGGAGGATTTTTCAGGCTCTGTATGTTAATAAAAAAGAAAGTAAATAAAATAAAAAAAAAGATTGACAAATAACTTACTATGGGGTTATAATCAGTATTGCTCATGCAAGAGCAGATAATTGAATAAGTTAATTATTCAGGCAATGGAGAAATACTCAAGTGGCTGAAGAGGCGCCCCTGCTAAGGGTGTAGACGGTTTGCGCCGTGCGAGGGTTCAAATCCCTCTTTCTCCGCTGACAGCGAAGCTGTCAAAAAAGAAGTTTAAAAAACTTCAAAAAATGTCTTGACAGACCTGCTCAGATGTGATAATCTAGACTGGCTGTCGCAAACGACAGAA
>Peterbilt_p2__coassemble_292_pt1 | contig 42304 bp, 38 predicted proteins | sample Peterbilt_p2__metabat2_high_PE_039 | metagenome-assembled genome bin Peterbilt_p2 | reverse complement strand
TTTGCCGCTTAACTTTAGATATTTCACCTGTCTACTTGACAAGGGGCATATCACAGTGTGTCTTGACTGTATGACGGCTTTGATTCTAAATTTTATGATATCACTTTATCTTTCATATTGTCTGGTAAATCTGCTTCGTCTATAGAGATGCTGACTACAAAGGAAACATTATATTTCTCTCCCATAGCTTCCAAACGTCCTAAAACCTGGGAAATCTCATTTTCTTCTGCCCTTGAAATTTTAAGGAAACTATCCAGATACATTTTTTCCAAATCATTATCCTGTGAAACAACACCAGAAAGAAAACCTACAAATTCACTGCTGTTCTGGATATCATATTCAGACATGTCAATCAAACGTACCTTATTATTTAACTCAAACATATGTTTTCTGCTTTTATCCAAATATACCAGTGTACCATTGGCCTGTTTTACTTCTGCGTTTACTTTGTCTAAAAGTACCTTTGTTTTTCCTTCACCTTTTTTTCCTACAATTAACTGAACCATCGCAATTTCCTCCTTAGCCGCACGTAATATGTATTTTTACTAAAAACGTGGTTATCGTTGAATTAATTATAGTGCATAACGTTCAAAAATACAACAGGAATTTTAAAAAAACTGGCAATTTTTAAGAATTTACTTTTACAAGCATTTCCCATATCCTGGTATTCATGTTTTTTTCACTGTCTGCCCGGCATACGATCAGAACAAAAACATCCCCGTAATTATTCTGAACCAATAGAACCGTATGATTTTCGGATCGTGAAGCTTTAAATTTGCCTCCAAGGACAGTAACATCTTTCGGTACAGACAGGCTTCCTGTAACATAAGGATTGTCAGAATTCAACACCTGCTGTTTCAAATCCCCATTCTGCTTCGATGCATTCATAGTACAAACAGATAATCCCATTGTATTAATAAGTTCCGGATACTTCAGAAGATGGTTCACCAGCAGATAGGTGTCATATACAGTGGTATATTGGTCTTCATCTTCCGCTCCTGTAATATTTGCAAACTGTGTATTGGTCATCCCAAGCTCATAAGCCTTCTGATTCATCTGCTCTACAAAAGATTCCCTATCTCCTGCAGCCGCCCTTGCAAGGGCATAACTGGCATCATCCGCTGAGGATACCAAAACAGCATTTAAAAGCTGTTGTACGGTAATCATGTTACCCGCTGAGAGGCCGCTGGATATGCCCCAACTTTTTTGAACTATATCCTCAGCATCTACGGTGACTATCTCCTCTGAATCTAATTGTTCATAGGCAACCAATGCTGTCATAAGCCGGTTCAGTTCACCAAAAGACACCTTTTCGTGAAGATTCTGTGCATAAGGGATTTCTTTCTTTTCAATGTCAAAAAAGCCTGCTGCTTCTCCCTCCTGGCTCTCAATACCATCCATAGGAGTATTGCTGGCACCCACACAGAGCTCTCTGGCAATTCCCTTTTCCAGCAGTGAACTTTCCTTTGCCTCTGTACCAAAAATGCTCTGGCTTCTGTCATAAACAAATGGTTCTTTCAGCTTACCTGCATTCCTGAGCAGCAAGAGGCCAAGTACACCCGACAAGAGGAAAATTATGAGAAATAACAGCAAAAATACTGTTTTCCGAATCTTACGCAAGCGTATTTCACGCTGCTTTGCAGTTATTTTTTTATCTGTACATTTCACGCCAAGCCAGCTCTCCTCTTCCTAAAGAACGGATCATCATCTCAGCAGTCGCCAGATTCGTTGCCATAGGGATATTGTGTGTATCGCATAACATAAAAATACGCTTTACATCCGGATCATGCTTCTGAGGTGCAAGAGGCTCACGAAGATAAATAACCAAATCCATTTCATTCTGCTCGATCATAGCCCCAAGCTGCTGTTCACCACCTAAATGCCCTGCCAGGAACTTATGGACAGTAAGATTTGACGCTTCCTCAATCAGTCTTCCTGTAGTCCCGGTAGCATACAGTGTATTCTGAGACAAAATATTCCGGTAGGCAATGCAGAAATTCTGCATTAATTTTTTCTTTGAGTTGTGTGCGATTAATCCAATGTTCATGATGGTTCTACCTCCCTGTAAATTCTATATTTTTGTAATCCCACATTTAATACCAGGCCCATTCCGATATACAGGCTGACCATGGAGGTCAATCCATAACTGACAAAAGGCAGCGGTGTTCCCGTATTCGGAAAAATTTTGGTCACAACGGCAATGTTGATAAAACTCTGCACTCCCACAATGGCCGCTACCCCGCAGCAGATAAGCCTTCCTGAAAGGTCCTTGGCTCGTATGCCTGTTTTTATACATTCAAAAATAATCAGAAGAAGCAGCAATAAAATAGCCGTACACCCTATAAATCCAAGCTCTTCACCAGCCACAGAAAAAATAAAGTCTGTCTGGTTCTCTGAAACAAAGTTGCCTTTATTTGCAGAAGCAACTTCATTATTATTCAGTCCTTTTCCTGTAAGCTGTCCGGACCCTATGGCAGTCACAGAGTTTTCCTGCTGGAGCACTGCATCTGAATACTCGTCATCCTCTGAATTTAAGAAAGCCATAATACGGTCTCTCTGATAGGATTTTATCAATTTCTGATCCGGCTGTACTACAATGAATAAAAAGATCACTGCCAGGGGAACTGCGATCAGCAAAGCCCCTCCGATTATTTTATAGCTTAACCCTGCAACATAAAGCAGGATACAAAAAAGTATAGCAATTGTAATGGTATTTTTCAAGTCCGGCTGAATCAAAATCAGCACCAGGGGGAGTGCGATTAAAATTGCTGATTTCACCAAGGTATGCAGTGTATTTAAGTCTTCTTCATGATCCATGAAAAATTTTGCAAAAAACAAAATAATGACAATTTTTGCCAGCTCTGTGGGCTGGAACTGAATTCCTGCAATATTTATCCAGCGCTGGGCACCATTTGCATCTTTACCAAATAAGATAACAAAAAGCAGCAGTGCCAGATTACCCGCATACATAATCCAGTTAAAATTTAAAATCCAGCTAAAGTCCATCAATGATACGATTACCATGGCCACAACTCCCAGAATCATACCTGCAAGCTGCCGGTTCCTAAGTGCCGGTTCTGCACTTCCCACCAGAAGCACGCCAAGGAAAGTCAGTACCAGCAAGGCAAAGATCAATCTGAAATTATAATCCCGTAATTTATACTGTCTAATCATAAAAACACCTTTTTCTTATGGTTCTTAATGGTTTCTGTCTTATCTCCAGAAGGATATTCCCGGAGATGATTTCTCTATCCCTGTCTGCAAAGGAATCTTTGCTGTGAAGGTTGCTGTATCTTTTAAATAACGGATTTCAACACTATGTTCCCGCACAGCAAAATATTTATTTACCGCCCGGATCATATCATTCTGCAGCATGGTCATCATTTGTGGGGTACAGTCCAGCCGCTCAGAAGTAAGCAGCAGCTTCAGACGGTCTTTTGCAACATGACCGGATCGTCTGCCTGGAAATCTCATAAATCCAGTAACCTCCTTCTCTATTTTCGGAACATCTTTGTAAACCGTTTAAAAACACCCTTTTTTTCTTGAAAATCCATAAGTGGGACTTCTTCTCCTGTAATCCTGCGGCAGATATTTTCCAGAGCTTTTCCTGAAAGAGAATCTTTTCCGCATAAAGGTTCTCCCTGATTAGTAGCAATCACTACCGCCTCATCATCTGGTACCGCCCCCAGCAGATCTACTGCCAAGATTTCTGTTACATCTTCTACAGACATCATTTCACCACGCCTTACCATATCCATACGGAGCCGGTTGATAATCAATTCAATTCTTGGCATTTCATGTGCCTGCAAGAGACCAATAATACGGTCTGCATCACGGATAGCTGACACTTCCGGTGTTGTCACTACAATGGCTCTTCCCGCACCTGCAATGGCATTTTTAAATCCCTGTTCAATGCCAGCCGGACAGTCCAGAATAATATAATCAAATTCTTCTGAAAGAGCCTCAGTAAGTTTCACCATCTGCTCTGGTGTAATAGCTGTCTTGTCTTTTGTCTGGGCAGATGGAAGTAAAAACAGGTTGTCGCACTGTTTATCCCGAATCAGTGCCTGTTTCATCCTGCAGCTTCCTTCGATCACATCAATCAGGTTATAAACAATCCTGTTCTCAAGTCCCAGTACAACATCAAGATTCCGTAAGCCGATATCCGTATCGACCACTACCACCTTTTTGTTCAACTTAGCAAGACCAAGACCAATGTTGGCTGTTACCGTTGTTTTTCCAACACCGCCTTTACCTGATGTTACAACAATAATTTCACTCATACCAGATCCTCCTGATTTTCTATTTTATACTCCTGTGTACTTTATTTAATCGGTACGTGTATTGGATAAATCTGTTGATGTTGCCGCTCCGGTAACGATTTCTGATTCATCTGCAAGCTTGTACTTATAACGGAGGATATCTTTTGCTACTTCTACTGCATTGGAAGATGCATATCCATTACCAATGCGGACTGCCACGCCGATTTCAGGCTCTTCATATGGTGCAAAGCCTACAAAAAGAGCATGGGAGGGCCGGCTCATATCTTCCTGAGCTGTACCGGTTTTTCCTGCAACTGTAACCCCCAGGTTACTGAGGTACACATTGTTTTTTGCCACGCCACGCATTCCCTGATGTACCAGGTCCCAGGTGTGGTCAGAAACATCCATGTCGCCGTTTACAGTCGGAGAGTAATCTTCTATGATTTCTCCATTGGAATCCGTTACTTTATCAAGAAGGGACAGCTCATAGCTGGTTCCCCGGCTCGCAATAGCAGTCACATATCTGGCTAACTGTGACGTCGTCATATTATGGTTACCCTGTCCGAAAGCACTGCGGATTGCATCTGTATCAGAAAATTTTGGTGCTTCTTCAAACAGCTCCAATCCTGATTTTTCGGTAAGTCCAAACATATCTGCATATTTTTCCAATTTCTGCAGTCCGAGTTCATTCGAAAATTTTCCATCCTCATCTGTACCGAGATCATAGGCAACCTGTCCCATAAATACGTTACAGGAATTTGTAATTCCAGATACCACATTCATGTAGCCATGTCCTGAACGAAGCCAGCAGTTTGGCCCATCAGGAATTTTATCAAATTTTCCTCCACACAATACTGTATAGCCGTCTGTGACAATTCCTTCCTCCATTCCGGCTACTGCTGTAACCACCTTAAAGGTAGAACCAGGAGCCGTTAATTGTTGTGTGGCTTTGTTATAAAATGGCCTGGATAAATCCTGATTCAACTTTGCAAAATAATCCGTATCCATGTTATTAGCAAGACGGTTATTATCATATCCCGGATAGGTTACGCAGGCTAGTGTCTCTCCTGTATTGACATCCGTGATAACAACAGACCCTGAGCAGGGATCCAGTGCAAGCTGAGCCGGTGTGATCTCAAGATTGCTTATTTTCTGTATCATAAAATCATAAGCACGTTTTGTTCCAGATTCCAGCCCCTTATAAGCAGCTTCGTCTGGTTCCAGCACACCCTGGTCATATAACAGCATACAAAGCTGTGCACCTGATATGGTATCTTCATGAAGCATGTATTTATACAAAAGCTTTGAAAATCCTTTATCATCATTTAAAGCTTCTGTCAGATAATCCGCCAAGGCTTCATACACTTCTGTTGTATCCAGATAATCGCCCTTTGCTGAAAATCTCGAAATATCAATCCAGTTTTTTCCTGCCGCATAAGTGAGGAAATCCTTTAGACTGATGGTCTCTTCTTTTGTCCATGCCACATACGTAGGATCTGTGGAATCAATCTGGTCTGAAGAAAGGATTCCTGTTTTTGTAATCAGGAAACTATTCACCAGGTAACTTTGATACTCCTGCATTTCCTTAGGCAAATCTTTATATACAGCCGGATTTTCTTTTGTCAGCTCTTCTTTTAGCTGTGCAAAAACTTCACTCTGTTTCTGCTGGAAAAGACTGTACACCTGTTTTTCCAATTCTGTAGCATCTTCTGCCTTGAAATGATTAATGTCCAGAACATTATTTTCAATCAGTGCATTATATACATCGTAGATTGGTGTTCTGATATTTGCAGTATCTGCTGTTCCTGTTTCTAATCCTTCCAGCTTAAATTCCTTTGCATTAATAATCGTTGCAGATAAGATACCGGCTATTTTCTGTTCCAGAATATCATAACAGATTCTCTGCAGATCAGAATCAATGGTCAGATACACATCATTTCCGGAAGACGGTTCCACTCTTGATTTGTCATTAATACCAAGCACCTTTCCCATCGTATCTACAAACACCGTTTCAGATCCATTCTTTCCCTGAAGCTGTGTTTCCATCTTCTGCTCAATGCCAGACTTACCAATGATGGCATCTGTGGAATACTTCCCTCCCTGTTTACGGAGCTCCTCCAGCTCCTGGGCATCTGCCTTTCCTGTATAACCAATAAGCGGGGCCATGCTTTCAGCATCTTTGTACACACGGATAGAATCTTCCGTAATATCCACACCCTGCAATTCATCTTTGCGTTCCATAACTTCCGCCACAGTCACCTCGCTAACATTCGTCGCAATTGTGACAGGCACATATTTTTTAAATCCATTGGTAGACAAAATATAACGGATCTTTACAATTTCCAGCGTTTCTTCCGGTGTAAAAGATTCCGGAAGCCCATATGTATTTAATTCCTCTTTTGTATAAGGTTTTTTACTGTCTACCAGTGCAAAACGCTTCTCACTGCACAAATATTCCATATCTTCTTTGGCAGACGCTTTCAATTTCTCTTCATCCAGCTTATCAATATAAGCCTCTCCGTAAATATCAGCCTTAAATCTGTCCAAAGTAAAACCTTCTGCATCAAACCCATAGGTTCCATCCTCTTGCAGAACAATATGGAAGGTAATATCTGTATTCTCCTGATTTTTTTTCAGGATATTTAAAAGCTCATAGGCTATATGATTCAAGGTAAGATTTTTTTCTCTGGTAGAATCATAGGTTCCATTATCTTCCAATATAATGGAATAAGAAAGCTGGTTGTATGCCAGCGGTTTCCCGTTTCTATCCAGAATATTTCCTCTGGTTCCTTTTATGGTGCGCTCCTTTGTGATATTTAATTCAAAGTTATCTGCATACTCTTTCCCGTGAATAATCTGAAGAGAAAACAGCCTCTGAATCAGTACCGCAAACATTGCACAAAATACAAGCACAAGAACCGTAGTTCTTTTTAATCTGATTTTTTTTAGTAACTTTTTTATTTTCTTAACCAAATGGAATCTCTCTCTTTCATTTCCAGCTCTGTCAATTTCTGGTTGAGCAAAAATAATAGTTTATACAATACAACCGTAACCAGCACAGTATAAATCATTTCCGGGATAATAATTCTTCCAAAATAATAGAAAAAATGAATCCTGCCACGCATCAGAAACTGAAATCCGTAAACCATAATGCCGTACAGCAAATCACCTACTGCTACAATCATCAGAGGCACACGGATTTCTTCTCCATAGAAAACTTTACAGCAGCATCCTGCAATATAACCAATGCACAGATAAATCAAAGCGTAAAATCCAAGAAGATATCCGTAAAAAATATCCATCAGAATCCCGCAAAAAAAACCAATCCATAACCCTGACTTTTTCCCCCGCATAAATCCAAGGGAAACTGTGAGAATCAGCATCAGATTCGGTACAATAGCCCCAATAGAGATATATTGGAATACAGTGCTCTGAAGTATAAAGCAGACCAGAATCATAACCCCTACGGCAGCCCTGTATTTTAGTTTCATTCAGAATCCCCTTTCTGCTGTTTGAGCTCTTTAATGACCAAAACCTCACTTAAATGTTCAAAATCAACAACCGGTGTCAAGGTTCCCGTTTTTGTAAGATTATTAGGATCCTCTTTGATCTCACTGACATATCCAATCAAAATACCCGGCAAAAATTTTTCACTCACATCAGAGGTAACTATTTTTTCACCCTCCTGGATTTTGTCATCTTCATCCTTCAGATGAATAAACTGCAGCTTGCCTTCATCAATAAGCCTGAGGTCACCGGCAACAATACATCTGTCCGAGGTACTCATGGTCATAGAACTTACATTACTGGAATCATCAATAATAGAACGCACAGTTGCCCAGTTGCTTCCTGCCTCCGTAACAATTCCAACCAGTCCGCTTCCTGCAATTACATTACAATCCTTCTGTACCCCATCTTTTGTACCCTTATTAATCGTAAAGTTCGCAAACCAGTTTCCAGTATCCATAGAAATCACATTTGCGGCTACTTTATCATACTGGCTATAGTCCTGATCCAGTTTATATAGCTTCTGAAGACGTTCCAGTTCACTGATACTCTGAGTAAGACGGCTGTTTTCAGAAGTCAGCTCATCCACCTTTTTCTGAAGTTTTTTATTTTCTTTTACTAATGCCTGTTTATTCTGAATCCCCGCAGTGGCTCCATCTAAAGCAGTTCCAATGGCATTGATTCCCTTCTGGAAAGGAACAATCACATAGCCCGCTGCATTTCTCACAACACCTACAGGAAATTTAACAGCTGCTGCAAAGAGCATCAAACTGATACAGACTACAATCATAGCAGCAAAAACATGTTTGCTCTTTAAGTTCCAATTATGCTTTTTTTTCATTCCTAAAACCTCAGCTTTTCTTGTTGCTTATTGCCAAAGCGGCAATTATTTTACCCATTTATGCAGGGTACGGTTTCCGATAATTTCTTTTAACCCACAGACAGTACATAATTCATAACGGCTTGACAGCCTGACTTTCTGTCCTGTCTCCTGGCTGATGAACCAGTCTATATCCGGTATCCTGGTGGTGCCTCCTGCCAGAAAAATACCCTGATCCGCAATATTCTGCATAATCTGTGGTGGTGTTCTCTCCAAAAAGAACCTGATTTCTTCGCAGATCATACGGACAAGTGGCACTATGGTTTCGTGTACCATATCCGAAGGAATGATTCCTTCTCTTGGCAGGCCGCTTAAACTGTCAACCCCCACTGCCTTTCTTGCTTCCCGGATATCTTCTTTTAAATAAGCCAGAGAAAATTTCAACCTTCTGGCAGTCCTGTTTCCTATGTGAAGATTGTACTGCTTGCGAACTTCGTTGACAATTGCCTCATTGAGCTGTTTGCCTCCGATTCGCAAAGTCTTGCTGAGCACCACTCTCCCCTGTTCAACCACAGAGATTTCTGTGCTCTGGGCACCGATATTTACAATCATGCTTCCTTTTGTATGATTTATGGGAATACCAAGAGCCACCGCATCAGCGATGGTCTTGTTTACCATATATATCTTATTTTTCCTGTTGGAATTTCCAATGGTATAGTAGGCTCTTTGCTCAATCTCAGATAAATCCGAGGGTACTGCCAAATATAGATCATTGCCAAACCGGCCATCTCCACCTAATTTTTCCAGCAGAGCCTGCAAAACCATCTCTGTATGAGTAATGTCCGCAATCTTACCATAAGCCATAGGTGAGATCACAGACACATTGGATGGATTTTTTTCGTACATTCCATATGCATCATTCCCTACAGCCAGAACCTGGTTCTGATTCCTGATTGCAATCATATTTTTTTCTGAAATAATGGTATCTTGCTCCTGTGAATAGATTTTCACAGTACTTGTACCAAGATCGACTCCAAAAGTCTTGTGAAATGGCATGTGAGTGTTCCCCTTATCTTTTATAACGTTTCAAAAATCCCCTGCTGGCGGAAACTCAGATATTTGCAGTCTCCGATAATAATATGATCCAGAAGAGGAACTCCCAGTATTTCCCCGGCACATTTCACACGCCTGGTCACATCAAGATCCGCCTGGCTTGGAGACGGGTCCCCGCTGGGATGATTATGTATCAAAATAATTCCTACTGCATGATAAGAAAGTGCAGTAAGAAAAATTTCTCTTGGATTTACCAGTGAACTGTTTACGGTTCCCTTAAAAATCATCTCCTCCCCAAGAAGATGATTTTTGGTATCCAGCATCATACAAAAAAGCTGCTCCTGTTCTTCGTGGCGAAGCTGCTCCATATAATAATCCGCAATCGTCTGTGGATGCTTCAGCGACAGGCCCTTACTGGCACTTCTTCTGGCAATCCGTTTGGACAGCTCCCCGATACACTTGATCTGTACAGCCTTTACTTTTCCAATCCCTTTCACTGACTGAAGCTGTGTCATGCTTACCTGATGAAGCCCCAGTAATCCTTCCTTATCCCTGGAAAGATTTAAAACTTCTTCCGCCATGGATACAGAAGTGCTTCCTCTTGTACCCGTTCTCAGCAAAACAGCCAGCAGTTCTGGATCAGTCAGTGCCTGTGCCCCCAGACGGACACATTTTTCATATGGCCGGTCCTGTTCCGGAAGTTCTTTCATTGTCTTACAACTTATCATAAATCAAATGCTCTCTTCAGCATTTTTACGGCTTTCGCAAGATTTATTGTAGCACAGATTAAAAACGATGTATATGCCTCAGGAAAAATTTATAAAATTTTTCGTTATGGCTTCTCCCACCTTCAAACCGTCCATTGCTGCTGAGGTAATACCGCCCGCATAACCGGCTCCTTCCCCGCATGGATAAATTCCTTCAACAGAAGACTGGAAGGTATCAGTTCTGATTATTTTTACAGGGGAAGAGGTTCGGCTTTCCACCCCACTAAGAAGCATATCCGGCTGTGAAAATCCGGGGATGATCTTTCCAAAAGCCTCGATTCCTTCTATAAGTGTCTTATTAATGGTTTCCGGCAGCAGTCTGTGCACATCTGCCAGTGCATAATCTCCTTTCATGCAAGGTGTTACAGAGCCGAAAGCTGTGGTTGGCACATGCCTGCTGAAATCCTCATACCTCTGCACCGGAATTTTTCCATTTCCCAATTCATATGCTTTTTCTTCCAGTTTTTTCTGAAATTCAACCCCTGCCAGCACACCATTACCTGGAAAATCCTCAGGTGTGATGGTCACAATCAGGGCACTGTTGGCATTTTGAGAATCACGTTTTTGATAACTCATGCCATTCACCGCCAAACGTCCCTGTTCTGAAGATGCATTTACCACATATCCTCCAGGACACATGCAAAAACTGTAAACACCTCTTCCATTTGATGCTTTATGAGTGAGCTTATAAGATGCAGAACCAAGGAGCGGATGGGATTCCTGCCCATATTGATACTGATTCACCAGGGTCTGAGGATGTTCCGCCCTGAGTCCTACTGCAAAAGATTTCGGCTCCATGGATAATCCTTTCTCATTTAATAAAGAAAAAGTATCTCTCGCACTATGCCCAATGGCCAGAACCAGGGTATTTGTCTCAATTCTTTCGCTGTCATTTACAATTACTGCACAAAGTTTATTGTTATGAATCTCCATGTCTGTTACCTTAGAAGAAAAACAGACTTCTCCTCCGGCATTTTCAATAAAACCACGGAGATTTTTCACAATATGGATCAGTGCGTCTGTGCCAAGATGCGGTTTCTGCTGATACAGGATTTCCTCCGGGGCACCGGCCTCAACGAAAATCTTCAGAACTTCCTGATTTCTTCCGTTGGGATCTTTCACCAGTGTATTGAGTTTTCCGTCAGAAAAAGTTCCGGCACCACCTTCTCCGAACTGCACATTAGATTCTTCATCCAGTTCACCAGTTTCCCAGAAGTGTTCTACTGTCTTTAAACGCATATCTGCATCTTGTCCTCTTTCCAGCACAATGGGTCTGAACCCTGCCTTAACAAGATAATAGGCACAGAATAAACCTGCGGGTCCACTTCCCACAATTACAGGCCTGGAAGCACTATCATCCGGCTCAATGGTCAAATAGGAAAAGGGCTTTGTTTTAGTTGACATAATATTATTATTGTGAACCCTTTTTAGAACCTTCGACTCGTTTTTCACTTCAGCATCTATGGTATATACAAAAAACAGTTCTGGCTTTTTCCTGGCATCCAGAGATTGTCTCCTGATTGTCCATGAAACAAGCTCCTGCTCCTGTAGTTTCAAAATTTTCCTGATTTTCTTTTCCAGTTCTTCTTTTGTATGAGAAACTGGCAGTTTGATCTGCTGGATTCTCAGCATAGAACTTCCCCCTTCCTTTTCGATGCAGCATAACCTGCACACGCTCCGCTTGACCATGCCCATTGAAGATTGTATCCACCACAGATGCCATCTGTATCCAGAAGCTCACCTGCCAGATAAATCCCTGGGATTTTCCTGCATTCCATGGTTTTGGGATTAATCTCAGTTAGGGAAACTCCCCCTGAACATACCTGAGCCATATCAAAGGCTTTTGTCCCCTTAATTTCTACGGCAAATCTCTTAATTCTCTGAACCAGCGTTTTTCTATCGGTTTTTCCTTCTGACAGGACATCTGCCAGCTTTTTCGGCAATAGTCCTGTAAGCAGTTCTCTCTGAGTTTTATACGGACAGGCATTCTCTCGTCTTTTCAAAAATTCTTCCAGCCCCTTCTCATCAAAATCCGGCAGGAAATCTAACTCTACTGATACCGGAACACCGCTATCCAAAAGCCGTGCTGTCTGGCTGCTAAGCTGGAAAACCGGAATTCCGGAGATTCCGTAATCCGTCAGCTGCAGTTCTCCTTCTGCTGTATCAAGAATCTGTGCACCTGCCTTTAGAATGACTTTTCCTTCTACTCTGGTTCCAGCCCATTTCGTAAAATACGTTCCTTTTCCTTTTAAGGGAACTAAAGCAGGAAGGGGCTTGATCACCTTCAGTCCCAGGGATTTTGCCAGAGTATAGCCGCTTCCGTCTGCACCTTCAATAGCTGACGCTTTTGAGCCGCAGGCCAGAATCACTGCATCGGCCTCATAGCTCCAGGTTTCTGTTTTTACTTGAAAAACTGGTTTTGCTGCCGCTTGCAATACCTGGATTTCCGTTACATGTTCCCTGCATTTTATCTTTACTTTCCGGTATCGTGCTTCCATTTCCAGAAGCTCCTGCACGCTGGATGCCTGCATACTAGAAGGGTAAAGGCCACCGTTTTTATTTTTTGTATAAATCCCAAGTTCAGAAAAAAAGCGGATGGTTTCCTGCACATCAAACTGTTCCAGAACTTCCCAGGCCAGATTTCTCTCCTGGCTATGATAACAGGAAGCAGCCTGATAGAGATTTGTCAGATTACAGCGGCCGTTTCCTGTGGCTAAGATTTTTTTCCCGGTTTTCTCATTATGCTCCAAAACCGTTACTGCAGCTCCTTCTCTGGCTGCTATAATGGCAGCCATCATTCCAGCAGCTCCGCCGCCAACAATGCATACTCTTTTCTTTTCCATGTTCTCCCCGCTCCTTTCTGCTCTTTTCTCTTTTTATTCCTGTGGCAAAACAGCCAACTTCTTGTCCACCAGTTTCTGTAAGGACATCAAAATGCCAAGTTTTGCATGATACCAGGTAAGTCCTCCCTGGAAGTACACGGTATATGGCGGTTTAATAGGACCATCCGCAGACAATTCAATCGAAGATCCTTGCACAAACGCACCTGCAGCCATAATCACATCACTGTCATACCCCGGCATTGCCCATGGTTCTGGCTCTACGTAGCTGTCCACCGGTGCAGCAGCCTGAATGCCCTTGCAGAATTCAATCACGCCTTCCGGTGTTCCAAAGGTCACTGCCTGGATAATGTCATGACGGCTTTCTGTACTGTTTGGAGTTACTGAAAATCCCAAGGTTTCATAGATATTCGCTGCAAAGATTGCACCCTTTAATGCACCTGCAGTCACAGTTGGAGCCAGGAAAAATCCCTGATAGAAAGAAGGATTTACACCTAAGGTAGCTCCTACCTCTTTTCCAAGCCCCGGACAGGTGAGGCGGTAAGCTGCATTGTCTACATATTCCTGTTTTCCTGCTATATAACCACCAATAGGAGCCAGTCCGCCTCCCGGATTCTTGATCAGTGAACCTACGATCAGATCAGCACCTACATCGCTCGGCTCGACTTTTTCCACAAATTCTCCATAACAGTTGTCCACCATGCAGATCACATCCGGCTTGATACTTTTAATAAAAGAAATCAGCTCCCCGATTTGTGCCACAGAAAACGTAGGTCTTGTAAGATATCCTTTGGATCTCTGAATCTCTACCATTTTTGTTTTTTCATTGATGGCATTCCGGATTCCTTCATAGTCAAAACTTCCGTCTTCCAACAGCTCTACCTGGCGGTAAGTAACCCCATATTCTGCCAGAGAGCCTTTGGAAGGCCGGATACCAATGACTTCTTCCAGGGTATCGTATGGTTTTCCTACCGGGGATAAAAGTTCATCTCCCGGGCGGAGATTTCCTGCAAGAGCCACAGCAAGAGCATGGGTTCCGCAGGCTAACAGAGGGCGTACCAGAGCAGCTTCTGTATGGAAAGCACTGGCATATACATCTTCCAGGGTATCTCTTCCAAGATCATTGTATCCATATCCTGTAGAAGAATACAGGCATGCTTCACTGACTTTGTTCTCCTGCATGGCATGGAGCACCTTTAACTGGTTGTATTCTGCATTTTCATCAATCGCCTCAAACCGCTGTTTCAGGCTTTTTTCAATTTTATTTCCAAAGGCCAGAACCTGGCTGCTGATTCCCAGTTTCTGATAAATATCCATCATTTCTTCCATGATAAAATTCCTCTTTTCTCACAATTTTCTAACATATATGCTAAGATTTTTTCATCCTGATAGCCAAAGTCCGGTTTATTCACCCAGATTACATCTTCCTCCCGCTTAAACCAGGTAATCTGGCGTTTTGCAAAATGTCTGGTATCACGTTTTAAAATATAAACCGCCTCTTCTAAAGAACAAGTTCCATCCAGATAAGAAAGGATTTCTTTATACCCAAGCCCCTGCATGGAAACCATATTTTTTGTGTATCCCATATCTGCCAGTTTCTGTACCTCATCTACCAGCCCTTCTTCGAGCATCTCATCCACTCGCTTATCGATTCGTTGATAGAGCTTTTCCCGCTCATCATTTAACACAAAATAAGCATAGGCATAAGGTGATTCTTTTGCAGCCTCCTGCTCATTATGCTGAGAAATTTGTTCCCCGGTCAGCTCAAAATATTCCAGGGCACGAATCACCCTCTTTACATTATTTGCATGAATTTTCTCTGCTGATACAGGGTCGATTTTCTGAAGTTTTTCATGAAGATACTGATTTCCCATCTCCTGTGCTTCCTGTTCCAGCCGGGCCCGCACCTGGGATTTCTCTGTGTTTTCCGAAAAATCAATATCTTTTACCACTGCCTGAATATAAAAGCCTGTTCCACCTGCCAAAATAGGGATTTTCCCTTTTGCATAAATCTCTTCCATGGCCTGTTTTGCCATTTCCTGGAACTTCACTACATGAAACTCTTCCTCAGGATCCAGGACATCTATGAGATAATGGGCAACGCCTTGCATCTCTTCTTGTTTAATCTTTGCAGAGCCAATATCCATATGCCGGTACACCTGCATGGAATCGGCAGAAATAATCTCTCCGTTTACCGCTTTTGCAAGAGCAATGGATAACTTGGTCTTGCCCACTGCCGTCGGCCCGGTAAGTATAATCAAAGGTTTTTTCAATCTTTTCACCTACACAATTCGTTTAAACTTCTTTTCCAGTTCATATTTGCTCATGGAGACAATGGTAGGTCTTCCATGAGGACAATGATAGGGATTGTCCAGTCCCAAAAGCTGTCCGATCAGCTGGTCTGCTTCTTCAAAAGACAGCCTGTTATTTCCTTTCACCGCTGCTTTGCAGGCAGCCGTGGCAATCTTACCTGCGAGAAGCTCAGATACCTGTTTCGTATTTTCATTTTCCAAGCCGTCTAACACTTCCACAAAAAAGTCCTGTACAGAACATCCATACAAATCTGCCGGAACCCCGTGGATACTGTACTCTCTTCCGCCAAATTCGGAAATCTCAAATCCAAGCTCCTGGAACACCTCCATATGGGCTTTTAAAAGCATATCTTCCTGCAAGTTCAGAGAAATCACCTGGGGCGGTGATACCATCTGAGAAACAATGTCACGGTTGGAAAACTCTTTCATAAATTTTTCATACAGCACTTTTTCATGAGCCGCATGCTGGTCAATAATATAAAACGTATTCTCATATTCCACCAGCCAGTACGTATCAAAAAGCTGCCCAATAATACGGTGACGGGATCTTGCCTCTTTGGAAAGCAGTTTGTCATCAAACAGTTCCATCTGCTTTGGCTGCTGTACAACCGTATGTTCTACGGTTTTCTTTGGTTCTTCCTTTGGTTTTTCCTGCTGAGTTCCTTGCACCTCTATATGAACTGCCGGACGGATTCCCACCTGTCTGGAAATCTGTGGCATTTCCGATGCTTTCGCAACCTCCGGGACATAGGCAGCTGGTTCTTCCTTCAGATACGATGGGGCAGCTGGCTGCTGCCGGACTGTCTGCTGTTTAAATCCCGTCTCAAACGGCTCTGGTGCAGAAAGTTTCTGCTGCACAGGTTTTGCCTGTTTTTTTTCAAGTTCCACCTGAGGAATCAGTTCTCTCCCGGATAAGGCTTCCTGAATCATATCATAGGTTGCATTATACACAGCCCCCTGATTCTGAAACCGTACTTCCATCTTGGTTGGATGCACATTGACATCAATCGCTTCCCCCTCTATGGTATAATGCAAACACACAAAGGGATACTTGTGCTGCATCATAAAAGGTTTATACGCCTCTTCAATGGCCTTCATCAACAATTTGCTTTTCACATATCTGCCATTGATATAATAGTTTTCAAAATTTCGGTTTCCTCTGGCAACCACCGGTTTGCCAATAAATCCGCTAATGGAAATTCCAGGTCTTTCTATGGATACAGGAAGTAATTCTCTGGTGATATCCCTTCCATAGATTCCATAAATTACATCCTTTAAATTCGCATTTCCTGAAGTATGCAGCCGTGTCTGCCCATTCACCATATATTTGAACGAAATATTCTGATGGGAAAGTGCAAGCTGCTCAATATAACTGCTCACATATCCTGCCTCTGTCATGGCTGTTTTCAAAAACTTCCCTCTGGCGGGCGTATTGTAAAAAAGATTCCGCACCAGCATGGTAGTACCGTTTGGGGCACCGATTTCCTCCAGTGCCTTTTCCTGTCCTCCCTCAATGATATAACGGACCCCGGTAAGTGCCTCTGGAGTCTTAGTGATTACTTCCATCTGCGAGACAGCAGAAATACTGGATAATGCCTCCCCGCGAAATCCCAGAGAAGAAATCCATAAAAGGTCTTCCACACGCTGGATCTTGCTGGTAGCATGACGCAAAAAGGCTAAAGGCACCTGGTCTTTCGGAATCCCTCCTCCATTGTCCGTAACCCGGATAAACGAGATTCCGCCATCTTTAATTTCAACTGTGATTGCCGTAGAACCTGCATCCACCGCATTCTCCACCAACTCCTTTACCACCGAAGCTGGCCGCTCCACCACCTCACCAGCAGCAATCTTATCAATTGTATTCTGATCTAAAACAGCTATTTTTCTCACTCTTCATCACCATCTGTTTTTCAGCTTATTCTGAAGCTGATATAATATATTCAAAGCATCTACTGGTCTTAATTCATCCACCCGGATGGACTTTAATTCTTCCAGTACATCATCATCTTTTACGGTATCAAACAAAGACATCTGCTTCATATCCACCTCATCATAATGAGGTGCCGGCTTTGGCCTGCTCTTCTTGTTTTCAGATGCTATATTCTTCACAGTGGTTGTAATATCTGCACTGACTAACTCCTCTACCAGTTCCTTGGCCCTCTCAATAACCGAATCCGGAACTCCAGCAAGTTTTGCCACCTGGATACCATAACTCTTATCTGCACCGCCCTTTACAATCTTACGGAGAAAGACAATATCATCCCCTCGTTCTTTTACAGCAATACAATAGTTGTTGACACCTGCCAGTTTTCCTTCCAGCTCCGTCAGTTCATGGTAATGGGTTGCAAACAAGGTTTTCGCTCCCAGAATCCTTGGATTGCTGATATGTTCAATCACCGCCCAGGCAATGGAAAGCCCGTCAAAGGTACTGGTTCCTCTTCCAATCTCATCCAGGATCAAAAGACTCTTTGAGGTGGCATTTCGCAGAATGTTCGCCACTTCCGTCATCTCTACCATAAACGTACTCTGTCCGCTGGCCAGGTCATCCGATGCTCCTACTCTTGTAAAGATACGGTCCACAATACCGATATTTGCTTTTTCAGCCGGAACAAAAGATCCGATCTGAGCCATGAGTACAATCAAAGCAGACTGACGCATATAGGTGGATTTTCCAGCCATATTGGGTCCAGTAATAACCGAAATTCTGTTTTTCCCATTATCCAGGTAAGTGTCATTAGGAATAAACATATCGTTGGAAATCATCTTTTCTACCACGGGATGACGGCCGTTTTTAATATCAATCACACCCCTGGTATTAATCCTCGGACGTACATAATGATTTCGGGATGCTACAAGAGCCATGGATACATAGGCGTCCAGCTTTGCAATGGCTTTTGCAGTCCGCTGGATACGTTCTACTTCACCGGCAACTAGTGTACGCACTTTTACAAACTCTTCATATTCCAGTGCATAAAGCTTATCTTCTGCACCCAGAATCATATCTTCCAGTTCTTTTAATCTTGGAGTGATATAACGCTCCGCATTGGTGAGTGTCTGTTTTCTGGTATAATACTCTGGCACCATATCCTTAAAAGAATTGGTCACTTCCAGATAATATCCAAAAACTTTATTATATTTTACCTTTAAGGTACGGATTCCTGTCTTTTCTTTCTCAGATGCTTCCAGTTCTGCCAGCCATTCTTTTCCCTTGGTCTTTGCTTCCCGGAATTCATCAATCTGAGGATGATACCCCTGTTTGATGATTCCTCCTTCCTTCATGGCAAGAGGTGGTTCCTCTACAATGGCAGCATCCAAAACCTGATACAAATCTCCCAATTCGTCCATCTCTTCGTAAATTTCACGTAATTCTTCACACTGAAATTGTTCCAAAAGCCTTCTGATATGAGGAATCATACCAATAGAAGTCTTAAAAGAAAGCATATCTCTTGGGTTGGCCGACTGATAGCTGACACGGCTAATGAGACGTTCCAAATCATATACCGGGCTTAAATATTCCCGGATTTCTTCCCGGTCCACCTCATGAGCATTCACTTCTTCCAGTGCATCCAGCCTCCTATTGATGACTTCCTGGTCAATCAGGGGCTGTTCGATAAAGGTACGGAGCATTCTGGCTCCCATGGCAGTCATGGTTTTGTCCAGAACCCACAATAAAGAACCTCTTTTCCCTTTATCACGCATGGTCTCCGTAAGCTCCAGATTCCTTCTAGTGGAGCTGTCGATCAGCATATAACGGTCTGCCAGATAAGGGGTAATGGTTCTCATATGATCCAGAGATGTTTTCTGTGTCTCAAGAAGATAGGTAAACAATGCCCCTGCCGCAATGACGGCACAGGCATAATCCTTGAGTCCAAGACCTTCCAGAGAGCTTACATGAAAATGTTCTTTCAAGGTTCTGCTACAAAGTTCATCATCAAAATACCAATTATCCAGAGGAGACATCGTCAGGTTTAAACGATGACGCAATTCCTCCAGATCAATACCACTCATGCAAAGAGCTTCATTGCATACCAATTCCGCTGGTGTAAATTTATACACCTCATCCAGAAGTTTTCTGGTGCAGTCTACTTCTGTCACCATAAACACTCCTGTGGTAACATCTGCAATGGCAATTCCGAACCGGTTTGAAAGATATACCACAGACATGATATAATTATTTTTTGTTTCATCCAGTGCCTGGGTATTTAAAGTTGTTCCAGGCGTTACCACACGGATAACTTCCCTCTTTACAATCCCTTTTGCCTGTTTTGGATCTTCCATCTGTTCACAGATGGCAACCTTATATCCCTTAATGATCAGCCGGTTAATGTAAGTCTCTGCTGCATGAAAGGGGACACCGCACATGGGTGCCCTCTCTGCCATTCCACAGTCTTTTCCTGTCAGGGTCAGCTCCAATTCCCTTGAAACGGTCTCTGCATCTTCAAAAAACATTTCATAGAAATCACCTAAACGGTAAAATAAAATGCTGTCCTTATATTCCAGTTTTGTCTTCACATAGTGCTGCATCATCGGGGAGATGGATGCCACATCCACGTCTTTTATCGAAATTCCCATGTATTTCTCATCCTACCTTTGTACCCATATAGTAAAAGCCTCTGCATTCATCCAGATGAACCTGGCAGATCTGTCCCAGAAGGGAAGTATCTCCCTCAAAATGTACCAGAAGATTATTAGACAGACGTCCTGTCATCAGATGTGGATCCTGGCTGTTCTGCTCTTCTACCAGAACTTCCTGAACCGTACCCGTATCTCTGGCAGACATAGCTCTGCCAATTTCCTGTACTTTGAAAAGCAAACGGTCAAAACGATCTTTTACCACATCGTCCGGTATCTGGTTTTCCATGGCAGCAGCCGGTGTACCGGTACGCTTAGAATAAATAAAGGTAAATGCACTGTCATACCGCACCTTTTCCACCACATCCATAGTTTCTAAGAAATCTTCTTCTGTCTCTCCAGGAAAACCAACAATGATATCTGTGGTAAGAGAAATATCTGGAATGGCCGTCCGGATGCGTTCTACCAGATTCAAATACTGTTCCTTGGTATAACGGCGGTTCATCACTTTTAAAATGCCTGTACTTCCAGATTGCAGTGGAAGATGAAGATGCTTACAGATTTTCTTGCTGTTTTTCATAACTTCAATCAATTCGTCTGAAAGATCCTTTGGATGAGAGGTCATGAAACGAATTCTCTTCAATCCTTCGATTTTTTCGATTTCCTGAAGAAGCTGTGCAAAGGTCATAGGCTCTTCCAGATTTTTTCCGTATGAGTTTACATTCTGTCCCAGAAGCATAACTTCTACTACGCCATCTGCTACCAGATTCTCGATTTCTCTGACAATGTCCTTTGGATTTCTGCTTCTCTCCCGTCCTCTTACATAAGGCACAATACAATAACTGCAGAAATTGTTACAGCCAAACATAATATTGACCCCGGATTTAAACGGGAACTTTCTCTGGCTTGGCAAATCTTCCACGATTTTATCTGTATCTTTCCAAATATCAATCACCATGTGATCTGACAGAAGTGCAGATACGACCAGTTCTGCAAATTTATAAATATTATGGGTTCCAAAAATCAGATTCACAAAGGAATAACTCTTTTTCAATTTTTCCACCACCTGCGGCTCCTGCATCATGCAGCCACATAGACCAATCATCATATGTGGATTTTTCTTTTTCAGGCTGTGAAGATATCCCAGACGTCCGTACACTCTCAGGTTAGCATTTTCCCGGACAGTACAGGTATTATAAATAACAAAGTCTGCTTCTTCCTCCTGAACCTCCACATATCCCATACGCTCTAAGATACCTGCAAGCTTTTCGGAATCCCTGGCATTCATCTGGCAGCCAAAAGTGGTGGTGCACGCTGTCAAAGGACGACCCAGTTTTTCAGACTGTTTTTTCACGATTTTGCGTGCAACTTCTATAAAATAATACTGCCTTTCCGGTTCTGATTCCGGTGCCTGCTTAAACACTTCATTTTCTTCTATCATTTTATTTGGCATTTTTTTCTCCTTTTTCTTATAACTGAACCTATATTATAGACCATGCTGGTTTCTTTTTCAATTAAATTTTGGACATAGGAAAAGACATAGCTTCCGCCATGCCTCCTTCTATGATAGAATTCTTTTTTCCGTGATAACCAGATCTGGAAAAATATCCGTAGGTTCTGCCGGAACCTCCTCCACAATCTGAAATTCAAAAGCCACTGCTGCCGTAGCATGCTTTGTGTGAGCAGCCAGATACCGGTCATAAAATCCCTGTCCATACCCTGCTCTGTGGCGGTTCGCATCAAACGCCACACCAGGCACCACTAAAAAAGCCTCTTCCTCCTGTGCCTCTTCTCCCCATGCCGGCTCTGGAATCTGGAAATAACCAGGTGCCAGCTGTTCAAAAGACTCCAGATAATAATACTGCATTTTACCCGGTCCGGTAACCTTGGGAACAGCCACACGTTTCCCTTGTTTCCAAGCAGCCTCAATAATGTCTCTTGTCACAACTTCTTTGTTGTAATCTACATAGGCATACACACAGGATGCCTCCTGAAACTGTGGCAGGGAAATCACTTTTTGGCAGATTTCCCTGCTCCATGCTTCTGCCTGTTCCTGGGTCAATGCTTTCCGTTTCTCAAAAATTTCTTTTCTAATGAGCTTTTTTTCTGCCATATTTTTCTCCTAAATTGACAATGGTTCCATCTTCCTGCTGAATGTCAATATTGTCCAACTGTGCTTTCAGGTTCATGCGGACAGATGCAATATACTCTGCCCGGAGTTTTTTTTGTTCTTCCTTTTCCAAAGGGGTAAGCCCTTCCTGTTTGGACTTTCTGGCCAGCTGGTTAATTCTTTCGATTTTTTTTGCATCCATGGTCTTTTTTACTCCTTTTTCTATTACAAATGTTCAAACATCTGCTGTAAAGCAGCTTGATCTTTTTTACTTCCTAAAAACAAGGTTCCGTGATTCCGTCCCTGCATGATTTTATGTATGACATGGAAATCGCCACCATTGGCAATGACCATATCTGCTCCTGCTCCTCCTGCAATTCTTGCCGCAGATAATTTTGTTGCCATACCTCCAGTTCCTACACCGCTTCCTGTAGAATCCTTTCCCATCTCCATCAGATTTTCATCCAGATGTTCTACAACATCAATAAATTCTGCTTCTGGATTCACATGAGGGTCATCGGTAAACAAACCATCGATATCAGAGAGCAGTACCAGAAGATCCGCTTCTACTAAAGCAGCTACCAGAGCAGATAAGGTGTCATTGTCTCCAAACTCAATCTCATCTGTGGAAACCGTATCGTTTTCATTTACAATGGGAATGGCTCCCATCTCCAGCAGACTCTGAAACGTATTTTTTGCATTTTCACGGTTCACATCATTTGTCATGGTATATTTCGTCATGAGAACCTGGGCGGCCGTCTGTCCATACTCAGAAAATAGCTTCTGATAAATCATCATCAGCCTGGCCTGGCCAATGGCAGCACATGCCTGCTTCTGGGATAATTTGTCCGGCTTATGGTCAATCCCCACGGCAGCACGCCCCACGGCAATCGCACCGGAGGATACCAGAATCACATCTTTCCCCTGGTTATGAAGATCAGACAATTCCCTCACCAGAATTTCCAGTTTCGTCAGATCCAGTTTCCCGGTATTGGCATGAGTCAGGGAGGAAGAACCGATTTTTATTACAATTCTCTGTTTCTCTTTCAGTCTTTCACGCATGTTCATTTCTTCTACCTCTTTTGTTTCATCGTCATATTTTTTTATATTACACCATTTTTTCCGGTTCGTCCAGACACAGACTATGAAAAACTCTGCTTAACTGGAATAATTCTCCAAAAAATTGTAAAGTTCATCCTGGCTATGCAGGACTTTTCCTAGAAGCACCTGAGACTGTAATTCTGTGGGCAAGGCTTCCAGTGGAATATCTGTATATTCATATACCTGGCTTTCACCTTCCTGATACACCACCACATAACCATTTTCTACCTGCAGGCAAAAATCCTTCTGTTCCTCTGGTCCTGTGCCTGCCTTTTCCTGCCTCAGGACTACATGGTCTGTCCCATAAGCAGAAATGCGGTAAGCCTCTCTTTTTAGTTCTCCATCTTCATAACGCTCAAATATGAAATCTTGTTTTCTGGCATTAGAAAGGGCAGAAACTTCCTGTTTTGCCATAGCAGAGTCGTTCTCCAATGTCCTGATTTTCTCTCCCATCTGGCTGACCTGGTAGCTCAGGAAAAAGCCAGAACACAGAAATAAAACTGCAAGAAAAAAGCCGATACTATACATGGTTCTTTTCATCAGAACCCCTCCTTTATCTGAATTATCTATAGTATCGGCATATTTTTTTTATTTATTCAGCTTTTATCTGGTAATTCCCAAATGCTCAAGAATTTCAGACTGTTTACTTTCCATCACCGCAGCCTCTTCTGGCGTCATATGATCATATCCCATCAGATGCAGCATACTGTGGGCAATCAAAAATGCAAATTCCCGCACTTCTCCATGCCCGTAGCTTACCGCCTGCTCCTGCATCCTGGGAATGCAAATCATAATATCTCCCAGCATCAGCTCTCCGGTATCCGGATGAAAACAGGAAGGGTCTTCTTCCACAAGGGAAAAATCTCCCGGTCTTTCATATTCCACCATGGGAAAGGACAAGACATCTGTCACCTTATCCATCTGGCGAAATTCCCGGTTGGTTCTCTGAATCTCCTCTTCTCCCGTGAGCACCAGATTGATTTCCGCCTCATAGGGACATCCTTCAAAATCCAGTGCCTCCTCTGCTACGCTTTTCGCAATCTCCTGATAATCAAAAGATAACAAAGATTCGTATTCCATCTCAATATTTAACGTCATGACATACCGCTCCTTTATTTTCTTCTTTCTCTTCTGGTCTCTCTTTTCCCTGCACGCTCTTTCCGTTCATCTTTTTCCGGCTTTTCTTTCTTCTCATACTCATCATAAGCCTGGACTATTTTCTGAACCAGAGGATGGCGGACAACATCCTTGTTCGTAAGCTGGCAAAAGCCGATATCATCCACTTTCTTCAATACATGAAGTGCCACATCCAGACCGGAACGGGCTCCTGAGGGTAAATCTTTCTGAGAAGAATCTCCGGTTACGATGACCTTGGAGCCAAAGCCGATTCTGGTAAGAAACATCTTCATCTGAGCCGGTGTGGTATTCTGTGCTTCATCCAGAATAATAAATGCATTATCCAGAGTACGGCCTCTCATATAGGCCAGAGGAGCCACTTCAATCAGCCCCTTCTCCATATTTTTTGCAAAACTGTCTGCCCCCATAATCTCATATAAAGCATCATAAAGAGGTCTCAAATATGGGTCTACCTTGCTTTGAAGGTCACCGGGAAGAAATCCCAGCTTCTCTCCCGCCTCAATGGCCGGGCGGGTAAGAATAATCCTCCCCACCTCGTCATTTTTAAATGCCGTAATCGCCATAGCCATGGCAAGATAGGTTTTTCCGGTTCCTGCAGGTCCCATGCCGAATACAATCATTTTCTTACGGATAGCATCCACATACTGCTTCTGTCCCAGTGTTTTCGGTTTAATGGGTCTTCCATTCAGGGTGTGACAAATACAGTCCCGGTCTATCTCTGTCATCACAGAAGTCTTTTCTTCCATGGTAAGAGACAGGGCATAATTTACATTCTGCTGGGTAATGGTATTTCCACGTTTAGATAATTCCAAAAATTCTTTCAGTATCTTCACTGCCTGGTTACAGGCAATTTGAGGTCCCAGTATTTTCAACTGGCCGTCTCTGGAAATCAAAGTGACACCCAGGGTCTTCTCTATCAATTTTGCATGTTCGTCAAACTGTCCGAACACATTTCTCTCATGTTCTGCAGGCAATTCCATTTTTTCTTCACAAATATTACTCATTTACGTCTGCGTTCCTTTCTGCTGGCTGTTCCAGTATCTGTACCCTGGCAGGAATTCCCGTCTTTTCAATCACTGTCAACGTACCCTGTGCAATACAAACACCGTTATGTATTCCTATTTTAACACGATTCCCGGATATTTGAACCCCCTTTTCCTCTAAACTTTTCAGAAGTGTCTGAAGTTTCGCTTCGGCTTTTTTCTTCGCCTCTTCTTTTGTATAAGTACAAGTCTTTGTTTTATATTCGTAATCCGTGCTGGCCCCGAAGAAAACTGGCAGTTTGAAATTTTCTGTGATGCGCATCTGCCGGATTCCTGTCACAGTATCATATTCCTGCCATTTTGGTTTTCCTTTCAGCAGCAAATAATAATTTCCTGCCTGTAAGACATAACCTTTTTTCTTTTCCCCTGTGTAAACCGATTTTTTATAGTTCATGGAAAATTCCTGGTAATATTCCAGGTCATACTGCACATACACATCTGCATCTGCGTCTGTATATTCATATCTGCTGATTTCCTTGCTGTCATTGTACAATTCCAGCCTTCCACTTACCAAAACTTCTCCTTTTTCACAAGTTTCCCCTGCCTTTTTCAAAGGACGTCCTTTTCTGGTCACCATGGATACAATGGTTCCTGTCTTATCAGAAACCAGATCAGAAACTTCTGCCTGTTCTTTTCCTTTTGGAAGAACCGTTTCATTTTCTTTAATTTCCAGAATCAGCCTGCTGCCGGATATCCTGGCAGAAACCCAGGTGATATCAGGAAATTCCCCACGCATCTGTTGGGCAATATATGCACAGTCCAGGTTCTTTTTTAATACTCCGTGGCGTACTTCCAAATCTTCCAGATAATTCAAGATACTCTGGGTGCTGTTATGTACGTTTCCCTCCACATGAATGTTCCAGATATGCCTGGAAAGCAGGCATAAAATAAAAAATCCAAGAAAAATGCCAAGAAAAAATGCCTTTCTTTTCCTGTTTCTGTAAAAAAAGAAAGGCAGTCCATATTTCCCTATGATTTTGACCCTGGCATGTGTTTTTCTGCAAATCCCCTGCATCCGGTAAAACCCGGAAATACTGACACTCATCTCATAAGCATTTTCTCGGTACACGAGATTCCAGAGAAAAATCTGATGATGCGCACAGAGATTCAAAAAACGCTCCGGACTTGGGGCACACACACGGATACGCACATATCCTTTCCGGTAATTCTTCCAGTCTTTCACCCCTACCCCTCCTTCATACAAACGATACACTACAGATATTTCCGGTAATCTTCATCTCAAGCTCCGTATAATACTCAATGACAAGGCAAGTGCCCTGGATTTTTATCTGATTTTCAGGGGAAAGAAGCAGGATGCAGGTATCTCTGTACTGGCGGATGCTCTTATAATTCTCAATATACAATTCCCTGGAACCGGTGAGGGTCAGGACAGACTCCCGGTAAGATAAATCTCTTGGAATCTGCAGGGAATCCCCGATTTTTCCGGTAACCTTGCGAAACTTTTGATTCACCAAAAAGCCTCCAGATTTCGCTTCTCATCCAAGTATATGATGATTATTTGATAAAAATGATTCCGAACCAGAGAATCTGATTAGGACTCAGTGTAAACTCCATATCATATTTTTCTGCCAGTTCACTGACAATGATTCCATGGCTTTCCACACAGGGGTGCATTTTCTCTGGAAATCTGCAGGGACCATCCGGATAGGCACAGTTCTCGCAAATATCACAGGATTCTGTAGACAAAGCCATACACTGCGCCCCCTGCTCCCTGATAAATCTCTCAACTGCTGCCGTGATTTCTTCATGTTCCGCCCTGGTAGCCAGAGTTTCTTCAAAGTTGATTACATCTGAAACTTCCGCAATGGTGGAAAACAAAAAACATTCTTCATACTCCAGACAGCGTTTTCTGCACTCCTCTACACTTCCAACTGCCGGCGGGCATGCCCAGGTCGTGTTGTACCGTTCACATTCCTGTTCACAGATCCAACGCACCCGGAAAGAAAATTCAATATCTTCTGGTTTAAAAAATGCGTATTGATATACCGGAAACTGGCAAATAAATTCTTCAATACTTTCATGTGATATCATATGTAATTCCTCATCTTTCTTTTTATACTGGGGTACTTTTGCTGTATCAAGCATCTGCCAATTTCACTTTACACTGTTTCTTGTAACATGCAATTTTGTACTTTAATATTTTATCCACTCCGTTTTCCAGAAGTTCCTGTTCATACTTCCTATCATCTACCTGCTTCAAGGCTCTTTCAGAAACCTGATCCAGGTCTCCGTCATTGGCATACTTGACTTCAATCAGAATCCTGCTATTCACGCTCCCTTAATTTATTAAACTATATTTTATACATTTCCCAAGATTGTCAACACATAGCATTGTAGCAGCAGACAATCCCCTTTCCAATGCTTTTTCAGTTGAAAATTCTATTTTGCAATTTTTAGCCTACCTTTTTCAGACACAAATAGGCTGATTTCAATAAATTCCAAAATTACACCTACTTATTTGGGAGCAAAATAGGCTACTGAGCAAGATTCTATAAATTTGGCCTATATTTTAAGACAACAAAATAAGTTGAAAAGTGGAAATCTTGGAATTTAGCCTATTTGCCTCACAGAAAAGTAGGCTTATGTGAGAAAAACATACACTCCCACCTATTCGGGTCACGAAAAACTAGGTTGGAACGAAGAAATTATGAAATTTGGCCTATTTATAGTCTGACTAATAAAATTCTATTTTCTTCATTCGTTCCATCCTCTCTGCGGAAATATGGAAAAAGTCCCTCGCCTTTCGGCGAAGGACTAAACTTGCAACCCGACCATTTATATACCACATATGGGTCAGTGGTAAACTTTCTTTGTACTAATATACTAACAAGTACAAAGCGGAAAGTCAATAGAACTGTCCATTAAAACTATATGCTGTTTACAAAAAAATCATTCACAATCGCACTATGCCTTATAATTCACGATAATGTAAAAATACCATTGTCATCATCTTCTGAAACACATCTTTAATTTTATAATGTATAACGATATGTAAGCAAATAATACATATGTCCATCTCTATTGTCTATTTTGGATTCTGATGAAACAAGCTTGAATCCCATTGCATTTGCCAATTGATTAGATGCTTTGTTTTCTTTCCTTGTAGAATAGATAAACTCTTTTGCACCATATGTATTTCTGCAATATTCAATCAATCCCTTAACAATTTGTTTTCCATATCCTTTTCTCGTATAGTCTGGACCCAAACATATTGTATTTTCTCCATTGTTGTACTTTATTTTGGCAGCTTTTGCAAGTTCATAGATATTAAAACCATAACCCTCTATAGAATGGTGCAGGTACTCTGGAAAACGGCAGGGAGCATCCGGATAAGTGCATTTGGTACATTTTCTGCATCCTTCATTAGAAAGCAATAAGTAGTCCAATAGAAACACTTTGAGTTTCTCATCGAAAATATCCACGCTGCCCTTAAAGGAAAACATGGCATTTTGCATCCCCTCAACATCAAACGGATTTTCTAAGTCATATTTTATAGAAAGCAAGAGCATTTTCTCATATTGCATAACTCGTTTTTTACATTCATCTATCGTACCTGTTGCCGGCGGGCAAGCCCAGGTTTTTCCATAATTTCGGCATGAATTTCCGTTACAGATTTCCCGTATTTCCGGGTAAAACAACAAGTCCCTGGTGTTAATAAAACCTGCTTGCCACATACCACTCTGTATGGCAGTTTCTTTGATTTTTTTGCAAATATCCATTTTACTTTCTCCGTACATTACATAAAAACATCCCAGCAAAAACAAATCATAGAACACTTTCCAAATAACAAAGCAACCCTTCCTTGGTTAATGGCTCACAATGGCTGAGTATGCAATAATCGCATTCCGTTGACCGAATCATTTGTATCAAAGATTCCAGTTTTTCCTTATCCATATATCCGCCGTTAAAAAAATCTTCACTTGTTGCATCACCTAAAAACAACACTTTTGCTTCCGGTACATAAACACAAGTGGTATCTTCTGAATGCGGTGAAACTGTATGAAAAATTTGGGCAGTGATACCGCCTAAATCCAAAGTCATTTTATCTGAAAATGCTACATCTGCCAGCACAATATTTAAGTTGTCCTGTCCACAATATTCTTTCCAAAAATGAACATCTTCTTTTTTCAGAATTTCAATATAGTTAGTATCCTTTGCCTGTTCTTTCTGCTCTTTGAGGAACTCATTTGTTTTATCATTGGCAATGCTTATTCCACTGATGGCATGCATACCAAAAGTATGATCATAATGCCAGTGTGTGATTACTGTAAAATCAGGTTTCTTAAACTGTTCTGATGCAACTGCTTCGTAAAAATCCTGAACATGAGAAGCTGAATACCCGGCATCAATGGCTAAAGACCATTTATCCCCTTTGATATAAGCTAACATAGGTCTGTCCACTTCCGGTTCATGTTCTAAATAAAATATTCTATTTGTTAATTTGTTTAAGCCCACTTTTTATCCCGCCTTTTATCTTGTTTCTTTTCCCAGAACCAGACCTATGAAGAATGAGCAACTAATTCTTCATACTGTTCTTTGCTCAATATCTTTTTCAGTACCTCCATGGCCTGTGTATAAATATAAACAGTAAATCCTGCCCTACGCTTCCTCTATCCTGATTTTACTTCCTCCCTCGCCCATTCTGGCAGGCTCTACCAGAAGTCTCACAGGAATCCGGTTCTTGATTTCTTCCACATGGGTAATGACCCCCACACTTCTTCTTTTTGTCCTGATATTTTCCAGAGATTCCATCACAACCTCCAGACAGGTTTCATCCAAAGTTCCAAATCCTTCATCCAGAAAGAACAGTTCCAGAGGTGCTGCTCCTTTCATTTGAATCTGGGATGATAAGGCCAACGCCAGGGCAAGAGATGCCATAAAGGTTTCACCACCGGATAAGGTAGAGGCTGGTCTTAAAGCACCGCCGTTTTTATAGTCCCGTATTAAAAACATACCATTTCCGTCTGTTTCCAGTCCATAACTGCTGCCAGTCATCTGACGAAGCTGCTGATCCGCTTCTCTTGACACGTATTCCAGATAATATCTGGATACATACTCTACGAACCGTTTTCCCCGAAAGAGACCTTCCAATTCTGTGAGAAGATCCAGTTTATGATATACCATTTCCAGTTCCTGCAGCAGTTTTTTCTTTTCCTCCCAGGATTTTTCCATTTGCTCCCGCTCTTTTTTTACTGCACCAAAAGCCTTTTGTCCTTCTTTCATCTCCTGGAGTAAGTGCTCATTTTTCTGTCCCAATACTCCTATCTGTTCTGTCTGTACACATCTTCCTCCCAGTCTGGCTGCCGCCTGTTCCACCTGGGTTTTGCTTTTTATCACAGCTTCTTCATAAGCCTTTCTTTCGTCTTTAGCAGCCTGCAAGACAGACTCGTCCTGCTGATGCTCCTCAATCCAGCATCGTTTTTCCACGCCTGTTTCTTTCATTTTCAGTTCCAGAGACTTTTCTTTCTTTTCTGCCTGTTCCCTGGCAGCCTGGCTTCTGGTCTTCTGTTCTGTGTAGTTCTCACGAAGTGCTGTTTCGTCCTTTTGCAAAGCTTCCCATTGACTTACAGCCTGTTTCTTTGCTCTTTCCAGTGCAGCAAGTCTTTGTTCCAGTTCTTCTTTCTTCTCCTGAATGAACTCCGTTGTACCTGCTTTTTCCTGAATCTGCTGTTTCAGTTCTAGTATTCGCTTCTTTGACTGGTCTATGAAAAGTTCACTTTTCGTTACTTCTGTCCTTAATTCTTCTATGATCTTCTTGCCCTTTTCACTATTTTTGACCCTTGCATCAATCTGTGTCTCCAGTTGATTCTTCCGGTTCTGTATTTCTTCCTGGAATTTTAATTTTTCCTGGATATTCTGATAAAAGGCACAGAAATCTTCTGTCTGGAATTTTTGTTTCAATTCTGCCAGACGCTTTTCCGGTTCTACCGTCTCTTTTGAAATTCTTTCAAGCTCCGCCTTTGTCTCCTGTATCTGTTCCGAAAGGCTCTGTATCTTTGCCAGCAATCCGGCTTCCTGGTTTTGGAGTTCATAGAATTCTTTCTGATTCTCTTCGAAAACAGATGTTTTTTCTTCCAGCAGACTTTCCGCAGCCTTACGCTCCTTTTCTCTCGCTTCATAAGCTGCCATGGCTTCCTCATATTTCCTGCCCGGATTTTCCTCTATGAAGCCTTTCTGCTGCTCTTTTAGGGAATCCAAGGTTTCCCTGAGATGTCCCAAAGAAGTTTCCAGGGAAGATACCCTGGTCAAAGATTGCTGAAATTCCTGTTCCGCCTTCTGTTTTTCCTCCATCAAAGCTTCCATATCTTCCTGCTTTCCCGCTGATATCTCTTTGCTGTGATGAATACTGCCGCATACCGGGCAAGGTTGTCCCTCCTGCAATCCGGCTGCCAGCATACCGGCCATATGTTCCAGATAAAAACGGTCACATTCTGTCTTTTTCGCTGCCGCAGCATCTCTTTCTTCACAGGCTGTCTCGTAAGACAGGTTGGTTTCTTCCAGAGTTTTCACCTGATTCTGTATCTTTTTAATCAATTCCTGCTCTTTTTCACAGGATTCCTGAAGTTTAAACAATGCCTCTTTTTCTTTCTCCATGTTCTTCCATGTTTCCAGCCGTTCTTTCAATGCCGCAATCTCTTGCTCTGCCTGCCGGAACATTTGCTGTTTTTCTTGCTTCTTCCTGGAGATTTCCTGCTGTTTCTGGTTTCCTGTCTCCCAATCCTTTTCTGCTCTTTTTGCCTTTTTTTGCAGATTTTGTTTTTGTTTTTCTGCCTGTTCCAGTTCCCTGGTGACTCTGTCGCCTTCTGCTGCTGCCTGTATCATGTCTGCCGGTACAGCAATCTCCTGCAATTGTGTCAGCAGGGCTTCTCTTTGCTGCCTCTTATGTTCAATATCTGCAAGCAAGCCCTCCATTTTTTTATTGGCATCCTGGAGTTTCTCCTGATTTTCCACCCTTTTCTGCTCCTGTATCAGACCGTTCTTTTCTTCTTCCCTTCTCTCTTCTTCCAGTGCCATGGCCTGGTTCAAAAGCTCTATCTGCAATTGCAATTTTGGCTGTTCTTTCTGGCTTCTTTCTTCTGTTTCCTTTTTTTGAAGCTCTGCCTGTTCAAGCTGTTCCTGTCTTTCCTTCCACTTGCTATAAAAACGTTCTTTTTCCTGCTCCTGCTGAACAGCCTGTGCACGGGTTTCTCTGGCTTCCAAAAGCCATGGAACCAGCCCATTGGCAATCTCTGCCTGACGGATGTTCTGACCGAGAAGTTCCATCTCCTCTTTTCTATCTGCCAGTACCTGGGCTTCCTGCAAAAGTTTCTCATATTCTTTTTGATACTCTGCCACAGCCTTTGCCTCTTCTAGCTGTGCCTGTACTGTTTTCTGCTTTTCTTCGTTTTTCTTTAATGCTTCTTGAATCTCTTGCTCCTGTTTCCTTAGTTCTGCAATCTGTTCTTCGCTGACCTGTGCATACCTAGACAAGGCTCCTTCTTTTTCCAGCTTTTGTCCATCCCACTGCTGCACTCTGTTTTTCACCAGAGCTGCCAGATGTTCTCCGTACTGCTCCAGATGAAACAAACGCTCCAGCATTTTGTTTCTTTCCATGCCTTCCAGCTTTAAAAACTCAGAAAACTTTCCCTGCGGAAGCACTACCGTACGGAAAAAATCCTCCCTGGAAAGTCCAAGAATCTCCCTGCATGCTTCATTGACCGTTCCTACACGGTCTGCCAGAATCTTCTGCCCTGTAGCTTCCAGCTCCACCAGTTTTGCTCCGTCACTGCGGATACTCCCCTCCTTGGAACGTTTAAAGCTTCTGGATACAAGATATCGTCTCTCCCTTTTGGTCCTCACGGAAAAGAGATATTCTACGGAAGCCTTATCTGTATTTACATTAATAAAATTGGTGCTGTTTCTGGCTGTGGTTCCATAGAGTGCCAGACTGATTCCATCCAAAATACTGCTTTTTCCGCTTCCCGTGGGACCGAAGATTCCAAACAGCCCCTGGCTGGTGAGCTGTTCAAAGTCCACCTCCTGTGTTTCCAAAAAACTATTCAATCCCTTGAGTTTCATCCAGATCGGCCGCATCTTCTCCCTCCTTTTGTACAATCTCTCGTAAAAGTTCCAGCACTTCCTCCTCAGGAAATACCCCTTTTTTCTCTGCATAATAATCAGCAAACAGCTCCTCGAAACTTTTCTCTGAAAACGCTCTGGCAGCCTCCTCCTCTTCTCCAGAGGAAAACAACGGAAGCACTTCCAAAATATCTTCCTGATACTGTTTCAGTTCTTTTAGCTGTTCTTCCCGTATATAAGTATCGGTATGAATCTGCAAATACACATAACAAGGCCTATCCTGGTTTTCCCGGCATCTATTTAATGCATCTTCATAATCGCTGCACACCCATTTCTCAATGGGCTTTGGATTATCGAAATAATATTCCTGTACCTGTATCTCCATTCCAGGATGCAGCTCTGCCAGAAAACACTGCTTTGCAATCATGGCTTCTTGAAGACGGTAAGGAAGAGGGGAACCACTGTAGCGGATTCTTCCCTGGCTTCCTGGTGCCTTCTGTGGCCTGTGTACATGTCCAAGTGCCACATACTGAGCCTCTTTTGGAAAAACATCCAGAGGCAGCAGATAACTGTTTCCAAGCATCATTGCCTGCTCTGATCCATCTTTCACGCTTCCAAGAGTAAAAACATGGCTGACCAGCACATTGATGGTATCCTCTTCATACCAGCGTGCCTTTTTTTGAAACAAAAGACGGATCTTTTCTGTATAATCTGCCGCTTTTTTCTGTTCTTCATCCTCTTCCCTAAACAACACTTCATTCAGGCTTTTCTCGCTGGGATAAGGAACACAGACAAAGACTGCTTTTTCTCCTTTTATCGAAACCGAAAATACTCCTTCCTCTAAAGACTGCACTTCAAAAGCACCGTATGTTCCAGAACATACTTTGGTCCTGGCTGTCCCGTAGATTAAAATACCATGCTCCTTTACCAGAGGTGCGATGGCCTCTAAGCGGGAGGGCTGATCGTGATTTCCCGCAATGACAACCACCAGTCTCTTTCCATCATTGCTTAATTCCTTCAGTGTTTTGTAGAGAAGGCTTTCTGCTCCCGCAGAAGGATGCCCGTTGTCAAACACATCCCCTGCAATGCAAACCACATCTGCCCTGGATTCCTCTGCAATCCCGACAAACTGCTCCAGCACCTTTTTCTGCTCTTCCAGACGGCTCTTTCCCTCTAAAAGCTTTCCAATGTGCCAGTCTGCTGTATGTAATAATCTCATAATTCTTAAATCCTTTTCAAAAATAGTATTACTTTCATTTTAACACTTGTAGTTCCTGAAAAAAAGGCTATAATGTTTTTTTATACGAGAGGTATTTACAAAGAGAGTCGTAAATACAGGATTTCGTAAAACCAGAACATAAGAAAGTGAGCTAGATGTATGAAAAATGATTTATTTTCAATAGGTCCATTTACCATCCACGGTTATGGTCTGATGATTGCACTTGGTATCCTGGCTTGTATTACCATGGGTATGTACCGTGCCAGAAAGAGAAACATGAGTGATGAAGCAGTGCTGGATATTGCTATCTTCGGTGTCCTGTTTGGATTTCTGGGTGCCAAACTCTTATATGTCCTTGTGGAATTTCCACGCTTTCTGGAAAACCCCATGAGTGTCCTGGGTTCGGAAGGTTTTGTGGTGTACGGCGGCATTATCACAGGAGTAATTACCGCTGTCTTGTACTGCAAAAGAAAACACCTTTCCTTCTTGGAATACTTTGACCTGCTGATACCTTCTGTCGCACTAGCACAGGGCTTTGGCAGGATTGGATGTTTCCTTGCCGGATGCTGTTATGGAAGAGAGACAGATGCTTTCTGGGGTGTCACTTTCCCGGAAGGAAGCCTGGCACCTTCCGGTGTCAAACTGATTCCTACCCAGCTTCTCTCCAGTGCAGGTGATTTTCTCATCATGTTTATTTTGCTGATTTACAGCAAGCACAACAAAAAATCAGGAAATGTTGGCTTTCTCTATATGCTTCTCTATGGAATCGGACGTTTTCTCATCGAATTTCTCCGCTCCGATGACAGAGGAACTGTGGGCCTACTTTCCACCTCTCAGTTTATATCCATAGGAATTATCCTGTTAGCATTGTTCCTGTTTTTTAGAGATAAACTATTTCCTAAAAAAGTAACAACAGAAAAATAAGGAGGACTTGCCTATGAAAAAAATACCCTGGGGATGGGTGATTGTGGTTTTGATTCTGATTTATGTGGGAGCATTAACACTTCCATATGTTGCACATAAAAAGGTATCCTCTACCTTTGTCAAAGACTTCGAAAAACGGAGTTTTACCAATGACCAGGCGGGAACGGAACGAGTATCTTATCTAAATGACAATGTTGAGGCCTTACTGTACCGCCTCCGTATGGCAGAGGAAGCAAAAAAAGAAATTATTCTTTCCACTTTTGATTTTAACTCGGATCATGCCGGACATGATATCATGTCGGTTCTCTATCAGGCAGCAAACCGAGGTGTAAAAGTCCGGATTATTGTAGACGGGATCAGTGGTTTTCTTGATTTGAAAGGAAATCCATGGTTTCAAGCTCTCGTGTCTCATGACAATGTAAACATCCGGACTTATAATCCGGTGAACCTGTTAAAGCCTTGGACTATGCAAGCAAGACTTCATGATAAATATTTTATCGTTGATGACAAAATGTATCTTCTTGGAGGACGGAATACTGCTAATCTTTTCCTTGGAGACTATTCTTCGAAAAAAAATATTGACCGGGAACTTTTTGTTTATGAAACGCAGGCTTCTTCCGGTTCCTCTATTTATCAGCTAAAAGATTATTTCGAACATGTATGGACGAGCCAGGACAGCAAAAATTATACTTGCCGCAAAATGACGGATAAGGTAAAGAATTGTATCACACAACTGGAGAAGCAATACCTTGATTTGCAAACACAATATCCTCAAGCATACGAAACATGGAACTGGGAATCCCTTACCAAAGAAACCCAAAAAGTATCTCTGCTTTCGAACCCTGTGAACGCCGGAAACAAAGAGCCTTGGATGTGGTACGCATTAAACCAGCTTATGAAGCAGGGAGAAAAGGTAACCATTTACACTCCTTATATCATTTGCGGCAAAGAAATGTACCAGGATTTACATCAGCTCATGCAAAATGGAACCTGTGTTGATATCATTACAAATGCTGTTTCCAGCGGTGCGAATCCATGGGGCTGTACGGATTATCTGAATCAGAAAGAAAACATCTGGAAAACAGGGGCAAACGTATATGAGTTCATGGGCAAACACTCCTGTCATACCAAAGCTCTTCTCATTGATAACCATATGACTATCCTTGGTTCTTACAACATGGACATGCGCAGCACTTATCAGGATACGGAGTTGATGCTTGTTGTAGATTCTCCTGAATTAAATGCTGAAATCGCAAAAGAAATGGAAACAGACAAAACCTATAGCAGGACTATGGAAGATGATGGAACCTATACTTATGGGGAATATTACAAAGAAAAAGAAATGAGCACCGGTAAAAAAATCTTTTACGCAGTGCTCAGGGTTGTTACCATTCCGATCCGGAGGTTTTTATAAAAAGTAACGTTTTGCTTTCTCCAGGCGTTCTTCAAATTGAAAATAAAAATCCTGATTCTCATCATAAGGTATGAGATAAAAATTCTTTAGCAAATACATAGAAACATTTTTCAGGGAAGCTTCCTCTTGGAAGCTTCCTAAAATTTTTTCAACGTCCTTTAGAAAATAATGCCACTTTTTCACAAACGTTTCATAACGACGGATATCCGGAATTCCTAACCATTTATGGATTTTCACTTTTGTCTTTGGTTCCATTTTACATTCTTTCACCTGAAGAAAATACTGGAAACCTCCCTCCTCATAAATTCTTCCAAGAGGAAACATACGACAAAAACCAGGGCGGAAACTGTGAATTCTGCATCTTCCCTCTTCATTCAAAAACGTACAGGTTTCTTCTGCTCCTGTCATTTTCAAATTTGGCAGGATAATTCCATCTACCACCTGGAGCTCTATGGCATAAGACAGAAGTTGTTCAAAATTCTCCTTCAGGTTTTTGCATAATTCAAAGCAATCATACGGATCCAGTACAATGGAATTCCCCATATTGCGGCAGCAGTCTGAGCAACCCTTGCAGTCATTACATCCTGCTTTTACCATATCACTCTGTCTGTACCTTTTGCCGTCTGAAACAGCAGATAAATCGATTTCCCGCAGCATATATTTCTTCTCCTTTGTATATCATTCTAAATCTTTTCGATTTTCTTTCTAACTTCTAACATGGTCTGGTCGAGATATTCTACAATTTCAGAGCATTTTTTTAATTCCTGATCAATGGAAGCATCATGTCTGCGATGATCCTCTTTTTTGTAACGGAGCTGATGATCCAGGTTTGCCCAATAGTCCATAGCGGCTGTACGAAGCTGCAGTTCTGTTTTAATCCACTGGGTTTCCCCTTTAAATACCAGCGGAATCTCCAGAATCATATGAAGACTTTGGTAACCGGATTCTTTAGGATTCTTGATATAATCCTTAATCTTCAAGATGTTGATATCCTGCTGTGCTTCCAACATTTCCTGTACCAGGTAAATATCATCCACATAGGAACACACGCCACGGACACCGATCAAATCATGAATATTCTCTACTGCTGCAGAAAAACTCTTTTCCAGTCCTTTTTTATTCAGTTTTTTACAGATGCTTTTGTAGGATTTTAAACGACCGGTCTTCATTTGAATCACATCACGTTTTAATCGCATAGACAACTCTACATTGATAATTTCCAGCCGGGTCATCAATAGCCTGATTACACATTGGCTTTTTGCAATAAATTCTTTGTCGTTTAACTTTTCTTTTAATTTGTCTTCTACTTTTTTCATAAGGCATTCATTTCTTTCTAAAATATTTACAACACAATAACAATCTATGTTCCTATTCTAGAAAATATGCCTGTTTTTTCCTACCGCACCTTATTTAGCTTTTTGTAAAACATGAGTAAAAACTGTTTTTCCCCTGATACTTATTTTTCCAGACTGGCAAAAAATAGTTCATAGAAATCATCCGAGCCTTCTAACATGGGTGAATTTTCTCCGCCTCCGTTGGTGCTGCGTTTCATTTCCGCATAAAATGCTTCTCCTGCATCCACCAATTCCATCTCATAAATCTCATATCCCAATTCCCTTGCCTTTCTGCAAAAGGCTCTCAGAGGCTCCTTTTCTTTTCTGGTTTCTACTAATGCTTCTCTGACTTTCTCATTGTCAATAGCTTTTCTCTGAAGTTCATCTAATTGTTCTAAGATATTCATATCAAGGCTCTCCTTTCTTCTTACTGTTTTACACTGTGTACATATAAAGTTCATGAAGGGCTCTGGTTGCACAGATATATTCTGCCTGCCGCAAAAGAGGAGTTTTCTCCTTCCGGCAAAGGGCAAAAACCTGGTCAAATTCCAGACCTTTTGCCAGATAAAAAGTGGTAACGGTCAGCCCTTTTTTGAAAGAACTGCTGTTTTTATCCAAATAGGAAATATCCGGAATCCGCTCCTTCAGATAAGCAAACGCCTCACTTGCTTCTGCTTCCGTCATGGTGATCAGTGCTGCTGTCTCATATTCATCCTCTGCCAGACGAAGACTTCCAAGCATCTGTTCCAGTGCTTCTGCCTGGGTTTTAAAAACTAGCTCTTCCACCGGTTTTCCATGCCTTTCAAACAGTCGTACATCTGTGACACCGGTAAGCTGATTGGCATAGGATGCGATTTCCACGGTATTTCGGTAACTTTTATCCATAATAATCTTCCGCATCTGTTTTCCCAGAATCTTTGGAAGGAAAGTGAGTACATCCTGCTCCTTGGCTTCCATGGTTTGTGCCCGGTCTCCCAAAATTGTCATTTTGCATGGGAACAATCCCTTTAATATCTCATATTGAAGATAGGAATAATCCTGCATTTCATCAATAACCAAATGCTTAATGGCTTTCTGCCCTGCTTTTCCAAAAAGCCGGTACTTCAGATACAGCATGGGATACACATCTTCATATGCCAGAAACCGTTTTTCATAGGATACCTGCGGTAATGTCCGGTATCCACATTCTTCCAGAAATTCATTGTACAGTACATACAAATCCATGGTCCGGTAAAACTTCTTGAATTTCTCTTTCAGATTATCCATATCTTCCTCTGAAAGAGTGCAACTATGAAGGGTTTCAAATTCATCCACAAAATACTCTAATACTGCATCCATACGTGCCAGAAGCGGAATATCCTGAAATTTAAAATAAAACAGGTTCACAAGCTCTGCCTCTGTCTTCACCATCCCCCGAAACTCCATATCCCGAAACTCCAGAAGGCTGTCCTCTAATTCCATGAGGAATCCCTCTGCCTGAGATAAAAACTCCTCGGACTGTTTCCGCTCATATTGTGCTAACTCTTCTGTCCCAAAATCGCCTTGCAGCTCCCGTTCAATCTGGTCATAACGGTCTTCACAGTCAAACACCGTATCCCGCAGTTCTTTATATGCAAACAAGTCAAAACTCATTTCCCGGATATTCTCTTCTCCAAGCTCCGGCAAAATATGGGAAATATAATCAGAAAACACACTGTTGGGTGATAAGATTAAAATATTTGAGGACTTCATCTGATTCCGGTCATGATAAAGTAAATAGGCAATTCGGTGCAAGGCTACCGAAGTTTTCCCGCTTCCTGCTGCACCCTGTATGACCATAATCCGGTCACTGGTATTCCGAATAATGGAGTTTTGCTCTTTCTGGATGGTGCGGACAATATTTTTCAACTGTACATCCCCGTTACTTCCCAGTTCTGCCTTCAAGATTTCATCATCGATTTTTACATCACTCTCAAACTCATAAAGCATCTTTCCCCTGCGGATTTTGTACTGCCATTTGGAAGTCACTTCTCCCTCCATCAGCCCTCCCGGAGCCTCATAGCTGGCTTCGCCTTTGTCAAAATCATAGAAAAGCCCGCTTACCGGTGCCCTCCAGTCATAGATGAGAGGAACATGCCCTGCTTGCTCCGCAAAGTTACCGATACCGATATAAAACTGTTCCGGTTCCTCTTCTCCTTCATAGCAAAAATCTACCCTGCCGAAAAAAGGAGCATCCAGCATGGTCTTCAACCGGTGTTTCAAAGCAATCTGTTCTTGATTGGCATTCACCTGATGCAGAAGTGCCTGCTGGTTATCAAAGTTTTCATATCCGTACTGGTCCATTTCTGTATAATTTTCCCAGTAATATTCATGCATTCCCTCGATTTCCTTCTGCCCTTCTGAAATCGACTGCCGGATTTCCAGGATACGTTTTTCTAATTTTTCTGTTACCATCTCTAAATATTTTTTTCCGTCACTCATAGTAGTCTCCGTTATTTATTTTATAGGCACCTGCGTTTCCATCCTGCAGGATTTCAAATAAAGCCAAAGGCTGATGATGCAGAAAACTGCTCCAAGAAGCATGCCATAAGACAGCCCTATTTCTGCAACTCTTCCAAAAGCCAAATCTGTAAGAGCCATAGTTCCATCCATAAATACTGCGTTCACACTCAATAAAGTAGCTCTTTGTTTTGATACAATCCCTCTGTTTTGAACCGCTGACTGTAAAGGCTGCAGCAATGCATTGCATATATGAAACAGTAAGATACAAATCACAGAAAGAAACAAACCATCTGTGACAGCCAAAAGCACACAACAAAGAGAAGAACAGGCAAAAAGGAATAAAAAACTATTTTTTTCTCCCAGTTTTTGTGTCATTCTGTAAGACCATCCACCAGCCAGCCCGCAAAAAGTAACCAGCATAGAAAGATAAGTAATGGTGCTGTTGTCTGCTCCGCATTTTATATACTGTAACTGATTTAAAAATATCACAATCTTATGATGCGACTCCTGCAATAATGCCACAGCAATCAGGAACAACTCAAGCATCTTGTTTTTCAAAAGCTGTCTGAACGCATCCAGAAAAACAAAACTTTTCTCATTTCTCTTCTCTTGTTCTCCTGGCCTGACATCCTGAATTCCCAAGGATAAAAGAGCTGCCACACCATATACCAGCACGGTCCATCCACCTGCAAGGCGGTATTGATTTTTCATCCATCCTGCATAAATGGCAGCGGAACACAGCAGCCCGGCTTCTGACAAATTTCCGTAAATACTAAAAGCCCTATGAACCTCTTCTCTGGGAACAGAAAGATATAAGATGCTACTGTCCACCCCTGACAGCCCGGCAATTGTGATACTGATTAAAATTCTCTCTGACAAAAAATCAAGAAAACTGTCCGCCTGCCAAAAAACAAGTTTAGATAGAAAAAACAAAAACGAACAGATTATCATGGTTCTCCGATATCCGATGTAATCTGCCAGAATCCCCCAGGGAAGTTCCAGCACAATAGTCAGGACAAGAGAAATCCCTTCTATAACAGAAAGCTGAAACAGTGTAATACCAGCAGCCTGACGATATAACGTCGAAACAGAACTGTAAAACACCATACCCTGTAAAAAAGATATGCTATACAGGATTCCTATATTTCTTTTTATTTTCATAAAAAATCCTCCAAATCTGAATATCACAAAAACACACTATTTCTTAGTGCGTATCGTTTCGTCATATCTCTTTTGTGCATCAGATTGGAAGATTTCTCAGATTCATTTTTTGTCTCTCTATTCTTTTTAGTGCATGTTCAACAAAAATCCTTGATTTTACTGACTTTG
>Peterbilt_p2__coassemble_284_pt1 | contig 42941 bp, 43 predicted proteins | sample Peterbilt_p2__metabat2_high_PE_039 | metagenome-assembled genome bin Peterbilt_p2 | reverse complement strand
TCTTTTCTATATACAAATTTTGAATTATATTTTATTCCATGTCCCTGACACCATTGATAAATATCTTTCATTACCATCTGTTCTCCAGCATCAATTCTATCTGTCAAATATGAGATTTTTACCATATCCTGCTCTGAATTGACATGCAAATAGAACCATACATTATAATATCGGATTGCCACAATCTTTTTTTCCATACATGTCCCTTTCGTAAAATAATATGTTTTCGCCAAATATTGTACATCTTTTGCGAAATTGTATTTAGTTTCGTTAGAAAGTTTTATTATCACTTACCCCATCAGTTCTGCAAATCACTCTCAGGTGCAAAACAAGGCGTAAAAACACAATTAAAATATGTGTTTTTTCTAAGCTCAATGCTCACAAACGCCCATTTTAAGCCATTCTTTCGCCTATTAGAAATACCCAACACAGAAAACAGACACCGGAAACTGCCAGAATATGTGAACATCCTAAAATCTGAAAAAGAAAGTTTATTTCCTTTTCCATATTTTCTTTGCTTCCCAACAGCATTGCTTCCATGATTCCTGCCTTTTCTTTTGAAAATGCCTTATGAAGTCCAATGCCAAGAGCTTTCTTGATTTTTTCCTGAAATCCTAAAATTGCATCATATTCCTTTTCTAAAACCTGTATGCTTCTTCCTTTTTGATACCATTTCACTTTTCTCGCATAATAATATGCTCTTTCATGAAACTGACCAGGATTGCCTGGAATGGGAATCTCTTCTAAATCTCCCCGGACAAGTACCCGGTCTCCGACACCAATATTCACTCCTGATTTCTGGTTTTTGATTCGCACTTTTATTCTATCGAAAGGATATTCCTGCTGAACAGCAGTAAGATTTGCTTGTTTTATAAGAATTGTCTGTTTCAGATACAAGACAGTTTGTTTTTCGTTAAGTTCTGATTTATAAACAGTTCCTGCAACCAGAGCTGCTTCTCTTGCTTCCCCGTCAGGGAAGTCCGGTGAGCCGTGCCCAAAACCAGGCACTCCCACCTTTCCCAGAAGCCACACAACAGCCACCCACACAAGAGCTGTTATACACAACGGCCTTTTTTTCATTCTTTTTCTTCTTTCTCATCCTGATTTTCCTCAGTCAGACGATAGTCTGCATGATAAATCTGATCCAGTTTCATACTTTCCCGGAAATTAACCGCAGTCTTACCATCCACTGAAATCTGCACTCCCCGGACATTACATGCATCTGTAAGAGAATTTACAATAGAAAAAATAGGCAATTCTTCCTGTACATCCATAGAATCTGTGAGAAAACTTTTATCAAGATTTACATAGCAGATTCCCTCGACAATGGAAACACTCAGGATTTTGGTGTTCGGTGATAAGGTAGGCTTCAATCCAGCCGATTTTGGACCTTTTAAAAGGCGCTCTACCACTTCACGTTCAAGAGGTACATTGCTGCTGTAATATACAGAAATATTTTCTTTTTCCAACCTATCTCCGCTTTCATTTGCAAAATACAGATTTAGGCTTGTATGAATATAAGAATTGATATTATCTCCTTGATTTTCTACAAAAGTATTCTTATCCATTTTTCCAAGCACTACTCCGGATGCATCTGTCATAGATTCCCCGTCACAGAAAAATTCCACATAATTCACCTCCGGAATCTGCGTGAATGCCTTTACAATTCCTGCTCTCGCCAAAAGTTCCCTGGTATTTTTCATCTTTTTGTACTCACTGTTAAAGCTGATAGAAACTGTCTGACCTTCATAAGTAAGATTCTGGATGCCTACATTTTCCGGCAACAGACTCAAATAACCTTCTTCCTCCAGATTTTCTGACAGCCTCCCTGCGATTTCCTGTACCATCGCCTCTGATGTTCGTTCTTTTGGAACATATTCTACCTTCTCCAAGGATGTTTCCTTCGGCGAAACATAATACATGTAATATTCTGCTGTCTCACTGTCCTGTTCCTGTTCCTCTCCCTCAGTGCATCCCAGGACTCCGGAAATCATATAGACCGCCAGTATGACTGCCGCTGTTTTTTTCCATATTTTCATTTCCGCATTCTCCTATGCAATATAATTTAAAGGAACACGCACAGAAAATGTAGTGCCCTTCTGCTCTTCGCTTTTTACCTTTACTGCGCCTCTGTGCATAGCAATGGCATTTCTGGTAATCGCAAGACCAAGACCGGTCCCTCCAATTTCTCTGGAATGAGACTTATCAACCCTGTAAAAACGTTCAAAAATCCTGTCTATTGATTCTTCCGGAATTCCAACTCCTGAATCTGCCACAGACACATAAAAATATTTATGATCCGCATTCAGAGTCACATGCACCCAGCCATCCTCCACGTTGTATTTGATACCGTTTTCTACCAGATTCGATAATGCCAGGCTCAGTTTCACCGCATCCACTTCTGCCACAATAGGGCGGTAAGTTTCCAGTACCAGTTCCACTTTTTTCTTATCTGCAATAGGCTTCAGACGTTTCAGAATACTTTCCATCAGTTCATTGATATTAACTTTCTCAATATTCAGCTCAGAAGCTTTTTTGTCCATCTTCACCAGAGACAGCAGGTCAGTAATAATCTTATTTTCTCTGTCAATTTCCACTGTGATATCCTGCATAAATTCCTGGTAAAGCTCAACAGGAACATTCTCCTGCCCTACCAGGGAATCCGCCAGAACTTTAATAGATGTCATAGGCGTCTTCAATTCATGAGACACATTTGCCACAAACTCCTGTCTGGAATCATCCAGAACCTTCATACGTTTCAGCATTTTATTAAATACACTACTCATCACCTGCGTTTCTGTATAATCAGGAACAGAAATCTCCTCATCCAGATATCCGTCTGTCAGTTCCTCAATAGCCTTGCTGACGCGCCCAAATGGTTTTACCAGGCTCTTTGACAGGACAAATCCCAAAAGCAAAACCAAAACACTGATTGCCAGCATCAGAAGATTCCCCCTGTGCTCCAGGATTTCAATACTATCCCTGATTTCACCTGTAGACGTACTTACCAGCATGACACCGGCGACCTGTTTATTCTTAGGATATTTCAGAGGAACTGTCTGTTCAATGTAATCATTTCCCTGATCATAATAACTGGTATCCACACCATCAAAACATTGAATCACTTCTTCGGAAATCATGTATTTTCCTTCATCAATATCATAGGTATCTTTTACAATACGCCCGCTTCTGTTAATAATCAGAATTCTTCCATTATATACAGTAGACAGAAGAGACAGCTCCCCATTGATAATTTCTGACTGCTGGTAATCCAGATATCCTTCTTTCATAAGCTGGTTTCCCAGAATATCACATTGATTTTTCACATTGATTTTTCTGAGTTCCACAGCCCTGTTCTCATAACTGCTGACAATCACCTTCTCAATAATAAAACAGGGGATAATACCAATGATCACCAGCAATACCATAATGCGGAACCTCAGGCTTTTGAAAAAGGACTGTTTCATTTTTTCTTTCATAGTCTTTTATCCCTGAAAATAATATCCGATTCCCCATTTTGTGTGAACGTATTTCGGATCACTTGGAATCGTCTCAATCTTTTCTCTTAATCTACGGATATGCACATCCACAGTACGCACATCTCCCGGATACTCATAACCCCACACCAGATTCAGCAGATTTTCACGGCTGTACACCTTATTAGGATTTTTTGCCAGAAGTTCCAGCACATCAAATTCCTTTGCTGTAAGATTAATCTCTCTTCCTGCAATAAACACCCGTCTGCCTTCACAATCCAGCTTCAAGTCACCGATCACTAGCTTTTTATCTGAACTCTCTTTTCTCTCTTCTTTCTGTGCCCTTCGCATAATTGCTTTAATTCTAGCCTTTACCTCCAGAATATTAAATGGTTTGGTAATATAGTCATCTGCACCATACTCCAGTCCAAGAATCTTATCCATATCCTCACCTTTTGCAGTAAGCATAATGATAGGAACACTGGAAAATTCCCGGATCTGCTGGCACACCTCCAGGCCTGTGAGTTTTGGAAGCATGATATCCAGGAGAATCATGTCATATTCCTTTGTCTTTGCTTTTTCAAGAGCTTCCTCTCCATCATAAGCACAATCCACTTCCATGCCTTCCTGCTCCAGGCTGAATCTGATTCCTTTTACAATTAATTTTTCATCATCCACTACAAGAACTCGTTTGCTCATCATTTTTCTCCTTATCTTTTTTTAGTCCACACATATGTAATCAGCAATTTTCTCATAGGTTTTCCCTTTGATGCCAGGTACTTGCTGTATCTCATCAACAGTATGAAAACTCCCGATTTCATCCCTGTAACTCAAAACAGCTCTGGCACGTACCTCTCCAATCCCTGGAATTTTTTGTAACTCCTCTAAGGTTGCTGTATTTAAATTAATTTTGCCTGCTTCTTCTCTTTTTTCATCACCGGTATGCTCCATGACAGATGCAGATTTTTCGGCCAACATTCCATCTGCCTTCATATTCTCCGTTTCTTCTTTGGTATAAACCTGGATTTTTTCTCCATCTGACAAAACAGAGGCCTGATTCAGCCACTGGGTATCTGCCTGTTCTGTAAAACCTCCGGCTGCATCTACTGCTTCAAACAGCCTTGCATCTTTGCATAACCTATATACTCCCGGCTTGTTCACCGCACCGCTTATGTCAATCCATATAAAGTCCGGCTTTGCAGGTGTCTTTTCCTGATTCCCTGTTTCCTGGCTCTTTTCTTCTCTTTCCACTTTTCCGGCATCCTCCTTTTCAGGTATCTGCTCTGTATTTTCCATGACCATTTCCGTTCCCTGTTTTTTACAGGAGCACAAAAACAATCCGCAAAAAAGAAACAGTAAAACAAGTATCAGCAAGTACTTTTTTGTTTTCCACATGTTCTTCTCCCCTTTCCTTTTCTAAAAGGAAAAAAACTGTGTCTAACTGTCTCTATTGTAACGAATTTATGTTCTTATTACAACATCTAAATTCAGCAGTTGTATGGTTTTTCCCTTTTTGAAATTACTTTTGCTCTAATAAATTTGGAAATCACGGCAGAACTGCCGAAATGTTTTTTGAAATGTAAATTAAGTGTAGCATAGTTTTTACATCTGGGCAAATACAAAAACAGCCGTTTTTATCCGGCTGTTTTTGTCTATTTTTCCCATTTAAAAATCACGATACCAGCAATGGCTACTGCCATCCCTATTAGTTTTCTCCACTGAAATCCAGCTTTCTCCACTCCAAACATTCCCATAAGCTCAATGAGATATGCTACTGCAAGCTGTGCCACCACAATAAGCATCGCTGCCTTTGCAGGCCCAAGTGCAGACATACTTTGAATCACCGTGATGGTAATAAATGCACCAATCACACCGCCCAGCAAAATATACTTGTGTTCCACCCTTGCCAGTGCTAGAATGCTTTGTCTTCCCGTGAAAAACCACGCTGCAATACATACAAGAAGAGCGGAAAACTGCACCCAGCCCGTGGAAACCCACAAACTGCTTTGTTTGGTAAGCTCCGTATTAAAAACTCCCTGGACACTCATCAGTGCCCCGGAAATCAACGCCACTAGAATTCCCCACATTGTTTTTTCCTCCATGATTCATCCGGTATAAAAGAATTATTTGCAAATCATAATATTTTATACCTGATTACATGAAAAATTTAGGATTCCAGTACATCTACTCCTGCTTTTTGACCTGAAACACATCCGCAGACCATACTCACCAGCACTGCCGCAAGACCAACACCAACCCAGCCAAGCCCCATAGAATATAAAGGAAGTTTATGGCACAGCTCTCCGATTATTCCAAGAGGCAGTTTTGCCTGCTCAAGAACATAAAGCACACTTTCAACTCCTACAGCCGCAATGGTCACCGGATAAATAAAACAGTTCTTCTGTATCTTGGAATCACATAAACCTAATATGATCAGTACAATGGACATCGGGTAAATTGCATTTAACACTGGAACTGACAGACTCAAAATCGTATTCAGACCCTGATTGCAGATCAAAAATGAAAATCCGGCAATCACAAAAACCCATTGGCGGTAACTTAATTTTTTTGTAAGTCCTGAAAAGAACTGAGAAATAGAGGTAATCAGTCCTACACAGGTAGTCAGGCATGCCAGTGTAAAAATAGCTGCCAGCAGCACCGCTCCTGGTCCCCCAAATAACTGGGATACAATACATCTAAGAGTCCATGCACCATTTTCCTGAATCGGATAAACTGCTGAACTTTTCATACCCATATACGCAAGCATCAAATACACCAGAGACAAAATGGTTCCTGCTGCAAGACCGGCTGTTACTGTATAACGCATCACACTTTTCTTATTCTCAACACCCAGATTCCGGATTGTCACAGCAATAACAAGGCCAAAGTTTAATGCAGCAATGGTGTCCATGGTCTGGTATCCTTCCAGAAAGCCCTTTACCATAGGATTCGCTGCATAAGTTTCCTGAGCTGCTGCAACGCCAGCATCTCCTCTGAACAAAAAATTCACAAACAAAAATACAAGTAAAACCAGCAGAGACGGAGTCAGAAATTTTCCGATTCTTTCTACTAATTTTTTCGGTGTCAAAGCAAGCCATGCTGCGATAACAAAGAATACAAGAGAATATCCAGCCATACACCATTTCAGTGGTGCATTTTCCGGCAAATAAGGGGCTACTGCCATCTCAAAAGGAACAGAAGCAGCTCTTGGAATTCCAAGACCAGGTCCAATTGATAAGTAAATCAAGACAGTAAAAACAACCGCAAAACGTGCATCTACCTTTCTTGCCAGACAATCAAGTCCATCAAAAGCTGCTACAACAATGACACCCAGCACCGGCAGCACTACTGCTGTAATCAAGAAAGAGGCAATTGCCAGGGGAGTGGTTTCTCCTGCATTCTGCCCAAGAAATGGTGGAAAAATAAGATTTCCAGCACCAAAAAATAATGAAAACAACATAAAACTTACCAACAGCATTTTTCTTTTCCCTAATTTCATTTCGTTTTCCTCCTTTTCATTCCACAAAAAAAAGCCGCCCTTATAAAAGGACGACTTTGTATATCGTGGTACCACCTTAATTCCCTGATTCTTACTATCATCAGGCTCTTTCCCCGCATCCATCAATGCGTATCACCGATATCGTGGCTCAACTCCGGCTTGCCTACTTTTTTTCAGCTTGCTTCTCCGGGATGATTTCATTCATCAGCTTCCTTGACACCTCTCACCAACCGCTGCCTCTCTGTAAATTTCACTAATGACTACTTATTCCCTTCTGCGAATTCATCATTTTCATATTTTTGTATATTATAGCGAATAATTTCATTTCCGTCAATATGACAAATATTTTTAACTCATTTCCGAAAACTTGCTTCCAGTTTTTCCACCATCTCGTCAATGTCATGTTCTGTAATGATCAGAGGAGGCACAAAACGCAGTACATCGGTTCCCGCAGAAATCGCGATCAAACCGTTTTCCAACGCTTTTGTGACAATTTCACCTACCGGTCTTCCTGCAACTACCAGTCCCTGCATCAGGCCTTTTCCACGTCTGGCTGTCAAAAACTCATACTTATCCACAAGCATATCCAGTTTTTCCTCAAAATATGGTGTAATCTTCTTCACATGTTCCAGAATATGCTGCTCTTCAAACAGGTCGAACACCTTGCTTACTGCTGCACAGGCAAAAGGATTTCCACCATAGGTCGTTCCATGATCACCAGGAACCAAACTGTTTTTCGCTGTCTTTTCATTCAAGACAAAAGCTCCTACCGGAACACCGCATCCCAGGGCTTTTGCACTGGTCATAATATCCGGCATAACACCATAATCCTGGAATGCAAACATACTTCCAGTCCTGCCCATACCGCATTGAATTTCATCTAAAATCAGCAAAATATCTTGTTCATCACACAGTTTTCTGATGCCTTTTAAAAACTCTGGATCGGCAGGATAAATTCCGCCTTCTCCCTGTACGGTTTCCAAAATAATCGCACAGGTTTTCTCAGTAACCTGCTGTTTCACGCTATCTAAATTATTAAAATCAGCAAATTTAATACCACCGATTAGGGGTTTAAAAGGCTCCTGATAATGGGTGTTTCCTGTGACAGATAACGCTCCCATACTTCTTCCGTGAAAAGAATGTTTCATGGCAATAATCTCATGATCCGTATTTCCGTCTTTTAACCATGCGTACTTTCTTGCTGCCTTAATAGCTCCCTCAACAGCTTCTGTACCGCTGTTTGTGAAGAAAACACGGCTAAGTCCTGATGCTTTCAAAAGTTTTTCTGCCGCTTCTGCCATTGGCACATTATAGTACAGGTTCGAAGTATGCAGGAGTTTATCAATCTGATTTTTTAGAGCCTGATTATATTCCTGGTTTCCATATCCAAGAGAAAACACGGCAATTCCTGCACCAAAATCAAGATATTCCTTTCCCTCCAGGTCATACAGATGTACTCCTTCCCCTCTTTCCAGCACAACCGGAAAACGGTTATAAGTATGTAAAACAGCGTTTTCCCCACGCTCTATATAATCTTTACTGCACATCATAATGCTGTATTCCTTCCTTTCTTAAAATCGCAGTTCCGATTCCTTTATTGGTGAAGATTTCCAGAAGCAGGCAGTGCTTAATTCTTCCGTCAAGAATATGGACTCTGGAAACTCCCTGCTCAATTGCACCAATACAATTCTGTAGTTTTGGGATCATACCGCCGCCCACATTACCATTGTTGATCAGTTCTTTTGCATCCTTTACAAACAATTTGGAAATCAGGCTTTCCGGGTCATCCGGATTCTTGTAAACGCCTTCAATATCCGTAAGAAAGGCCAGTTTTTCCGCCTTCATTTCCTTGGCAATTGCACAGGCAGCATCATCTGCATTAATGTTATACGTCAGAAAATCTTCGTCCATACCGATGGGACATACAATAGGGAGGAAATCATTATCCAGCAAATCTGAAAGAATCTTTGGATTCACCTCTGTAATATTTCCTACAAATCCAATGTCCTGACCTCCAGAATATTTCTTTTCTACCTTCAAAAGCCCTCCGTCTTTTCCACTGATTCCTACGGCCTTTACACCAAGGGATTCCACCAGGCTGACCAGTTCTTTATTTACCTTTCCAAGAACCATCTCCGCCAGCTCCATGGTCTCCTCATCTGTCACACGAAGCCCGTTTATAAACTTCGGTTCTTTTCCCACTTTGCTCACCCAGCGGCTGATTTCTTTGCCGCCTCCATGAACGATAATCGGCTTAAACCCAACTAATTTTAACAGTACCACATCCTGAATAACACTTTTCTTTAACTGCTCATCCACCATGGCACTTCCACCGTATTTTACTACGATGATCTTTCTGTTAAAACGTTGAATATATGGAAGTGCTTCGATTAATACTTCTGCTTTTTCAAGATATTTTTGATTCACCATCTTATGTATCCCTCCATCTGTTTATGAACGATAATCTGCGTTGATTTTCACATAGTCATAGGTCAGATCACAGCCCCAGGCAGTTGCTGTCTCCTGTCCCATTTTAATATCCGCAATCGCTGTCACATGCTTTTCAGAAAGAATTCTGGTAGCTTCTTCCTCACTGTAGTCCACCGCCACACCATTTTTAATAATCTCAATGCGGCCTGCTGCGCTTTCAAATACCAGGTCTACTTTGTCTGGATCAAACTCTGCCCCTGAATAACCCATGGCACAAAGAATCCTTCCCCAGTTTGCATCATGACCGAAAATAGCAGCTTTTGTAAGGTTCGATGTAATCACGGATTTGCTCAGAGTGACCGCCTGCTCCTTACTTTCTGCTCCCAGAATTTTTACTTCGAAAAGTGCTGTGGCACCCTCCCCGTCTGCTGCAATCTGTTTTGCAAGGCTTGTGTTTACATATTTGAGAGCCTCTTTGAAGGTTTCATAATCACTGTTTTTCTCTGTTATCACAGGATTTTCAGCCATCCCGTTTGCCATAACAAGAACCGTATCATTGGTAGAAGTATCTCCGTCAACAGAAATCATATTATAGGTATCCTCAACGATTTCACTTAGTGCTTCCTGAAGCAATTTCTTATCAATTGCAGCATCTGTGGTAACAAATCCCAGCATGGTACACATATTAGGATGAATCATTCCAGAACCTTTGCACATACCTCCGATTGTCACTGTTTTTCCAGATAATTCCACTTCTACAGCAGCTTCTTTCTTTACGGTATCTGTAGTCATAATAGCCTCTGCCGCCAAGATTCCGGCCTGTCTTGTTTCCGACAATACCGGCACCAGATTCTTCACACCCTCTTCTATTTTCCCCATGGGAAGCTGCTGTCCAATCACTCCTGTAGATGCGACCAGCACTGCTTCTTCCGGGATATTTAAGACTTCCCCTGCTGCCTTCGCTGTTGCCTTGCAGTAACCATATCCCTCTTCTCCTGTGCATGCATTTGCAATACCGCTGTTGCACACAACAGCCTGGGTATAAGCTGATTCATAGACTACTTTCTGATCCCACTTTACAGGTGCTGCCTTCACCACATTGGTGGTAAAGGTTCCTGCTGTATTGCATGGCTTTTCGCTGTAGATCATAGCCATATCTTTTGTATTTCCTTTTTTTATCCCTGCTGCAATCCCTGCTGCCTGAAATCCTTTTGCAGAGGTTACTCCTCCATCAATCATCTTCATTTTTTTGTCCTTCTTTCTGATTTTTTTCTATTTACGGAAACATAGGAACCAGATTTAATCCTTCTGTTTCTTCTTCTCCAAACATCAGATTCATATTCTGCACTGCCTGTCCTGCCGCACCTTTTACCAGGTTATCGATTGCTCCCATCATGATGATTCTATGTGTTCTTGGATCAATTTTAAAATTCACATCCACATAATTGCTGCCCTCTACCCACTTGGTCTGAGGATACATATCTTTCTCTAAAACACGTACAAATTTCTCGTTTTTATAGTATTTATCATAGACTGCTTTTACTTCTTCATAGGTCACTTCTTTGGTCAGTTTTGCGTAGGCAGTTGCCAGAATTCCCCGGTTCATCGGCACCAGATGAGGTGTAAAATTCAGCAGAATTTCATGACCTGTCGCATATCCTAACTGTTCTTCAATCTCAGGTGTATGTCTGTGATTTGCCACACCGTAAGCCTTCATATTTTCATTTACTTCACAGAAAAGATTGTCAATTTTTGCCCCTCTTCCCGCACCGGAAGTACCTGATTTTGCATCAATGATCAGCGTATCCGGATCAATCAATCCCTCTTTCACAAGTGGATAACAGGTCAGGATACTGCAAGTTGTATAACATCCTGGATTTGCAACCAGACGGGCTTTTTTCACTTTTTCTCTGTTAATTTCACAAAGCCCATACACAGCTTCACCGATAAATTCAGGCGACGGATGATGGATTTTGTACCATTCTTCATAAACTTTTACATCTTTTATCCGGAAATCTGCACTCAAATCAATAATTTTTACCTTAGACAGAATCTCTTCGTTTACCATAGAAGCACACAGCCCCTGGGGTGTTGCCGTAAAAATAACATCTACCTGTTCTGCCAGAGCTTCCATATTATCATCCAGACAGGTATCGTCTACAATTTCAAACATATTCTGATAGACTTCATAATATTTTTTATCAATATAACTTCTGGATCCGTACCACTTGATTTCTACATTTTTGTGCCCCTGCAAAAGACGGACCAGTTCTCCTCCTGCATATCCGGTCGCACCAATAATACCTGCTTTTATCATGTTTTCCATCCTCTCTTTTCCTCTTACTTCCAATACACGTTCTTCTTATTGCACATGATACTCTCTTTTTTTCCCCTGTGCAAGAAATATCTCTTGTTTTTTTATGTATATTTATCTTGAATTTTGAATAATTATACATCCATATTTTCATTTATGCAAGTATCTTTTTTTATATTTTACATTATTTTTTCTCTTTGGATTTTCTCTTTTCCTTATTAAATGTAGTGTTTTTCTGCTATTTTTTATTTTCCCTTACTGAGTTCCTAAAATTTTTTCAATTTTTTTCATTTTTACTATTGCATAATTATGATAAATGTTGTATAGTACCTTTAGTGAAAAAAACAAGCCCTTGCGGCTTACGGATAAATAAGATTTCAGGAGGATTTTAAAATGAAAGAAAAAGTTGTTTTAGCATATTCCGGCGGATTAGATACCACAGCGTTAATACCTTGGTTAAAAGAAAATTTTGATTATGATGTCATCTGCTGCTGCATCAACTGCGGACAGGGTGCTGAATTAGACGGACTGGCAGAACGTGCTGCATTATCAGGTGCTGCAAAACTGTATATCGAAGATGTTGTAGACGAATTCTGTGATGAGTACATTACTCCATGTGTACAGGCAGGTGCCGTATATGAGAACAAATATCTTCTGGGAACTTCCATGGCCCGCCCGGTAATTGCCAAACGTCTTGTTGAAATTGCAAGAAAAGAAAACGCAGTTGCCATCTGTCACGGTGCAACTGGAAAAGGAAATGACCAGATCCGTTTCGAACTGGGAATTAAAGCTCTGGCACCTGATATTAAAATCATTGCACCATGGCGTATGACTGATATCTGGACCATGCAGTCCCGTGAAGATGAAATCGCATTCTGCGAAGCTCATGGCATCCATCTTCCTTTTGATGCAAGCCATAGCTACAGCCGCGACCGAAACTTATGGCATATCAGCCATGAAGGACTGGAACTGGAAAACCCTGCAGAAGCACCGAACTATGACCAGGTTCTTGTTTTAAGTGTTCCGCCTCAGAAAGCACCAGATGTAGAAACAGAGGTTACTATGACTTTCGAAGCCGGTGTACCGAAAACTTTAAACGGAAAAGCAATGAAAGTTTCTGAAATCATCACAGAACTGAACCGTCTGGGTGGCGAAAACGGAATCGGTATTATCGATATTGTTGAAAACCGTGTCGTTGGCATGAAATCCCGTGGTGTATATGAAACACCAGGCGGAACTATCCTGATGGAAGCACATGCACAGTTAGAAGAGCTTGTTTTAGACCGCGAAACCATGGAAATGAAGAAAAAATTAGGCAGCCAGTTTGCTCAGGTTGTATATGAAGGAAAATGGTTCACACCGCTTCGTGAGGCGCTTCAGGCATTTGTAGAATCCACTCAGAAGTATGTAACTGGTGAAGTGAAGTTCAAGCTTTACAAAGGAAACATCATCAAAGCCGGAACCACATCTCCATACAGCCTGTACAATGAATCTCTGGCATCTTTCACAACAGGAGATTTGTATGACCACCATGACGCAGACGGATTCATCACCTTATTCGGACTTCCATTAAAAGTCCGTGCTATGATGATGGCTGAGACAGAGAAAAAACAGAATTAATTTTGTTTATATACCCCATAAAAAGAGAGGGACAGCCGCAATGGTTATCCCTCTCTTTTTATATGTTTGTTTATTTTCCACCAATTTTTCCATAAATATTTCTTGGAACTTTTGCCTTAATCTCAATGCCCTCTGGGGTATATTCTTCTGAGAGTAACTGCCCGTATTTCCGGATTATCTGAATCTGCCCTGCTTCCTGATACCCAAGCACTCTCTCCAGATATATCTGGTCTTCTGTAATCACTTTCTCCAGAACTTCCTTCAATTCTTCCAGTCCCTGTCCTGTTTTTACGGCTGTTTTCAGCACATAATCTGCCCTGAAGTCACGCAAAATTTCTGGCTCTTCCACCTTATCCTGCTTGTTAAACAGGGTAACGATTTTCTTATCCTGCACCCCAAGTTCCTTCAATGTTTCGTACACCACATACATCTGTTCATCTCTCTGAGGATTGGAAGCATCCACCACATGAATGATGAAATCTGCATATTTTGCTTCCTCCAGGGTACTTTTAAATGCCTCGATTAAATGGTGAGGTAATTTTCTGATAAATCCTACGGTATCTGTAAGATAAAGCCTCTGTTTTCCCGGAAGCTCCAGAACTCTTGTTGTGGGATCCAGGGTGGCAAATAATTTATCTTCTTCCAATACATCCGCATTGGTCAGGGTGTTCAGCAATGTAGATTTTCCCGCATTGGTATATCCTACAATGGCTGCTGTCATAATATTTTCTCTGCTTCTTCCTTCTCTCAGCAATTCTCTGTGACGTTTTACCTGCTCTAAATCCCTTTTTAATTGAGAAATCCGCACCTTAATCAAACGTCTGTCCATCTCCAGTTTTTTCTCACCCGGACCTCTGGTACCGATACCTCCCCCAAGTCTTGACATGGATGTACCAAGTCCTGTAAGCCTTGATGCACGGTATCTAAGCTGTGCCAGCTCCACCTGAATTTTTCCTTCACTGGTACGTGCCCTTGCTGCAAAAATATCCAGTATCACCATGGTTCTGTCCATGATCTTTAGTTCCAATTCTCTCTCCAGGTTATTCATCTGAGACGGAGTCAGTTCATCATCACAGACAATACCTGTTGCATCATAAGCTGCTGCCATCATACGGATTTCTTCCAGCTTTCCGGTTCCCACATAATATCCCGGGTGGATAGCTTCCCTGCTCTGAATCATCATTCCCACGGTTTCGGCTCCCGCTGTTTTCACCAGATCCTTCAGCTCATCCAAAGAATCCTGGGTATCGTCTCCTTCTCTTGTCTGCACCCCTACCAGAATCACACGTTCCTGTTCTTCTTTTAACTCATATAACTCCATATAGCTCTCCTATTCTGCTTGCTTATTTTATGATACTTCCTTCTTATGATTAAGGCAAGCCCTATTCATTTTTTCAAAAATTTTATAATATAAAAACCGGGAACTGTTTTTCTCCATCAACAGTTCCCGGTTTTTTATCTCGTCTGTAAAAAATAATATTCCCGCAGTGCATCTTTATCTTGTGGATATCGCTCCAGATATTCGCTGACTTTCTCCTTTGCAGAAACAAAATCCATAGATTCCTCAAAAAACACGATTTGATTAAACAAAAGCACCTGTTTCATTTCTAAATCTTTCGTTTTCAATCCCTTTTCGATATAAGACAATGCCTTTGTATAATCTCCCTGTGCCGCTGCACAACATGCCAGGCCATTACAGGCCTCTGCCTTCATATTCTCTGTTTCCAGGCATTTCTTATACATAGAAACTGCCTGTTCATAATCCTGCTCTTCTGCATATACCTTTCCCAGATATAAGGCTGCTTGCTCATAACCTTTTTTTAAAGCAGTCTTCAGAGATTTTTCTGCATCCTTATACTCAGAAAGATAATAATAAATCCGCCCTCTCTGATAATGGTCTTTGGCTGAATTTCCCTTTAAATCCAAAGCTGATTCTAGATACTCTTCTCCATCTGCCGATAAGCCGCATTCCTGGTAGATTCTGTAAATATCCAGATAATCCTGATAACCTGCATTGTGGGAGATAACCTTTTTGAAATCATTCTCCGCCTTTTTATATTCATTTCTCCTCAGGTAACAGCTTCCCCTGAGAAAGTATCCATCCTCATGCTCATCTGATTCCAGAAGCTGGCTGCAGGTCTCGATACAGCCCTGATAATCCTCTTGATGATACTGTGCATCCGCCAGATACAAATATAAATCTCTTTGTAATGCTTTCTCTTTTTTCTCTGTGATACCCAGGGCTGTAGAATAGGCTTCTTCCGCCTTTTCATAATTTCCCTGTCCTGTCCTGGCAAGCCCGATTCCTCTCCAGGACAGAATTGATTCTTCCCCTTTTTGTATGGCATCTTCAAAATTCTGGACTGCCTGTTCATATTTCTGCTTTTCCAGATTTTCCATACCTTTTTCATACTCTGCAGGTTCACTTTTTTTACAGCCGGCCAGCAGGCAAAGAGCTGCGGCTACGGCTAAAAGTACCCTTTTCTTCACCTGTTCACCCTCTTGTCTTTCTGTAACAATATTTATGCTATCAGATTTTCTGATTTGATTACTTCAATCACTTGATTTACATAATCTTCACAAATTTCATTCGTAGCAGCCTCTACCATAACACGGATCAACGGCTCTGTTCCGCTTTCACGGACCAGGATTCTTCCATCATCGCCAAGGGCTTCTTCTACTTTTTTGACAACTTCTACTACCTTTGGATTCTCTCTTGCTTCCTTTTTATCCTTAACCTTCACATTTTTAAGAACCTGAGGATAAATAGTAACTTCTTTTGTCAGGGTGCTGAGCGGAAGTTTTTTCTCAATGATAACTTCCATCAGCTTCAAAGAAGTAAGGATGCCGTCTCCTGTGGTAGCATGTTTTGCAAAAATAATGTGACCGGACTGCTCACCGCCAATAGAATGGCCGTTTGCCATCATATTTTCGCACACATACTTATCACCAACTGCTGTTTTTTCATAGGAAATCCCTTCCCTGTCACAGGCCTTATACAAGCCCAGGTTAGACATAATCGTTGTCACAATGGTATTGTTGTTCAATTTACCGCATTCTTTCATGTACTTGCCGCACACATACATGATCAGGTCTCCATTTACCTCTTCTCCCTGGTCATCCACAGCAATACAGCGGTCTGCATCACCATCATAGGCAAATCCCACATCCAGCTGATTCTCTTTTACAAATTGTTTCAGCTCTTCAATGTGTGTGGAACCACAGTTGGTATTGATATTTACACCATTTGGCTCATTGTGAATCACATAAGTTTTTGCCCCCAGTGCATCAAATACGCTTTTCGCAATGGCAGATGCACTTCCGTTGGAGCAGTCCAGTCCTACTCTCATGTTTTTAAATGCTCTGGTAGGAATAGAAATCAGATATCCGATATAACGGTTTCTTCCTGCTGAGAAATCTACAGTACGTCCGATTTCTTCTTTCTTTGCCAAAGGCAGTTCTTCTATCTCACCATCAATGTATGCTTCTATCTGTTCCTCTACAGATGCTTCCAGTTTCTGGCCATTTCCATTTATAATTTTGATTCCATTGTCATAGAAAGGATTGTGACTGGCTGAAATCATAATTCCACAGTCAAAGTCTTCTGTACGCACTACATAAGAAACACTTGGTGTTGTAGTAACGTGAAGCAAAAATACATCTGCACCGGAAGCGGTAAGGCCGGCAACCAAAGAATACTCAAACATATAGCTGCTTCGTCTGGTATCCTTTCCGATAACGATTCTTGCCTTATGTTCTTTCCCAAAATACCATCCCAGGAATCTGCCTACTTTGAACGCATGCTCTACTGTCAAATCCACGTTTGCTTCGCCACGAAAACCGTCTGTTCCAAAATATTTACCCATAATTAGCTCCTTTTACACAATCATTCTCTTTTTTTGTCTTATTAGTGCCTTTAACACAATAACACACTTTGAGAAATTTGTCACTAATTTATGAAAAGAGCTGTTCCTTATATACACCTTTTTTTACCAGGTCGCGGAAAGATTCCATAACTTTTTCTTTGTCTTCCTGGTAAGTCACACCAAACCAGGTATCATGTGTCTTCAGAACAGCTACTTCTGCCCTGTTTTCTTTAATAAGCTGGTCTACCACTGCCGGAAGGAGATATTCCTTCTTGATTTCTCCCGGTTTTACATTAGCAAGAAATTCTTTAAATCCCTGTTCTAATACTTCCAGGAATTCAGGAATCAGCCCCCACATATTCATAGACACCAGGGTCTGGGAATCTAAAACTTTCTTCTCTCCAGTTTCCTCATCAACTGCTGCCGGGCCTTCCGGTGTTTTCTGGATGTTATAAGTCTCTTCAATGCCCACCAGATTTTTATTGTCATCCAGGGAACAAACACCTCTTGTCACACCACCGTTATCACTTAATGTATTTTCCAGGATAAATCCAGCCATACAGATATCCATCTTTTCTCCTGCTGCCTTGTCTGCTACAAGATAATCATGGATTTTTACAAAAGCTTCTTTTCCATAATAATCATCTGCATTAATCACAACAAACGGCTCTGCAATAGCCTTTTTTGCAGTCAGAACCGCCTGACCGGTTCCCCACGGCTTCGTACGGTCTGCCGGGCAGGTAAAGCCTTCCGGAAGATCCTTTAAATCCTGGAATACATATTCCACTTCTGTGATTTTTTCAATTCTGTTTCCGATGATTTCTCTGAATTCTTCTTCAATATCTTTTCTGATAATAAAAACAACCTTATTAAACCCTGCCTCTAACGCATCATGGATGGAATAATCCATAATGATCTCTCCACTTGGGCCTACTTGTGCCAACTGCTTGATTCCTTTTCCAAAGCGGCTTCCAATACCGGCAGCCATGATTACTAATGCTGTTTTTTTCATGATATTTCTCCTTGTTACTGCTTATATAAAATAAATTTATGAGTTACCTGATTATGAATCCATGCCCTGATTTGCCAATTTTGCCATCTGGTCTGCGGATACCAGGTTATCGATAATCTCCTGTAAATCTCCGTTTAATATGCTGTCCAGACGGTGAAGGGTCAGTTTAATCCTATGGTCAGTGACACGGCCCTGTGGGAAGTTGTAGGTTCTGATTTTCTCAGAACGGTCACCTGTTCCAACCTGGCTTCTTCTTGCCTCTGCTTCTGCGTCATGACGCTTCTGTAATTCCATATCATACAGACGGGAACGCAGAACTTTTAACGCCTTATCCTTGTTTTTCAACTGAGATTTTTCATCCTGGCAGGAGATTACGATTCCTGTAGGAATATGGGTCAGACGCACCGCAGAGTCTGTAGTATTGACACACTGTCCACCATTTCCAGATGCCCTGAAGACATCAAACTTACAATCATTTAAGTCTAACTGGAAGTCAATCTCTTCTGCTTCCGGCATAATTGCTACTGTAATCGTAGAAGTATGGATTCTGCCGCCGCTTTCTGTCTCAGGAACACGCTGTACACGGTGAACACCGCTTTCGTATTTCAGTTTGGAATATGCACCCTGTCCGTTGATCATAAAGGTTACTTCCTTAAAACCTCCGATTCCATTCTCATTGAGACTGAGCATCTCACATCTCCAATTCTGGGATTCTGCATATTTTACATACATTCTGTAGATTTCTGCTGCAAACAAGGCTGCTTCGTCACCGCCTGCACCAGCACGGATTTCCACAATAACATTCTTTTCATCATTAGGGTCTTTTGGAAGAAGAAGGATTTTTAACTCCTTTTCCAGTTCTTCAATTCTTTTTTTCGCTTCTGACAGCTCTTCCTTCAGCATTTCACGCATTTCTTCATCAGATTCTTCATCCAGCATCATCAGGCTGTCTTCTACTGTCTCTTTGCAGGATTTATATTCATTATATGCATCTGCAATGGGCTGAAGTTCGCTCTGTTCCTTCATTAATTTCTGGAATCTTGATGTATCATTTGCCACTGTTGGTTCATTTAATTCGTTTAAAATTTCTTCAAGGCGTACTAAAATGTCCTCTAACTTATCAAACATTGTTTTTCCTCCTACTTTCTAATTCCTGTTACACACCGGTCAAGCCCTGCCAGATCCTGAATTACCTGCACCTGGCTGTATCCCTGTTTTTCCATAAGCTGGCTTACAGCTTCTCCCTGGTCATATCCAATCTCAAAGGCAAGAATACCACCTTCCTTTAGATACTGTTCTGCCTCTCTGATAATTTCCCGGTAAAAATACAAGCCGTCTTCCTTTCCGTCTAAAACCATCTTAGGCTCATGGAACTTCACCTCATCCATCAATTCTTCGATCACTGAGGTTTTAATATACGGGGGATTTGAAATAATCATATCATAGGTTCCCTGTACCTTGTCAAATAAATTGCTGTGTACCCACCTGGCAGGAATTCCTAAATTTTCCCCATTTGTTTCCGCCACTTTCAGGGCTTTTTCCGACAAATCCACACCTGTCCCTGTGGCATTTTCCAGGTTTGAAAGCAGACTTAATAAAATACATCCGCTTCCGGTACACACATCCAGAATGTTCAGAGCTTTTCTTCTCTCTTCTGAAAAAACCGTACGGCTTAGTTTCAGGACTTCTTCTACCAAAACCTCTGTATCCTGGCGGGGAATCAGCACATCTTCATTGACATAAAATCTCATTCCGTAAAAATATGCTTCTCCTGTGAGCTGCTGTAAAGGTACATGCCTGCTTCTCTGACCAATGTATTCCACATACTGTTCTGCTTTTTCCATGTCTGCCATCTCATCTTCATGGACAAAATACCAGGTTCTCGATATCTGAAAAACATACTCCAAAAGCAGCCATGCATCCAGAGCATACTCTTCAATTTCTGACTCCTGCAGACGGGCTTTTCCGTACTCCAGAAGTTTTTTATAACTTCTCTCTTTTTCCATCATCAGGGTTCTCCGTCTACCGGAACTTCCGGGAAATTTTCCTGCAAATACGCTTTCCAGTCAAACACCGCTTCCACCGCAGCAATAGCAACTTCCGCCATATCCGGTGTAGGTTCTTTTGTTGTCAGTTTCTGCAAAGCCAGTCCCGGTTTTGAAAGCCAGGTCACTGCACAACTATCACTGTTTCCTGCCAGTCTTATGACTTCATAAGAAATACCTGCAATAACAGGAACCAGCAGAACCCGGACCGTCACTCTAAGCCACAGAGTCTTAATAGGCACTATGGCAAAAAATCCCAGGAAAAATATAATACTGATGATAATAACAAAAAACAGAAAACTGGTTCCACACCGTTTATGGAATCTGGAACTTTTCATCACATTCTCCACCGTCAGCGGCATACCATGTTCCACACAATTAATACACTTATGTTCTGCTCCATGATACATAAACACTCTCTGGATATCTTCCATCCTGGATATCAAAAGCATATACGCCAGGAAAAGACAAATCCGCACTCCAGCCTCCGCAATGGTCACAATTGTTTCTGTAGCTCCCACCTTGTGAAGCAGGCTGGCCAGCAGATAAGGAAGCACCATAAACAATCCCACTGAAAAAAGCACAGAAAAAATAACCGTCCCTGTCATAAGAATTTTATCCTGTTTTTCTTTTTTGGCATCCTCGCGCTCTTTTGCCTCTCCGGTCAGTGTTTTTCTCTTCTCAAACTCTTCCTCTTCTTCAAAAAAAGTAGCAGAATACATCAGGCATTTCGTTCCTACTACCAAAGAATCGATAAAGTTAAATACCCCTCTTAGAATAGGAAGCTTCAGCAATGCCTTGCATTTCATCACACTTTTATAGTCTTCGATTTTAATTTCTATCTCTTTATCCGGCTTTCTGACCGCAACAGAATACACATCACCATGACGCATCATAATGCCTTCCATCACAGCCTGTCCGCCTATATTAGATGACTTCATGTTTCCTCCCGAATTTTCCGCTAAACGCAACAAGAGGTTGAAGTCTTAAAACCTCAACCTCTTTCTACCTCATTATTATTTCATGCCGTATTTCTTATTGAACTTATCAATACGTCCACGAGCCTGTGCAGCTTTCTGCTGTCCTGTATAGAAAGGATGACATTTAGAGCAAACTTCTACGCGGAGCTCAGACTTTGTAGAACCTGTTTTAAATGTATTTCCACAGTTGCATGTTACTGTACATTCCTGATAATTTGGATGGATTCCTTCTTTCATGATTTTCACCTCTTCTATTATATTTTGATTATTTATATTGTTTTATTGCGTTTTCAAATTCAAACAGCTTTTAGATTATATCATATGTAATATAAAAATGCAAGGCTTAATGAAGAAATCCTGACAGAAATCACCAAAACTATAAAGAAAAGTTTTATATCATCCTTTATATGCCTGATAGCCATTTTTGCTGTCTTCTTTTACTTTATATAACATCAAATCTGACTTTTTATATAACTCTTCAAAGGTTGTTCCATATTCCGGTGCTTCTGCAATTCCAAAAGAAGCGGAAATCGTCACAGACTTTCCATCCTTTGTATATGTTTTTTTCAATGCTGCACATAATTCCCGGAATACTGGATTCATCACTTCAAAACTAGTTGCATTAAGCAACAGTGCTGCAAACTCATCCCCGCCTAGTCTTCCTAGTATATCATCCCTCCGGAATTTCCCGCAGAGCGTGTCTGCCACCTCTTTTAACACCTGGTCTCCATACTGATGCCCAAACGTATCGTTAATCTGCTTGAAATTATCTAAATCCATCAGCACAAAAAGATGCGTTCCTTCCTTACAGCGGGATGAAGCGAGAAATTCCTGTACCTTCATTTTGACAGTGGCCGCATTATACAAACCTGTCAATCCGTCTTTTTCTGCCCGCTCCTTCAAGTTCTGATTTTCCTTCTGTCCCTCTTGCAGCAGCTCTTCCTGCACTTTCTTTTCTGTGACATCTTCTATAATACCAACCGTGTTCAAAATATGATGCTTGCCATCAAAAATATTTTTTATGATAATCTGAAACCACTGAATCTGATTCTCTGCTTTTACTTTTATAATTTTTTCCAGAACTTCTTTTTCCTGTATCTGTTCAAAAATATCTTTAAAATCTTCCACTGAGGACTCTGCAATTAAGTTTTTTTCTAAAACAGATTCTGGAATCCTGCTCATAACAGAGTTAGAAAGCAGGCAATTTTCCACCCCTGCCTTTTTCCATAATCTTTTCGTATTAATATCATACTCAAACACAATCTGTTTCGACTCCTGAATCGCTATACGCATGAGCTCTTCACTGCTGACTGCCTCTGTGTGAGACGTCTGCAATTCTTCCTGCACTTTTTTATTAAACCAGTATAGCCCCGCCAGCAGAAGCAAAAAGGCCGTTCCCATTTCCAGAATCATAAAATAAACTTCTTCATTGATCTTTCCTGTCCACTGTTTGATGTATTCACTGTTAATCGTAGAAAACACATAATATTCTTTCAATCCAAGAGGTGTGTAAAAAGAAAATCTTTCTTCATCTCCCTTACGGAATTCAAAACTATCTGATTTCTGTTTTTCCATATCCTCTTTTATTTTTTCTATACTGCCCTCCAGGAACTCATATTCCGCAAAGTCGTCCCACACATTTTTATTTTGTATCAAGGTATCTTTATTTTTAAATCTGGTCACATAATTTCCCTTAGAATCTATAATCTGTGTATAATATCACTTCCTGTCACATTCTCCATAAGCTTATCCATGGTTCCTATATTCACAATGCCAAAAACAACACCGCGGGAAATACCGTCTCTCCATATGGGAACCGCCAGTATCTGTACCTCTTCTCCCTCTTTCACCTGAGAATCCAGCACATCAGAGATGGAAATCTTCCCCGCTATAGCATCTTTAAAATATTCCCGTTCTTTAATATTTGTTCTATGCTGTTCCGAATCCATAGTGTTTCCCTGATCATCGCTGACTCCAACATAATCGAAATATCCCGCCTCTGCCACAAGCACCATTTGGCGGCTCACATGATCCAAATCACCAGTTAAGCCTCTCACATTCTCCGCAAGCGCCTGTAAAGAAGTTACCATATTTGCATATTTCTTTTGTATTGTTTCTGCTTTTATTTTAGCTGTTTTTCCTAATTCTTCCTGTTTCTGATGCATTTCCATACTCAAAAAAGTTTTTTCAAATTTAAAAAATGCATGAAACATAAGCAGGAAAAAGCATAGTACAAAAAATAAAAGCACCCGTATTTTCTTATTATGTCCTTTATCCAAACTTTCACCTCGTTAAATGAAATCTTTCTTTCATGATATCACAATTATAAACAGAACAAAAGAAAAAAACTGGTCTTTTCATTTATTACTTTTCTAAATAATACAAAAACCCTCCCAGAGAATTTCCTGAGAGGGTTGTAAAATGCTGTTTGAAATTGTCTGTCCTGCAACAGAGAGATTATCTCTTGCTGAACTGAGGCGCGCGACGAGCCGCCTTGAGACCGTATTTCTTTCTTTCTTTCATTCTTGGGTCACGTGTTAAGAATCCAGCTGCTTTTAATGCAGGTCTGTATTCGCTGTCAGCTTCTAATAATGCTCTGGAGATACCATGACGAATAGCACCAGCCTGTCCTGTAAATCCGCCACCATGAACGTTTACTAAAACGTCAAATTTATCAAGTGTTTCTGTCAGTGTTAATGGCTGACGAACAACAACTTTTAATGTTTCTAATCCAAAATATTCATCAATATCTCTTTTGTTGATTGTGATTTTACCTGTACCTGGTACTAAGTATACACGAGCTACAGATGATTTTCTTCTTCCTGTTCCATAGAATTTTGTACTAGCCACTGTTTTTTACCTCCTAATTAAAATGTTAATACTTCTGGCTTCTGAGCTGCGTGATTGTGCTCTGGTCCAGCGTAAACATGTAATTTTTTAATCATGGTTCTTCCTAAAGGTCCTTTTGGAAGCATGCCTTTTACAGCCAGCTCAAGTACTCTTTCAGGTTTTTTAGCCATCATTTCTTTTAATGTGGTTTCTTTCATACCGCCAACATATTCAGAGTGATTGTAGTAAATTTTCTGTTCCATTTTTTTACCAGTAACTTTGATTTTGTCAGCGTTTACGATGATTACGTAATCACCTGTATCAACATGTGGTGTGAAAACCGGTTTATTTTTTCCTCTTAAAACTTTAGCAACTTCAGATGCAAGACGTCCTAATGTCTGTCCTTCAGCGTCTACAACATACCATTTTCTTTCAATCTTATCTGGATTAGCCATATAACTGTTCATGGTTTTACCTCCTATTATCAACAATACTGTAGAATATTTTCATTTATTAATTCATATATGTTCTATGATGAAACTGCCATACCGGGGCTTTTGGCTAGGCATTTTCAAACTATGTCACATTGATATATTATATTATAAGAAAAACTCTGTGTCAACATCTTTCTTCATATTAATATAAGTTTTTTCCTGCTCTTTTCTCCTTTGTTTCCATTTTGCTGTTTTTTCACGAATATTCATAGGGGTACGGTCTTCGAGGTCTTTTCTTCCTATACATAATTCATTACACACAAACACCAGATTATCGATTGTCAAAACGATTCCCTCTGACAAATTACTGGCAAAAAAGCGGATTGGTTCTTCTCTTTCGGAACGATAAATCGTCTTCACCAATTCTTGATCTTTTTGAAGAAATTCCAGTAACGGAACAGAAATCGCGGAATCCTCAAAACGGAGCCGGAACTTGTTTCTAATCATCGCCTCTATCTGCATACTTTTGTAGTTCCGATACGCAAGTCTTTCCAAAAGATTTACCATACTCCTGTCACAAATCTCCAACGTAGCATAAATCCCATTCAATTCTCTGGACAATTCATAATGCTGGTCCCATTCTTCCTTATGTTTATACCGCACATCATGATCCACCTCATGCCACCCTTCAGAAAATGTAGTCCGTATTTGCACTTCAAAGGTCTGATCAATCCTGTAATTCTCCCAGAGCTCTTTTGGAAAACGGTCTACGAACTCTTTCGGCATTCTGCATACATAATTCATCCGCAAAGGGTTAAATTCATTTACCTTCGGAATATCCTCATGGGAATCCTTCTCAATGATTGCAAAGGTGTTTTGCAGCATTTCCTTGCACACAGCAATATCGTCCATATAATATAAGACAATACGCAGTCCCACCAGATCCTGCATTTTCTTATTTTTTTCCAGGTATTCTTTTTTCTTCCACTCTAATTTCTGATAAACAGATCCAGCTTCTTTCACTCTGGCAAAAATACGAAAATAAATACCGCTTTTCTTCAGTTTTTTCTGCATAACAAGGCTCAAATCTTTTCCTATCGGAGCCACACGTTCTTTATCAAGAAGTTTTCTTAATCCTTCCAGTTCATTCATCTAACTACCCCCTGCCGCTATAAAAATCTTTTGCACCAGATGCTACCTATTATAACAAGTTTTAAAGTTTCCGTAAACGGTTTTCACATAAAAAACGTGACCTTGTCACAGACTATCGATAAGCCTTGTTTTATAATACAAGCATACTAAACCAAAAACAAAGGAGATTACAAACATGGCAATTTTACACATAAATAATCATAACAATTTTCAGGAAGAAGTTTTAAATTCAGAAAAACCGGTTGTTTTAGATTTCTTTGCAACCTGGTGCGGACCATGCAAAATGCTGGGACAAGTTTTAGAACAGCTAGATGCAGAACAAAAAGATGTAAAAATCGTAAAAGTAGACATTGATGAAAATCCAGATTTACGCAAAGCATGGGAAATCAGCACCGTTCCTTCTGTCTTCTTCATTAAAGATGGCGAAGTCAAAGACTCTGCGGTAGGATTTCTTCCTAAACCAGTCCTTGAGCAGAAAATAAACGCGCTGTAATTATAATATAGAAATCATAATCAGGAAAGGCGGCATCACTATGACTAAAAAATATGACTTTATCATTATCGGAGCCGGTCCAGCAGGAATGACCGCTGCCATCTATGCTTCACGGGCAGGACTGAAAACAGCCATGATTGAAAGCGGTGCTCCCGGCGGGAAACTTTTAAAGACCAATGAAATCAGTAATTGGCCAGGTATCAAAACAGAACCAGGTTCCCAGTTAGCCATGGACATGTTTGAACATTCCACCAGCTTTGGTGCCGTCTATGAATACGGAAAAGTTGTAGAAATCAAAACAGATGAGGAAAATCCGGCCTCTGATAAACAGATTATCTGTGAAGATGGCACTATTTTCCAAGCCCCTGCGGTTTTAGTGGCAACAGGAACAAAAGAGCGTCTCATGGGAATTCCCGAAGAAAACAAAAATATCGGCCGTGGGCTTTCCTACTGTGCTGTATGTGACGGAGCTTTCTTCCGGGATCAGGAAGTAGCAGTCATCGGCGGCGGCAATTCCGCACTGGAAGAGGCAGTCTATCTTACCCATTTCGCCAGCAAAGTTTATATTCTTATGCGGCGTAATGTATTTCGTGCAGATAAAATCGCAGTGGATGCAGCAATGGCAAACCCCAAAATAGAGATTATCCAAAATGTTGTCCCCACCGAAATTCTGGATGACGGACAGCATGTAAACGGATTAAAAATTTCAGATGTTACTACAAAAGAGGAACAAATTCTTCCTGTTTCCGGTATCTTCCCTTATATCGGTGCAGATCCGGTTACCGGCTTTCTAAAACATCTGGACATATTAAATCCTCAGGGCTATATGATAGTAAATGCTTCTATGGAAACCAAAATCCCTCTTCTCTATGGTGCAGGGGACGTATGTCAGAAAGGATTGCGGCAGGTAGTAACAGCAGTAAATGACGGTGCAATTGCGGCACAGGATGCCTTTCATAAACTAAATGCATAATAAAACACGGTGATGCAAAACCTCTTCAGTTTGTTTCTGATTCAGGTTCTGTATCACCGTGTTTCTATATTCTTTTATGCATTCAATGGATATTTATCGGTCAGAGATTTTACAATTTGCATTGCCTGTTCTTTATTTGCCCTGTCTTTGACCATGAGTGAAATTGCTTCCGCAATCAGATCCATGTCTTCTTCATTCATTCCCCTGGATGTCACTGCCGCAGTTCCCAGACGCACTCCACTGGTAACAAATGGTGACTCTGGATCATTAGGAATGGCATTTTTATTGCAAGTAATATTTGCCTCATCCAGAAGATGCTCCATTTCCTTTCCAGTAATTCCGGTTTCCCGCAAATCCACCAGCATCAGATGGTTTTCCGTGGTTCCAGAAACAATGTTGATTCCTCTGTTTAGGAGTCCATTGCAAAGTGCTTTGGCATTTTTCACAATATTCTGCTGATAAACTTTATATTCCGGCTGTAATGCTTCTTTAAAGCACACTGCCTTCGCTGCGATCACATGCATCAGCGGACCACCCTGTATTCCAGGGAACACAGCTTTATTAAAGTTGAACTGCTTAGCCACCTCTGCACTGCTCATGATCATACCGCCTCTTGGTCCTCTCAAAGTCTTATGAGTCGTTGTAGTGGTAACATGAGCATATGGAATCGGGCTTGGGTGCACTCCTGCTGCCACCAGACCTGCAATGTGAGCAATATCAACCATGAGATATGCCCCCGCCTCGTCAGCAATTTCCCTGAATTTCTTAAAATCAATGATTCTGCAATAAGCACTGGCACCTGCAACAATCAGCTTAGGTTTCGCCTCTAAAGCAATTCTCCTAACTTCTTCGTAGTCAATTACTCCGTCATCATTGACCCCGTACGGAACAACTTTGAAATATGCCCCTGAAAAATTAGCCGGGCTTCCGTGGGAAAGATGTCCACCGTGAGCAAGATTCATTCCCATCACAGTATCTCCTGGCTTTAACATAGCAAAAAACACTGCCATATTTGCCTGTGCACCTGAATGTGGCTGCACATTTACATATTCACATTGGAATAGTTCTTTTGCCCTTTCTATTGCAAGGCGTTCCACATCATCGACACATTCACAGCCGCCATAGTACCGTTTGCCCGGATAACCCTCCGCATATTTGTTGGTAAGCGGGCTTCCCATAGCTGCCATAACCGCCTTGCTTACCCAGTTTTCTGAAGCTATCAGCTCAATATGTGAATTCTGACGCTCCACTTCCTGACAAATACACTCTGCGATCTCAGGGTCTACATTCCTAATTTCATCCAGTGAATACATATTTCCCCACCTGGCCTTTCCCTTTTCGTGTTTATTATCTATTTCTTTTCCCTCATTTTCTTTGTAACAAAGATATATGTTCTCTCCACAAAGACATTTGAGTTAAAAAAAAGTGCCCAGAGCCGGAATCGAACCAGCGACACGAGGATTTTCAGTCCTCTGCTCTACCAACTGAGCTATCTGGGCGAATGTATATTATCTGTGACAAATTGCCACCTTACAGCAACAAAGCAATCTTATCACAGATAATACAAAATTTCAAGCTCTTTTTTTAGAAATTTATTATTTATTCTATACTACCGTGTTGGTAAGCATACCAATGCCTTCCACACCGCATTCTACCACATCACCCGGTGACAGAAATCTGGGCGGCATCATTCCCATTCCCACTCCCGCAGGCGTTCCCATAGAAATAATAGTTCCAGCCTTTAAGGTCATTCCGTGAGATAATTCTTCAATCACATGGGGAATATCAAAAATAAACATATCTGTTCTTCCGTTCTGACGCAATACCCCGTTCACCCTGCTTTTGATCGTGAGTACCGGAGGACGCTGCACAGCGTCTTCTGTTACCAGAAACGGGCCCATAGGCGTAAAACCGTCCATGCTCTTGCCGAAATACCACTGTTTATGGCGTGTCTGAATGTTTCTTGCACTGACATCATTGATGACTGTATAACCAAATACATAGTCAAAGGCGTCTTCTCTCTTGACCTGGAATGCATCCTTTCCTATGATGACACCCAGTTCTGCCTCATAATCCAGGCTGTCTACTAACCCCTGATAGGAGGGAATTTCTCCTCCGTCTGGAGTTGCTTCATTGACTCTCTTAGAAAAATAAACTGCATAAGGGCGTTCCCCATTAAAACTTTCCTTCTTGTATCTGGTAGATTCTTTTGCATGATCCATGAAATTCAGCCCAAGACAGATAATATCCTGGCGGGGATGAGGAATCGGAGAACAATGCACCACCGTTCTATAATCCAGTGTTTTAGCTTCCAGATAGCTGCTCTTTCTAATCAGTTCAAGCTCCTCTGGCTTTATCCTGTCAATCAAATCATTCATATCTCTAAATTTCATTCCCAATTCTTCCAGAGGAATCACCCTCTGAGATTCTTTTGCACTCATCACACCCAGCCGTTCCCTCTGGTCTCCCTGGAGCTTATAAGTTAAAAGCTTCATTTTTCCTCCTCTTCTGTGCAAAATATTTTCGCACACTACCATAACAAATTCCTTTTTTCATAGTATCACACTGTCCCCAATATTTCCACTATAAATTTCAGGCCGCAAATTTTTTGCAACTCTTCGGTTGTACTCTTTCTTTTCTTTATGTATAATGGATAAATGAAAACTGTAATACTAAACACACAGGAACTCTCCTGAAAAAAAGATAAAGGAAAAATGTTATGATGAATATTCGAAGATTACTGGCCGTATGGAGTGCCCATTTCATTAAATTCGCATGCCAGTTAACAGGAAAACAGGGAGCGACCTTAGCAGGAAAAGCAGCCCTTTCGATTTATCCGCCTATTCTGAAAGAACTTGCCAAAGAGGTAAAACAAGATATCTTTGTTGTCTGCGGAACGAATGGAAAAACCACTACCAACAATCTTCTGGCTTCTGTTCTGGAAGGCAGCCAGAAAAAAGTTATTTGCAACCATACTGGTTCTAATATGTTAAACGGTGTAGCCTCTGCTTTTGTCTTAAACGCCGGATTTTCAGGCCATTTAAAGGCAGATTACGCATGTATCGAGGTGGATGAGGCCTCTACGGTAAAGGTTTTTCCCCACTTTCAGCCTGACTACATGATTCTTACAAATCTGTTCCGGGATCAGCTTGACCGCTACGGAGAGATTGATACAACCATGGAATTGCTTTCCACTGCAATGGATATGGCTCCAAACATGAAGATTCTTGCCAATGCAGATGACTCTCTCTCCGCCTGCCTCACACTGGAGCACAAGAATCCTCATGCATTCTACGGCATCAGTGAACAAGTTCTGCAAGACGAAGATGCGAAAGAAATCAGAGAAGGCCGTTTTTGCAAACGCTGCGGTGAAAAAATGGAGTATCGCTTTTATCACTACAGCCAGTTAGGGGATTACTACTGTCCTCATTGTGGATTCAAACGCCCTCTGCCTGACTATGATGCCTCAAATGTTTCCCTGTCTGATGGCCTGTCCTTCCAGGTAGGTGAATTCCCTGTCAAAGCCAATTACAGAGGTTTTTATAATGTTTACAACATTCTGGCTGTATATGGAGCTGCTTCCATGGCTAAGGTTTCTCTTGAAAACTTCAACCAGATTTTAGGAAACTATACTCCTCAGTTCGGAAGAAACGAACTTTTTGAAATCAATGGAACAAAGATTCTCTTAAATCTTGCGAAGAATCCTGCTGGCTTTAACCAGAATATCTCATCCGTCATGACCGATGAGACTCCTAAGGACATTATTATTCTCATCAATGACAACAGCCAGGATGGAATCGATGTTTCCTGGCTCTGGGATGTAGATTTTGACAGACTAAAAGATGCAAATGCCGCTTCTATCACGGTATGCGGAATCCGCTGCCGTGATATGCAGTTAAGACTGAAATATGTGGATATTGATTCTGTTTTAGAACCTGATATTGAAAAAGCAATTCTGGCAAAACTGGAAAACGGAACCAAAAACCTGTATTTGCTGGTCAACTATACCGGACTTTATTCCACTCATAATATCCTGAAACGATTGGAGGGAAAGAAATCATGAAACTTACCATCGGACATTTATATCCTGATCTGTTAAACCTGTATGGAGACAGGGGAAATATCCAGTGCATGATGAAACGAAGCATCTGGCGTGGCATCGAGGCTGAAACCATTGCATTCAGTATGGGTGATTCTATTGATTTCTCCAAACTTGATATTGTCCTGCTGGGCGGCGGTTCTGACCGGGAACAGCGTATTGTATGCAGCAAACTCCGCAGCATACGAGATGATTTCCGCTCTTATGTGGAAGACGGCGGCAGCGTGATCGCTGTATGCGGAGGCTATCAGCTTCTTGGACATTACTACAAGACAGAAGAAGGCACTTTGGAGGGACTTTCTCTGGTAGATTTCTATACGGAACAGGGAAGCCCAAGACTCATAGACAACATTGTTCTGGAAAATCCTGACTTTTCTCTTCCAATTGTAGGATTCGAAAACCATGGAGGAAGAACTTATATCGGAAACAACAAGCCTTTCGGCAAGGTTCTCTATGGACATGGCAACAACGGGGAAGACGGAACAGAAGGTGTCTTATATAAAAATATAGTGGGTACTTATCTCCACGGACCTCTGCTTCCGAAAAATCCGCACATCTGCGATTACCTTCTCTCCAATGCCCTGGAAAGAAAATATGGAAACGGTACTCTTTCTCCTCTGGATGATACCCAGGAAAAAGAAGCGAATCAGTTTATCTATAACCGCTTTGTACAACACCCATAATATAATCAGAGGCTGTCTTATGTTACAGCCTCTTTTTCTTCTAAATTTTGAAGGAATTGTTTAAAAAATAAAAAAAATTAATTTTTTTCAAAAAAGTGTTGACATTTCCTTTTTCTTATTGTATTATAAACAAGTCGTCAGGACAACAAACAACAACATAAACCTGCGGGTGTAGTTCAGTGGTAGAACACCAGCCTTCCAAGCTGGATATGTGGGTTCGATTCCCATCACCCGCTTATGCGCGAGTGGCTCAGTTGGTGGAGCGCGACCTTGCCAAGGTCGAGGCCGCGGGTTCGAGTCCCGTCTCGCGCTTTTTTTATTTTCTTAAAAAATACACTTAATAAAAAATCTGGACAGACTTGGAGTTTTAAGCTCTTCCGTCTGTCCAGATTTTCTATTTTCTTTTTCCATCCACGGTCTGCCTGATGATATCCCGCATGGTTTCTTCACTTAACTGTCCTGGAATATACCCAAAAACATTTCCATCTTTGTCAATCATAAAGGTAGTAGGAAAGGAATTGATTCCATATGCCTGGAAGGCTTCTGCCTCTGTATCCATAACAACAGGATAAGTATAACCATTTTCTTCTAAAAAGCCTTTAATCCCTTCCTCTGATTTTTCCCTTCCAAGATTCGGTGCCGCTACACCCAGGATAACAACATCTTCCTGCTGAAACTCTTCATATAATTTTTGTATATCAGGCATCTCTGCCCTACAAGGCGAACACCAGGTAGCCCAAAAGTTCAAAAATACTGTTTTTCCTTTATAGTCAGACAAGGTATGCGTATTCCCATACTGATCTTTCAATGTAAAATCTATGGCAGGTATGGTCTTTACTTCTTCGGCTGCCTCTTCTTCCTCCTCTGATTCTGCTTCTGTTGCTTCCTCCTGAGTCTCTGTGGAAGATAAAGCTCCTGAAACAGCGTTCATTTTTCCTGTAAGCATGAGAATTCCCATAAAAATCATAAGAATACCTCCAATTTTCACCGTGTAATGAACTACTTTCATATGACTTTTGAAGAATTCCAACAGAGTTGTGGTAAAAAGTCCAACTGCCAGAAATGGAAGCACAAAACCGGCTGTATAGACAGCAATATACAAAAATCCTGTGACCTTAGTAGCTGCAGAGGCTGTCATCAGCAGGACACTGGCAAGTGCAGGCCCTACACAGGGTGTCCAGGCAAAACTAAAAGTAAATCCCATAACCAGTGCTGTCACCGGTGACATGGCAAGCAAATCCATCTTAAAAGGCAGCCGTCTCTCTTTCCCAAGGAAATAACTTTTTCCCAGAAATCCCATCTGATACAATCCAAAAAGAATTACAATCACGCCTCCGATTCTGGCAAACCAGATTTGATTTTCTTTGAGAAAATTTCCCATGGCTGAAAATCCCAATCCCAGAAGGAAAAAAGCAAAACTGACTCCCAGCACAAAAAACACGGTGTGAAACAAAACCTTGCTCCGTTTAAAATGAATCCTCCCGTCTTCTCCTATTTGTCCTGTTCCGCCTGAAAGATAACCAATATAAATAGGAATCAGCGGCAGCACACAGGGAGAAAAGAAACTAAGCAGTCCCTGAAAAAATACTGTCAGCACAGGGACACTGATTTCCAACGAAAATCCCATAAAATATACTCCTTTTCACTGTTTTCGTATATAAAAAAATGACATAAAAAATGCTGATTACAAACTACAATCCTGTAGAAATGTAATCAGCATTATTATATACCATTTTAGTCTAGTTTTTCAAGAATATTCTGTTTAGTGTTCTCCACACTCATGTGCATGTTCATGCTCATGACAGATAGAACCTGTAGATACCAGTTCGCCTTTTAAGTAAGTTTCTACATTTTCTCTTGCATCTCCCTGTGCACCCACAACAACTTCTACGCCGCGCTCATTGAAAATATCTACGGCTCCGCCGCCCATTCCACCGGAAATAATTACTTCTGCACCGTGATCAGCAAGGAAATTCGGCAAAAATCCAGGACGGTGACCAGGATTCGGAACACTGTTTTCTGCAACAATCTTATCTCCCTCTGTATCAAAGAAAATAAAATTCTCACAATGACCAAAATGACCAGCAACTTCTTTTCCCATAGCAGCAACAACAATCTTCATAATAATAATCTCCTTTTCGCTTATATATTTAATTTGTTTCTAACAGCTTCATAAATCTGCAATAATGCAGCCCGTGCCTGGCAATCAGCCAAAGCAACGCTTTTTCCGGCATTTACAGCAGCTGGAACCGCTTTATCATAAGGGATTTTCCCAACAAAGGAGATTCCCCTTTTCACACAATACTCCTGAATTTCTTTCGTTTTATCAGGATTGGTATTCCATTTATTGACACATACCACAATCGGTATCTGAAAAGATTCCGCCGTATCAACCAGACGCTCCATGTCACTGATTCCAGAAACCGATGGCTCTGCCACAATTAAAATCAAATCCATTCCACTCATGGACGCAATAACCGGACAGCCGATTCCAGGCGAACCATCTATAATCGCCAGTTCTGTATCTGGTGCTGCTTTTAACATAGCCAGTTTTACAGATGTTACCAGTTTTCCGGAATTTCCACGTCCCATTTTCAAGGATGCTGTGGAAAACACTCTTTCTCCACGGTACAAGGCCATCTGACCTGCCACATCTTCTCTCATAGTAACAGCATCTGCGGGACATACGTATTCACAGACACCACATCCCTCACACGTATAATCCGTCACTTCGCAGACCTCGTCTTTTTTCTGGATTGCCTGAAACCGGCAGCTTTCCTGGCATTTCCCACAACCAATACACTTTTGCGGATCTATGTATGCTTTTTTTGCACCTATAAAATCTGAGTATTCAGGCTCTGTATCCACTTTTGTAATCAAATGCAGATTCGGTGCATCTACATCACAATCTGCAATAGCCTTTGCCTGTGAAAAATCAATAAATGAGGAAGAAACGGTTGTTTTTCCTGTTCCGCCCTTTCCGCTGAGAACTAATAAACGCTTCATAAGTTCTCACCTCCTATACGGCTTAACAATGCCTGGAATTTTGCCTTATATTCCGGTGACTGTTCTGAGAGAATCATACCTTTTGAGACAGCAGATGCAATTTCTTCTTCATATGGAATCCTAAGAAGTACCGGAAGTTCATGCTTCCTGCAATATTCCTCCAAAGGTTCATAGACTTCTTCATATTTATTGATCACCACACCACACGGTTTCCCCAGAATCCCTGCCAGTTCATGAACCATACAGAAATTATGGAATCCAAAGACTGTAGGCTCTGCTACCAGCAGACAGTAATCTGCATCTTCTATACTTTCCATCACAGAGCAGGCACTTCCCGGAGGACAATCAATGATGATATTCTTCTCCTTGGAATTTCCTTTCTGCAAGGCTTTTTTTATCACCGGAACTGCTGAGGCTTCCCCCAGGTTCAGGATACCTGTGATAACCTGGACTTCCCCGTGAGAGCCCATTTCCAGCATTCCCACCTGGCGTTCTTTCTCACGAACCGCCTGATTTAGACACACCAGTGAACAGCCGCCACAGGCATGACAGACCTCCTGAAACACCTTTGGCTTCTCTTTAATATAAATCAGGGCATGAAACTTGCAAAACTCCACACAGGCTTTACACCCATTGCATTTTTCCGGGTCAAATTCCGGAAGTTTTGTGGTGACTTCTTCCTTTTGTATCTCCTGGGGTTTGAAAAAAAGATGCCCGTTTGGCTCTTCCACATCACAATCAATATAAACGGACTTCTCTGCTGCTGCCGCAAGGTTTACCGCAGTGAATGTTTTCCCTGCCCCGCCTTTTCCACTTAGAACTGCTATTTTCATCGTATTCCCTGATAACCTCCATGAAAATGATCCAGCAACGCCAGTTTCCCATTCTGAAATGCATTGAAATTTTCCCTGGCATCAGAACCCTCTGATTTATAAATTTTAACTTCTGCTTCCTGGAATACTTCTGCTGAATTTTTTCCACATCTTGGTGTGATCAGCACATCTGCATGACAATCCAGAACAAACTGTGCTGCTTCTAATCCCGCTCCTCCCTGTGCCTGGGCTGCTGGATTTTCTTTGATTTCTAAGATCTCCTGCTCTGTATCAAAGATTCCAAAATAAGGAGCTCTGCCGAACACAGGACAGATCATCTTCTGGTCTTCATCTAATGGAATTATTACTTTCATTTACATTCCTCCTTGTGCATACGATGTTTCTTACAGCCACCGCACCTGCAATAACCTTCCTTGCCATCACAGAGCTGGTAATTCCCTCCCTCTATACGGATGGGAAGCCCGTCTACAATGGCTATGGCTAGTTTCTTTCTGGCACTTGTGTAAATCTGCTGAACCGTGGTACGTGCAACCTGCATGTATGCACTGCATTCTTCCTGGGAAAATCCTTCCCGGTCAATCAAACGGATGGTTTCGTATTCGTCTACCGTGAGAATCACTGCTTTTCCATCCATATTGGAACCTACCGGAGCAAATGCCAGGGTTTCCGGAAGTTTACATACTTTTCTGCATTTGGTTGGCCTTGGCATCTTTACACCTCCATTTCTGACATATGTCACTTTAATATTATTATAGCCCAATTATGACATATGTCAATAACTTTCTCAAAAAAACGGGAGCAAATTTCCTTTGCTCCCGGATTTTCTTATCTCATTTTATTCCATGTAAGCTCCCTTCATAGAACTTACTGCGTGCTGGGCATATAATTTCAAAAGCCCACTCTTATACTTGCTTTCAAATCCTTTCCAATTTGCTTTTCTCTCGGAAAGAATCTGTTCCATCTCTTCTGGTGTCTTCTTTTCTCCCTTTACACCTACAATGGCTATGCTACGTTTTTCTACGTCTAATTCAATGAGGTCATCTTCTTCAACAAGTGCTATAGGACCTCCTGCTGCTGCCTCTGGTGAAACATGTCCGATTACAGGCCCCCTGGATGCCCCCGAAAAACGGCCATCTGTAATCAGTGCCACACTTTTTGCCAGTGCTGGATCTGCACAGATTGCCTCTCCTGTATAGAACATTTCCGGCATTCCGCTTCCTCTTGGCCCTTCATAACGGATAAAAATAGCGTCTCCCGGTTTCACTTCCCCATGAAGGACTGCTGCAATGCATTCCTCTTCACTGTCATAAGGTTTTGCACGCAGCACAGCCTGAAACATGTTTTTCGGACAGGCTGTATGTTTGATGACACATCCCTCTGGTGCTAAGTTTCCTTTCAGGATAGCAATGCTTCCGTCAGTTCCCTTTGCATTGTCAAAAGAATGAATAATATCTTCCCGGTCAATGCTTTTTCCAATCAGCTTTGATTTCTCACGGAGAATCTCATCACAATGCTCATAGAATCCGTTTCTCTTTAATTCTTCCAGGTTTTCTCCCAAGGTCTTTCCTGTCACAGTCATGACATCTAAATGGAGCATACTCTTGATTTCTTCCATCACTCTTGGCACTCCGCCTGCATAATAAAAATACTGTGCCGGCCAGTCCCCGGAAGGACGGATATTAAGCAGATAATGTGCTCCTCTGTGCAAGCGGTCAAAGGTATCCGCATCGATCTCAAATCCAAACTCATGGGCAATCGCCGGAATATGCATGGTCGCATTGGTAGAACCGGAAATGGCTGCATGAACCATAATTGCATTTTCAAAGCTCTTCATGGTTACAATATCGGAAGCTTTGATTCCTTTGGAAACCAGGGTCATCAACTGTTCTCCCGCCTGATAAGCAGCTTCTTTTAACTCAGGTGCTGTAGCAGGCATCAGGGCTGTTCCCGGCAGCATCAGGCCAAGAGCCTCTGCCATGATCTGCATGGTGGATGCGGTTCCCATAAAGGAGCATGCTCCGCAGCCAGGACATGCATGCTGCTTATAGTAGTCTAACTGCTCATTGGAAATTACTCCTGTTTTTTCCCATGCGTCAAACTTACCAATCTGCTCCAAAGTCAATAATTCATTTATTTTACAGGCAGGGTCATCCACAACATATTTTTCAGGTAATTCATGTGCTTCCATAACACCACCGGATACCACGATTGCACTCATATCCTTCAAACGCCCAATGCTCATTAACATGGCAGGCATTGATTTATCACAGCTTGCGATAAATACGCCTCCGTCAAATACTGTAGCATTTGCCTGGGCTTCCACAAGATTTACAATAGCATCTCTGTGTGCAAGAGAATAGTTGATTCCGTCATGTCCCTGTGCGATACCATCACACATATCTGTAGCAAAATATCTTGCTGCTTTACCGCCATGGTCATTGACTGCTTTTACTGATTCTTCCACAAACTGATTCAGATGAGCTGATCCCGGATGGCTGTCACCATAAGAGCTTTCTACCATAATCTGGGGTTTTGACAAGTCTGACACTTTCCAGCCCATTCCCATGCGGAGCGGATCCATTTCCGGGGCAAGTTTTCTTACTTCTTCACTTCTAAGCATATGAACAACCTCCTGTTAAAATTAAAATTTTATATCTTATTAAGCAAAAAACGAAATAATAAAGGCAACGATAAATCCAGTCACTCCGACCAGCGTTTCCATAATAGTCCATGTTTTTAAGTTTGTCTTCTCATCGATTCCAACCAGAGATTTTACAAGCCAGAATCCAGAATCATTAAAATGAGAACATACGGTAGAACCGCCGGCAACTGCTGCAACGGTACATGCCAGATATAATGGGGACAATTCTGCAATTCCTGGCATCGCAGCAATAATACCTGCTGCCATCGTCATCGCTACTGTTGCAGAACCAACACAGATTCTTACCAGTGCTGCTACAAGGAATGCAACCAGAACAATCGGCATATTTACAGATGCTACTGCATTTCCAATCAAATCTCCCAGTCCTGAATACTGCAGCATATAACGGAGAACACCACCGCAGGCAGTTACTAACAGGATTAATCCTGTAGGTTCCAGAGATTTTGTCATGATTTTTTCCAATTCTTCCAGGGAATATCCATGTCTTTTACCAAGAATGAACATTGCTACAATAGTAGCAATCAAAAGTGCAACAAAAGGCTCTCCTAAGAAGGTAAGTACTGGTGCCAATGGTGCCATTGCAGGGATGATTCCTGCAAAAGATTTCAGGATGATCAAAACCAGTGGAATCATGATGATCCATACAATTGTGCTGAATTTTGGAAGCTTAGATTCATCAAAATCTTCCTGATTTGCCACATGTTCCGGAACTGGTACATGAAACTTCTTTCCACATACAGAACCCCAAACCGGACCTGCAACAATCATAGCTACTGTACCACAGGCAATTCCGACTAAGATAACCCATCCAAGATCAACATTTAACATGGTTGCCACCAAAACCGGTCCCGGTGTAGGCGGAATAAATGCATGACCTACTGCCAGTCCAGCTAAAAGCGGAATCACATAGAATAAAGAAGAACGGCTTGTTCTTTTTGCAAGAGAAAATGCAAGGGGAATCAAAATAATCAAACCTGCATCAAAAAAGACCGGCATAGCGACAACAAGACCTGTAAGTCCCAGTGCCCATGCTGCTTTTTCATCTCCAAATTTCTTTACCATCGTTACAGCCAGAGTCTGTGCTCCTCCTGATGCCTCCAAAATAGCACCAAACATGGAACCTAAACCAACCAGCAGTGCAATTCCTTTTAACGTATTGCTGATACCATCATTTACAGCCCCTACGATTTCTGTAAACGGCATTCCTGCCACCAGGCCAATGGTAATTGCACCAATTAAAATAGAAATCATTGCATGAATTTTAAATTTAATTATTAAAACCAATAAAAGAGCTAATCCCAGTAATGCCGCAATGACAAGGCGGGTAGGATCTAATGTAACCATCTCACTCATTCTTTTTCCTCCATACATTCTGAATAATTGTTGTTACCTTTCACACCTGACGTCTGATGTATCTGTACTTTACAGTATATCTATCCGCGAGTCATAATACAAGTTGTTTCCGTTCTACCTCTACTTTCTATAAAATGCATAAAAAAATCCAGCTCTATTCCTGTTTTAAAGCTGGATTTTGTGTATTTTATTGAATTCTAGATTCTGCCCACCGCAAAACTTGTCTGATGTCTTATTATCTTTCTTCCATCATTTTCAGCAACATCTGACGGTTGTATGTAAGATGCATAATCATGGCACATTTCGCTCCCATAGCATCACCACGAAGGATTGCATTTGTGACTTCACGATGAGTTTCGATGGTTTCATTCATTAACTTTCTGTTCGTCAGATTGGCAAATGTAGTTACTGCCGTATATATCACCGGCACCAATACCTCCACCACACGGTTTCCACTGTATTTTGCAATACTGGCATGAAATTCCATATCCTTCTGAATATGATTTTCTCCGTTTAAATATAGCTCTTCCACTTCATCACAGAGCCGCTGAATATGCAGTCTTTCTTCTTCCGTTGCATTTTCACACGCTGCTGCTGCAACTTCAGGTTCTAATAAAATACGGACTTCAAAAAGATCCATGGCAAGTTTATATTTATCCTCAAACTGGGCCAGCCCCAATGGGTCATCCACGGCCATCTCTGTACTTCTCACAAAAGTGCCTGACCCTCTGCGCACTTCCAGGATTCCTTTGGATACCAGACTTTTTACCGCCTCACGTATGGTGCTTCTCCCAACGCCGAACAGCTCTGCCAGTTTATATTCACTTGGCAGTTTATCCCCTGCTTTTATATGTTCCTGATGAATGTGCATCATTAATTGGTCCTCAATTTGTGGTACCAGTAACTTGGAAGGTACTTTTTCATAATTATAAGCCATCGTTTACGTTTCCCCCACTTTCGTACTCAAATCATGATTTATTTCTTCTAGAAAGAGCTACGACACTTTCTAAATGTTTTGTCTGGGGAAAAAGATCCACTCCCTGTATCATATCCACCTTCCAGCCTTTCTCCACAAGAATCTCCAAATCCCGTTTCTGGGTCTTTGGGTCACAGGAAATATATACAATCCGCTCCGGGCTCATCTTGGACACAGCCTCTAAAAATTCCGGTGTGCTTCCTGCCCTTGGCGGGTCCATGAAAACCACATCTACACGTTCTCCTCTTGCTGCCATTTGTTTCATATATTCCGTAGCATCTTCGCACAAAAATCTGGCATTTGTAATTCCATTTTTTCTGGCATTTTCCACCGCACATTTGACTGCACTTTTATTTACTTCTACTCCCAGCACACTTTTTGCCTGTCCTGCTGCCACCAATCCAATGGTTCCAACACCACAGTAAGCATCCAGAACACTCTGGCTTCCATCTAACTGTGCTGCACGGATAGCAGTCTGATACAAAAGCTCCGTTTGTTTCGGATTAATCTGATAGAAACTGGAGGCAGAAATCTGAAATTTCACTCCGCACAGAGAATCCTCTATATAGCCTTTTCCATATAATATTTTTTCCTTATACCCAAGCACCGCACTGGTTGAGCGGGGATTAATATTCTGAACAATAGTGGTAACCCTCGGGCAGAGCTCCCTCACCCGGTTCACAAAATTTTTTGACCCCGGAAGAATCGGGGAAGCTGTTATCAATACCACCATGACTTCATCCGTCAGCAGACTATGACGCACCAATACATGTCTTAGAAGTCCAGTCTTGCGGTCCTCATTATATGGCTGGTATTTACAGCTTCTTGCTGCTTTTCGCACTGCTTCCACTGCCTCATCCAGTGCCGGCTGATGCAGAAGACAGTTTCTTACGGGAAGTACCTTGTGCGTTCCCTGCATATAGATACCACTGTCCAGCCTTTTCTGATGATAGGTAAACGTTGAAATGACTTTATTTCTATAATGCCATGGTTCTTCCATCCCCAAAATAGGCTGTAGCTTTCTGTATTTTCCCAGAAGTGTTTTCAGTTCCTTCTGCTTTTTCTGAAGCTGTTTCTCGTATGGAAGAGACAGCAGGTCGCACCCACCGCATCCTCTTTCCTCCAGTTCACACTTCTTCTGCTGTAATTCCATGACATTTCCTCCATAATTTTGTTTAATCTATTTTCATGATACATATATAGCTTTAGTATAACATAAATCAAAAAAGAAGACAGCCAAATTCACTGTCTCCTCACGAATTCTTTCTCTTTTTATGAACAACAACCTCTACAAACATAAATGTTAAAACATGCATAGATAATATGACATATATGCTACCATTTTTTTAAAACAGAGGTGATACTATGATTTCATACGACCCATTTTGGCAGACACTACACCGGAAAAACATCTCCACATACAAGCTTATTTACGAATATGGAATACTTCCAGATACTATTCAGCGTCTGCGCAGTGACAAAACTATCACAACCAAAACACTCAATACTCTCTGCGCTGTACTGGACTGTCAAATATCTGATATTTTAATTTATATACCGGATGAAGATACGAAATAATAAATTTTGCTTTCTTCTCCATTCTTAACCGGCACAAGAATAAATAATTTCTTTTTGCCGGTCTTTTTTCTTATGATTCTTATTTTTTATCTGAAATTTTTTTTCCAGACTTTTCATCCCTATTCCTGATTAAACTACGCATTCTTTTTAACAACGGCATGGGTTCTCTAATTTCTCTTCCACATACAGGGCAGAAGGTAACTCCATCCGGCACCTGTATCCTACAGTGCCTGCAAAACATTTTGTTATTCCTCCTCTGTCAAAACACTCTTCTGATTTATTAACCTAGATTTTATAACATCTATGTTTTCTTGTCAATAATATGTCTATGAGAACTAGAAAAGTAGTTTTAAATATGCAAAAAGAACCATTGATGTTTGATTTCATCAGTAGTTCTTCTTTCCATTCTATATATTGTGATTTTCTACTTCCGCACCAGCTTGCACACAGTCTCAACGGTACTTTCATTGACCCAACAAAGTTCCTGTGTTTCCCTGTCTCCAAAATACACCGGAAAATGGAACTTTATGTGCTTCAGGAATTTGCCATCTGGCTGCTCCTGCTCATAAATATCCCCCATTCTTCCCTCCGTGGACTGTCCCCACAGGACCGTTTCTTTTCAGAACCG
>Peterbilt_p2__coassemble_276_pt1 | contig 44070 bp, 31 predicted proteins | sample Peterbilt_p2__metabat2_high_PE_039 | metagenome-assembled genome bin Peterbilt_p2 | reverse complement strand
AGTCTGGAGTCACGTTCTGTCAGGGTCATGATGTAATCTGTCTTTTTTAACATAGTGCTCTCACTGTGCTTTACGCACAGGTAGGGAAGCAGGTATACCGCCCCCCTATGAAGCAGTTTGTTTTTAAAATATTGTTTTTCGATATTGTGGATAAATACACCAACTTTGCAGTTGGATTTCTTCTTTAATTTAGAAACCAGAGAACCAAACATAGAGCGTTCAAAAACAACAAATTCAATACCCTGCTTTTCCACAAAGTCCAGTACTTTATTTTCTACAGAAGCAGACGTAAACATATGACCCCGAATAATGTTCAGTGCCTTGTTTATGCTGTTTTTATGATAAGGAAGTCTGATAATATTGGGATTTTCGTCTATGTCTCTGTATTTAGAAAACATGATCAGGTATACATTTTCTTTTCCAAAAGTCTGCTGGAAGAGCTGAAAATTGCGATAACTGCACAGCTTTCCCCCGTCATTGCGTTCCTTAACAATCTCCTGTCCGCATACAATCAGAACTTTCTTTCCCACTTTTTTCTCCTCATCTTTCAAATAATTTCTCAATACTTCTAACGATTTCCTCATCCACCTGCTTCACTGACTCTTGATCCGAACCGAGAATGGATGTGTAAATCTTAAGTTTTGGTTCTGTTCCAGAAGGACGTACTACCAGCGTACTACCGTTCTCCAGCACCATTTTAATCACATTGGATTTTGGAAGGTTTCCGATTCCTGTCTTATAATCTAAAACTTCTTTTATCGTCCCTGTTTTCAGAGAAAATGCTCCGTTTCGTAACTGTTCCATAATGTTTTCCATACGGTGCATCCCTTCTTCTCCCTGAAATTTATATGTGTGAAGCTGGTTCATACAGTACCCATGCTCTGCATATAATTCCTGCAATTTATCTAGAAGATTCACACCTTTTGTTTTATAAAACGCAAACATTTCACAAATTAAAACAGACGCATTTACTCCATCCTTATCCCTTACATAAGTACCTGATAAATATCCGTAGCTTTCCTCAAAGCCAAAGATATAATCTGATTTTCTTCCTTCTTTTTCTAAAAGTCCTATCTGTTCTCCAATAAATTTGAATCCGGTTAATACATTCACAGTCTGAACCCTGTATTTATCGGCAATCTTTTCTGCCAGATCTGTTGTCACAATGGTTTTCACCAATACAGGATGCTCTGGCATTGCTGCATGTTTCATTTTTTGAGAACAAATATAGTCTAACAACAAAAGCCCTGTTTCATTTCCTGAAAGAAGCTGGTATTCTCCCTTAGGATTCACAACTGCAATTCCAACTCTGTCGCAATCCGGATCCGTGGCTAATAATAAATCAGCATGAACTTTTTTTGCATATTCCATTCCAAGAGACATTGCTTCTCTGATTTCCGGATTCGGATAAGGACAGGTTGGGAATCTTCCATCGGGTTTTTCCTGTTCTTTTACAACTGTAATCTGTCCGTACCCGGCTCTTTTCAAAGAATCAAGAACCGGCTTTAATCCAGTTCCGTTTAGCGGAGAATATACAATAGATACGTTTTTATTGATTTCTTCCTTCTCCCCTAATACAGACTGTTCTTGTACACATTGTAAAAATTTTCCATAGACCGCCGCCGGAATATAGTTGACCTTATGATTGTCTTTTGCTTCTTCCAGAGAAATCTGAGATACCTGTGTAAAGATATCATTCTTTTCTATCTTTTCATAAATCTCCTTAGCTGCTTCTGTTGTAATCTGACATCCATCTGCACCATATACTTTGTACCCATTGTATTCACCCGGATTATGAGATGCTGTTACCATAACTCCTGCCGCACATCCTAATTCCCTCACTGCAAATGACAAACAGGGAGTTGGCATGAGTTCATCATATATATACACCTGAATTCCATTCGCTGCAAATACCTGTGCTGCTGTTTCAGCAAAATCCTTTGAATGAATACGTGAATCATAGCTTACTGCTATACTTCTTTGTTCTTCTGAAAACTTCTCATTCACATAATCCGCCAGCCCCTGAGAAGCTTTTGCTACGGTATATACATTCATGCGGTTGGTTCCTGCTCCCAAAATACCTCTTAGTCCGCCTGTTCCAAACTCCAAGTTTTTATAGAAAGCATCTTGGATTTTCTCCTCCTGTGCTTTCATTTCCAAAAGTTCCTCTATTAATTCCTGGTTTTCTCTTCCATATTTTAACCACCTGTCATATTCTGCAGTTATCCACTCTCTCATTTTATCTGAAATCTCCTGTACTTATAAAGATTCTTTAGCATCTCACTTTTAATAATTCTGCCTCTCCTTGCAGCTCACATCTGCCTATTCCTGCAGGCAAAAATAGACAGTCTCCTTTTTGAAACGTAAGGAAGGATTCCCTCTCATCTGAAATCCCTCCCTTTCCATCAAGACAAAGCAATACCTGGAAGGATGCATCCATCACAGTAAATGAAATTTCTGTTCGCATTCGAATGCGCTCGGTTTCAAAATATTGACATCGACACAATATTTCTCTGGAACATCCCGGATAATAATGTACCAACCTTGGTTTTTGGTGTACATCCTCAGCAACATGCATGTCCATGACCTCTACAGCCTTATCAAAATGAAGTTCTCTTTTCTTTCCGTTTTTGTCTTTTCTGTCATAATCATATACACGATATGTTACATTGGAGCTCTCTTGAATCTCTGCCACTAGGGTTCCTTTTCCGATTCCATGAACAGTTCCAGCGGGGACATAATAAACATCACCCTTTTTAACATTTACTTTTTGTAAATGTTTTCCAAGTGTCTCTGTTTCTATGGCACGATTTAAGATTTCTTTTGTCACAGGATGTGCAAAACCATAAATCAGGCTGGCATCATCTTCTGCATCCACAATGTACCACATTTCTGTCTTTCCATTTTGATATTCGTGTTTTCTTGCATAGTCATCGTCAGGATGCACCTGCACTGACAAATCCTGTTTCGCATCAATAAATTTTACCAAAATTGGTAATTCACTTTCTGCTTCCATTTTACTTCCCATATACTCAGGATGCTCTTTTAAAACATCTGCTAATGTTTTCCCTTGAAACTTCCCGTTTCCAATCCTGCTTAATCCATCCGGATGCACAGAACATTCCCAGGTTTCTGCCAAAGGTGTCAGAGGCAATGTTTTTCCGAATTCTTTTTTTAATCGCTCTCCTCCCCAGAGATAATCTTGCCCTGCGGGCAGAAGCTTCATGATTTCCATTTTTTTCTCCTGAATCTGTTTTATTCAAATGGGTGTTTATACTTATCCTCCGCACTGATGCTTTCACCTAACTGGACTTCTATAATATCTAAATTCGTAGTTGCCTTCACAGTATGTTTACATCCAGCTGCAATCGTAAGCACATCACCCGTGCGAAGCATCTGCTCCATCCCATCTACTACCGCAATTCCGCTTCCTCCAATAACCGTCCACACTTCTTCTCGATAATGATGGCTGTGATAACTCATCTGGTTTCCCGCATTCATAGAAACTTTTACAGTCATAGAGCCTGGCTGTGCATCCATAACCGTGTAAGTTCCCCATGATTTTTCAGCAAACATAGCCTCACTACCTATTTTTTCTACATATGGCTTCATATAACCACTGCGCTCTTTATCAGACACCAGAATACCGTCTCCGCTTGCAGCAATCACCATATCCTTACATCCCATACACAAGATTGGAATATTTAATTCATTGATAATCTGAGTATTATGACAAGTTTCATCCATAATCGCTTTTCCTTTGATGTCATCTGCCATAACTTCTGCCATCATATTCCATGTACCCACATCTTTCCAATCTCCATGATATCTCATAACCTGAATACTGGACTCTTTTTCCACAACTGCATAATCAAAACTAATCTTTGTAAGGGTTTCATATTTTTCATATAATTCACGATAATCCGTAAAATCAACAAAACTATGAGCCTTCTCCAAAAGATATCCCAGACGGAATGCAAATACACCTGCGTTCCAAAGTGCTCTCATACCCAAATATTTCTTTGCTGTTTCTGTATCTGGCTTTTCTTTAAATTCTTTTACTACGCTGACTTTCTCAGAGGATTCAGGAATAATATATCCGTATTTTTCACTCGGATACGTAGGCTCGATTCCCATAAGTGTCAGATTTGCTGTATTCTTACTTACTAGTTCTTCTAATTGTTTCACTGCTTCATAATAGGTATTGTCTACATATGGGTCAACCGGGCACACAACTACACACTCATTTTCTGATACCCCAAGTTCATCGTGAAGATAGGTGGATGCAAGCAAAATTGCCGGGAATGTATCTCTTCTGCAGGGTTCTACACAGATTTCCACCTTTTCCCCTAACTGATTTTTAATTGCACTTGCCTGTGACTTACTGGTGGCAATTGTTATATTTGCATGCTCATCTACAGACTGTATCTGTCGATATACACGCTGTACCATGGACTCATAGTTTCCTTCTTCGTCTTTAAACAGTTTGATGAACTGTTTGCTCCGAACATCATTTGACAATGGCCATAATCGTTTTCCACTTCCACCTGAGAGTAATATAATATTCATTTTATTCCTCGTTTCTACTATCTGTTTGCTTTTTCATATAATGTTTCCACATGTTCCCGCATTCTGTCCCATGAAAATTTGTATTCTTCTGCTTTGATATGCTCTGAAAATTCTTCTGCTCTATGCTTCGCAAAAAATTCCTGTACTTTTTCAGCAATTTCTCCCGGACATTTCGGTGTCACTACATAGCCGGTCTTTTGATCTGTCACTACATCCGGTAATCCTCCTACTTCTGTTACTAATACAGGTTTCCCAAATCCGTACGCCATCTGCACTACACCGCTTTGTGTCGCTGACTCGTACGGCAGCACTACCAAATCACTTGCAGCAAAATATTGCTCCACTTCTTTATCCGGAATATACCCTTTGTAAATTGCCAAAACATCCTTGATGTCAAGCTTGGAAATCAAGTCCATATATTCCGGTTCATCTTCTCCAAAATCGCCAACTACCAGCAACTTAATCTTTGGATCTGTTTTCTTCAATTCCGGCATTGCTCTTAATAAATGCTTCAATCCTTTATATTCCCTTACAAATCCAAAGAACAAAAGTACATGTTCCTCTTCCTTGATATTTAGACGTTTCCTTGCTTCTTCTGCTGTTAAATTTTCAAATTTGAAGGCATTATAGGTAGGATGTACCGCCTGTACCACATTTTCTGTCTTCTTAATGGTTAATAAGTCCTTTGCATCTTTGGCTGAATGGGTAATAAAACAATCCCCTGATTTCAGCACCATTTTCGTCAAAAATTTATCCATAGGAAATCTTTCATGGGGAAATACATTATGACATACAAACATTTTCTTGATTCCATGAAGACATTTTTCCATAATCCAATAGCATGGTGAAAAATACGGATGCCACCACTGAAAAATCACCACATCCGGTTTCATCTTTCGAATTTTCCTAGATGTGCTAATTAGATTAAATGGATTTGCTGTATTGATTAAATACTGTGTATTTTCGATTTTAAAGCTGTCATTTTCATAATCTCTCTGCTCTTTTTTGAACAGAAACTTTGGATATTGCATCTTGTAGGAAATCATGACAGTCTCATATTTTTCGGACAGACTTCTGTTCATAAGGCCGGTGTAATGAGAAATTCCTCCCTTATACGGATACACAGGCCCAATCATAACGATTTTTTTCAAAGGACTACTCAACTTCTGTTTCATTTGTCTGCTCCTTCTTCCGATTTTCATGCCCCGGACCATAATCCATACGCCGCAATTCAAATTGAATCTCCTGTAGGAGTTTCCTGTTCGCTGCTACAACATCTGCCAACAGGCCAATTACTCCGGCAAGTACACCGATAATAATCAACATACTAGCCAAAATCAGGGACTGCGTGTGACCGCCCCCATCTCCATTTGCAAAAAACCAGAGAAATCTTGCTCCTATTCCCACTCCAGTGATACAAAAAATTGCTGCAATACCGGAAAAGACGGCCAATGGTTTATACATCATATAAGCACGGATGATGGTGAGCATTGATTTTTTCACATAACCAAACATGCTGTGAAACAGTCTCGATTTACGCAACTCCGGATTGGTACGAATTGGCACAGATGTAACTGCCATCTTATTTCTTCCGGCCTGTACAATTGTTTCCAGCGTATACGTATATTCATTGATAACATTCATTCTCATGGCTGTACTTCTGCTGTATGCACGGAATCCACTTGGTGCATCTGGAATATTCGTTTTGGATGCTTTTCTTACCACCCAACTTCCCAAGTGCTGCAGTTTTTTCTTCAGTGGAGAAAAATGTTCTGTCTGGTCAATTGGTCTTTCTCCCACTACCATACCTGCTTCCCCTCTTAAGATTGGCTGCACCAGCTTTTCTATATCATCGCCGCAATACTGATTATCTGCATCTGTGTTGACAATAATATCCGCTCCATTTCTAAGGCAGGCATCAAGACCGGCCATAAATCCACGGGCAAGCCCTTTGTTGTTACGAAAATTCACAACATAGTTAACACCCCATTTTTTTGCAACTTCAACCGTGTCATCCTTACTTCCGTCATTTATAATCAGATACTCGATCACATCAATACCGTCAATATGTTTCGGCAGAGCATTTAAAGCAATCTCCAATGTCTCAGCCTCGTTATAACATGGAATCTGAATAATCAGTTTCATTTCTTTTTCCTCTCTCGCTTCTTTTTTATTTTTCTGTATAAAGATCAGCATTCACTGTTTTACGTCCAATAGAATCATATGTGATTCTGGTATTTTCAAATTGTTCCAGGCGATAACAATTTCTTCCATCCAAAATAATCGGACATTTCATTAGTTTTTCAAACTTCTTTACTTCGAAGTTTTTCACCTCATCCCATTCTGTGAGAATCAGGCACAGGTCTGCACCGGCAATCGCTTCTTCAATACTGCCACAGTATTCTATTTTTTCAGGGATTCTTTTCTTGAAATTTTCTACTCCTACCGGATCCCATACACGTACTTTTGCTCCGTCTTCGATAAAAAGAGGAACGTTTACCAAAGAAGGTGCCTCTCGCAAATCATCCGTTCCAGGCTTAAATGTACAGCCTAACACTGCAATATTTAAAAAAAGAAAATCGTTATAGTATTTCTTTGCCTTTTTTACCAGCTTAAATTTCTGATTCTCATTGACCTCAATCGCTGCTTTTATAGTACGGATTTCATTGTCATTAAAATTTGCCAGCCAATTCAGGGCTTTCGTATCTTTCGGAAAGCAGGAACCTCCGTAACCTATACCCGCTTTTAAGAATTGATTTCCGATACGCTGATCAAACCCCATTCCTTCTGTGACCTCTTCAATATCTGCACCTACTATCTCGCAAAGGTTTGCAATCTCATTCACATAGGATATTTTAAGAGCCAGAAAATCATTCGATGCGTATTTAATCATCTCTGCACTTCTGCGCTCTACCACCAGTTTGGGTGCTTCAAATTTTTCATATACTTTCTGTAAAACTTCAGCAGGATACGAATCTGTAACTCCAATCACAATTCTGGAAGCATGAAGTGTATCCCTAACAGCAGTTCCCTGTGACAAAAATTCCGGATTTGATGCAATATATATCTTTACATTATGTGCCTGTTTATCGTGAATATAGGACTCAATCTTGTCGTTTGTTCCAATAGGCACGGTTGACTTCACAACTACAACGCAATCTCTTTCTGCTGTCTGTGCTATCTGCTTTGCAACACCATATACATAGGAAAGGTTTGCTGAACCATCATATTTTTCCGGTGTTCCTACACCGATAAAGATCACCTCAGCATCTCTATATGCAGAGACATAATCCGTAGTAAAACGCAAATTATGTCTGTTCTGTTCCATAAGTTCAGAAAGCTCTGGCTCATAAATAGGGGATTTCCCTTGGTTTAAAAGTTTTATTTTCTCCTCGTCTACATCAACACAAGTCACCTGATGTCCTTTACTTGCCAGACATGCGCCTGTTACCAGACCTACATATCCGGTTCCTGCAACTGTAATCTTCATAATTTTCATTTCCTTTATCTTTATTAATTCTTTTATTTTAGCACATATTATATCAAAAATCTACAAAACACGTTCTTTTTTCACAACACCTAAAATGGAATTTTTGACAGCTGATGGTGCTAAAACATATATATCCTATTGGGAGAGCTTTTTATGAATTTGTTATAGCTTTTAAAAATGGTTTCACTAAATCCTTCCCAAGAGTATATTAATTAGTTTTTCTCTCAAAAGCGATTTCGTACAATCTAACATTACTGCCGTAATTTAGATAAATTCTTGGTTCTATACTCTCTGCTTCACATGTTTCAATCTTCATCTGAATTTTAAGACGGCCGTTTTCGTCTATCTCATCTGCACGAATCATTTCTTCTTGAAACAAAGAATCATTTCTCCATATCTGAATGCTTCCAAGAACCTCATTTTCCCAGGAAAAAGCTTCCATATCTATTTCAAGATCTAATACTCCTCCTGAAGACGGCATAGAATATCCATACACAAAGTTTCCTTCCTCGCCATTAGAATCCATATAAGCAAATCCGTTCCCTCTAACTTTTACATCACTTGCCACCCTGGTAAGTGGAATTTCTGACTTATTTTTTAAGTATGTAGTTAATTCAATCCCCATACTTTTCAGAGCATCCTGAACTTTTTCTCCTTTTACATACCAATACTCATTTTTGTCCAACTGAGCACATAAAAAGCCATTTTTTAACAGATGCGTATTCTCTCTTGGATTGCATGTTATAAAAATAGTTGTCTTTTCTGCGTTCCATGGGATTCCTGCTATAATCTTCTCGTCTTTTAACATAAACTGGCACTGACTTACCAAGGACTGTCCGGTCTCAGGAAAAGATGTGTTATCCACATACAATTCTTCTGGAACAGCTTGCCCTTTTAATTTTTGAAAAATTTCATATGACTTATCTACATAAGAATAATTAATCTGTCCTCTTTCTCCTTCGTGATAAATGCAATTGAAACCATATGAATATACCAGCAAAACACATAACAACACTGTGCTCAACGTATATTTCCTTTTCAAAATCAGCACACAAAACACTGCAAAAAAAATCACAGTAATTGCAATTGCCGGAAGATAACTGCGGATACGTATGGTATCTTCCCATCCTTTCGTAAGAGAAAATACATTTGAATCCCAGCTGGTTCCATTAAAATCTGAAATGTACGGAACGATAAAAACAGCCCAAAACCCTTCTAAAACCAATGTAATTAGTCCTATCGGTATCAGATATGCCCTTAGTTTGTTTTTCTTCTGCACGCACCAAACGATTCCCAGCATAAAAACAGGTACAAAATAGATACCATAATATCTCAAATAGGTAACCGCACGCATACCATCTGTTGCCTGACCACTTTCTATCGTCTGAATAACACCCGGCAACCAGGAAAACGCCTGTCCCAAAATCGTAATTGCTGACGCAGCCAGTCCAAAGGTAAACACCAGAAAATAGTTTCTTGTCAGGTAAGTGCCCTCTACTATTTCTTTTTTTCTAAACAGGCTTTTCCATAACATATGACAGCCAAGCGTAGCACCTATGATAGCTACCCCACCGGTCACTAAAAGCATCGAATTTATCTGTCCCAAAACAATATAAATCCATCCAATCCCCGCTTTTGCAGAAGTAAAGATAGATGAAATTGAAAAAGAAACACTGGTGTTTCCTATTTCACTACTAGAAGCAGCATTAGTAAACATATTAACAATATAGTCAATACCTTTTTGACTAAAAAAGTATCCAATGCCTCCCAAAAGAAATGTTACCGGAATAGAAAGAATGCATCTTCTGTAAACCCATAAGTAAAAAAGAACCGTTACAGTCAATGCAATCCACAAAGCAACTGCTCTGGAGTGAATAGTCATTTCATAAACTAAAAGCACCATCAGGACACCAGTTAATACTGCTTTTTTTACTTTGCTTTTTTGATTTTGTAATAATTCTAACAAACACCAAAAAATCAGCCATACAAATAAATCATAAATAAATTCGTTATAAGCATAAACGGCTCTCAAAAAGACAAGATACGAACATGCTACTGAAATAGCAACGGTAAGCAGATTATTTTTCATAGAAAAATATTTTTTCATAATATGATAGCTGATTGGTCCTACCAAAGCCTGAAACAAGATCATGAAGCCCACAATGATTCTATATAAAACAACCGGACTTTCTATGTATTTAAAAAGAGGTGTCAGTAAAGCCACGAAACCATAGCCATAATAGCGATAGTCTCCGACATTTCCTGACCAATCTAATCCTGCCCATGTAGCTGCAGGCATAAACATAAATGTTTCATCCCCAGTAACACTTAATGGATATACATCTTTTAAGAAAAGAATTCTTGGGACAAAACAAATAAAAAAAGATAATACCAAATATCCTGCCGTCTGCATTTTTCTATCATTATTATTGTTCTGATTTAACACAGCTCTTATCTCCTTACTTTTTTCTTCGTAAAATTCCAATCCCCATCTCCATCATTTCCACTGCAAACTTTTCTTTCTGCACTAGCAGCACCACTCCATACACTCCGAAAAACACCACTGCTGTAATCACCAGATTCACAAATACCTGCATTACAGATGTTCCATTTGTTAATATCTGTTTCGTCAGAAAAAGAACTGCACTTGAAACGATAGCTGCAAGAACGTTTTCCCTGATACTGATTTTCTTCACCAGTTTTCCAAGCATTTCCCGCAGACACACACACTGTACTACAAATACAACCAGCTCTGCCATCAGTGTTGCAAAAGCTGCACCTGCTGCCCCATACTTTCCAATCAGCACAAGATTTAGTACAAAATCTAAAGCAGCTCCATAAACAATAGAATATACAACTTTGCTTTCATATCCAAGGGGTGTCAATATCTGGATTCCTGTAATATTAGACAGGCCAATCAGCCATACAGCAGGCATCAGAATCTGCATGGGCAGTATAGATGCTGCAAACTGGTCTCCTGCAAGAAGGAGAATAGATTCTCTTGCCATAAAAATAAAATACATGGTAACGGAAAGCCCCACCAGCATAACAAAATTAAATGCTTTTACTACCATTCTGTGAAACTCTTCTTTTTCCCCTTTCTCTATGTAATAAGAAAGTCTCGGAAGAAGAACCGTTCCCAGGGAGGTAATCAGGCTGACTAACAAGGTTTTTACTTTGATAGCTGCTGTATAATAACCAACTTCAGCATTTCCTTTCATGAACCGTATCATAACAATATCCAGGTTTGTGTACACACTGATGGCTGCTGTAGTAGCAAAAAAAATCATAATTGGCTTCATATGCTGCATGAAATCATAAGGTTCTGTTTTTTTGAAACTGATATACTTCCTCAGGTTCCAAAAATTCAAAAGATAGGAAGCACTTCCTGCAAACACAGTGATTGCTCCATATTTGATGTAGTCCTCAGGATTTTTCACCCACAGAAACATCATAAGAATGGATATGACCTTAAATACAATGGAACATGTTGTAATGTATGCATACTGCTCTATGGCATTATAAAACCAGGTAACACCTATGACATTCAGTACCATACTGATACTGTTAATCAGCAAAAGAGTACGCTCCTGAGAGAATTCCGGAACAACAGCCAGCATAATCAGAAATACTGTAAAGGACAGGAGCATGCTCACTCCATTGATGATCATCAACTCCTGTACTGTCTTGGATAATTTTTCTTTGTTATCCCGGACCTTGGCACAGGTACGGATACCATAGGTAGGAATACCAAGAGAAGCAAACATCATGAAATAAGTAATAATGGCCGCCGCAGAGTCTACTCTTCCACTTCCCACTGGCCCCAAAGTCCGGAAAATATAAGGGGCTGTAATCAATGGGAAGAGGATGGAAGACGCAGTCAATATAAAATTCATTATAAAGTTAAATTTTATAGAACGAATTCTCATTTATGACACCTCATTTATTCTTCTGATGTCTGGTTTCTTTTCTTACTAATAGACATAATGAACCGGTAAGCTTTGAAATTTAATTTTCTTAGCATTCTCAGCATTCCGCTATAAGAGCCGGTTTCCTCATATACACTGGGATTTATTTTCTTTAATTCCCTGTCAAATTCTATAAATTTCTCTTTGATTCCTTTTTCGTCCACCGGAAAACTCATAAAAATATTCACCTGATCTCTGGCCATCTGAGCGATTCTGGTACGCATATATGCAATACGTTCTACATTTTCCGTCTGGTTTTCTTGTTTTTTCATATATAAGGACAGATATTTTGCCAGGTGCAGTACCACATCAATATGATTCTGCATATGTTTCTGATATCCAGCCATGCTTACACTTTGTGTTGCTACTGCAAGGCGGTACATATATACAAACTCATTTATATAAGTTACATCTTTTACATATGGAATAGGATATAATACATACTCCACATCAACATAAAAGCAATGCTCATCTAACTTTATTTTATTTGTTTTTAAAATATCTGTTTTAATTGTCAGGGCGTGCATGGGAATTTGAATTTTTGTAATAACCTCTTCCAAATTCATTTTTTTGTCTTCTTCAAGCTGTGGAAATGTTTTTTCTGTTTTCTCTTTTGACTGGTCATTGACTTCATAATAATTTGCAATAACAAAATCTGTATCACATCTTTCCAGCATCTTGATAAAATTCTGGAATCCATTGCTGTCTACCCAGTCATCACCGTCTACAACTTTAAAATATTTTCCTTTTGCTTCTTGAATTCCTCTATTAATCGTAGAACCGTGACCGCCATTTTCTTTTGAAATCACACGGAAAATTCCTGGATATCTATGTTCGTATTCTTTTCCGATATCCGCTGTATGATCTTTTGAGCCATCATCCACGATTAAAATTTCTATTTTTCCAAGCCACTGGCTATCTATAACAAAAGATTCCAATGTCTGATTCAAATATTGCTCTACATTATAAGAAGGAATTACAACCGTCAATAATTTTTCCATTTTTAATTTCCTTTCTTTCTGTGCAGGATATTACTCACTGTACTTCTTGCCCTGGATAAACATACCATAAACCAATATTGCTCGGATTCTATTGTTTTTAGATGCATTTTATCTTTCTTTGACAGATATTGATTCAAATATGCATTCTCTTTAAACTTAGGAAACATAGAATATATATAAGTTTTAAATCGTTTAATCACAGGGCTCTTCCTGTCCTGCAGAATAATTTCTCTGGAAGGAAGAAAATACCCATTCATTACAGTCAAATATTCTAATTCACTATAAAACTCTTCATATGCATTATTTTCTTTATAAAATTCCAATATTCCATTGATCATTTCTGTCCTGTCAGCATAATTCTTCTCAAACTTTGCTGCTGTCATAATAGAACCGGATCGAATCATATAGTCATAATAGGATTCCTTAATATAGTCTATTTTATCTGCTAAGAGCAATAATTTCGGTATTGTTCCCAAATCCTCATAATATTTGCCTACAGGAAAGCGGATTCCCGTCTTTAGGAATAAATCTCTCCGAAACAGCTTATTCACGGCTGATGGTGAACCGAACAGCATTCTTGGTTCATCCTTCAAAGTATAGGTACCACTGTTTTCGATTTCCATGGTACAGATTTCTTCCATGGTATCTTCTACTCTGGTAAAGTCAAAGATGACCATATCGCTTTCATGTTCTTCCGCTGCCTCTACACATTTTTCTATTAATTTTGATTTTATTGTATCGTCACTATCTACAAATAAAACATATTTTCCTTTTGCAAGTTCCATCCCTGCATTTCTGGCATCACTGAGCCCTCCATTTTTCTTATGCAGGACTTTGATCCGGTTATCCTTTTTGGCATATTCCTCACACATACTACCACAACGGTCTGGAGAACCATCATCCACCAATATGATTTCTATATGTTCATAAGTTTGCTGCAGAATACTCTCAACACAACGTTCTAAATATGCTTCTACATTATAAATTGGTACAATTACACTTACTAACTCCATGGGAAATCCCTTTCTTTTTATTTCGCATTGCTCGTTATAAAAGCAATTCTCTCTGCTGCTGTTTCAAATGCTCCAGGCTATAATTTTTAGGATTTCCAACCCACTGGGCATCTGTTCTTTTTTCATTTCGATGTGCCAAAATAAATTCTGCCCATTTTTCTGGTTTTTCTTTCAGGGACAGAAACCAGCAATTAGAAGTAATTTTTGCTTCTCTGGTAATCACATCGCTCATCACACAAGGAAGGCCGCTGCATTGTGCTTCTACTCCTACTGTTGGCAGCCCCTCGAAGTTCGATGGAAGAAGGAAAAAATCCATTCCCTGGAACAATCTGTAGGCATCACTCCTAAATCCTGTGAAAATCACTGCATCTTCCAGATTCTTCTCTCTGACTTTTTGCTGCACCTGTTCAAATCTTACTCCCTGTCCCGCAAGCATCAAAACCGCCTCTGGACACCGCCCATGTAATTCTTCAAAAATATCTACCAGAAAATAATGATTTTTCTGATAGCAAAAATTCCCCACATGGCCAATTACAAATTTTTCTTCTAATCCAAATTCCGACCTGACTTCACGGCGTATCTTCTCTTGAAATACAAATTTTGTACTGTCTACAGCATTAAAAATAGTAGAAAACTGATTGCTATTCACTAGCTTCTTGGGAAACATCCATTCCCCTGCTTTTATTGAACACCCATAATACTCTGTTCCAAAACGGAAAAAAAACAATCTGCAAAATTTATGGATTCCATCTAAAATTTTTCTTTTCCATATAGTTTCACAGTCATTCCCACTGGAATGACTGTGAAGAAGGATTCTTGGTACCCTGCACTTTTTTGCAGCCATAGCTGCTATACAATCTATAGCAGTCGAAACATTTAGATAAACAATCTCGTATCCTTCGTTTTCTATCAATTTTTTCACCTGACGGTATTGAGAGAAAGGATGCCTTAGATTTGCTATTGGATAAATGGTAGAATGGTATTTTTTTAAATATGTTTCTAATTCTGCATTTACTTCATTGCTTAGAAAATCAATTTGCAAGTCTTCTGTCCAGATATTCTCCAGAAGATTTAAAAGGTACTTATCAATACCTCCTGACTTTCCATCCATGATAAACCCAATGAGTATTTTTTTCTTCATCCGTTATGTTCCTCTTTTTTCACAAAGTAATGCATCAAATATCCTAAAAATGTCCACAGGACAAAGGCTCCTGGTGAATTGGTATATACACCTTCCAAAAGAAATACCATGGATACTGCAACAACACTGACACAGGCTGTCAATACAGCGATATCATCCATATGTTCTTTGCAGACTGTTTTCACACCTTTACACCATTTCACCATCACACAGACCATAAATGCAGCAAAAAGAACCGCACCTAATAGCCCCTGATATACCAAAATATTAATATAACCATTGTGAAGGCTTACGTATTCTCCCTGATCGTTATTCACCACATACGTGTCTGGAATTGCTTCCCTCACATAAGGGAGAAAGGAATTATATCCTGTACCTGTGATTGGTCTTGTTTTCCATACCTCTAAGCCACTTGCCCACAGTTCAAATCTTCCATTGCTGATATCAGACTGGAGATCCTGGCTTCTTCCCACTTTCTGCTCTGTTTTCTGTGCCGTAGTAGTGCTTTCTTGTGTTTTTTTCTGCTCATTTTTCTTTTCCTGGCTTGCTTTCTCTGCATCTGCCTTCTTAATCTCTGCTTCAATCTTCGTATTATATTCTGCTTTAGCAGCTGAGGTAACTCCCACAAATACACCTGCAAACACAGCTGCTGCAAGTATTCCAGCCAAAATGCCTTTCCAGTTAGCCTGTTTCTGAAAGAACAGGAACAAAAGAAAAATGCCCGCTCCTACACACATGCAAACTTCTGCTGTTCTGGAATCGCTAAAAAGAATATAGATATAATCCACCACAATCGCAGCCAGATATAATAATTTCCACATTCCTTTCCCAGTCTTCACAAAATATGCACTTAAAAGCACTGCTATAGTACTAAATACCGCCCCATAATTTGGATCTGTGTAAACACCCCAGAGTCTTCCCCACTGAAATCCTGCAATCAGGGCTTCCCCACTTGCAGTATGCCACAGATTATGATACAGATTTGCCATCAAATATAAACTTGCGGCTGCATTCAGTACACTAATCACAACAATACTATTTGCAACTACTGTAAACTCTTTTTTGTACTCCGTTCTATCTCTTGTAGTATCGCAAGCATATAGCAGAAAAAACAGAAATCCTGTCCAGACTACCCATTTCAGATCCGCTACTGCTGTTCCATATTTCCAGTTCACTGCAATGGAAATACAAAAGCTAATACAGAACAAAATCAACAGTAGAAGATATGGTGTTTTTATATAATCCTTAAAGTATACCACTCTTCCTAATACTGCTAAAATTCCCAGTATCAGGCACAACTTCACCAATATTTGCTGCACCGGTGAATCGTATAAGAAAGAATTAAACGTAGCAATTCCTAATAACAAATATGAAAGCTTGAAAGCCCACTCCAGGTACTTTACATACTCCTTTTTTATGATTTTCATCAACAATCCCCTTATTTCTTAACTCTTACAATTCTTTTTCTACTAAGTCAAACGCTGATTCAATTACCTTGTCCATATCGTAGTATTTATACTCTGCCAGCCTTCCACCGAACAGGACTCTGCTTTCCTTATCTGCCAGTTCTTTGTATTGCTGATACAAACTCTGGTTTTTCTCATCATTGATGGGGTAATAAGGCTCCATTCCTTCCTGCCAGTCTGCCGGATATTCTCTGGTAATGACGGTTTTAGGCTGTGTGCCAAATTCAAAATGTTTATGCTCGATGATTCTTGTGTAAGGCGTTTCCCGGTCTGTGTAGTTAACTACAGCCACTCCCTGGTAATTCTCCTTATCCACAACTTCTGTTTCAAATTTCAGACTTCTGTATTCCAGTTTTCCGAAGCAGTAATCATAGTAAGAATCGATGGTACCTGTATATAAAACTTTTTCTCCCAGAGCATTATATTTTTCTCTGTTTTCGTTATAATCTACGCCTGTTTCCATATCGCATCCTGCAAACAGCTTGTCAATCAGCACGTTATAACCGCCAATAGGAATCCCCTGATATAAGTCATTAAAATAATTGTTGTCATACGTATATCTTACAGGAAGTCTCTTGATAATAAAAGACGGTAAATCTTTACAATCTCTTCCCCACTGTTTTTCTGTATATCCCTTAATCAGTTTTTTATAGATATCCTCTCCAACCAAGCTGATGGCCTGCTCTTCCAGGTTTTTCGGCTCTCCCTTTACACTTGCTTTTTGTTTCTCTATAATTGCTTTCGCCTCATCAGGAGTGCTGATATTCCACATTTTACTAAATGTATTCATGTTAAACGGCATATTATACATTTCCCCATGGAAATTCGCTACCGGAGAATTGGTATATCGGTTAAACTCTACCAGAGAATTCACAAACTGCCATACTTTTTTATTGCTGGTATGGAAAATATGTGCACCATATTTATGAACATGAATATCTTCCATATCCTCACAATAAAGATTTCCACCAACGGTATCACGTTTTTCCACTACCAGGCATGTTTTCCCTGCCTTTCTTGCATGATAGGCAAATACGCCTGAAAACAAACCACTTCCAACTAATACATAATCATATTTCTTCACAGGATTTCCTCCTCTTTCCTATTTTCTATTACCGGCTGGACTTCACTTTGGAATACACCATAGGAAGCCCGCTCCGTATGATGTGCACCATTCTTGCCAGGGCTGTACACAGAAATACAGACTTCTTTTTCATACAAAACAATGCAAGTTTTAAAGCTTTACTGTCTCTTGCTTTTGCTCTTAAAACTAACTTTTCAAACAGCTCATCTGTAAAAATTTTCCTGCAAAAATCAACCCTGTCTCTGTGACTCATGCCTGCCCGTTTATCACAATTTCTCTCTAAGGCAGACAGAATATACCTTCCATACAGACTGCCCAGAATCGCACAGGCTTCTTCTGTATCCGTTTTCCAGAAGCACTGTTGTTCATATAGCATGGCAATTCTCCTTCTATGCAAAGGATAATAATCTGGTACAAATTTTGTGGTCAGACTGCCTTCCATTCGTTTTGCGTAATGATAGGGTGCAATATCCAGAATATTCATTGCCTGGATATTTTGGCAGAACTGTATATTGAAAACAATATCTTCAATCAGGCGCACTGTTTCATATTGCAAATGTTCTTTTTTGATATGCTCTAAACTATAAAACTTATTCCAGGCATATCCATATATGGTTTCCTGTTCCAGATATATCACATGTTCCCTCATTTTCTGTTTATTAGAGAAATATTGTCTCTTAGGACAGATTTCATGCGTATAGCTTAATTTTCCGTCATGGTCATAATATTCTTCTTTATGTCCAATAATGGTTAATTCCGCTGAATTTTCCTGTAATGCCTGATACACTTCATGCAACACATGATTTTCCACATAGTCATCTGGATCCATAAACCAGATATACTGCCCTTTCGCATGGCTCATTCCCGTATTTCTAGCAGGGCTTAAACCACGGTTTTTCTCATGATGAAATACCTGGATCCTCGCATCGTTTTCTGCCAGTTTCTCTGCAATTTCTCCGGTTTTATCCGGAGAGCCGTCCTCAACAATCAACAGTTCCCAGTCCGAAAATGTCTGTGCCGTAATGCTTTGGACTGCTTTTTCCAGATATTTTTCAACTCCATAGGCGGGCATCACCACAGTAAAAAATGGTTTATTCATTTCCTGTCAGCTCCTCTATCAATTCAATAATCTTCTTGTAAGACTGAGGTCTGTCGAACTGCTCTTCTGCAATGGTTCTTGCTCTTTTTCCCATTTCAGTTCTTCCTGTTTCATCTTCGTAGAGTTTTTCAATGGCATCTGCCAGAACCTTCACATCTTCCGGCATAATATTAATACCAAATCCATCATGTTCCACCTTATTTCTAAACTCTGGACTCATACAGGTATTAATCATAGGTTTTCCTGCTGCCAGATAATCTCCGATTTTTGTTACGATGCTCTGAGGAGCTTTCTTCACAAAAGAATTTACAAGTATATCGGATTTTGCCAGATATGCTGCCATTTTAGGATAAGGTGCATATCCCACAAACTCTACATTTGTACACTCCTGTTCCTTTGCCAGCGTTTCTAATTCCTCTTTTAAAGGTCCTCCTCCCAGGATTTTAATCTTTATCTGATTCTTTCCACGGTTTAAGAGTTCCTTTCCCGCCAGCACCATAGTTTTAATATCGTAACTGGTTCCAATGGTTCCTGCATAAGAAACCCAGAACTCTTCTTCATCTTTGCCTATCTGTGGGCCATATTCCACTACGCCTGCATCAAATTCTGCAATTTCATTTCCAACATATACGGTTTTTTTCGGTACATTCAACTTCTGCTTCTTCAACGGTCTGTCCCGGTATTCATCTGAAGTCCCAATAATAGCTGATACTAAAGAGTAAACTTTCTCAGCATCTCTTAAAAGAGGATAAAAGAGAATGTCACTGATAACTGGTATATCCAATACCATACGCATAGCCTCCGGCCATAAATCATTAACATCCGGAACAAAAGGAATGTCTTTTGATTTTGCATATTCTGCCGCTGCAAGAGCCACATCATTTGGAGGGATTTCACAATAAATCAAATCATAATCCCCTTCTTTTTCTAAAAGCTGCCGCAGATTTTTTGCAGCAATACGATGGCTTCTGATTCTACGCAAATCAATATTCTTCTTGTATCCCGGCTCATAAATAAATTTTAAATTAAATTTATAGTTCTCTTTTTTAATCTCATCAAGATTTCTCTGGGCTTTCTCCCAATGCTGAAAGGTGGTAGTGATTAAATCCACCTGATATCCCGCATCAGACAGAAAATCTCCAATGTATCGAAAACGGCTGTATCCTTTTTCATTGTCGAGTTTCACACCCATAGATATTACTGCTATCTTTTTCATATTCATCTCCTGTTTATTTCAACACTGCCAGGGCTGTATCTATCATAACCTTAAAATCGCCCCAGATGCTAAATTCTATCAAATACTGCAAGTTATATTTCATCTTCTCTGGCAAAACATATTCCACATAGATTTCATCTGTACTTTTGTCTGTTGTCCGGCTATATTTATCTAAGATTTCATCTTCATCTTTATAGGCAATACTGGTTCTGGAGGTAATTCCGGCCGGAAGTAAAAGTGTTGCCATCATCTCCGGAGAATAGCTGTCTACATATTTCTGTACTTCCGGTCTTGTCCCTACAAAGCTCATATCTCCTGTAAGCACATTAAATAACTGCGGAAGTTCATCCAGACGGCATTTGCGAAGTTTATTTCCCATTCTGGTGATTCTGGAATCCTGCCCGGTGGTTACCAGTGGTCCCTTCTTATCCGCATCTGCCACCATAGTCCGGAACTTAAAAATACGATATTTTTTCCCGTACTGTGTCACTCTTTCCTGACGGTAAAAAACCGGCCCTTTGCTGTCCAGTTTAATGCATACTGCCAGTATGAGCATCACCGGTGACAAAAGAACGGTCAAAATAAATGCCAGAACCACGTCCAAAAAACGTTTGACCACCAGAGCCCCACGTTTTTTGGAAAGGTGCCTATAATATTTTTTTACTTCTTCCTGTTTCATTTCCTGAGGAAGTGCATCCCAACTCTTTAACATACTTACAGTTCCTTTACTATTTTTCTGTAGGTTTCAATGATATAATCCACCTGTTCATCTGTCAGACAAGTATGAAGGGGCAAAGTAATTTCATTTTCAAACATATGGTATGCATTAGGAAAATTCTGAATATCAAATCCCAGATTTCTATATGCGGTCATCATAGGAAGGGGTTTATAATGCACATTTGTAGCAATCTCTGCCTCTGCCATTTTTACAATAACATCATTACACACTTCTCTGCTCTTTCCTATTAATCGTGTCAGATACAAATGACCACTGGAAGTATGATTTTCACCATAATGATCCAGAACTTCAATGTCTAATCCCTCAAATGCTTTATTATACTTCTCAATGATCTCTCGTCTTCTCTTTAAGACATCGGGGTATCTTCTTAATTGTACCAGCCCTATAGACGCCATAATATCCGTCATATTACATTTGTAATACGGTCCAGCAATATCATATTCCCAATTTCCAAGTTGTGTTTTTGCTAATGCGTCTTTGTTTTGTCCGTGGAGAGAGTAAAGCATATACTGTTTATAAATTTCTTCATCATCGATGCCTGGAATACTCTTCCAAACAGCAGCTCCGCCCTCCGCTGTTGTAAGGTTTTTTACAGCATGAAAAGAAAAACTGGTAAAGTCCGCAATTTCTCCCGCCATCTTTCCTTCTCTGGAAGCACCAAAAGCATGTGCTCCGTCAGCAAGGACAGCGATTCTCCCCATTGCTTCCTGTATTTCATTACTTGCATGAAAAAGATTCTTTTTTTCCTCTGCAATTTGAAGTAATTCTCCATAATATGAATAAATAATTCCTGCCAAATCTACAGCAATGATTGCCTTCGTTTTTTCAGTTACTGCCTGACTGACTTTTTCCGGGTCCATATCATACGTTCCCGGAACTGTATCTACCAGAACAGGAGTCGCACCTACATGACAAATAACACTACATGATGCAGTATAAGTATAGGCACTGGTAATAACCTCATCGCCCGGTCCAACACCCAGAATCCGAAGGCTTAATTCCAAGCATGCTGTTGCAGAATTAAGGCACGCTGCTTTTGCAGTATGACAATACGCTGCAATTTCATTTTCGAATCTCTTTGTTTTTGGTCCTGTAGTAATCCAGCCACTTCGCAAGGTATCTGCCACTTCGGCAATCTCTTCTTCTGTGATGTCTGGTGGTGAAAATGGTACTTTCATAATCCTATAATCTCCCAATTTTCTCAATTCTTATTTTTATTATACCTTGTTTCTCTATAAAAGCAAGCTATTGAAATAAAACTTTGATATTCTCATCTGCAAAATACTGCTTATCTACAGTACAGGTTATTGTTTCTTCCTCTGTATTAATAGAGAAATCGAATTGTCTATTCCCTACAATCAGATACCCTCTCTTTGGCAAGGAATCCATATTCATACGGATAGTTACTAAATTTCCCTGTTCTTCTACTTCATAAGAATATTCTTCCAAAAACTGAATTTCTTTTTCATATTCTTCTATCTCTAATTTAGGATTTAATTCTTTTGTTTCTAAACCCCAATATGAAAAATAGTTTCCATTTGTCGCATATTCTGCACTCTCCAAAATCACATAATCTGGTTGAAAGATATTGAAGTAATAATCTAAATCTATAAAATTTTCATAATTATGAACTGTAATATATTCCCGAAATGCTGACTGCAAAAATTGCTGTCTGCCGTTATAGTAGCTTCCTTGAAACATAAGCACCCTAGGAAGTTCTTCTGATTCTACCGCATGATTCACTAGATAACTAAACTCATGATAATTTTCATTTAGCTTAATTCCACCGTAAGCTTCTGAAATGTTTTCTATATTTTCCTGATTTTTATCTAAAAATGCGGGAACTTCTTCATATATTTCAAAATGTGATACTGGAAGACTTGTCTGTACTACAGTATGTATATCAAAGCCATCTTTTTCTATAAGAGACACTTGTGGAAACTCTTCTTGAACAGATTCCAGTACATGATTACTACCATAAAAAGCTCCCAGGTCATTCCAATGTCCTGCATCAAATTTTATGTTATAAACCTGTTCTGTCTTACTTTTTTCTTTTAGCAACTCTTCATTACTGATATAATGAATTTGATACTCTTCCAATTTCTCCTTTATAATTTTATTTACTTTATTTTGATAAGAATACCCTTTCGGCAAATACTGCTCATACACGGTTACTTTAGACGGATTTAAACAGTACAAAAAAGGAACATTTCTTTCTTCACAATAATTCTGCACTTTTTTTAAATAAGCACAAAACAAATCATAAAAACCTTCATCCGGTAATTCATAAGACATTCCACCAAAAACATATCCTTCTGTTCCATATGTATAACTTGGATGAATCATCATTCCAAACAACTTATCATTTAATTCTGTATAAGAATCAATAGATTCTGTTCTAAATCCGATTCTATCCTTAATGTATGCATCTGCCATTCCCGTAATATCTCCCGTTGTCATATCCCACTCTGTAAGCATGCGGTTATCAATAGGAGACACACACTCTTTTTCAAAATTAAATTCTATCAAAGGTGCTATAATCATACCACACAATACTAGTAAAAATAACGCTCTAATTTTCTTCATACATCCTCTCCCTAAAATTGAAAATATAAAAAAGGTGTATAACTCTCAGAAACCATAGTGATAAAGCACAAATATAAGCATATTAACAATATTCCATATTTCACTACATTAAACATACCAGACTGCTGATTCAATCTTATAAAAAATTTCTGTGTTCTTTTTCCACTAAATACTAGCATCCCTACAATTGAAACAAAAAGTATGACTATCAGCCTAGGTGTTAAATAGTATCTGCCTGTAAAAGAAACCGGTGTACCTTGTCCTAAAAGATAGGAACCAAAAACCTTCAATTCAGAAATATGAGGTATCTGAAAAGCAATCCATCCAATACTTACAATAAAAAACGTAAGAAACCATCTGAAAAACAATGGAATTTTTTCATACCAACTCTTCTTCATTACATACCGCTCTATCACAATACAAATACCATGCATGCCTCCCCACATTAAATAAACCCAGGTAGCACCATGCCAAATTCCCGTTGCCAAGAATACAATCATCAAATTTAAATATACATTCCCTTTTCGATTTCCTCCTAACGGGAAATACAAATATTCTCGGAACCATGAACCTAATGAGATATGCCATCTTCTCCAAAATTCTGTAATAGATGTACTCAAATACGGAAAATTGAAATTTTCCTTAAAATGGAATCCCATCATTCCTGCCATTCCTATTGCCATATCAGAATATCCAGAAAAGTCCATATATAACTCGATAGTATAGCAAAATACACCAAGCCATGCTCCAAACGCATCCATACCAATTCCTACACTATAAAAAATATCTCCCACTGTCTGACCCAAAATATCCGCAATCAATACTTTTTTCGATAACCCAACAATAAACCTTTCAACTCCGTATAGAAAACTATTAAATTCTATTTTCCGTTCTCGTATTTCTCCAATCATATCCTGATATTTCACAATCGGACCTTGAGATATTTTGGGAAAATATGTAAGGTAAACCGAAAACTCCAGTAAATTTTTACACATTGTTTCTTTTTCATGATATACATCCATCAAATATGAAATACATTGAAAAATAAGGAATGAAATACCCAGTGGAGCAATAATCTGACTGATGCTTATTTCTTTATGAAATAGCTCCTGAAAAGTGGTAAGAACTAGAGCTAAATATTTATAATAGAACAAAACAATTAAATTAAATCCGATTCCCACCCAAAGAATTATTTTCCTTTTTTTTACAAAAACACCTAAAATATAATTAGCAATTACAAGCAAAAATAACACTTTCAAATATTGCGTTCCGTTCCATGAATAAAACAGTAGGGAGAACAACAACAGAATCATATTTTCTATTTTAATACGATACTTTCCACCTATTTTTTCTATAATTAGCAATAATAGAATGCTGGGGACAAAACAAATAAAAATGAATGTCAGTGAATTAAATATCATGTTTTTTCCTCATCTATTTTTAATGTGATACGTCGGCACCATCTCCGCAACCTTCTCTTTGATGTGTGCATCATCCTGATAGCATGCTTCTTTTAAATCTGCCAATTGCTGGAAGAACTCATCCTCATTCATTTCAATAGGCTTTCCGATATGGATTAGCTTATTGGCTGTTTCTTTCATACCTTCCTCCGCCATTAGAAGTTCTTCATACAGTTTTTCTCCCGGACGAAGTCCCGTATATTCAATCTTAATATCCACATCCGGAGTGTAACCTGACAGGCGAATCAAATTTCTAGCCATATCGTCAATTTTTACAGGTTCTCCCATTTCCAGGACAAAAATTTCTCCGCCCTTTGCATAAGCTCCTGCCTGAAGAACCAGGGAAACTGCTTCTGGAATGGTCATAAAGTAACGAATGATATTCTTGTCCGTAACTGTTACAGGACCGCCCTCTTCTATCTGTTTCTTAAACAACGGAATGACGCTTCCGTTACTTCCCAGTACATTTCCAAAGCGAACTGCAACAAACTCTGTATCAGAAATTTTATTAAAACTCTGAACAATCATTTCACACAAACGCTTGGAAGCTCCCATGATGTTGGTAGGATTTACTGCCTTGTCTGTGGAAATCAGCACAAAACGTTTCACGCCATTTTCACTGGCAGCTTTTGCTGTTTTATACGTTCCAAACACGTTATTCTTGATTGCTTCGTTTGGGCTGTCCTCCATCAAAGGTACATGTTTATGAGCTGCTGCATGATAAACAATATCAGGATGATAAGACTCAAAAATACTATTCATACGGTGTGTATTCCGCACAGAACCAATCAATGTTACCAGATTCAACTCTGGATAATGACGCTGCAATTCTTGCTGGATTTCATAAGCATTATTTTCATAAATATCAAAAATAATCAACTGTTTTGGCTGGTAAGCAGCAATCTGACGGCATAACTCACTTCCGATAGAGCCGCCTCCGCCTGTCACCATAACCACTTTGCCCTTCACATATCCCATAATCTCATCAAGATTTACCTGGATTGGTTCTCTTCCAAGTAAATCTGTAATTTCCACGTCACGTAGTTTGCTTACATTCAGTTCTCCGTCAATAAGCTGGTACATGCCAGGTAAAGTTTTCAATTCACATCCTGACATTTTGCACATCTCCAAGATATCCTTTTTTTCTTCCAGTGGTGCTGATGGAATTGCCAGAATAATACTGTCTATTTTATATTTTTCTACGTTTTTCAGAATGGTAGACCTGTTTCCCACAATGGGAACTCCCTCTAAATAACGTCCTTCTTTATTACGGTCATCATCTACGACACAGCATATTTTCATAGCCAAATATTTACTGTCCACAATCTCTTTTATAATTGCTTTTCCGGCTTCTCCGGCACCAATGACCATAACCCGTTTCCATTTGTTCTGTCTGGAAAATTTCTGTTCTTTCACTTCTTTCAGATGACGTACAAACCGATAAGAGAACCTCAATCCACAAACCATCACAGTTTGTAAAATAATCTGAAAGAAAAAATAACTTCGTGGCATGGAGTACTGCAGCAAATACATCCCAGTAATCTGTACAAAAAAGGAAATGGCATTTGCAAGAAGCATATATCCAAATTCATGAACTCCAACAAACTTCCAAAGACTGTGGTACATTCTGCAAAAATAAAAGATAATCAATGTCACTATAATGTTGATTGGTAAATAGTGGCACAAATTTGATAAATATGGTATCTCTATTTGAGCATATGAAAAGTCAAAACGTGCCAATAAAGCAAGCAATGATGAAACGATTATGATTGCAATATCAAACAGAGCCAAAAGCAATGCCCTTCTTACCCATTGCAGATCCAATAGACTCTCTTGATTTCTCTTCTGTCTTATCATGTTCTTTGTCCTTTCTTTATTTATCTCACAAATGGTTATATAATACTACTATTTTTCTCTACTTTCAAGCTGAAACCGATATTTTATATTCTGGTTATCCTCTATTTTTCTCCCAAATACTCCTTCAAAAACTCATAAATGGCCCCTTCCGTAGGCGGGCACCCATCCAGATGATGTTCGAATTTTCTGGTGCACTGGCCGATTCCCAGCTTCCCAGTCTTTCCACGGTATCCCTGCCCGATGCATATTTTATCCTGAAGCTGTCCCAGCAGCCCTTCTTCTTTTAACTTCTGTAAGGCTGGAAGCAGATAACCGTAGCATGCACTACAGGATTCTACTTCTTCTACTGCATCTGCCAATTCCACTACTTTTCGTTCTTTTGGCGTGCAGATACCTTTTTCTGGCTGGTTTAATTCTCGAAATTCCGCCAGTTCCCAGTCTCCCAGTCCTGCCCCCAGTTCTTCTGCCATCTTGATATAAGGTACTTCTTCTACGTCATAGTCCATAAGATGGCACACAAATGCATCGCACAGAACCGGGTCGGTGGCTGCCATGATTCGGTTCATGACCACAGGATTACCCCCGTCTTCGAAGTCCCAGTCTCCACAGATATTGTCTACCACAATGAAATCCTGATGAAGTCTGGCTGCCAGGTGTGCGATTGGTTTGTGAAGTCCCATGGCATGGAAATGTCGTTTTTCTGTATTTGGAATCAATCCTTTCATATTTTTAAGAGCACAGGTGATTTTTGTCTGGCAATGTCCCTTCATCACCGGCACATTGATCAGAAAATCCAGCTTCATAGCTTCATCGCAGATTTTCAGTTCCAGACCTGCACAGTCATAGGTTTCATAGGAATCTTTCTGCATGTCCAGGAAATCCACCTGATAGTTTCTGGACAAGTCATAATATCCACAAAGCTCTGCTGCTTCTGCTGTCTTATCTCCCACCCAGGAGCCTTCCAGCATCACCAGATTGAAAAATCCGTGTTCCTGAAGGTATTCGATAATTCCCGCCACGATTTCCGGGTGTGTAGTGGCACCCCAGGAAGCTTCAGAAGGAGATACCAGATTGGGTTTGATACCGATCCGGTAATTTTTATCCGGGATTTGCTCTGCCAGATTTGCTTCCTTCAACAAGGTTTTTGTCATTTCTTTATATTCTGTGCCGTAAATGGCCAATATTTCTGTATTGTTCATGTTCTTTCAAGTTATCCTTTCAAGCTGCAATTTGCCTAGTTTCTCATTACTTTTTATTCTATCCCATCCTCCTTCTAAATACAATCAAATTTTCCTTGCTTCTCTTTTACATAACAACTATACTCATTAATGTAACAAATGAAAATCATATGGAGGAATTTATGAAAACAAAAGATTCTAATCCTGCAAGCATCAGCAACATCTATAAACTGGATGGAAAGGTACCTGTTGCAAAGGCAATTCCTTTTGGTATCCAGCATATTTTAGCGATGTTTGTATCGAACCTGACTCCGATTATCCTAATTGCCGGGGCTTCCGGCCTGGATCAGGCAAAAACGGCACTCCTGCTGCAAAATGCTATGTTTATTGCGGGAATCGCAACTTTAATCCAGCTTTACCCAATCTGGCGGATTGGTTCCGGCCTTCCTATTGTTATGGGTGTCAGCTTTACTTTTGTAACGATTTTAACCTATGTAGGAGGAACTTACGGTTATGGTTCAGTAATTGGTGCTGTGCTCATAGGCGGTATTATGGAAGGAACCTTAGGGCTTCTTGCAAAATACTGGCGTAAGATCATCACTCCTGTAGTTGCCGCTTCTGTAGTTACTACTATCGGATATTCTCTTCTTACGGTAGGTATCCGCTCTTTTGGTGGTGGTTATACTAAAGATTTTGGTTCTCCCCAAAACCTGCTTCTTGGCTCTGTCACATTGATTGCCTGTCTTTTGTTTAATATTTTCGCTAAATCTTTCTGGAAACAGCTTTCTGTTCTGTTTGGATTGATTGTGGGCTATATTTTGGCAGCTTTTATGGGGGTAGTTGATTTTTCCGGTATCCTGGAGGGTGGTTTCCTTTCCCTTCCTGCTTTTATGCCGGTTATGCCTGAATTACATATCGGAGCAATCGTATCGGTAGCAATTATTTTCCTGGTTTCTGCTGCAGAGACCATTGGTGATACTTCTGCTCTTTGTGCCACAGGGCTGAACCGGAGTGTAACAGAAAAAGAAATCTCCGGATCTCTTGCCTGCGATGGTTTTGCAAGTACCATCTCCAGTCTCTTTGGATGTCCGCCTGTTACTTCCTTCAGCCAGAACGTTGGACTTGTGACCATGACTAAGGTTGTAAACCGTTTTGCAATCATGACAGGTGCTGTCTGTATGATTCTTGCCGGGCTTTTCCCACCTATCGGAGCATTTTTCGCTTCCCTGCCGGATGCTGTGCTTGGAGGCTGTACGATTATGATGTTCGGCTCTATTATGGTCAGCGGTGTACAGATGCTGGCAAGAGCAGGCTTTAATCAGAGAAATACTACCATTACAGCTCTGGCTCTCTGTGTGGGTATTGGAACAACCTCAGCTACAGAAGCTGATATCTGGCATATTTTCCCACAGCTTGTACAGGACGTTTTCGGCGGAAACTGTGTTGCTGTTGTCTTTGTAGTGGCAATTCTTCTGGACTTACTGTTGCCAAAAGACATGGAAATTCATCAAGTCTAAAGGACAAAAATCCTGTGTGAAGATTCTGCATTTATGAATCTCCACACAGGATTTTTTATTTTTTAAGCTCTTTGTTTCTTTCCCGAGAAGAGCAAGATCATTCCTACCGAAAGGATTCCTAAAACTGCCCACACAGCCAGATTGGTTTCATCTTCTGTTTTCACACTTGCTTCTTTTGTATCTTCTTTTGTATCTTCTTTTTTTCCAGCATCCTTAGAATCCGGCGTTTCTGGATTTTGCACTTCTTCGCCGGTAATATTCTGATTTTGCACTGGCTGGTTTTCTTCCGGCACCACTTGCTGCTGTGCATCTGTGTCTTGTGGCGGAGTTTCAGGTGCTTGTGGCTCCTCTTGCTGCGGCATTTCAGGATTCTGTTCCTGTGGTGTTTCCGGCACCTGCGGCTCCTCTTGCTGTGGCATTTCAGGTGGTTCCGTTTCTGGCTTCTGCTCCTGTGCTTCTATGATGACTGCCACTGCATCTGCTGTCTGGCTTGCATCTTCTTTTAAGGCAGCCCGTATAATGATTTTATCAGAAATCTCTTCTTTTCCTACAGCCAGCAATCCGTCATTACTGATTGTAGTATCCTGACTCTTATTTCCAATAACTTCCCATATCAACTCAGGCATGGTACCTGTTTTGCTCCTTACTTCCGCACCGAACTGCTGTGTACCGCCCCGCTGCACTTCTACTGCCTCCGGGGTCACAAAGAGTGTCACCTGCTGGATTTCCGGAGTTTCCTCCTGTGGCTGGCTCCCGCTTTCTGGCGGTGTAGTTTCACTCTCCGGTGGTGTAATCTCAGTCTCTGGAGGCACAATTTCACTCTCAGATTTTTGGTGTACAATCGTAAGATAATCTTCTGACATGTGGCTGTACATGGTATCAAAGTTATATTTTCCGCTGCTTTTCACAATTTCTGTCCTCTGCTCATTGAGAACAGCATCGCTTTGTATTTCATAAAAATGATTGACTGGTTCTGGATTTCTCACAAGCACTACATAATTTGCTGCTTTTCCTGTTTTGTAGAGGGATTTGGAAGAAGTATCACTTTCTTTCCTTACATTCACAGATATGTGCTCTTTAGGAATGATTTCTTTTGCCGCCAGGGTGTAGGCCCCTGCATCTTTTTCCCCCATAATGCTGTCCAGACGCCATACAATATTTGCTGCTTTTTCTCCCCAGTAAGGATCTGATGCGTATTTCACGTTGAGTCCACTGGCTTTATTGCCCAGGAATCCTCCATTGTAACGGTAATCCTTAGGATACAGGTATCCTCTTGACATCCATCCATTGGCAAAGTCCTCGATACAGGCTGCAATGCTTCCATACTTGTTTGCATTTGCTCCCGGATCAGAATCCGTTGCATTTAATCCAAAAAGATTATTTTTTTGCTTGCAAATGCTACTCTGTCCCCAGTTGCTTTCATTTGCTGCAATTCCGGTCATCAGAAGTGCATGGACTCCATAGGTATTTTGTTTATCCACAAAAAATTTTCCAGTATCCTTCATTTTGGAATCTTTTTTCACGGTCTTTTCCAGTATTTCATCTAATTCTTCCCCTGTATAGGCAGACTGGCTCCGCATGGGAAGATATTGGAAATAATTGTAATATGGCTGCTCTGGATTTACTGACTGGTTTCTCTGGTCATTTCTATAATCCGATACCATAACTCCATAATCTGTATAAAAATAATGACCATCATAGCTGTAGTAAAGAGTCCCTGGTTCCAGGTAGGCCGGTGCAGGTCCATTGTTCAGGCTGGTGGCATATCCTGGTGTTGTCATATCCTGTACAATATGGTGCATCAATTTTCCGTCTTTTACTTCATAGCAGCTTACAGCCTTTGCCTGGGACAAGTTTACCACCTGTACTTCATCTTCTTTTACCCAGCCCACAACACCGGAAAGCATGAACTTGTATTTTCCATTTGCATATCCCAAATATACAGCATCTGCACCGTAAGCCCCGTTGGTATAACCTGGCTTGGCAGTTTCCTGCTCAATATACTCGGTAACTGCATTGTTTTTTGTGCGGAAATTCACCACCTGGGGTTCCCCTTTTCTGGTCTTGTCCGGTCCTGCCGGATTTTCAATTAATTTTGCAGAGCTGTCCACCTTTTTCATGTTTCCTTCTTCATCCATAGAAGTGATACTTTCCTCTGCTCCATAAACCGCAACAGGCTCGCCCATATTCCACACTCCTAAAAGCCCAATTCCAAATGCCAGCAAAAGTGCGTGGATTTTTCTATTCTTCTTTTGTTTCTTTTCTCTCATTCTATTGATTTCCTCTATCCTTTTTATCACTCATATCTCTTTTGCATTCTCTAATGTAACACATCCTTAATATCTTGTGAACTACCCATTGTCTAAAGCCAATGGGATTCCTGCCTCATAGACCTCATAACCTACTATCTCCACAGGCGTCAATTCGGACAGTCCCTGCCCTATTTAGACTTCTTTATGCTATTTGTCGCAAACCCTCTGCCAATATATTCTTCGCAGCATTGACATCTCTATCATGTTTTGTGCCACAAACAGGACACACCCATTCTCTTACTGACAAATCTTTTGTATCTGCATTTTGGTATCCGCAGTTGGAACATAGCTGGCTGCTGGCATAAAATGTATTTATTTTGATATATTCCCTGCCATTCCACCTTGCTTTGTACTCTAACTGCCTTGTTAGCTCATACCATGATACATCACTTATATATTTCGCCAGATGATGATTTTTTACCATGTTCTTTATCTGTAGATTTTCTGAAACTATCACTTGATTTTCGCTGATAATCTCATGGGATATCTTGTGCAGATAATCTTTTCTAGTGTTTGTTACTTTCTCATGGCATAATGCTATCTTTTTCTTGGTTTTGTAGTAATTTCGGCTTTTCTTTCCTTTATGTGCTAACTGTCTTTGTAACTTAACAAGCTTCTTCTCATATTTCTTGATGGTTTTTGGATTTTCGTATTTCTTCCCATCAGAAGTAATACATAAATCTTTAATCCCTAAATCTAATCCTGTATTATACTTGGTATGCGGTAATTCCTCATGTTCCGTTTTCACTAATAATGATACATAATACTTTCCGCTTGGTACTTGTGATACCGTTGCAGACTTTATCTGGCCAGTAAAATTTCTATGTAATTTCCCTTTTATTTTTTTCAGTTTAGGCAGCTTTACCTTACCGCTTTCGAAATCTACAGTTATATTGTCATTCGTAAAATTTGTTGTGTATGATTTATGGTTATCATGCTTACTCTTAAATTTGGGATAGCCTGCGTGTTCTTTGAAAAATTTCTGATATGCGGAATCCATGTGATAAATGGCGTTTGTCAATGCAAATTTATCGACTTCTTTCAGCCATTCATATGTTTTCTTTAATTCCCTGTTGCAGTAATTATTACAGTCTGTTTTGCTGACAGATTTTTTCTCTTTTTCATATTTTTCCTTTCGGTATGCAAGTGTCTGGTTATAAACAAAACGGCAGCAGCCGAATGTTTTTGCAATCTGTATTTTTTGCTCATTATTGGGATATATTCTGTATTTATATGCTTTTAACATTTTCTGCCACCTTCTTTCTTAGCCTTGGTTCTCTCTACATTTTTTCAGCATTTCTTCCGATGCATTTCCTACGCTGCAGGCAAAATACCTATATGTCCAAAATGTATGTTCTTTCCAAAACTGTTTCCACAAAGAATGCGGATGTCTCTCCCATATATGGTATGTCGTATAGCTTTTCATCAAATTTACAATCTTACTTATAGACATTGTCGGTTCTGTTTTTATCATATAATGGATATGGTCTTTATCCGTTTCCATATATCTGATCATAACTTTATGCCTTTGGCATATCTCATAAGATAACTGCTTTATATCATCTGATATCTGCTTTAAAACCAATAATCTCTTTCTATATTTGCAGAGGAATATAATATGATACTGTAATAAATACTTGTGTCTGTTTTTTGATTTCAATGTTCCCATAACGCAAGTGTAACATAAATCACTACTTTTTGCTACCTTAACCCACCGTCCAAAGCCAGTTGGATTGGATGGCCTTATTTCAAGACACAGCATGCAAAATAATGTGTTAATTTTGAATATCTAATCCATTAACAACTCATTAATTTTCTAACAATTCAAACTATCCTATACCATTTACTGTAAATATCTGGTATAATATAAATGATAAAATATGTCAGTGCAATATTTCTACTATATGTCCGAGGGATATCAGTAAATAGAAACGAGGTGAATAAGTATGAGGAAACCTATCAAAAAAATGCTTGCTCTTTTCCTGGCTTTCTTATTAGCCGGATTTTCTGGCGGATTCTCTCCCCAGCAGGTTTTCGCACAGACCACAGACAAGCCAAAAGAACCTGCTGTAGTGGAAAAAACAACCACCAGTATCACATTAAAAACAGAAAATGACCTTGAATACGCAATTCAGACCGAAAAATCAGATGCCAATGGGGAGGCGGAACAAACTTCCCAGGAAACTGATGGAGCAAAAACCACGATTTGGACATGGGCTAAGGAAGAACAGTATAACCGTGATAGCCAAACTGTTATCTTCCAGGAGCTGAAAGAAGGAACCACTTATAACTTTACGTACCGTCAGAAAGGCAATACCACCAAAGAGTACTGATTCTTCCGATACACAGGCACCTAAAGACCCGAAACCGGCTTCACAGCCTCTGACGCCTCCAGACGTACCTAAGGTAAAAGAGTTCACAGATACAAAAATCCAATTGGTTACAGTTGAAAATCATGAATATGCCATGATTCTGGACGGCCAGGAGCTTAACTGGCAAACCTCTGGTACCTTTGAAAATCTGAAACCTTCCACTGATTATTCTTTTGTAGCAAGAGTTACCAAGGAAAATCAGACCAGCGACTCCAGTAAAGCTTTGAAGGTCCGCACAAAAGCTTCTGCCGCAAAAGCACCTGCAGCACCAGGGTTATCTGGACGAAGCCAGACCTCTATCACCTTGAAAGCACAAGACTCCTTAGAATATGCGATTTCTACAGACGGTGCTTCCTGGAAATGGCAAAACAGCAATACATTCAATAATTTGTCCGCTAATACTTCCTATCAATTTATAGCCAGGGAAAAGTTTGACCCAGATCAAGCTATGCCAAGCAAGGAAAGTTCCATTGCAACATTTAAAACTTACATTGCTTTTGATGGAAAAATAGACGGGATTACTCCAAACGGAACGTATTATCGTGATACCAAACTGACGGCATCTGCAATTGGTACAGGTATGAACCAGACATCTCCTGGCACCTGGGATTCCCGCTGGATTCCTAAGAACTGGAGCTGGAACGAAAAGGATTTCCGTACATGGGATGCTGCTCCTTATGATGTAACATTTGTTCTGGATAAGATAGGTGACTACAAACTAACGGTAGGATATGAATTACAAGAATATACCTCCGGCTCCTGGAAAGGTACCGGCCAGACGAAATCTATCAGCGTATCCTTCAAAGCTGTTGTTCCTGTTTACACAATCAAAGCATCCTCTGACAAATACGGAAAAATCAGCCCTTCCGGAACCATCGAAGTAAAAGAAGGTACTAATACAGAATTTACCTTTACTCCAAACAAGGAATATAAAATTTCGAAAGTGCTGGTAGACGGTAAAGAAGTTACTGTAAAAGACAACAAATATACCATTTCCGATATCAAAGCGAATCATACGATTTCTGTATCCTTTGAACGGATTGATGGCCGTGAAATTCCAAAAACAGGAGATGAAAGCCCTCTGATCGTCTATTTCATTCTCCTGATATCTGCTGGTGTGATTCTTCTCTTTGCAGCAAAGAAACACTTAAACAAGACCCGTAGATAAGATATACTTTCAGCCAGGATAGAAAATGTAACAAAACATTTCCTATCCTGGCTGATTTAAAAATACACTTTATTTCCTGTTTTCTGACTTTCTGAGTTCTTCAACCATTTCTCCTGAAACAGTTTTAACTTTGATATTAAAATCTCAAATTCTGAACAGTCTGTACCTTGCTCATTCAGCTTATCCCTTAACTGCACCTGCTGCAACACCTTTAATAATATGTTTCTGACAGGACAGATAAAAAATAATCACTGGAATAACTGCAAGAATCAATGCAGCCATTATAGCTCCCATATCAACTCTTCCATAACTTCCTTTCATATACTGAATCGCAATGGAAATAGTTTTATATTTATTCAAATCCAATACTAAATATGGAAGCAAGAAATCATTCCAAATCCACATAGTCTCTAAAATTCCTACAGAAATATATGTTGGCTTCATTATCGGAAGTACAACTGAGAAAAATGTACGAAGTGGATTACAGCCATCTATCATTGCAGCTTCTTCAATCTCTAATGGAATCGATTTTACAAAACCGCAAAACATAAAAACAGCAAGCCCTGCACTAAATCCCAAATAAATAATTATAATTCCCCAAGGAGTATTTAATCCTGTTCTGTCTGCCACCAGTGACAGTGTAAACATAACCATCTGAAATGGTACAACCATGGAAAACACACAGAGAAGGTATAATCCTGTTGTAAATGCAGATTTTATCCGGGTAACGTACCATGCACACATAGATGTACAGATAAGAATCACCACTACTGACCCAATTGTTATAAACAGAGTCCATCCCACAGCTTTCAATAAATCATATTTGTCGATTGCTGTTATATAATTTCCAAAACCATTCCAAGTTTTCTCATCCGGCAAAGAAAACGGTTGTTTATTAATAAACACTTTCTTTTTGAAGGAGTTCATTAACACAATCAAAATAGGCGCAATGTACACTAAGCTCAAAATTGTGAACACACAAGTTCCAATCGTACTCCATTTTTTCTTGTTTTTCATTTACTGCTGCACCTCCTTGGATCGCGTTGCTCTCAACTGAATCATTCCAATCCCCACAACAAGAATAAAGAACAATACCGCTTTTGCCTGTCCAACGCCTTCCCAGCCGGTTCTTCCATAGAATGTATTGAAGATATTCAACGCCATCATTTCTGACATCTTAGCTGGTTCTCCTGCTGTCAGTGACAAGTTCTGGTCAAATAACTTAAATCCATTTGTAATGGACAGGAACATACAGATAGTAATAGATGGCATCATCATCGGAATTGTCACTTTGAACAGCCGCTGAATTCCAGATGCACCGTCAATCTGTGCTGCCTCCAGCACATCACCAGGAATTGATTGCAGGCCCGCAATATAAATAATCATCATATATCCAATCTGCTGCCAGCTAACCAGTATAATCATTCCCCAGAATCCATACCATTCATTCAGCCCCAGAGCTGTTTCAAACTTTGCCAAAACACCATTAAAAATTAACTGCCAGATATAACCCAGCACGATACCTCCAATCAGGTTTGGCATAAAAAAAATGGTACGGAACAAATTTGTTCCTCTCATTTTCTGTGTCAGTGCCAGTGCTAATGCAAATGCAATTACATTGATCACAACAAGCGAAGCAATTGCGAACAATGCCGTAAACCAAAATGAATGTCGAAATGCGCTATCCTTTAATGCCTCTACATAGTTTGATAATCCGACAAATTTCGCATCTGTCACTGTTGTAAATTTACAAAATGACAGTCCGACTCCCATAAGAAATGGAGCGATAAATCCAAGAATAAATGCACACAATGTAGGCAGCACAAAAATCGGCATATAACGTTTTATGGCTTTTTCCATAAAATCGCCCTCCTTCTTTCTTCAAAAAACGGTGGGTACTTTTTCATTCCCCACCGTATCATATTTCCTTTAAAAACAATTCCTTTTTTTATTTTGTAGCCTCAGACTCTGTTTTCCATCCATCTACAAATGCACTTACTACTGCTTCCCAGTTTGCATCTGTCTGATCTGCCGCATAAGCTGTCAGAGCAGAACCAACTCCATTTTTCCACTCTTCTGAAGGCATTGTTGAAAATACCCATGTTACAGGTGTTTTTCCGTCTGCAAGATATTTATTTGCTTCATTAACAAGCACATTTTCAGATTCCAGATTAGATTTGAATGGAATGACAAATCCCATATCCTTGCACATTGCCTCTACACCTTTATCAGAAGTTACACACCAGTTCATAAAATCCAATGTTGCCTGGATATCTTCCTCGGAAGCCTTTGCATTTACACACCAATAGTTCTCTGTGCCTGTGCATACACCCTGCTGTTCTTCTCCTTCTACACCGATATAAATAGGAAGAACTCCAAGATTTTCATCGCCAACATCTGCAACGTTGTTATATTCCCATGTTCCGTTCTGATAAAATACTGCTTCTTCTGTTACAAAATCTGCTGTTGCATCGTCTGCTGTCTTTGTAGAGATTTCAGATGGCTTGCAGGTTGCATTATTTACATACAAATCCCATACCTGACGATAATTATCTAAGTAAGTTCCCTTAATTGCGTCTGTTTTGTCAATTCCATCTTCTTTGTATTCATAGTAAATTGGAAGATTTGACAGATGTGTCTTAAATCTCCAATCAGAAGAGGAATCCATTCCTGAAGATGTAAATGCTGAGAAGCCAAGCTCATCTTTTCTTGCTGTGATATCCTCTACTACCTTCTTGAAGCTTTCAAAACCTGTAATATCTTCTGCTGAATATCCTGCTTTCTCAAGCAAAGCCTTGTTATAAATAATTCCATAGTTCTCAATGACATAGGCGATACCTGCCATTTTTTCTCCGTCCATCAATGCAAAGCTATCATCTGTAAGCTCTCCTACGATCTCGGAACCAGACAGATCATAACAATAATCTTTCCAGCTTGCCAGCCCTACCGGACCATTCACCTGGAATAATGTCGGTGCCTCTGTTTTTGCCATTTCAGATTTCAATGTTTTCTCATATTCTCCAGAAGCTGCTGTCAGAACAGTCACCGGTACTCCGGTTTCTTCTGTATATGTTTCAGCCAATTCTTGCCAGTATTCATCAGCCTCTGGTTTGAAATTCAGATAATAAACCTTTCCTTTTGCTTCTTTTTTCTCCTCTGTTTCTTTAGGTTCAGAAGAACCTCCACAGCCTGAAATCATACTGCCTGCCATAGTTGCTGCTAACAAAATAGAAACCACTTTACGCTTTTTCATAATACTACACTCACCTTTCCGAAACTTTAATATTTCCTTTGTTATGTAGATATCATACCAGTATTTTCCTAAATTATTTAGCAAAAGAAAAACTTATACTATCAAAAATCATACCATTTCATTACTATTGTTCGTCCAAAAATTGGCGGATACTGTCATCCTCCTTCCTTGTAAACTCTTCCGCACTGATTTTCCCCTGTGCCAGCTTAGGCAGTTCTTCTCCTAGGGTTTTTTCTTGAAGAATCGAATTCCATTTCACCTGATAATTTGGAACAATTTCTGGTTCTCCTTCATAGGCTTCCAGATAATCCTTCTCCACCGGAAGCAGTCTGTTGCGATCTCCAGAAAACAATTTTTCTTTTTCTTCCTGGTTCATCTGTGTCCGGAACTTCAAAAATTCCAATGCTCCCTCCTTAATTTCTTCACTATAATCTTCTACAACCGCCCAGCCAAAGGTTTCCGGTGAAGAAATCAATTTATTCCCCGGAAATGCAGAAAAACGCACTTTTGTTTCATATTCTTCCGGTATCTGAGCAATCATCCAATACCCATTCGGAACCATCGCTGTCTTTCCAGAGAAAAAATTGGAATAAGCAGTGTCAAAATCTGCATACAACGCATCTTCCGTTGTATAAGAAAACAAACGTTCCAAGGTTTGTGCCATCCGGATTCCCTCTGTATTCTGATAGCTATCCGGATATAATTCTTTCATAAAATTCAGGCCAGCTTCTGTTTCCGCCACTTCTGCTGTTGCAAATAGCATCGGTGCCCATGCAGTTCCCTCTGTATGCAATGCTAATGGTATAATTCCATGTGCCTTTAATGTATCGCAGCATTCCCAAAATTCTTCCCATGTCTTCGGAAAGGAAGTGATGCCTGCCTGTGCAAACAATTCTTCGTTCCAGAATACACCAGAACATGAAAATGCAGCTGTACTAAGCGGCACCAGATACATCCTTCCATCTGGCTCGCTGCAAGCCTCCATTACAACCGGTTCAATCATTTCACTCCATTCTTCATCGTTCTTGATATCAGAAGAAACTTCTTCCAACCGTCCATCTTGGATCATCATACGATAGAATGACGGGAGCAGGCGGATCTCTGTTACCACAGCCGGAAGTGTATCTGTCACATTCTGCCGCTTCAAATTCTGTCTGTAGTCTTCTTCTGTTTCCATAATCCATTCCACGTCTACTTGTAAATGACCCTTATATTCTTCATTAAACGCTTTAATCACGGTCTCTTCATTTTTCTTTCCCGTAGACGGATTCACCGTCAGTACCATAGGTATTTTCACAATCTCCTGTTTTTCTACCTGCTGCTCTTCCTGTTTCCTGCACCCGGCTGTCATCCCTGCCATAAGACAGCATATAACCAGAACTGCCAGATTTCTTTTCTTCCTTTTTTTATGTTTTTGCATCTCCCTATCTGCCTCCTTCCGGTATCTGAATGATACATGTGGTTCCTTCTGCATTTGTTTCATAGCAGAACCGAATCTTTTCACCATATTTCAGCCGCAGTCTCGTCACAATATTAAAAATACCATACCCTTTTTCTCTGTCTGGGAAGCATTCTCGTAGTGCTGCCAGCGAATGTCCATTCAAGGCATTAATTTTTTCGCATAATTCCTCTTTCATTGGCATTCCGCTGTTATAAACTTCCAGATATAAAAATCCCTTTTCTTCCTTCACACTAATGCGAATGATTCCCCCTTCAAAAATATCACAAAATCCATACTTAATCGCATTTTCCACCAGGGGCTGTAAAATCAGCTTTAATACCCATGTATTTTCTGCATCCACCTGACAATCCACGGTATAAGAAAAAAGATTTTCATTGCGAATCTGTTGTATTTCCATATAACTCTTAACGTTTTCCAACTCATCCGCAACGGTTACTATGTCGTTTCCTTTACTCAGAGATAATCTCAGATATTTAGATAATGCCTGTATCATCCGCATGGTTGTTTCTTCTTTATTAATACGAGCCAGCATATAAATTGTATCCAACGTATTATACAAAAAATGAGGATTAATCTGACTGATTAGCATATTCAGTTCACTGGTTCTCAGTTCTTTTTCCTGTGTTTTAATTTCTGAAAGAAGTGCTTCTATATTACTCAGCATCTCATTGTAAGAATGTCCAATCTGATCCAGCTCTGTATTCGTATGAAGTTCACAGATTCTTTGAAAATCATTGCCATCAAATCCCGTCATAGCACGATTAAGAATCTGAATCGGCTTGGTAAACCGTTCCGAAAAATAAAGGCTCAGAAATACCGCCACAAGCAATACAACCAGGTAAATTCCGGCCAATCCCAGCATAATCTGCTTCAGCCCTTCATTTAACACCTGCTTTGGAACAAAAGAAAACACAGTAAATCCACTCTCCCCCTGACGGTAAGCTGATAAAATACCTCCTTTTATCCTCTCACCACTCAAAATCATTCCTTTTGCATTCTTTTGCCCAAGCAGCTCCAGAAGTTTTTCTTTTTCTATTTCAGATTGTTTTTCTTCTTTAATATTGGAAAAACAAAGATTTCCCTTTTCATCAATAATTCCTATCGTTGTTCTGCCAATCAGTTCCTGATTCGCCCGCATCGTTTTTTTTAAATACTCCGGACTCATTTTAAAGAACATCATTCCAGGTTCATGAGCATATTCAAGACTATGGACATACCTTCCAATAAACAATGCCTTCTCACCTGTTCCAAACAACGTATCTTTCGTCCAAAACCAAGTTGTTTTACTATATTCCTCTCCTAAAAATGACTCAAATCCGCTTTCCTGGACATTTTTATAGGAGATATTTGAATATGAACGCCCGTAAACATTCCTTTTATTATCTACATAACAGTAATCTGCCACCTGATCCATATCAATATAAGCAAAATATTTTCCAAGTGCAATGGCATTGACCTCTTCTTCCCCACCTTTATGAAGCGTCTTCTGTACATCTTCATATAAAATACACTCTTCCATTACTTCATCGCTCTTCTGATACAGGCTATCCAGTGCAATCCCCATTCGTTCTGTCATAAATTCATATTTTCCACTAATATTCTCGGTTACACTAGTCCGTACATAAATCCAAATTCCAACGCAAGAAAGTGCAAGTGCCAAAATTAGAAGCACCGCTGTATATTTTAAATATTTTTTTCGAATTCCGGAAATTTTCTTTTTCATCTCTCATATTCCTTTTTATATTCACTTGGTATCACCCCTGTATGCTGTTTAAACACATGAGAAAAGTATGAAGGATTGTTGATTCCCACCTGATTGCAAATATTCCCAATACTCTCCTCACCTTTTTCCAACAATTGTTTTGCTTTCTCGATTCTCTGCTTTAACAAATACTGCTTAAATGTCATATGAAATGTATTTTTAAATACTCTTCCAAAATATACCGGGTTCAGATACACATGCGATGCGACCGATACAATCGACAGTTCCTCATCATTCAGATGTTCTTCTATATACGCTACTGCTACAGACATATATTCTTTAAAATACTTTATCTCTTCCTTCTGCAAATGTTCCCGCCGGTTCATAATTACACTGCACAAAATTTTATAGCAGACATCTACTGTTCTTGCTGCATTCAAATTACGAATATTCGAATAATAATTTTGAAACTGTTCTTTTAGATTTTCTTCAATTCCATGAGAATCCTGTAACATTAGTTCTACACGCAGCATTACCTTATGCATATACTGACACTGTAATTCCTCTTCTCCCGGAAGGCTGTAAATAAATTGAATAAATGCCTCCTTCAATTCCTGCAAATTATTTTTTCTAACTGCATTCAAAATCAAAAGCTCTACATCCGAAGAATAGCCCTCCCCCATTCGCTCTTCTATCTCTTCTGGAATAGTAAACGCACTTGCCCCTGATGCACTGGCTAGACCGAATAACTTCTGTGCCTCTTCCCAGCTCCTTTTGATTCCTATGATTCCCTTATATGGTTTCGATATTGCTGCTATAATAGGACTTTGTTCTTCTTTCTTTGCATTCTCCAAGATAGATTTTAATTCTTTTACTGTTGCATTTTCTTTTGTCTTGACAAGAAAAACTCCATTTCCGTCTTCTCCTTCAAATCTCCAGTAAGAATATCTTTTTTCTATAATTTCTTCCAAGTTTTTCAACACAGCAAATCTGGATGCCTCGTATTCCAGAGAATTTGTGATTTTATAAGTCAAATCAATGTCTACGCATACCGTAATAAAACGGTCTGTTTCCTCCAATACATTACCAATTGTATCAAATACTTCCTTAACTTTCTCTTCCGGGATTCTATTTTGAACATATTTTTGCACTACCATTTGCAAAAAACTTGTTGCATCTTTCTTTAGAAACTTCTCCCAGTTTTCATACCGTTCTTCATGTTTTAACTGTTTCATACAGGTTTGGTATGCACCCTGCATGGTTTCCTGCAATTTTTCTTCTTCTACAGGCTTCAGAAGATATGCATATGCCCCCAGTTCACAGGCCTGTTGTGCGTATTCGAAATCTCGATAAGCACTCAGCACAATAAACAGACAATTCAATCCTGCCTTTTGAATTGTTTTCATCACCATTAGCCCTGTAATCTGTTTCATGCGGATATCTGTCAAAACAACATGTGGCCGCACCTTCTGTATCACATCAATTGCTTGTTTCCGACTCTGTGCAGTACCAACTACTTCAAACCCCATTTCCTTCCAGTCGTATGTATGTAATAATCCTTGTAGCAGAATTGCTTCATCATCAACAATTACAAGTTTTAACAATTTCATAGTTCTTCCTTCTCCCGATTTTTATTTTCCATCCTAGAATCTTTTTTCATTATACATCATAAATGTTATCTCATCACTCCCATTAAGAAAAACCCCTTACGCTTTCATTGCGTAAGGGGTTCTATTATTGAAACTAACTAAGTTCCTGCACCTGTTATCTACGGTGTATTACTTTTCAGCGATAGCTGCCTGAGCTGCTGCCAGTCTTGCGATTGGCACACGGAATGGTGAGCAAGATACATAGTCAAGACCAAGTTTGTTGCAGAATTCTACAGAACTTGGATCTCCACCGTGCTCTCCACAGATACCGATGTGAAGGTTTGGATTAACTGGTTTACCTAATGTAATAGCCATATCCATTAATTTACCAACACCTGTCTGATCCAGTTTTGCAAATGGATCATTCTCGAAGATTTTTGCATCGTAGTATGCATCTAAGAATTTACCAGCATCATCACGGGAGAATCCGAATGTCATCTGTGTTAAGTCGTTTGTACCGAAGCAGAAGAAGTCAGCTTCTTTTGCGATTTCATCAGCTGTAAGAGCAGCTCTTGGAATCTCGATCATAGTACCAACTTCATATTTCAGTTCGATACCAGATGCAGCGATTTCAGCGTCTGCTGTTTCAACTACGAAATTCTTAACGTATTTTAACTCTTTGATTTCTCCAACAAGTGGAATCATGATTTCTGGTTTAACTGTCCAATCTGGGTGAGCTTTCTGTACATTGATAGCTGCACGGATAACGGCTTTTGTCTGCATCTTAGCAATTTCTGGGTAAGTAACTGCAAGACGGCATCCACGATG